>Ga0268299_1001485_pt1 | contig 40305 bp, 26 predicted proteins | sample NOBtaG_FD_193484 | JGI IMG/M metagenome (GOLD analysis project Ga0268299, IMG submission 193484) | Activated sludge microbial communities from bioreactor in Nijmegen, Gelderland, Netherland - NOB reactor | ecosystem: Engineered > Bioreactor > Aerobic > Activated sludge | place: Netherlands... | reverse complement strand
AAGCCACGGCGACTGAAGCCCAACGTCAGCACGAACACATGGACGACGACGGGGCCGGTACGAAAGGGCACCGTGGCCTGCCCCCAATCAATCTGACTTTGTTGCCCGGGCGGGGTCTCAAAGCGGAGGAGCGCGCGGTCCGCTTGGAGCTGAACCTCACGCAGCGGCGCCACCCACCGCTTCACGGTCTCGTAGCTGCCAGTGTAGCCGCGGCTCGCCCGCAGCTCCTGATACAGAATCCGTGCCGAATACCCCACCTGCGGCGCGCGGTCACGCACAAAGTCGGCATGGGCGGTCAGCAGGGTCTCCCCCGTGGCCGCCCGGCGATAGGGCTGCCAGGTCGTCTGTCGCAGACTGCGGCGCACGGTCTTGCGATCCAGGTCCAAGCGCCGCCCAATCTCCGAAATGGACACTCGCTCCATATCAAACAACCGTCGGATCTCCGCCCACCGTTCCTGATCCACCATGCGTGCCTCCCCAGTTTGGTCCACCTGGGGATGCATGATCGTCGCCGCTGCTGTCTCGTCAAGTGCCATCACTCTCCTCCCTCGGTTAGGAGGTGGGGAGAATTCGATGACCACACCTGGGGATTATTGGATGACCGCTGACAGTTACCCAGTATGGCTGCCCTGAAATCTTCAACACCGACCAAGGGTGCCAGTTCACCAGCCAGGAGTTCACAGAGCTCCTGAGCCAGCACGGCATTCAGATCAGCATGGATGGCAAAGGGTGCTGGCGCGACAACGTGTTCGTGGAACGGCTGTGGAGAAGCCTCAAATACGAGGAGGTCTATCTGCACGCGTACGACACCGTCGAGGCCGCGCACCAGGGGGTAGCACGCTATCTGACGTTCTACAACGAGACCCGGCCGCATCAAGCGCTTGACGGCCAGACGCCGGACCAGGTGTACTATGAGAATCTGACGACACGGCAGACCGCCGCATAGTCAGCAACCCGCCAGGCACCACTTAAGAACGGGCCTAGGCTGTCCAACCAACCGGAACCACCTCTAGATGCGGGAACTTTAGTTATCATAACGTTAAGCCGATAAGGGACCTATCCTTATCGTATGCTGTCCCTACCAGAAGAGATCCGCTACTTCCTTGCCGAAACCGGCACACCGGAGACGGCAATTGAAAGGCGCTACTCCGAAACACGGTTTACTCTCCTCCTAAACGAAATCATCAGGAACATAAAGCCGATCGATGTCCGTGAGGTAAAACTATGGCTACGGTCTTTTCTAGCTTGTGTGGATGTGCCTTCCTCACTAGTAGGGCTTCGGAAAGCGGATCTCGTCATCGGCAAGATGCTGGGCGAAGGATTTCGATCCCAAGGATGTGCACCATTCCAAGCGCAGGCTGTCTACCATGCCCTCTTTACGGTTCTAACTACTCCACCCCTGAAAGCAGATGAGTGGTTTCAGAAAACTCCACGACAGTCTGAATCGCAGTTGCTTACTTATCATCTAGCCGCATTTGATCCATTTGCCCCGCACATTCCAAGCGGCCAATCCCCATACTATCTTTACAGATTGTGGGGATTTCGAATTCATTTGGGACTCAGGAAAATCCTCTCTGATAGTGGATTGAACGACGAAACTAAAAAGGCATACGGAACCTCGGCAAGATTCTTTTTTAAACTCTTGTGCCACCTTCCTAATGTCCCTTTTGCTATAGCTCTTCCTCTATCCGATGCTCTTTTTCGCACCCATTTAGACACATTTGTAGCAGAAGCCATAAAGCGGAAGAACCAATTGGGTTGGAACAACCAAACTATTAAAGTCCATCGACAACGGCTCGAATTGCTCTATGCCAATGAAGTGAACGCGCCACATCTTCGACCGACAGGCATAGAAAGCTTAGATAATGTTACAGAAAGCTTCGATGGTGAACCGACATCAAGCAAAAATAGCAAAGCCAGCTTTGGGCCTACAGTTGTAACCCTTTCGACCGAAAACGATTCCGACGACCGCATCCCCGATCCTGTATTTGTTGAACTTCTTCATCAGCAGGCACATAAGACAGTAAGTTTTAGCCTACCGAAAATATCTCGTAAGATTGAGCATCGCTACATTTTGTCTCAGTTTTCATTGTGGTGGGATACACCATCCCTGCAAAGACGAGATCTAATTGAACTTTACGAGGCAGTCGGAGTTCTCATTGGAGAGACTCCAAATTATCTCGGGGTATCGCTCTACCTCCTTTTGCTGCTCTTCACAGGTCGTCCCCTTAGGCACGCTATAAACGCAAGGATTGGCAAGTCTGCTGACCTCAATGCAAGAACTATTGAGGCATCAAATGACCACGTACTTTTCATTGATCCTAAAAGGGGATGCCTATTCTTTCAGCATCGTATGCGTTCTTCCTTTCACGATGGTGCCACGAAGACATGGAGGCCAACACTATTTTGGGTTTGTATTCCAGTGCCTGATCCTCTCACCTATTTGTTCAATCAGTATGTCGCATGGCTAAAAGAGCATAAGCTGCTAAGGATTGACCATCCCTTCTTTTACTTTGGTCGTGGTGAAGTGCAACGCCAACTCACGGTGAGAGACGTCCGTTCTGTTCTCGCCAAAATATTGCCTTGTGGGCCTGAAGGGATAACGCCGGGCAGAATTTCCCAATCCTTCGTACCATTGTTTTCACATGGTTTTGGCTTAGATGAGATTTCAAAGAGGCTCATTAGCGGAAGGGCCCTTGGGAGAGCATTTGCCCCTATAAGTTACACCCGCTTTGAATGGCGGGAAATGAGTGAGCGGTACAACAACTGTTGCTTGGAGTTACATGATTATGCCAAACCGCAGGATTCATCGGAGGGGTGGTGGACGAGGACATCGAAGCGACCGGTCAATAAGCCAGCAATTAAGTGGGAGGCTGCGGGCTCTCCGCTTGTTATGCAAGAAGGAGCTTATTGTGCCCTCGTAAGGTCTCTTAACAAGAGAATCGCGGAGACCAGCCGTATGCCTCATCCTCAACCAATAGACCATCACAATGCTTATACCTGCTATGTGTACCTTCTTCTCTTGCGTCTAGGGATAAGACCGAGAAATAAGCCTGGATATTTAAGAAAGGAGTTTCAAGCGGGTTGTGGTTACTTGACAGTTTCCGACAAAAATAGCGGCTCGCACTATGAGGATCGCCTAATAAGGCTTCCTCCCCTTGTGCAACATGCAGTGAAACAGCTGGTACTCGGTCAAGAGAGGCTTCGGCACTATCTATTTTTTATGCACGGTCCTAACAGGGCAAATCGCATACCGGAAGATCTTTTGTTTTTTCTTAGCCCTAAGGGCGATCCGATCCCGTTTACGCTAGCGCGCTTTGACAACTTTTTAGACAGCCGCCTTGGAGCGAGAGTATTTGTGGCCGTCCAACGCAATGTGGGCAGACATTCGCTTCGAACGATGTTCTGGGAGCGATCTATTCCCGATGACATTAGTGGAGGGTGGCTTGGCCATTTACGCGTTGGTCGCGGGCCATTGGAGTTTCATTCGTCTACTTTGCTTGGGCAAGCCCTCCTCCTGATTAGCAATCAAGTTGAAGAAGCGCTCCGAAATGCTGGCTTCAAAAAACTCACTTATTTTGGATTTTCAACGCGATCATGACAGAAGTTTTTCTTATTCCCGTCGATAGGACCGTACAAGACATCCTCACATCTGATCCGTCGCTGCAAGAAATCGGAACAGAACGGTCCTTGACCACCTGGCACATGTTGCGGAAGAAACTGGCAGAAAACAAGATTGGCCACAAGGGATATATTCGTTTAGCAAAGACGGACCTGTCAGACTTATCGAAGGAAATCGATGAACGCTATAAGATCCCCGGTGAAAGATGGTTTCGCAAGACAGCTCTGAATTTTCTTCTTCATAGGCTCGAGCGAAAGGGATACATTAAGACCTGTTATCTTAATATTCCGCTGCAGGTTCCAAGGCGTAATGTCGTTGCCTTATCCGATCTTTCTCCGCAGGGCATCGAGGATGCGCGACAGCTTCAGCTACTTCTAAACAAGTCCACTATACCAACCCCACCTCCGGACTGGACCTATGAGTGTGGCGTCTGGGAATTTCTATTGTTTTACGGCTCGCTTGTTTTGTCTAGCTACATATTGCGGGACTCTTTAATGAAGGATCTCTTGGCGCTGCGTCACCAAGACCTGAGAAATTCTGGATGGCTGTTACTTCCTCCTGCCGCCGAAATATCACGACGGTGCTCCTGGACAGACGATGCGTACTCGCGATATCCACTGGCGACGCCGTCCCGGCGACATTTGCAGTCTCTTGTCCGAACACTGAAGACCAAATATCGCGATGATACAAATTTTTTATTCCCTGAGAAATGGCGAAAAAAGCGACATGTAACATTTTTGCTGGCCAACGCTTGGAAAACATTCGTAAAGCATAATTGTGGATCAACAACTCTTTTGAAGTTTTCATTCGTGAGAACTCACGGGAAGGCATTGGCTTTATTAGATGGTTTGCCGCCATTCATGGTTGGCGCATCAGCTTGTGAGTCCGAAGCGCTCATTAACCCGATGACCGAACGCAGCTTTACAAGAATTTTCCAAAAGAAATCGCTTAGCCTTCTTCGAAAGCGACCTATTTCAGCTAGGAAGCGGGCAGTCCGACATTTGCCAGCTAGCGGACACCTTGGGTTTGATCATGTCGAAGGCATTCGCAAGATGATCGGCCGGACCCATTCACTTGCCGAGCGAAGGGAAATTGCTCAAGAACTAAGAATCATCCTGGGATCAAAACCGGCGTTAGAAATGTTCCCGAGTCCCGAAGAAGCCACATCATATAACGTCTGGTGTTTTGGTCAATGGCTACTTCAGCTCTTGTTGCGATCCGACATTGCATCAGGGTCCATTCTGACTTGGACATCTGCGATCGCCGCCCACTTCTTTCCCGTTTTTCAAAATCGATCCATCTCTCAATGGAATTCAGAAGATTGGACCAGGGCAACATGTATTGCGATGGAAGATCATCAAAGCGACGCAACGAAGTGGTCATTTAGACGTTTCTATAGTTTTGCCCTTTCTCGGCGACTCACGCCGAAACCACTAGAACGAATCAAATGGAATTCAAAGCTTCTACGAAAAGTGGCTCCCAAACAACCTGTACCGCTCATCTCATTTAGCGAATTCGATCAAGCGCTGAGAGCAAGCTCTTCTCAAAATGTCCCAAGACACCTTCGATCACTTCTCCGTGTGATGCTGATCCTTGGTTTCTACTGTGGACTGAGAAGTTCTGAGGCTGTCAGGCTCGAAATGCGAGACCTGCAGATTTCTCCAGAACCAGCGTTGTTAATCAGAGATTCTAAGACGGCACATGGCCGCCGCAATTTATATCTACGCAGACTGGTGCCTGCACGGCACCTTCGAGAGCTGCTAGCTTTTGCGCGACATCGCGCACAGGACCTTGGCCGTAATTGCCCCAAAGCCGTATTGCTGGGTAAGAAGGGAAGGACGGAGCATTATGACAGCAGCTATTTATCATCAATGGCCGGGATCGCCATTCGCCGAGCAATTCCGGAGGCGATGTGCTACCACCAACTCCGACATTCTTTCGCTTCCTGGATGCTACTTCGGCTTATGATCGCCTCGGGGCTCATCGAATTGGATAAAAAGCGCTTCCACTTTGCTAAAAGTGATGTTTTCGAAAAACAACTATGTTCAGAGTTAAAAGTGCTTCTATATGGCTTTGCGCCGATAAAAACGGGTCAACAATATGTATCTCACATGCTCGTTGTGCTATGCCGACTTTTGGGGCATAGTCACCCCCTAACTTCCTTAAACACCTATGTTCATACAACAGATATCATCTTGTATCTCTTCATAAGACAGATAAAAACTGCTCTATAGCCCAAAGGTGGAAAACTGTACCCAATGAAAACGAAGTATGCAGCTCTTAGAGTAGGAATATCGCAGAAGGCAGCGGTTACTGAATTCGGTGTAAACGGAAACAGTAACCGCTTCTCCTAAATGTCGTGGGCCCTGAAAATGTTCAATGGACCCAGCGGGACGCTTCTAACTGATCGGCCCGAAGATCATAGTTTTGAAATTTCCTCAGTTCTTCGGCAGTGACCGTAACACTAGCATCACACTGAGGGCATTGTAATTTGCCCCCTTGCCCGACTTTTACTTGAGACCGCCAGTTCTCCTCCGCGACCAAAGCGGCGGTACCCTTGCAGAACGGGCAAACCTGGCCCTTCTCTAATCGCAATCTCTTGATTAAGGTCGGACGAGACACCCCTACGTAAGAGGATGCATCGTTCGACAACAGCGCCGAATACAACTTCTGATCCCAAGCATTGAATTTCTCGACCAGGGCAGGCAAATTCTCGTCCTTGGCGACAATTTGTATTTCAATCCGTTTCTTAATGTGTGCCGCCATTACGCCGAAAGACAGATGACTGCCAACTAGCGTGAAATGACTGCCACTTTGCTGACAGAAGATTGGCGGCGCCCATGAAACAAAGCTCATAGCCTGTTCTGTGTTCAACATACCCAGTAAATGGGTCAGTTCGCGCTCATTTAACGTATACAAACCAGGGTGGAAGCCTACACTGATCTCCATTAGCTGCTTTCGATTCATTTTCATTGAACGACTCCGATGATGTACGCTGCGGTGTAGCCGGCAGGCGGTATCACGTCGATAGAGGCCGACAGACCTCTGCGGTTACAACAGCAGGTGCGTTAGAAATAGATGATTGTTAACGCGTCGGAGTTATGAAAGGGGGACTGCGGAGAGGTAGTGAATCAGGAGTGATTATGAAGAAGGAAGCGTTCCCTATGGATTCGTAAGCTGGTCCCTCGGTTCTAGCTGCCTGTCTGCAGAAGAGAAGGGCAATAAGCCAGTGAATAACTGCTCTAATCCATTGGCGAACAGGCCTCAAGCATGCTCTTTCGAGCGACTGCGTAAACAGAATTGTCTTAGTTATGATCTTTCCTACGACAGATGAAGTGGCGATCGGAAAGTCGCGATAGAAAATATGTCCAATACCAAGATTGAATCTTCGTGCGAGAAGACACCCGTCCAGCGCAAGGATGAATGAAACCCAACCACCAACGAGTGCTCTCGGCAATTCTGGCTCCAAGATCAAGCCAGTTGCGGTGCCCATAGTCAGAACCAACAGAAGTCTTAGGCAGGACCGCTGAAACGTTTTTCTAGTTGCTTCGGTCATATCGAGCTCCAACATGGCCACCATGCCAGATAATTAGTATTATGTCAACTATATAATTGCAATCTTTTTATATGCTTATGGTCATAGTGTCTGATAATGTTGTTCTGGAGTCGCGGCGGTCATCCACTATCAGTGCTACTACTCCACCGATGAGCGGACGCAGCTATTTCTTTTGCGAGGATTCTCTCATCACTCGAGTTGTGGCATGGTAGCGCGGCTGGAGGGAGAACCACTAGTCCTCAGGCGAGCAATCGATGCGGATGTACCATGCCACGCCATGATCAGGTCACGCGGCAGTGGCACTCGCTACAGCGATTGAGCGAGGCGCGCCTGACGCTGGCTCAATTGGTCAAGGCGATTCCATCAGAATTGACTCGACATCTCCGAACGGTTCGCCGGGATCTGGCTGCCGTCGAAACCTCGCATTTTCCGCTCCTAACTGAACGCGTGAACGGCGAAGTGCGGTGGCGGTTGCTCGACGGATTCAAGAACATTCCGAGCCTGCGCCTCTCGCCGACGGAGTTGACGGCCTTCGCTTTCAGCCGGCAGCTGCTCACTCCGCTCCAAGGGACGCTCATCGCGGCTTCGCTCAACTCCGCGCTGTCGAAGATCAACGCAGCCATTCAGGCCAGCGCGACGGATTACCTTCAGCGGCTGGATCAGTGGTTTTCGGTTGGGCTTGGCCCACACAAGAACTACCGGCACCATCGCGAGACGATCGACGAGCTTCCCCATGCCATTGCCCATCGCCGTACGGTGCAGATGCGCTATTTTTCCGCCGGCCGGAATGCGACAAATCGCCGCGAGGTCGACCCTTACCGGCTGCGCTACGTCGACGGGGGCTTGTATCTGATTGCCTATTGTCATTGGCGGAAAGATGTCCGGATGTTTGCCGTCGAGCGGATCAAGTCTCTCACGAGGACGGATAACCCATATCAAATGCCGTTGCGCTTTGACATCGACGCCTATGTCGAAGACGCGCTCGTTGCTATGCGGGGCGAGCGGATCACAGTCGAGCTCAAGTTCGATAAGGCGACGGCGGCTTGGGAAAAGGACCGTATCTGGCATCCCATCAGCAGGCGGGACCGCTCAAGAACCGGCAGCTGCTTATGACGCTCCAGGTGGCCGATACGACAGAACTACTCGGTTGGATTTTCAGCTACGGCAACGGCATTCAGGTGTTGAAGCCCGAACACCTGCAGAACGCTGTCAAAGAGGAAGCCAGAAAGCTCCTCGCACATTGACCTCGGATGTCACGCTTCTAATGATCGCTTCGTCCTGCTGGTCCCCCTAAACTGCTGAAACTCCGAATATATTATCATCGATTGTGGTGCCCTTTTCTCGGGACCCGGCCTGTCACACCGCTCCATTATGATTATGGCCATCTAACCCAACGTGGAGGTGATCCATGAACGATCAGCAGACCAGCCAGCCCAATGTGCTCCTCCCGCTCTATGTTACCCTCATTCTCGACGAAAGCGGTTCCATGGAATCGTGCGTCGGAGCCGCCCTGGCGGGGTTCAATCAGTATCTTGCCAGTCCCCAGCGTGAGCCGGCCGAGACCCTCTTCACCCTGACCCTCTTCAATACCAGCAAACCGGAAGTGCGGTGCCAAACGGTGCCGGTCGCGACCCTGCCGGAGCTGACGCTGCAGACGTATCGGCCGCAGGCCGGCACCCCGCTCTACGATGCCATCGGCTGCACGCTCGCCCAAGCCATGCGTGATGCGCCGGCCGAGGCCAGAAAGCTCCGCATCATTCTGACCGACGGCCTGGAAAACGCCTCCAGTGAATATCGGCGTGAGCAGGTATTCGACCTCATCAAGAAATGCGAGGAGCAAGGCTGGGCGTTTCTGTACCTTGGCGCGGATCATGATGTGTGGGCAGCGGGGGGAGATCTCGGCATCACAGGCGACGGCCGCATCTCGTTTTGCTGCCGGACGGTAGACGACACCTTCGATCAACTGAGCGAGACGACTGCCGACTACCGGCGCGGCAAGCGGCTCTCCGAGGCTGCCTCGCGCCTCATGCCAGAAACACCGTCGAAATCGAAGCGGTCTTCAAAACATCCCCAGCTGGCTTCGTCAGGCCACGAAAGAGAAGAGCCATGACCCGCATGGGCTGTCTTCTGCTCTTGCTCACCCTAGCTCCGGCGGCCCTCTGGGCGGAGGATCTCGGCAATCTGAGCGCCAATCCGTTTCTGTACGAGTCCACCGCGAACCCGTTTGGCGCTGGGAGTCCATTCGCGTCGAACGGCATCAACAATCCCTTCAGCCCCTACGGCAGCCCGTTCAGTAATAAATCGGCCACGAATCCCTTCGCCACAGACGCGCCGAGACTGTACGACCAGCAGGGCCACTACCGCGGTAAGCTGAGCGCCAACCCGTTCGATCCGGACTCGACCGCGAACCCCTTCGGCCGGTACGGGTCGCCGTTTTCAGGGGAGTCAATCAACAACCCATTCGGCGCCGGAAACCCTTATCGCTTGGATGCACCGACGAATCCATATGGGCGGGGCCTGAGAATTGAGGGGAGGTAAGGCCATTCGGACATGGCATAGTGGCCCAAAGTCGTAACCATAAGAATGAGGAGAACGGCCATGCGCTCACTTATACTTGGCATCCTTCGCGGCATCTGTTTCGAAGGGGCCGGCACGGCAGTGGAGAAGGAAGGATTATCTCAACCGGTCGCCGCAACAACAGCGATACGATTACTTCCGGGAACGGCAGAAACAATTGGATGTGGAACACTTGCGCAAACAGCTAGACGAGGAGAAGTTCGAAAGACATAGCCGACGCTTGCCTTGCTGAGGAGTCGAACGGAGGAAAGATGAAAAAGACGCCCGAGGGACAGCTCGTCTACTCACCAAGCGATTTAGTGCGATATTTAGCCTCCCCCTTTGCATCTTGGATGGACCGGTACCATCTGGAAAATCCAGGGGTCGCCACACCGGACGAGGTTTCAGAGGATCAGCGACTGATCGCAGAGACCGGCGTTCAGCATGAGAAAGCGGTACTAGACGAACTAAAAGGATCCCGTGCTGGCGTGGTCGAAATTGCAACGCGCGATGTCACGTCTGCACGCAGTCAGACACTGGCCGCGATCACGGCAAAAGCGCCCATCATTTACCAAGCCACGCTGCATAGTGGCCGGTTTGCCGGCTATGCCGATTTCCTCATGCTGGACGCGGCTGAGCGGTACCAAGTCTGGGACACGAAGCTGGCCCGCTCTCCCAAACCGTACTACGCGGTGCAGCTCTGCTGCTACGCCGATATGTTGGCAGACATGATCGGCAGCCAAGTCTCCGATCGATTCGGGATTATCCTCGGATCAAAAGATCAGGTCGAATTCCGCCTTGAAGACTTCATTCACTACTATCGCCACATCAAACGGTCCTTCCTTGCCATGCAGGCAGGGTTCACGGGCCGACTCTCGGATCGGCCAGATCCGTTGCCACGAGCGGATCATTACGAGTGGACTTCGCACGCCCAGGAATTCTTTAAGCAAAAAGATCACCTCGTGCAGGTGGCCGGCATCACGGGAGGCCAGATCAAGAAGCTCCATAAGGCTGGCATCATGACGATGGCCCGATTAACGGAAGCGGGTGGACGGTCGATTCCGAAACTCAGTGGAGACACATTGGGAAAACTGGTCGCTCAAGCCCGGCTGCAATGCACCACCATAACCGATCGTATAAAGAACGCTGACGCGCCGCCCCGTTATGAGGTGCTACCACACCAGGACGTCCACGGAAATCCAGTTGGGCTTGCCGCTCTCCCGCCCCAAGACCCAGACGACGTGTTTTTCGATATGGAAGGATATCCCCTGTCCCCTGGTGGCTTGGAGTATCTCTTCGGAGCCTGTGTCTGGAATCCCCAAACGCTGTCCTATCAGTTTAGAGACTGGTGGGCACACAGCAGGGACGAGGAGAAGCGGGCCTTCGAAGGGTTTATCGATTGGGTTTATGCCCAATGGAAAAACCATCCGGGCATGCACGTCTATCATTACGCCGACTATGAAGTGAGCGCGGTGAGGCGGCTCAGCACACGCCATGACACCCGTCAGGACGAAGTGGACGAGTTGCTGCGAAACGAGGTGTTTGTCGATCTCTATCGAATCGTCCGCCACGGGTTGCGCATTGGAGAAGACAGTTATTCCATCAAAGTGGTGGAACGCTTGTACCGCTCAAAGCGAAAGACCGAAGTCGTGACGGCGGGCGACTCCATCGTCCAATATAGTCGGTGGATGGAGAGCCAAGATCCTGGAGATTGGAACAAGAGCGCCATTCTCAAAGCGATTCGGCAATACAACGAAGATGACTGCCAGTCCACCGGCCAACTCTCGCAGTGGCTGCGAAATCTGGCCCGCGAGAACAATATCCATCCCATGCCGGTGGCATCGGAACCAAACGAATCTCGGGAACTGCCGCCGGAAGTCATCGCCAGACAGGATACGGCAAGACGGCTTCGCGATCGGGAACATGCTCAGGCCATCGTGCTCGCGGACGTGCTCGACTTCCACCGTCGTGAGCAGAAGCCGGTATGGTGGCGGATGTTCGACCGCGCCGATGCCACCCCGGAGGAACGACGTGATGACCCGGGGTGTATTGAAGGCATCACTGCGGAGGGGCAGTGCATACCGGAGAAGCGGTCCTTCCTTCAGGCTTACCGCTACGATCTCTCTCAGGAATGCAAGCTCACGGACGGGGACACTGTCCGCTTCGCACATAATTTGGATGCGACGTTCACTCTCGCAGAGATCGATGCTTCAATGGGCCGGCTCAAGTTGAAAATCGGTAAGAAGAGCCTCGACGACAAGTGCGACGGCCGGTTTCCCCATCAAGGTGCGCTCCTCGCTGATGAATTTGTGAATCCGGCGCCCATCCCAGAGGCCCTGACAGCCGTGGCAAATGGACACCTGTCAGGCCAACTCCAGGCCGCGGTTGATGCCTTGCTGGCCCGTTGTCCGCCAGCCAAAACGATGCAGACGGCTGTGGAGTCGACAATTGACGCCGCTATTCGGATCGCCGGAGCTATGGCGGGAGGCTGCCTCGTCATCCAAGGTCCGCCGGGAACCGGGAAGACCTATGCCGCGTCTCGCGTCATCCTGGAGCTGCTCACGGCTGGGAAATCGATTGGTATCGCATCCAATAGTCACAAAGCCGTGATCCATCTTATGGAAGAATGCGGCAAAGCGGCACGGCAATTAGGAGTCGAGCTGAATGGAATGAAAGTCGGTGGCGACGGAGCTGAGGCCTTATTGGCGAGTAATCACGGCCTTCAGTATGTCGGCAGTTCCAGTGATGCGCGGGGAGCCTATAGAGGAGGGGTGGTTGGCGGGACGGCGTGGCTGTTCAGCAGGCCGGAATGGGAAGGCGTGCTGGATTATCTCTTCATTGACGAGGCCGGACAGGTTTCGCTCGCCAATGCGATTGCCATGGCGCGATGTGCCAAAAACCTTGTTCTGCTCGGCGATCAGATGCAATTGGAGCAACCGATCCAAGGTTCGCATCCTGGGGATGCCGGCTTGTCCGTGCTCCAATATGCGTTGAAAGACACACCGGCCAGCGTGCCGGATCTGCCGGCGTTCCATCCCGTGGTGCCGCCGGACTATGGCCTATTCCTCGGCGAATCCCGCCGCATGCATCCCGCCGTCTGCCGGTTCATTTCCGAAAGCATCTATGAGAGCCGTCTGTTTTCGCACCCGGACTGCAGCCGCCAGCGCATAGAGCTCGCCGCGGGAGGCAATCGTCTCATCGATCAAGAAAACGGCATTCTCTTCAGTCCGGTGGAGCATGACGGGAATACTCAGCAAAGTGACGAAGAAGTTGATCGGGTGAAGGAGATCTATAACGAATTAATCGGGCGGCCTTTTACCACCAAAGATGACATCACCAATGCATTGAACCTAGAAGACTTTCTCTTTATTGCCCCCTATAACGCCCAGGTTCGGGCGCTCAAGACCGCCCTTCCGCAAGGCGCACGGATTGGAAGCGTGGATAAATTCCAGGGACAGGAGGCGCCTGTTTGTATTCTGTCGCTCTGTTCAAGTTATGGAGAATACGGCTCCCGTGGCCTAGCATTCATTCTCGATAGGAATCGCATTAACGTGGCGATTTCTCGGGCTCAGTGCCTCGCCATCGTAATAGCAGATCATAGAATTGCTGGAGCGATTCCGAGTTCCCTCGACGAAATGAAGTTGATTAATCTGTTCTGCAAATTGACCGTATTTATGGGGAAGACAACGGCTGAGTCGACCGGAGCGTAGCACAAAAGGTGGGGTATTTTGTTCTGTTGAAAGAGGGTATTCTTTCGCCCCAAAAGAAGTCTTCCGCCGACAGATCCTGAGAGGGTTTCACGAGGAGCAAGTTATGCCGAATTCCGAGTCTCGGTCACAAAGTATTGTGGACTGGTTTAGGAAACTCGTCAGCCCAATTCTCGAAAAGACGGAATCCGCACCCGTCTTGCAGGAATTCGATAAGCTGGCTTCTCACATAGAGGAATTGGACAAGAACAAAGACCATCTATTTCCGATATGCCTTCTGGGGCAAGCAGGTGTGGGGAAGAGCACTCTCATTAACACTCTCATTTCCGATATCGATATTGTTGTGCCTTCTGGCGGCGGTACGGGTCCTCTTACTGCGAATGCTGTCCGTGTTTCCTATGGTGAGAAGCCTTGCTTTGTCGTACGGTATCACTCAAAAAAACGAATTGGCCAGGCTAGGTTCATTCTTGAGGCGGAAATTCATCGTCAACGCAGGGGAGACGTAGCCGAAGTTGGGCTAGACCAAGATAATGACGCCCCGGAGGCAATGGAGTTGGATGCCGATGAGCAAAAGCGCTCTCGGACAGAAGAAGCTATAGGTCGAGCTCGTCTATTAATAGCGGGCGCTCAAAGTGCTACCAGGGAATTGACCTACCTCGCCGATGCTCTTCGCTGGATTTTGGGACAATCGTTAAATTTTCATACGCAATTTTTCTCAGACGACATGGAACGGCTGCGCCGGGTGCAGGAGGCTCTCCAATATGGTGAGAGCGGAGGCACTCGTCGGTTTGACAGCCCGGGAAATCCTGAATTTGGTCGCTCGCTGCGGGATCACGCATGTGGATTCCTTGCACCGTTGATACTCGAGATGTCCATTCAGTGGCCCTCGGCTTTGTTACAGAATTCTTTAGAACTAGTCGACCTTCCTGGCGTTGGGATATTAAGTGATGTGTACGCCTCCGTCACGTCCGACTATCTTCGGAATCGTGCCAAGGCGGTAATGCTTGTCACCGACTCCAGGGGTATACGAAGAGGCGATGCGGAACTATTAAGAAACAGCGGATTTTTAAACCGCTTGCTACACGCAAGCAATGATCCCACTGCGGATCCCGTAGCGTTAATCGTGGTGGTTGTAAAAATCGACGACGTCGCCGTTGAGAACTGGAGGAACGACAAGGCCATCAATGGCGTTGCTCTTAAGAGCAGAGCTGAGCATTTCGACGAACAAGTCCAGCGCTGCCGCAACGATATTGCCCAACGGTTGGACACCTTTTTGCGAGAAGTTTGGGAAGATGATACCGAGGGGAAGCGCCTTGTAATTCAGTCACTCTTAGATTCGCTCCAGGTTTTTCCAGTGTCAGCGCCGCAGTATCGTCTTATCTGCTCGAAAGACGTTGACGATGACAGACCGTTCCTTCCAGACGTTGAAGCGACTAACATCGTTAGCTTGCGGGCCGCAATTTTGCAGGTTGCGCAGCGGTGTCTTGGAGAAAAAACCCGCCGGTTCAAGGAGACCAGGCAGCGTTTTTTCGGCCAACTGCGCGCTAAGCTCGAGGTGCTTAGCGCGCAGAGAAGTAGCGAGCGTCAGGAAGAGGAAGCAATAGAAAGCTTCAAAGAAGCGCTGGATGACTTTATCGAGCCAATGCAACGGGAGTTCGACGCTCGACGCGGCGGGTTTCGCAACTTTTTGCGAAAGACCATTCCGGCATTGGTCAGCGCCCGAGTCGAGTCGGCTTCTACAAAAGCTCGAAGAGACATTCAGAACGACCTTCGGAAACTAAAAGATGCGCATTGGAAGACTCTTCAGGCGGCTGTAAGAAAGGAAGGCACCTTCTACGGAAGTCGACACATCAACCTCCCTAACGACTTCGCCCTCCGCTTCGAGTCGCCTGTTGCAGAGGTCTGGAGCCGAGAGATATTGGTGGATCTTCGGCGTGAAACTAGAGACTTTGCAGAGTATGAATCTGACATTGTTACCCAAATTCTTGAGTGGGCTCGGGGGCAGCGCATTCGGGTCTCCACAAAACTGCTTGAAGCATTGTTGGAAGCGGTTAAGCAACGTCGGCAACAAGTGAATGCGGTAGGCAAAGAGGCGGTAGATGAACTTCGCGATAAGGTGCGTACCGAGTTAATAAGAAAGATAGAAGGGCCTATTCGACGTAGATGCCAAAAGTTCGTCGCAGAACGGCAAGATTCCGGCACAGGCGTTCGGAATCGAATTCTTGAGCTCTTCGAGGAGTTAGCAGAGGAAGTAGTCCAAGCTGCAGCAGATCCTGCAATCACTCTACTCGTGGATAGATTCAAAGAGGTTGAGAAAGAGATACTTGTGGCATTTGGCGAACATAGCGAGCCGCTTACAGAAGCTGCAGAGGCACTAACTAAACGGCAAGAGAAAAAGATAAGAAAAGAAGACCAGCGACTCCTAGCTGAGATTGAAACAGCCTTGGATAGCATGCCGCCAACTTTTCTGTCCTTAGAGACCTGAATAGCGTGATGCCACCCTCTCTAGTGCTCTTTGACGAAATTCCTCACGTCATCCTTCGCGAAAGGGACGACTGGGGTGTTCGTGTATTTGACCTCGCCTCTCCTCCGAGCCGGTTATGGGGCGATCATCGATCTGTGCCAGCCCAAATTCGCACGAACATTGACCCGTACAAAATCAACCCAATTGCGTCTCCTGGTGAACTTTTGACCAGCGCCCTTTCGCCTGGCGATACATGGAGTGCCATGACGAAGCGCTCCCTGGCGAGATTTGCTGCCTTCTATCTAATCTCAGAAGACCCACAGCGCAGACTTGATGCTCGAGAGGTAGTCACACTAGCCCATCAGGTAAGCCTCGTCCGCCACATATTAGACAGCCCAGGCAAGAGGAGGGTGCTCATAGGGGACGAAGTAGGACTGGGCAAAACCGTCGAAGCCGGGCTCATCATTCGTGAGTTGATGTCAGCCAATCCTGGTCTGAGGGTCCTCTACCTTGCGCCGGCTCGACTTGTTACTAATGTCGGGAAGGAATTCAAGCGCCTCAACATGTTTTTCCGCGAGTGGAAGGCACAGGAGAGCGATGCAAGGCTTGAGGCAGATAGCAAGATTATTGCGAGCATTCATCGCGCTGTTCACCCCAATCATTTTGATCGCCTGCTCAAATTACTGCCTTGGGACGTGATTGTCGTGGACGAGTGTCATCATCTAAGCGACTGGAGTGAAGGCGGGGGTGATCCTGTCAGGAAATATAAGCTCGTTCGTGAATTAGTCGCCGCGCAGGGTCCTGAGTCCTTCCTTCTCCTGCTATCTGGGACGCCCCATCAGGCCCATACTGCTCGCTTCGACAACCTGCTACGATTCCTAGGAACGCCAGGAGAACCTGTGGTTGCCAGGGCGGGTCGCGTGATTTACAGAACCAAGGAAGACGTACGCGATTGGGATGGTAACCCCCTGTTCCCTAAGAGACAGGTTAACGCGCCCATCCTTGTGGATCTGGAGCAGAGTCACCGCGATTGGCTAGCTGCCATTCATATGTTTTTTAGCCCAACATCAAATTCAGGTAGCCAGGCTGCTCAGCGGGCGAGTGGATGGAAGTGCGCTCAGGCGCTGCAATGGGCAGCATCCAGCTCCAACGCAGGCTTGGGTTATCTCGTGCGTCAGGCTCTTCGTGGGGGGTGGACTCTTCAGGACGTTCCGCTATCTGAAGCGCTTGCAGCTCTACGACCGTACCGCTCAGGCGCGTCTGATGAACCGGTCCAGTCCCTGTATGACCGGATGGTTTCCGAAATTAGCCAGCAGGAGTGTGACGACGATGTCGAAGATATTGAAGACAGCATTACGGGCCGCGGTAGTGATCACGACCATGAGGCCCTGGCCGCATTGTTAGCGCAGGGCATCAAGCTTGTACGCTCGTCACGTCAAATGAAATGGGAACGGTTATGGCGCGATGTCATCGAACCAGCGAACGGCGAGAAGCTTGTTCTCTTTGCTCAACCCATTGAGACGGTCATGGCCCTCGCTACCTGGTTGTCCAGGAAGACCGGTGTTCAGCCGTCCATTATCATGGGCGGGCAGACCGATGCGGAACGAGAAGAAGAAGTCTCACGATTTAGAAACCCCAGAGGGCCACAGTTCCTCATCTCCTCTCGTGCTGGCGGCGAGGGCATTAACCTCCAATTTTGCCGAAGGCTGGTGCATCTTGATGTTCCCTGGAATCCCATGGAGATGGAGCAGCGAGTTGGAAGGGTGCATCGCTTCGGCTCCAAGCAGACTGTCTTGGTAGACACTTTAGTCGTCCGTGACAGTCGCGAGACACATGCCTGGGATGTAGCCCGGGAGCGCCTGAGAACTGTTGCTCAGACATTGGTCGGCCCCGATCGCTTTGAGACAGTGTTCTCCCGCGTGATGTGTCTCATACCACCGGAAGAATTGCAGAAGGTCTTGATCAATAGCCCTGCATTTCCATTAACCGACGCTGATGTCGAACGCCTGTCCTCGATGATCGAGTCAGGGTTTCGTGAATGGCAAACCTTCCATGATTTGTATGCTGCCAATCAACGCGAGATCCGTGACCAGCCCGCGGGCCTTGCTCGATGGTCTCATTTGAAAGACTTTTTACTTGCCTATGGCGGTGCCGAGCTGGCGCCTGGCATATCGAGAACTCGGTTCATTGAGTTGGACAAGGGCGTTAAGGCCGTTGATGAGCCGGCAGAGGTGCTGAAGCTGGCCGATGGATCACTCTGCTTTGTCGGGGATTATGAGGGGGCGCTATTTAGTGGCGATTTGGCTAGTCGCGTTGGACCGCTGGGGCTAAACGTGCAGCCCGTGTCCAACGTGCTTCGCGCCTGTGCTCATCCGCATCTTCCTACAGGAGCGGGGCATGTACGTTGGGGTGAAACACAAAAGTCTCTTCGTGGTCGACTGGGAGATGACATCGTAGTGTTGGCATTTGTACGCCAGACGTTTCACTTCGACTCGATCGGTGGCACTAAGGAAGCTGGCACTGAGCTGTTGGCATACGTAGTGCGGGATCAGGAAACAGCGGGCCTCGCTCCCCAGGAATGCGTGGCTCTACTCGCAATGCATGAGCAGGGAACGATTCGCGTCCGTCCTGTAGAATCACCGCTCCATATCCGTGCGGCAGAGGAAGAGCAACGACTCGTCGATGAATTGCGCCGTCCGTCGGAACACCAAATCCGGCAAGGTATTCGTTATGCCGTTTGGCCGATCCTTGCACTTCACGTAAGCCCATAGATCCGCGACTGACATGGTGATCAGAACGTACTGAAGGAGTTAGATCGTGGATCAGGCGATACATAACAAGATCGTCTGTTTAATCTGGGGCATCGCCGCCGACGTCCTGCGTGATCTCGTCAAGCGCGGGAAGTATCCGGATGTCATCCTCCCAATGTCTGTCATCAGGCGCATGGATGCGGTGCTCGAACCGACCAAACGGAACGTGCTTGACACCAAAAAGATGCGTGATGGGGCATGCATTACCGAGCAGCGCCAGACGCTCTGCGAGGCAGCGGGGCATGCCTTCTTCCGCACCTCGAAATTCACGCTGCGCGACCTCAAGTCTCGAGGCCTGGCGGTGGGAGTATAACAAGAGTCGCCTCACCGGGCGCTCCAGGATCAGCCCCCAGCCTAATTTGCCAAGCATGCTGCGTGGAATCCCTTCCGCGCACCCGCCATCATCGCTGGAGACTCTCCTTAGAAATGGTACAGAAATCCGGGCCGACCACTTCTCTCGCAGCATGGCTTTGAGATCGGCGATTACGGAGCCGATCTGCTTTCATCACCTGCGACATGCATTTGCCAGTTGGTATCTATTGCGTTGGATTGCGGCTACCAATGCAATTGATCTCTCTTCACGCAAGTTGTCGTTCGTCGACCGCGCAGTATTTCAAGAGCCCTTGCTCACTGGACTTCGTCAATTGCTCTTTGGCTTCCAACCTCCTAAGTTGGGACAGGAACTTATTTCGAACGCAATTGTCGTTCTCTCCCTCGTCTCTTAGGTCACAGCAGCCCGGTGACTTCAATAAGCTCATATTGTCATACGAAGCCAAAGGATGAAATTGGCGTGCGGAAGCAGCACGCCATCAGCAGCCTGACTCTCAATACGACAAATGTCATCTGCCTCTCTCGTGAACGCCAACAACAATTAGACGGGTGAATAAAGGCTAAAAGAAGTTTGAAAGACATTGCCGACGCATGCCTAGCTGACGAGGCGGGTGGAGAGAAGATGAAAAGACGGACGACCGGCAGCTCACGTATTCAGTCAGCGACTTAGTGAAAGATCTAGTCTTTCTCTCTGCCTATTGGATCGACTGCTAACCTGCCGCGTCTGCAGGAATATGGGCACCCCAGAACAAAATGAACGCATCTTTGTGTGCTGAAATTCCTGGCTGGCCCTATTGGCGACGACAGCAATTTGCTATATTACGCGCCATTAGAGGACACATATGTAGTGCCGACCGTTTGCTTCTCGGATTCTGCCGGCTGGTATTTAGGTTTCTGTCCTCACGGTAGGGCAATGGTTGCCAACTGATTAAACTGATGGCGTTGAGAAAATGGTTCAAGCGAGTAAAGCCCCAGAGCTAAAATCGGTCAGTCACAAGCCTTCCAGCAGCCAGCCCTCTCCAGATGGTGGTCATACAGTTTTTCGATTCTCAGGCCATCAAACATTCCCCTTACGGATCACCTGGATTCCCAAAGCGGTTGCTGAAATAACCGCGGGCCGCGATCCCTTGACCAATACAGACGAAGGAATCACGCAGTTCGGACTAGGAAAGAACATGGTTGAGGCGCTGCGATGTTGGATCGAAGCGTTTCAGATTGCCAAAAAAGGAGAACGCGGATGGGTGCTTACGACGATTGGATCTTTGGTTTTTGACCCCACAGATGGCTTGGACAGTTATTACGAGGACGTTTCGACATCTTGGCTGTTGCACTGGCTAATTTGCACAAATACCGAATCTCCGTTTTTTGCCTGGGAATGCCTCTTCAATCGCTGGCCTTCAACCGAATTCTGTGCTTCTCAGGTTATCGAGGCGTTTAACAAAGAAACAAACAAGACTCCAAGGCCTGCATCTGATGTTACCCTGCGGCAGCACTGGGAGGTGTTTCTACACAGCTATCGCCGTCCACCTGCGGACAAGGGTGAGGATCACCTGGATAGCGCGATGTCTGTTCTCCGACTCATTCAGGAATTTGGAGAGCGGCCCAACGCTGGTGGAAGGTGGGAAACTGTGTACTCATTTGATCTTGCGCGCAAGGAGGCAATTCCTCAACAGCTCTTTGCCTTTTTTCTGCACGATTGGTGGAACCAGAAATATTTCAATGAAAGCACGGCCCCTCTTCGCGAGATAGTCATGGGCGAACACAGCCCGGGCCGGTTGCTCAAAATGCAAGAATCGGAGATCATTCAACGCGTCGCGGACTTGGTCACACGCCAACCAAAGGTTTTCCAAATCGTGGAGTCCACGAACTTGCGTCAACTGCACCGACTTCAGAAAAGCGACGGGTTGAATGATCTGAAAGCAGCTTACCGAACACCGAGATTCATATGAGCACCATGTCCAACCGCCCCATGATTAAGCAAAGGCTGGCGACAGACCGATTGCTGCAGATTCGCCCAAGGTTCATGCGCTCCATTCACCTGGAGCGAGACTTCAACGACGCGTCATCATCTCACGGATACATCCTCACACCTGTAGCAAAGAACGCGTTAACGCGGATCTGCGCAAGCTTTGCCGGAAGTTCTACTCAGCGCGCATTTCGAATCGCCGGTGACTATGGTTCAGGAAAGAGCGCTTTTGGTCTGGCCTTGGCCCGCGTTGCAGCCGGCTACGCGAACGCTTTGCCCAAGGAACTGCGTGCGTTTTGCGGGCGTAACCGGATGCGGCCACACATAGCAACTGGGGATCACGAGCCACTCGGAGTTACGGTTCTTCGCGCTTTGGGGAGTCACTTGCCGAATAGTTATCGACCTTCAACAAGCGAAGTGGTGAAGAGGACTGCAAAGGCAGTGGAAGTTGCTCGAAAGAAGGGCTTTAAGGGTGTGCTCATCGTTCTCGATGAACTAGGTAAAAACTTAGAATTTGCCGCCCAGAACCCAGAAGCTGACGATATTTTCCTGCTGCAGCGACTCGCTGAAGAGGCTGCCCGCAGTGCCGATCTGCCTTTTGTCGTCGTAGTGATGCTGCATCAAGGCGTCGCAGCCTATGCGTCAGGACTGGATACCACAGCTCGAAGAGAGTGGGATAAAGTTGCAGGCCGGTTTGAAGAGATCATTTATGCCCAGCCCCTGGAGCAAGTCGTGACGCTTGTTTCCGCAATCCTCAATGTCCGTGAGGATGCCCTTTCCGAGTCGACTGCGAGTGAAGCCAGAAATGCTATGGTAGCTGCTGTTCGTTCCGGTGTGTACGGTTCCGGAGCTGCCTCAAGCTTGGAGCAGTTTGGCCCGAAGATTTTCCCATTTCATCCGACTGTCCTGCCGGTGCTTGTCAGAGCAATGCGGAAGTTCGGCCAGAATGAGCGCTCGCTATTCAGTTTTATCTCTGCATTCGAGCCAATGGGGCTGCAGCAGCATATTCAATCCAACGGCACAAGGCTAGAACCTTACCGTATTTATGATCTTTTTGAGTATGTACGCCAAAATCTGTTGCCTACGATAAACGCAAGCAATTCACATCTAAACTTTAGTTTTGTCGAATCATTGTTATTCAGTACTTCCCTAAACAATCGCGAGGAGGAAAACATCTTCCGGACGGTGGCGTTACTGACACTACTGGATAGCCCTGATCTCCCGGCCACGTCCGAATTTGTACACCTTGCATTGGATAATGGCGAAAATCACCGCGCGGTTTCGAAAGCCATAGCCGAACTGAAAAGCCGGGGATTGCTATACGAAAGAGGCTCCATCAAAGCACTTTATCTCTGGCCGCATACCTCGGTTAATCTTGACCAAGCGTTTGAACGTGGAGAACTAGCAACGCGTAATAGTGGAGACAGCATTGATCTTCTCTGCAAGCAACTGCCTAGGGAGCATATCGTTCTTAGGGGACACTACTTCCGCTCCGGAACCCTGCGCTATGGACATGTCGAATTTGTAGCAGCCAAGGCTCTGGATCATCTGCTCGATAATCAGCCGTTCCTGAGCGGAAAAAGTGCGGACATTCATTTGCGGATCGTGTTGCCGGCCAGCCAGTCTCAATTCCGTGACTCAGACAAGCTCCTTCGCGAGCGCCAGCAAGAATTGGTGGAGGGGTTGTTCATCGCTATTGCGCAGCCACCTACCGACAGCCTTGCGGCGCTATCTGACCTCATCACCTGGCGATGGGTTAAGGCCAATACTCCCGCCCTTGCTGGGGACCGTCACGCCCGCGAAGAGGTTGCGCGGCAAGTAGCGCGGGCCGAACGCTATTTTCGTGAGCGCCTTGCAGGGCTTGACAACCTTGAGCTTCCAGTCGCCGGCACGATGACTTGGTTCTTCGCCAAAAACCAAGTGCGGCTTAAGCCGGGACGTGAGCTTCTTCAGTTCTTGAGTGAGCGGTGTGATGAAATTTACAGTAAGGCTCCCCGTGTCCTGAATGAATTAATCAATCGGCGTTATCCAAGTAGTGCCGCCGTCGCAGCGCGAACGAAGCTTGCTGAGGCGATGGCAACCTCCCCCGACAAGCCTTGCCTAGGCATGGATGATTCTAAACGTCCTCCTGAAATGGCCTTATATCTGTCCATTTTGAAAAAGGGAGGATTCCATTCCGAGAAGGACGGTAGATGGTCGTTTAACTTTCCAACACCCCACAGGGATGAATGCAGACTGCTTCCAGCGCTCCACCGCATCACAGAGCTTCTCCAGAAACCGGGGATGGATGCGATGGTCCCAGTAATCGATATATTTGAGGGCTTATCGCAGGTGCCGTATGGAATCAGGGATGGCCTGCAGCCATTGATTCTAGCGGTCTATCTGGCAACTAACCATCAGCGTGTCGCGCTATATGAGGATGGAACCTTTCTCCCAGAAGTGGGTGGAGACGCATTCCTTCGCCTCATGAAGGAACCTCAGTTTTTTCATATGCAATACTGCGAAATTCAAGGGGTGCGGGCCGATGCCTTTTACAAGCTGCTACGGCTCCTCCAGATTGACCCTCGCGACGCTGCTCGCACGGACCTTATCGATCTCGTTCGGCCACTGACGATTTTCATCAGTCGCGAAGTTCCGGAGTATGCACGAAAAACAAATGCGCTTTCCGCAAAGGCGATCGCCATTCGGCGGGCGCTCCTCCAAGCTCGGGACCCTGTGAAGCTAATCTTCACTATGCTCCCCGAGGCCTGCGGGTTGCCGTCTATTGGCAAAGAAAGTCCCAGAGATCCAGAAGAGCTGGCTTCGCGTCTCAAAAGCGGTCTTCATGAAATTCGAGTTTGCTACCCGACATTGATAAATCGGCTGCAGATGGCGATCTTCGGAGCGTTCGATGTCTCCAAAGATACATCAGCGCGGAAGATCATTACGCGTCGAGCGGCGCAGCTAGCTGTTGTTTTGAGCGAGCCGGTGCTCAAGGCATTTGTGACTAGGCTTGCCGATACTGCATTGGACGATAGGGCGTGGGTTGAATCAATTGCGAATCTTCTTACCCGAAAGTCCTGCGAGCGTTGGTTGGACGGTGATGAGATGGAATTTCATCACCAGTTGGAATTTATGGCAGGTCGATTCAAGCGCACTGAACTGGCTCGAATCGGAACATCAAAGCTGCTGAACGGTCACGCCTTTCGCATTGCATTGACGAAGAGTGACGGTGATGAGGTGGGGGATCTTATCAACTGGGAGGGAGTGGACGAAAGCAGGATTGGTCCTATCCAAGGTCAAATAGAGCAGATTCTGACCCAAAATGGGCGTCATGGCATGGCTGCTGCACTTCGTGCCATTTGGGCGCAACTGGACGCGAACGACGGAGTCAAAGGATCGAGCAAATATGACTGAATTTATTTCAATGTCTGAGTGGCCGCAAGATCCTTCACAGGTTCGTCATATCCTGAGTCTTTCAGGGGGCAAGGACAGCGCAGCCCTTGCTGTCCATCTGCGGGACCGGGTTCCCGATATGGAATACATATTCCATGATACGGCGAAGGAACTTCCAGACACTTATGAGTACCTTGAGCGCCTAGAAGGCTATCTCGGCAGGAAAATTACCCGTACCACATTTGGGACCACTTTCGATAGCATTCTTCGAATGAAAGGCGGCATGCTGCCTTCCAATCATCGTCGATGGTGTACAGAGATGATGAAGCTCAAACCTTTTGAGAACTACATCGGAAATGATTTTTGCATTAACTATGTGGGCATCCGGGCAGACGAGGATCGGACTGGCTACATCAGTCATAAGCCTAACATTCGTGCGGTATATCCTTTTCGAGAGGATGGCATAGACTATGCTGGCGTGCAACGCATCCTAGAGGCCTCGGGTCTGGGTATGCCGCCGTACACGAAATGGGGGCGGACCAGAAGCGGCTGCTTCTTTTGCTTTTATCAACAGAAGATCGAATGGGTTCGTTTAAAACAGCATTACCCTGACCTTTACGAGCAAGCCAAGGCTTACGAAAGACCTAACCTTGTTAATGGGAATACCTTCTATTGGAATGAAAACGAATCCCTGTCCGAGTTAGAACGGCCGGAGCGAATGGCGGAGATCGAGGAAAACTGGGCCAAAACGCAGACCCGCTTGGCAAAACGCCAAAAGAACCGGACGTTGGCAGAGACGTTGGGTGGACTTGAAGTTCTTTCTCAGAACCAAGACGGCTGTCTGCTCTGTCACCTTTGAGGACGACCCATGGCGGCCAGAACCAGTGGCGAGAAGTGGATTCGACTGTTGCGGGCCTATGGTCCCGTAGCCGATAACGAAGCTATGCAGGCAGAGCATGTGGACAAGCTCTCCCACATCCTTGGGATCCCGAAGCTCTCCTTTGAGCATCCTGCCAAGAAACTTCTTCTGGACTGTTTCCCAAGATCCACTGGAGATTTCCGCAATCTGGTTCTCACAGGAACGGCCGGGGACGGAAAGACTTCACTTTGTTTTGATCTTGTTGCTGAACTGACTGGAAGCCGTCCTCATGGTAACAACGGCGTTGAGAAGCTCCTCATTGAGACAGAAAAAGGCTGTCGAACTATCACGCTGATATATGACGTGACTGCCTGGAGGAAGCGATCGGATGCAGGTTTTCTCAGTAGTGAAAACATAAAAGTACTGGAGGCCATGGCCACCTCCTCCTTCGAGGGTTGTGAGGATTTTTTTGTCTTTGCCGTCAATGATGGACAGATGCATGAGTTATTCCGCTCATTGCCAGCCCATGTTCCAGAACTGGTTAGGAAATTAGAAAGAACTCTAATTGATCTTCATGCAAGGAATCAGAGCGATTGCGGTGATCGGCTTCGGCTTATCAATCTTAGCCGAGTTCCTAGCGAGATGATCATGCAGCTCTGCCTAAAGGCAGTTCTTGATCGTAGTGAATGGAGCTGCTTCGAAAATGAGTCCGAGAATCCGATTTTTTCCGATTCCTCATCGCTTGTCAGAAACTTCAGGGCGTTGAATTCCCCTGACGTACGCACCAGGCTGTGCGTCCTCGCACGAATTGCAGACGTGACAGGGCATCACCTCCCCATTCGCGGAGTTTTTTGCTTACTCTCCAATGCATTGTTAGGGCACCCTGATGCACGCGATCGAGTAATACGGCCGGGTGTCGAAGCGACCGAAATTGTGAAGGCCGGCACGGCGCATCAGGCAGCGCTCCATCGCACGCTGTTTGGCGAGAATTTGAGTCCTAATAGCCGACGTAAGCGAGAGATTTATCGTTTCTTGTCGATGCTACATATAGGAGAAGAGACGACTAATGATCTCGATGAACTGCTCATATTCGGGTCGCGCGATCAGGAGCTTGAAAAAGCCTATTGGGAGTTGGTTGCAGCGGACCCCTATCTGCAGCGGAATCCCAATTTCGATGGTCTGGTGACGCGCTACATCCGAGGCGAGATGAATGACGAGGAAGAGACAAGATGCTTCCTTACAGAGTTAGCCTCCGAACGCCGGCGTGTGTTTGTCCACGCGTCCGCCTCCCAATTTCAGATATACGGATTGTGGAAGACTTCCGTCTTTCATCATGCCCGTGAATTTCTTGACGAAATTGTAGCGCCCATTCAGGCAGGCAGGTCTCCCGTTCGCCTGTACTTGCGTAAATTGGCTTCAGGGCTCAATCGTATCTGGACAGGTATGCTCCTTACCGATCAGGCTAACGAGGTATACCTCACCACGGGACTCGATCTAACGACGTCTCCGGTGAGCGACATTTACCTAACGCAGCTTGAGCTTGATTCGGATCCGCCAGGATTTGAAGTAGTGGCACAGGAGGCCAGTTGTATTCCCGTCGCAGTCTTACGTGCAAATGGTAAAGCATCCCGCTTCGACCTCACCCTGCCGCGCTTTGAGTTCCTATGCCGGGTGGCTGACGGGGCCATGCCCTCGAGCTTTTCACGCGAATCCTGCACCGACTTTATGTCTCTGAAGCAACGGTGCCTTCGGGATCTAGAGCTTAGAGCCAGTTCGAAGTCCTTAAATCTTATCGATGTCCAGGGCAACGGGACAATTCAGAGACTTGCCATACCTTTGGTCGAGTAATGATTTCTCCCGATAATACAGAGCCGTACTACGGCTCCAAGGATCGAAATGAGGCCTGGATTGCAGAGGCAATTTGGGGGCATCGGCTGGAGCGGCAACCGTTCTCGGCACTGTTGCTAGAGTTCTTGGGCATGGCGGAAGGTATGTACCGCCAGAGAAAATTATTGGATGCTACCCGGCCACAGGACAACCCAGAGTACAGTGCGAACCGATGCCTGCAGCTACGGAATATCCTTTTCAACAATCCGAGGATGGAAGAGATCCTGCGCAATGCGCAGGGATGCGACGAGGATGGATGGGCGGAATGGCTGCGGGTGATGGAGAAAACGGCATCTCTCGGCGAGCGTCTGCCGGTCGATTTTTCATACCTGAGAAACCGGTTTGATACTTTTGCGGAGCTGGTCAATGTAGTGCGCCTCCTCCGTCGGATTACCGTCGATCCAGGAAGTGAGCGCGGTTGGACCACGCAGTTTCTCTATCCCATTGGGCCAGCCGCTCTCTTTGAGGCGATCTTGGAAAAGGGCGACGGCTTCGAGCGCACGAGACGGGTCTTCACGAGAACGGGTGAAATAGCCTATTTGATGCTGACACGCGCGTCTGAGCCTCTGCGAGTCAAAATACGACAACGGCTCTCAGCGTCCTTTGATCCTAACACTTCTCGAAATCGCATGGTGATGCGGCTTATCTCGTCGCAAGAACCAGATCGGGGAGAAATGAAGGGTGGGACGTATCTGCCTTATAAAGCACATCCTTCCTTCGACAGGATGGCAGAAGATGTGGCGGCCATACTCGGTCTGAATCTTCCCAATCAGGATGCATTTCAGTATTTGCAACCGCTCCTGGGCCTTCACCTTTATCTGTATGGAATTGAGACAGCGTTTGCGTGGCTAGGCAATCAAGGTCTGCCGCCAATCGTCTGCGAGATTCTAGCTCCCAAAAGTGATCTCGTAAGGAAAGCTGCAGTGGGCTCATACCTTCACAACGACGGTATCGGAGAGCGCGCGGTCCGCAAATTCATAGACGAGAATGTATTTTCCGATGTCCAGCTGAACAAAATACTGACGGATGATGCCTTGGATGATGTAGCGAAAACCGAATATCTGGCGGAGCACCTTATCAAAACTGTGTCCCTAAAGAACCGAATAGAAACGGCCGACCCTCGCAAGATGATCGAGACGTTTCAAGGTCTTGCGAGGAAACTCTATCGCAATGGTACAGCGGATGGTCTGATGGGGCTTGCTACTGGTTGCGGTCTGGCTTCCAAGCGAGGCACGAAGCGTTATCGCTATGCTCCTACGGATGACCTTCTGCGCGCTTTGGTTTTGGCGAACGTCACGTCACCGACAGAGGAGAGTGCGTTCCTGCGGCACCTCCATTGTCGATATCGCATCAGTATAGGCCCGACAGAGGCAAAAAAAGACGTGCTCAGTTATCAGTTCGACGAGACCGATTTCAAGAAGAACAGAGAACGGTTCGGCCAGCATCTCGTAGGAATGGGTCTAGCTCAGAGAAGGAGTGACGAATGTACCTACGTCATTAATCCGATGGAATCAACAGCATGAGCATTAACCCATCGGATGCCCTCGTAGGTGCAGTTGCGCTAGAACACATTCTGTTGAAGCTCAAACCTCAGCTTGAGGACGATGGAGATTTCAGAGGAGCCTTTCACGTACTTTCCGGTTTCTCAGCGGAGCAATTAGCCGGCTTTATCCATGCCAGCATCGTTGCCGGTTTGCGTGCTTCGCACTTGTCCATTCAATTTCCTGAAATCGAACTGCGCCCCTACGGAGTAGACTCGCAGTACACTACCTCGGATTCTTCGGTTAACGTCCGCAATCGAGAACGCAATGGGTCTGTGACGATTACCGCTGAAGTTGAAGCGGACGCAGGTGCTTCGCTAGCTCAGAGTGATCGGACCGACGCCTCTGAATTAAAGGACAAGAATGTCGCTCATATCTGGGTTGATTTTGTAGCGCACCGTGTGGGGATTAATCTTCTTCCGGAGGATCGCAGGAAGACTGAAGCGATGGTCAAGGGCTTGTTCGAAACAGGGCGCTGCCCCACCGCAAAAGCTGGAGAGTTTCTTGCGGCGGTACTTCAGAACTTCAAAAACGGAGAGCCTCTCATACGCGCTGCCGGAAAGGCGCTTCCGACAATCGGGCTTCCCTTGTTTGAAGATTGCTTCAGTTCGTTGAACGAATCGAAGATGGTGCAGCCTTCTCAGTGGGCCGCAAAATTCAGGGCCCACTATGCGCTGGAGTGCTATCTCGACAAGCGCGGATTGTTGCAAGATATACTTGACCCGGACGTCCTCCGCAAACGGCTTTCCGAGCTTCGTTCGGACGAGCAGCAACCGCCGCTTACAGAACAACTGCTGAATGCATTCCGGGATTACATAGATTCGGACGGTGCACGCAATGCCGTTACAGAGCGGCTGCTCTTCGAATTCGACTGGAACCTCGTCACCCACTGTTTCGATAAAGCCAAAAAGTCTACATCAAAGGACTTCGCGGAGCGCACGCGCAGCGCGCTTGAGAACGAAGGTATCGTTCCAACAGAGGATGATGTTCTTGTCATTCAGGCACTGGCAAAAGTATCTCGTAAGGCTGGATCTGCGTCGGACGAATTCCGTGAGTTCTTCGAGAAGCGCGCAGAACAGCTCGAAACAGATGTTGGCCTCTTCGTGGAGTGGGAGGAATTTGTTCATGGTAGGCGCGTTGACTGTCGAGACCTCTACCAGGGTATCTTCGAATGCCTGCATAGATCCGTGCGCGGTCTGTCGTCGCATGAATCTGCATATGTTGTCCTCGAAGGAAAGCAACAGTCAAAGCCCAACAGCTTCTTGGAGATGAATCAGCGAGCCTGCGAATACTTCGAGCGTGCATATGGGGGGCTTGAAGCGAAAACGAACAAGAGGATTCAGTTCAGGCAAACCCTGATATGCAATTATTCTGAGGCGGTCCTTCCAAAGATTAAGGAAAAGCCGAAATTCAAGGGTGGGAGTAAGACCGGACGCGCCACGACGCTGAAATTCTTGGTTTCCATTTATCAGAAGCAGAGGGCAGGTAGTGAGCGGAAAGTGGCGACGCTGTCCTTGACGTGGCGTTTTCCGATAGATTCCGTGCTCGCACAGGAAATCGTGGACTTAGATGCCATTGCTCGCTATCACACTCACCGCGGAACCACTTTGGTAGGATGCGTGGCCGAGTACGAAGTGGTCGGTCGAAAGGGCGCTCCCGTATCGCTGTCCCTTGATAGAGTGGATGGATTCGCCGATGCCGCTCGAGGCGGCGGGCGCGGTGCATTTGTTCCGGCTCAGGACCGCATCGAATCGTTGACTTCAATGTGGGGGCAGGCGCTGTCAAAGGCGGAGACGCAGCAATGGATTCCGGAGGACGAATTATTAGAGCTCCGCACCCAGTTTAAGCACTTCGAGTCCGCTTATAACAGTGCCGTGTTGGCCCTGCGTAAGGATGCACTTGCCTCCGAGAGAGTTAGCGTCACAGCTGAGGCGTACCGATGCTTGCTTCTCAAGATCAATAGGTTAAGGCATCAGGATGCTCGCCGGCAGTTCCTTCGAATCATCATGTGCGTAGGCCTTGCGCAAATCCCACGTTCGGGTAGACGGCCGCCCATGGCGGTGGTCTGTCCTTGGAATCCTTTGAGAATGGAAGCGTCCGCGGCTAGGCAGCGCCAGGTGCTGGGGTTGATCGATCGGCTTTTGTGTAAGGATCGCCCACCCTTTTCAGATGGGACCAGCGGCTCCCTATTTTTCAGGGAGGTGGGACAGCTTCTCAGCCATCCCCTTTACCCAGAAATGACAGTGGTATGGGAAGGTACTCAAGCAATACCTCGCATCGTGACGCAAGCTTTTGACAGCTACACCTTGCATCAGCCACCCGAGCCTTCGAACGACTCGACAATGCCGTCGTTGGACAACCAATCGATGCCTGCTGCGGCAACGATTGAGCGCGAGATGACGGAATATCTCAGGTTGCAGCCCCACGAACGCGACAATTTCTCAATCCTCTTATATAACTGCGACTCCCCGGATTTGCCCATGGCTGTGGTGGATTCAGTCAATCGCATCAACGCTGAGCGTGAAGACCGCAAGATCACCTGTCAGGTGCTCTTGATGCATCGGGATGAAGTTCATTTGCGCCAGATTTATCGCGATCTCGTCGCCCGGGGGCTTGATGCCGAGGCCGATCCCACCGAAGGGTCAGGCGATTTTCTAGCCAAGGTTCGCGTCAACCTCACAGCCGCAAATCGTCTTCGCAGGGATGGCCGCTCTCAGCCGGTGGATATTGCCTATTGCCGGGATCTAATTTCGCGAGAGGCGAAACCGGTCTGGGAATGGCTTCCGCGCGAGACAGTGGAGCCCACTGATTTACAGCCGCACCAGTGGAGTAGGCGATTGCCGGTAAGCGAAGGAGACCGGAAGGTTCGATTGCAGCTCACATGCCCGGCTCAGACGGAGGCCGGATGGACGTACCTCTATTCTGTGGCCACATTGTGTGCCCACGGCGCTGACGAAGCCTGGAACATCGGTAAATGTCCAGTGTTGATGCGTTGTCTTGATTTTGATGAATTGAGCGTAGACCGCATTTTCCGCGAAACTCATGACCTGGCAACCTGGGTCGTTAACCAGGACGAGCTTCTTGACCGCAAGCTGCTTGAGGCACGACAGGTGAAGGTTATTCGCTACGTCCAGTCCGCGACGCACGGCCGCAATCTGATCATTTCCTCTTCGGCGAGAGAGGCCTTGTTGGTTAACACGCTGAAAGAGAAGCTTCGATTGTTGTTGACGTCAGATACCTGCCATGAGGTCATTGATACATTATGGCAGCGCATAATTCATGACGCCAATAAGGTGTCGGGTGGTCTTGTTCTCAGAGCCGCGAGGCGGGCCAACAACACGAACGAATTGCTTGGAATGGTGCTCTCGCGATACGTCGTTCAGTCCGAGATTGGGCTGGATCGGCCGATTGCCTGGTGCTTTCTCGACGATTACAGCGAGTGGCTCGGCAAAAAAGAAGGAGCCAATATCGCGGATTTGTTAGTGCTTGCCCCTACAGTGCGCGACGAGGTGATGCATCTGGACATCATCGTGACCGAAGCCAAGTTTGTCACACATGACGGGATGGGTGGAGCAGCAAGCACGTCGGCAAAACAGCTCATCGATACGTTGTCCCAAATCACAGAGGCAATGGATGGGGACGCTAAGACAATTGACCAGGATATCTGGCTTGCCCGGGTGTCGGATCTAGTGGCCACTCAGACGGTCGTTGCCTCCGGTCGGCCGCAACTTGATTCTGTCGCATGGAGGCGAGCAATACGCCAGCGTCAATGTTCAGTGAGCATCTGGGGATACTCTCATATTTTCGTGCATGAGCCGCAGGATCTTACCGTGCAGGTTTCTACAGTTAAGGGAATCACAAATACGAAGGGAACAGCGGCGCTTGATGCAATCCAGGAAATTTTCGGCCCAGGTCATGTCCGTGAGCTTATTAAGCAGTACTTTGATTCTGCCTTCCAGGAGACTGCTGCGCTGAGACTCCGCAACGGTCATCCTCCATTCGGCAAATCAAAACTGTACAGCCTTACCGGCAAGACAGGAATGAAAGCTACCGTGGAGCAGGCTGACGTGTTTTCTGCACCGACTGAGACCCCAAGCCCCAGCAGTGAGGTTAAATCTTATACAGAGAAGCATACAACGTCGGTGTCTGAGGGTGAAAATGAAACGATTCCTGTCCTATCCAGCATGTCTTCAGTCGCGGCCGACAATTGCATTAGTGTCTGTCCCGTCGAAGCGTTCCTCCAGGAGCAATCCACGCTGCACCACACCCTGGAAGAAGTGGGACAGCAGTGGCTTGCTTCCATGACGACACAGTTGCGTCAGGCTCTCATAACACGTGGATTGCCTGCGCGTCTTGTAGACGACTTCCCCGTCACCCTTACCCCGAATTCAGGCATCATAAGGCTGCAAGGCTCTAAGGATCTTACAGTCCAAGCAGTAGAGTCCCGCGCGAATGAGATCTACACATCAGAGGGCATTAAGATCATCCGCGTCAATCCTGAATCTGGCCGAGTCTCCATCGCCGTAGAACGACCTAATCGGCAAATATTGCATACGGAAGAGGTCTTGCTCGCTTACGTTCGCGAGTACCGCCGGCAGTCCATGGGAGAGAAGCTTTGCGTGGGTGTCCGCGAAGAGGATGGACAGCCGCTGCTGTTAGATCCGTTGAATCAACCTCACACACTGATTGCCGGTATCACAGGAAGTGGAAAGTCTGTCCTGATGCAGAATCTCATTCTCAGTATAGCGGCAACGCGTAGCCCCTCAGAAGCACATATCTATCTCATAGACCCGAAATTCGGTGTGGACTACCGGCCGTTGGACGAATTGCCGCATGTCGAAGTGGGTTCCGGCGGGATCATTGACGACGCCGATGCTGCAGTCAAAGTGCTGGAAAGCCTTGTGGATGAGATGAACCGTAGGTATGAATTGTTTAAAGCCGCGCGTGTATCAAATGTTGACGCGTACCGTCGGAGTACAGGACAGCAATTGCCAGTCCTATGGATTGTGCACGATGAGTTTGCCGACTGGATGCAGACGGATCACTACCGTGATGCGGTGCCAAACATCGTGGGAAGATTGAGCGTTAAGGCTAGAGCCGCTGGCATCTTTTTGCTTTTTGCTGCTCAGCGGCCAGACAAGGATGTGATGCCGATGCAGCTTCGTTCGCAGTTGGGCAACCGCCTAATATTAAAGGTTGACAACGCAGCTACGGCTGAGATTGCAATGGGAACAAAAAATTCAGGTGCAGAACGGCTTCTGGGCCGAGGCCATATGCTGGCCAAGACGGGGGACACCCCGGACCCGGTGTTCGCACAGGTCCCATTCATCGATATTGAGAACACAATTCCGCGCCTGGTCCGCCTGATACGGATCAAACATGGCCGCTTGCCGGATGCTCCCCGATGATCTATTTCGACAATAACTCCACGACGCGGGTTTTTGAGTCCACTGTCGAGGCGATGCGTCCATTCCTCACGGAACGCTTCGCGAATCCAGCATCGGCGATCGCACAGTTTGCCGGAATTCCGCAATGCGTTCAGACCGGTAAAGCACGACTGGCGAATATGTTAGGAGCGGATGCCCCTGACCAATTCGTGATCACATCGGGTGCGACAGAGAGCAATAATCTGGCGCTCTTCGGATCGGCACGCGCGGCTCCGCAACGGCGACACGTCGTAATATCTTCCATTGAGCATCCCTCTATAATGGAAGTGACCGAACAGCTGAAGCGTAATGGTTATCGCATCAATACCGTGCCTGTGCGGCCCGAAGGGGTTGTCGACGAAGATGCGCTCGTCGGTATGCTTGGCGTCGACACCTTGATGGTATCCATTATGCTGGCGAACAACGAAACTGGCGTAATCCAACCTGTGCGTTCCATTGCCAGAGCAGTGAAACGGCGTGATTCCACCGTCCTGATTCACACTGACGCGACACAGGCGGTCGGGAGGCTGCCGATCGATCTCGCCGGCTACTTGGCGGAAGTCGATCTGCTGTCCTTGTCTGCTCATAAGTTTCATGGGCCTAAAGGTACTGGCGCGCTCTTTGTGCGAGATTGCAATATGCTAGCGCCCATACTATATGGCGGTGGACAGCAGAATGGGCTTCGTGCAGGTACCGAAAATCCCATAGGTCTAATAGGCATGGTCAACGCTTTGGTGATGTTGATGACCGATTCTCAAGCGATCGAGCGCGTTGCGCGTCTCCGCAGTCGACTGGAGAGGGAAATTCTAGCTTCGTATCCCGGAGCGTTTGTGTTGGGCGCCGCCTCTAAGCGCCTCCCTAACACTCTTAATATCTGCCTGCCTGAAATAGACGCGGAAGACTTTGTCGACCGAATGGCAGCCAGGGATATAGCAATTTCAGCTGGTTCAGCATGCTCCTATGGTGCGCGCAAACCTTCATATGTCGCTCTCGCACAGGGACTATCTTATGAACAGGCAAAGAGTTGTATTCGCTTGAGCCTCTCAGTTGAATCGACAGAACAAGAAGTTGACCTTTTCCTAAAGGAATTCCGAGATCTGATTGGATTGTTACTTCCTTGCGCCATAAACTCCAGACCTGATACGTGACATTTCTATAGAGACGTGAGTCACTTTCCGTACCTCTTAAGGCCGCTCCACCGTATGAAAACAGTCATCTTGAAGCAGCATCCCGTATGTGCCAATTAACACCGCTTCACAGTTGGTAGCCAGGGGGGCCTTCCGATGTCCGCGCGATCTCAACCGAAAAAACAAACCTATCAATGAATTTTATGGGGCATGCATCGGAGCTTAGCCAGTACGAGGCAGTTCCTGTCTATCAACGAAATATTAAATGCAATCAGTCAATTGCTCATGGCGCATTTACTCCCGTTGTCATCTCAGTCCTTCTAACATAAGGATTCCGCCATCATCTGGCAGGCTGAACCATCGTCAGTTGGACTGCTAGCGACCAGCGGAAAATTTCTCAACCTCCTTCACAAAGGTCAAATCTCCGATCATACGTATGACCCTCTCTCCGTCACCCCATTAAGAAACTGGCTGCAGTGCCTGAACCTCACACAAATCTTGTATTAGCAAGAATCTCTTCAGCTGTCGAGCTAGCCGCTGCATTCGTTGATCAAAAAGGGGCACCTTACAAATCAAGTCCCTATAGAAGGTCCATTTAGCGAACTTTAAGGCGAGGGACCTGAGTTCCAGGCTAGTACGTTTCTTCTGCTCGAATAGCAGCTATTTCCCAATTCCCAAAATCGTGTCGTTCTCACATGCCGGGCCATCAATGGCAAACCAGGATGGATCGATCCAGCCGGATGCCCGGTTATGGATTTCGCACACCTTTCAATCTCACGGGAGAAATAATCATGCGCCATTTGCCATACCTCATGACCGCTCCGCACTATCTGCTTCTGGGCTGGCTACTCATCAATCTGACCAGCTGCCTCACAGTCACCGACCGCGTTATCCCTGGTACAACGCTACGTAAGGAAGTCGCGGTTTCGGAACAGGGATCACCGGAAGCACAAATCTTGATCCACCCTGATCAGCAAGGGTGGACTATCAATCTCGCTCAGCCCCTTCTCCGTTATGTCGATGTTATTCGATCAGAACGGAAGGAGCAGCACTCGTATTATCCCAACCCACTCGCTATCCCCGCTGGCATGTTCGCCTGTCCGTCGTCAGCATGGGGTTGGTTTTGGAATGTCATTGCCACAATCTCGGATCCAAAGCCGCAACTCGAACACCACAAGGGGCTGGTAGATTTCACACTCACGAGTTGCCTGATGGCCTTGGCGATTGTCCGCACGGACCCGAAGATACAAGATGTCGAAACAGTCACCGATCACAAGATGGAACCGGATTCTCGTCCCCTGACGGAAGGCCGTGTCACCCTGTCTTGGCATGGGCCACGGGACATCACTGTGCCATATCCCGTCAACGCAGAGGGAAAAGCCATCGTTCGACATAGCCATCTGGCCACGGCATTACGACAGCTCGGGGTCTCGTTCGGGACGGTCCCGCAAGGTCGAATCGAACTGGTTGCCTGGCAAGGTGAGCATGTGCTTCATCGATGGCTTGTTGATATCACCTCCACTCAGCTCGAGAATTCGATTCGATTGGAGATGCCCGTCATGGCTCCCCGCAGCCAGTGGCCACGCTCATTAGCCTTCAAGATCGCGAACGAATCCCTATCTCCGAATCTCCCCGGTCCGCTTACAGCCGTGCAGGCATTGCTCGTCCAGGAGGGGCTGACCGTTGTGGCGTCGGATGATCAGCAAATGTTGGTTCGGCAAGAACTCGCACAGAACCTCAGCGGCCTCGTCGAAGACGACCTAGCGATCGGACCTGGCCATTGGCGTGCCGCCACCGTGCTGGTTCTGCTCAGCAGCTTCCAGGGGGCCGACCGCTCTGGGGTGAGCCTGTCCTGTCTTAACATCCAGACGCGCGAACTCTTGGCTCGGATCGACGTGACCGCCGGGCCGGAAGGACTCTCGGGCGCCCTAGATGTCCTCGTCGCGCATTTTCAAGATTTACTTCATCACATCCCAGCTCCGGCAGCCTCCTCAGGCCGATAGCTCCTCTCTGATCGGCAGAACGGGCCAGCCTCGAAACGTTGGTTATCGTTCACCTTTTCAGGAGAGGTTCTCATGGATACACATGTGAATTTTGACTCGACCAACACGCCACCCTTGGCCGATCTCAACGCCATCTCTGTAACCGGGATGTTGGTCCAGGAACCGGAGTTGATGGCAGGATCTGCCGGCGAACTCGTCGCGGTCGTCATGCTTGCCGTCGAAGGCAGGGATCAAGTGACCCCCTGGGGCACCACAATTCGCCACACCTACTTGCTCCATGCCTGGGGCATGGGGCCCATCGCGGAGTGGTTGGGCACGATGCCGGTGGCTGCGCGCGTCCGTATTTTGGGGTCGCTGGACTATCTCTACCGCAGCGATGCCCCGACCGTGGCAGAACGAGTCGTTCTCTCGATCCGCATCGACGAACTCGCCCTGCACGTCTGACCTTGAGGTCGTTACGGTTATCCATGCCTTGACCGCTCGGACCATGGAAGGCCCGGGCTGCCCTCAAGCCTTACTGAACTCGATATCTGGAGGTATTTAAATGACAATGTATCCACCGTTTGACGCGTTGCGTGCTTGCATCCGTGAAGCTCGTGCCCAGGGGCATTTCGAGACTTCACCGGCTCTGGCGAAACCGCGCTTCCATGTAATGGCTGAGGCGATACTCGGGCCGATGCTCCGCCATGCGGCCGATGTCCTCTGGCTGGAAGGCGTGCCTGCCTCCGCGATTATTGCGTTGGATGCGGATCCGCCGCATGTCGCAATCTGCATGGATGACCATGCTATGGGTATCTATTTTTGGCCTTCCTCCAATCCCGACTCTGTTCAGTGGGCGATTCAAAGCTCTGGAGAATATGGCCAGATCCACACCGTGCCGTATCATGCCCTACCTCCCTCCCGACTCGCATCACTCCTTGAGCGGACCATCGAAGAGCTCCTCCTTCGGTCTGTGAAGGGACAGCAGCCGTCCGCAGGCGAACAAAACAGCCCGCGAGCCATCTAAGTCCGCATCAGTAAATGGAAAAGGCAGCAGCGGTATGGAGGTTGTAGTAGAGCCATGAGACAAGGTCGGAGAGTGCAGGGAGGCAATGTTAACACGGGATCCGCACCCACGAAGGCGCGGAAAATCTCTGCCGTTCCGAGAGGCGTTCCGGCTTTGATACAATGCTTCCGCTTGTACGTCGCGGCGCACCCAGAGAAATTTCGACGGCAAACCCGTCAAGAGGGCCAACGCCGTGTCTGCACCGTCACGGTATTTGAGGATGGAAAGAGGTCATCATGAGAATTGCGTTTTACGGTCGGTATAGTTCCGACAACCAGCGAGAGGCATCGATCGAAGATCAGCGGCGTGTTGTCGAACGCTGGGCGGAACGTCATGGGCACAGCATCGTCGTGGAGTTTTCCGATGCTGCCGTGTCCGGTGCCAGCACACGAACACGCGAAGGTCTCCAAGCTGCTCTGGGTGCCGCCCTTTCCGTACCGCCCGTCTTTGAAGCTCTCGCCGTCGACCAGCTTTCCCGACTGTCACGAGACGTGGGGGATACTGATGCACTCATTAAGCGGCTGAAGTTTGCGGGTGTCCGAGTGCTGGCTGTTTCCGACGGGATCGACACCGGTGAAGAGACGACAAAAATCAGCGTGACCGTAAAGAGCTTGGTCAATGAGCTCTACTTGGATGATCTACGCAAGACGACCAAACGCGGGCTTGACGGTCAGTTCTTGAAAGGCCTTTCGACCGGTGGACGGACCTTCGGGTATCGCTCTGAACCTGTGTATGACGGATCTGGAAAAACGGATCCTCGTGGGCAGCCGCTCCCTGTTGGATATCGCCTAGCCATCGAGCCGACGGAAGCAGCCATAATCAGGGACATCTTTACTCGATTTCGAGACGGACAAGGCGAGAAGGCTATCGCGAAGAAGTTAAACGCCCAAATCACCGGCAAAGTATGGCGGCCGAATACCCTCTATCTGATGTTGCAGAACTGTAAGTATCAGGGGCTGTTCTACTTCAATCGGCGCGAGTGGCGGAAGCATCCAGAAACTGGTCGGCGTGTGTGCCGATTGCGTCCTCGCGAGCAATGGGAGAAACGAGAAATTGAAGACCTTCGGATCGTAGATCAAGATCTTTGGGAAGCTGTTCAGATACGACTTGCCTCGCGAGAAAAACTGTTCACACATGCTCGTCAGCGGACGACTCACCTGCTCTCAGGCCTGCTGGTCTGCGATGAGTGCGAAGGTCGGTTAGGAATTGCTGCCAAGGACTACTATGCCTGTCGTAACCATGAGGTGTTGGGTACATGCCAGAATGATATGAGGATTCATCGAGAGACCATCGAAGAGATCATCGTTCGTGAATTTTCCAAGCATTTGCCCCAATACATTGAGCTGCTTCGGGAAGCGGCAAGTCAAATGAAGTCCAAGCAGGCCAATGATCGTAAGGAGACGCGTGCCCAATTGGATACCTTGCGAAATGAAGCCGAGACGATCATGGGCGCCATTGGCCAAGGTCGCCTCCAGGGCAGAGCTCTTGATGAGGCACTTGCCACTTACCAGCGTCTGTGGAGCCGTGCAGAGACATTGGAAAGTGAGCAGGTTTTGAAAAAGGAACAAGAGGACGTCGAGGTGACGACGTACGATCCGAAAGCGATCAAGGCGTTTGTCGACGATCTGCCCACTGCATTACGGACAGATGTGAGGGTAGGGCGTGAATTCCTGAACGAGACTCTCAAGAGCGTCAGGGTTGCCAAGATCGGCAACGGGCGGCCCAATTGCCCGGTCTGTAAGAAGTCCTTTCTAAAACTGACCGTCCAGCACCTCCGCAAACACGGTTTAACTTTCAAAGAGGCCTATAGACGCTATCCCGAGGTCGGATTTACAAAAAAGGCCCGGTTGAGCATTCAACCGAGCCCAGAAGGAATTGCGAAAACTGGGGAGGAGTACGGTTTGGTGGTTGCGGGGGCCGGATTTGAACCGACGACCTTTGGGTTATGAGCCCAACGAGCTACCAGGCTGCTCCACCCCGCGACCGGATACTAACAGGCGTGTGAAACGAGAGTCAAGGAACGTCCGGGGA
>Ga0268299_1001484_pt1 | contig 40323 bp, 44 predicted proteins | sample NOBtaG_FD_193484 | JGI IMG/M metagenome (GOLD analysis project Ga0268299, IMG submission 193484) | Activated sludge microbial communities from bioreactor in Nijmegen, Gelderland, Netherland - NOB reactor | ecosystem: Engineered > Bioreactor > Aerobic > Activated sludge | place: Netherlands... | reverse complement strand
CAATCGAACGTCGGGCAAATGTTTGATGGAAAAAAACACTATGGATAAATCAAAACGGGGTATTGTCAATAAGGAGATGCGGGCGCGGTTGCAAACCAACCGTCATGGCAAACTGACAACCGATCAGTGGAAGGATATGGTTACTGAACCGCTTGTCAAACTGCTGTTGTTGATGATGCCCCTCGTGCTGCTTTTTGGCCCTTGGGGGATCAGCCTGACCGCGCGCGTCCTGTGGATTGTCGGTTTGGTGATACTGGTCGTGATGATTATCCCGCTCCTTTTTCGCGCTCGTCGTTATGCGCGATCCCCTGTACATTTTGCAACCTTGTACGCGGGTACAAATCCGCTAACACCCTGGCTCTTCTGGCGACCCGATGTTTTATACACCAACGCGGGTGAAGCGATTCAATTTGGCAAAAGGCTGGCTCCATTTACCCTGTTGAAACCCGATGAAGCCTATATTGTCTACTATTTGCGTGAACACAATGAGAATATCCTTCTCAGCCTTGCCCCTGCCGATCATCAGGATGCCGAGACGTGGCAGCCCAGTGAGTCGTTTTATGCGCGGCAGGCCCAGCGAACCTAAATCTAATAACTTTTGTATATTTCTCCGAGCCTCTTCATACATTGAAGCGTTATGGTAAAGACAAACTTCACAAGCAATATTATGTGAGGAGGTAACAATGAGTAACCTTAGACAATCCGCTGTGCGAAATTGCAAATATGCAAAACGCAATGGATCGATAAGTATATCCAATTTTACTTGCCGCTTTTGTTATATGTTGTTAATATCTTAACTATTCAGCACGAACACTTCTCATTTGTTGAAATTAGCAAGGCTCAAAAATGAGACGCCCATTAAAATTTATAATATTGGTGTTTAATTATCTATTCTTTTAGCTTGCCTTATGGCAAAATACATAAAAGCAAAGGCTAATGGCAAACTCTGAGATACCATCGGTAGGTCAATTTGAAATTGTTGCTGATAAAAGCTTGTTTCGGATCGATGCGCCTGCTGCTGAAGGCTATATCCTTGGGCGATCTGACGGAAACAGCACCTACCGCCCGGATATTGACCTCGTGGCGTGTAATGCGCTCGAAAAGGGTGTCTCCAGGCGTCATGCTGCTCTAGTTCGGTATGAAGGTCTGATTCACATTCTCGACCTGAATTCGGTAAACGGCACTTTTTTGAATGGTGACCGTCTCCAGCCGGATGTTCCCTACCCGCTTCATCATGATGATGATCTACGACTTGGCACTTTGAAGATTGCATTCGTTAAAGCAACATAAATTAGAGAAACTAAGTGTTATATTAATTTATTCCCAAGGGTACTTTTCAAAGCCATCCATAGCTGATATAATCGTGGGACTATGAACAAAAATATTACAACAACACTCCGCTTCGACGGCTCTATCTGGTGTAACGTTGACATCGCGTTACGAAATCTCGATCAGGTGTTTGGGCAAGTAGTACAGCCATTAGGGTTGACAGTAATAGAGTGGTACATACTTCGTGCCCTCTATGACCATGATGGTCAACATGCCTCCGAACTCGCCCGTGCAGTTGGACGCGCCGCCACCTCCTTTACACCCAATCTGGACAAGTTACAGGACAAAGGTTTGGTGGAGCGCCGTGCCGACCCCGCAGACCGCCGCGCAGTCCGCATTTACCTCACGGATCAGGCGCATAAAAACAAGAAATCTGTTCTGGAGAGCGTTAACGATATTGACGCGAAGATTGCTGAGCTGTTCCCAGCAGGGGAATTTGCTTCCTTCCAGAATATTCTGGCGATCTTGCAAACGATGTCGCTTGACTAGACGAGCTTACTCATAATGCAGATCGCTACGCTGCTGGACGAGTGCGGCGAGTGTATTTGTGAAGACTTTCAATGCCTGATCGTCGAATAACACAAAACGAATCTGCTTGATTTGAGTTTCTCCCTGAGCAAAATCACAAATTGTCTTTAAGGCAATTGGCGCAGCTTCCTCAAGAGGGTAGCCATATGCCCCTGTACTGATCGACGGGAAGGCAATGGACTCTATATGATTCTCGCTGCCCACTTCCAGGCTTCGTCGATAGGCGCTCGCCAGCAGTTCGGCTGCGGTTGAATCGCGTCTGCTGTAGACAGGGCCGACAGCGTGGATGACATATTGCGCCTTAAGGTGATAGCCCTTGCTGATTTTTGCGTTTCCGGTCTGGCATCCGCCCAGCGTTCGTGTTTCTGCCAGAAGCTCTGGCCCTGCGGCACGATGAATCGCGCCATCAACGCCACCACCGCCGAGGAGCGATGAATTGGCGGCATTGACGATGGCATCCGTATCCTGCCGGGTAATGTCACCCTGAATGAGTTCGATGCGTGTCTGATTAATTCGTGCTTTCGTTTTCATTAAACCCCCACATTCGTATGACGATCCGCTTCTCTAAGAACCCGCCTCAAATGTATTCAACCTTACGCACCTATGACCAAATCTACGCTTCACGTTCGTCGAGAGTAGCGTCCATAATTTTTCGCGTTTTGCTTAAGAATTTTATCGAAGTGTTAAAGGATTATAGCACATCGCGTTTTTTTGCTTGCTCGACCCATCTCATGCTATCTTTGTTGTGTATCAAGAGGACAAATGATTATGCAAGCACTCACACCTGCTGACGTTCAGACCGCGCTTGACCAGTTCAGCACAGGGATTACCATTCGATTTTTCGAAAATTCGACGGCGACCTCCCAGCAAGCTGCCGATAATATTGGCTGCGAACTCGGACAGATTGTCAAAAGTCTGGCCTTTATCATCGATGAAAAGCCGATTCTGGTGCTTGCCAGCGGCGACCAGCGCGTGGATGATAAAAAACTAGCGGCGATCTACAATGTGGGGCGCAAAAAAGTGAAGACAGCCTCGCCCGAACAATGCGTCGAAATTTACGGCTATGCGCCGGGAGGTGTGCCGCCGTTGGCGCATCGCACGCAGGGTTTGCCTATCTACATTGACGATTCGCTTAAACGCTACGAGCAGCTTTACGCCGCTGGGGGCGCGCACAACGCCATTTTTCCGATTACGCTCAATCAGCTTCAGCAAATTACAGGCGGTCAGTTTGCCGAAGTGGCAAAGCGTGATTAAATCTACACCCCACGCTCTGCCACTTCGATTGCGCCAGCGAGTTTGGTCAGAACCTTGAGCAAGCGCTCCTGCCAGGTATCGCGGGTCAGCGGAACCTGCACCGCCGTGCGCGTGACGGTAACGCCATCACCCAGATCGCGCTGCAATTTTTCGCGGTTGATTTCAGCCAGATAGGGCAGCTTAATTTCGATCTGCTCATCCGGCACGACGACGGCTGTCGCGTTAGCGGCTTGTGCCAGCAATTTCACGTCAATCTGATAGAGCAGATTTTCGGCTGCCGAAGGAAGCGGGCCAAAGCGATCTCGCAGTTCGTCACGCATAACCTGGACTTCGTGAGCGGTTGCTAAGCTGGCGACACGTCGATAAATTTGCAGCCGCAGCGACATTTCCGGTATCCACCCCGTCGGCAGATAAGCAGGCAGCGGCAGATCAATCGTGACGGTACTCAGAGCTGCTGCCGGAGCTGTTTCGCGGTTATAATTTCCCTTTAATTGCAAAATCGCCTGCGTCAAAAGCTGGGTGTAGAGATGCAGGCCGATGGCAGCGACGTGTCCGGTTTGGCGTGTGCTGAGGATGTCACCCGCGCCGCGCAGTTCCAGGTCACGCATGGCAATTTGCAGCCCTGCGCCTAAATCCGTATTTTCTGCTAATGTTTCCAGCCGCACCCGTGCCTCGTCGTTGAGCCGTCCATCGCCCGCGTGGAAAAAATAGGCATAAGCCTGCTGTGCGCTGCGCCCCACACGTCCCCGAAGCTGGTAAAGCTGCGCCATGCCGAACCAATCGGCGCGGTCAACAATTAACGTGTTGGCGTTAGGAATATCGATTCCGCTCTCGATGATTGACGTGCTGATGAGCGCGTCGTAATTGCCATGCCCGAAAGCGATCATCACTTTTTCCAGCGTGCGCTCTTCCATTTGACCATGCCCGACGATGGTGCGGACTTCCGGCGCGATTCGTTCCAGCCGTTCGCGGGCGGCGTCAATCGACTGGACGCGGTTATGGACATAAAAAATTTGTCCGCCGCGTTCTAGCTCGCGCAAAACGGCCTGCCGCACCAGCCGTTCATCATATGGCCCGACATGCGTAATGATCGGCAGCCGTTCCTCCGGCGGGGTCTGAATCATGCTGATGTCGCGGACTCCGGTCAGGCTCATATAGAGTGTGCGCGGAATCGGCGTCGCCGTCAGCGTCAGAACGTCCACCTGGGTGCGGAGGCGCTTAAAATGCTCCTTGTGAGTCACACCAAAGCGCTGCTCCTCGTCGATAATGACCAGCCCCAAATCCTTCATCGTCACGTCATCGCCCAGCAGACGGTGTGTGCCGATGATAATGTCGATTTCGCCCGACGCCAGCTTCGGCAGCAGGCGGCTTTGTTCCTCTTTGGTACGGAAGCGGGAAAGCATCTCAACCTTGACCGGAAACGGCGCGAGGCGCAGGCTGAACGTTTCATAATGCTGCTGCGCCAGCACGGTTGTCGGCACCAGAATCGCGACCTGCTTGCCATCCATCACGGCTTTGAAGGCCGCCCGCAGCGCGACCTCCGTTTTGCCGTAGCCGACATCCCCGCAAATCAGGCGATCCATCGGATGCGGGTGCTCCATATCGATTTTAACTTCGTTGACCGCGCGAAGCTGATCTTCCGTTTCGACAAAGGGAAAACTGGCTTCCAGTTCGTGCTGCCAGGGCGTATCCGGCCCGAAAGCGTGGCCTTGAGCGTTGGCGCGCTGGGCGTAAAGTGCAAGCAGTTCTTTAGCTTCTTCTTCAACCGCCTTTTTGATCTGGGTTTTGACTTTTGCCCAGTCGGGCTTGCCCAGTCGCGTGACCGTTGGCGGCTTATCATCTGGCCCGACATAGCGCGTCAGCCGATCCGCCTGATGAATCGGCACAAAAAGCATATCCGTTCCGGCGTATTCGATGACCAGATATTCGCGCTCATTGCCTTCGATGGTGCGGCGGCGCATCCCGGCAAAGCGCCCAATTCCATAATCGACATGCACCACATAATCGCCGTCGTGCAGGTCGGCGTAGCTTGATTCTGGCACTTTTGCGCGCTGAGTCGTCTTGCGGCGGCGCGGTTCTGGCCTGCTCCAGCCGAAAATTTCAGCGTCCGTCAGCAGGTGAGTCTCGCCGCTTTCGGTGCGCAGCCGCCAGCCTTCTTGCAGCGCGCCGTTGACGAACAGCAGCGTTTGCGGATTGGGAGTCTCCAGAATATCCTGAAGCGTCGGGATAAATCCGCCCTGTTCGTGCCACATTTCGGTCAGGCGCGGGGCTTGCGCGGTCACGACGACGATGCGCGCCTGATCCCGCCGCATTTTACGAAGCTGCTCGATGAGCGGCTTGATCTGCCCACCAAAATGCTGCTCCGGCGCGAACAGCGTGTGCAAATTGATGATCGGATTGGAATCCGGCTCGTCCTCCTCATCCTCGTCCATCATCGTCGCGTTGCCCAGGTGCAGAGTTGTGCGCTGCTCCAATTCTTCGGTCAGCGCGTCCCAGGTGATGTAGGGCAGGGGATGATCCGGCGCAAGTTGATTGGACGCCAATTTTTCGACTCGATTTTTGAGCGCGCTGTCCTCGATTCCCGCAATGGTATCGCGCAGTTCTGCCCAATCTTCGACGACAATCAGCGCGTTTTCCGGCGCATAATCCAGCAGGCTGACCGGATTCGGATACAGATAGGGAATATAGTGTTCGATATGCGGGAAGGCCGCCCCGTTCGCTAATGATTCGAAATCGGGATGCGGGCTGGTCACGTCATTTTCGACGCGCGGCAGGGTATCGAACCAGGCGCGCAGATGCTCGGCGGCGGGCGGCGAATGCTCCGGCAGGGCTTCACGCGCGGGCGTGATCTCGATTTCTAGAATGCGATCTGTCGAGCGCTGGGTCGAAGGATCGAACAAGCGCAGGCTGTCGATTTCGTCGTCAAAAAATTCGATTCGCGCGGGGTTTTCAGCCGATACCGGAAAAATATCGATGATGCCACCACGACGGCTGAATGTGCCGGGGAGGGTGACAATCGGCGCGGGTTCATAGCCGAGCTTGAGCCAGTGGGTAAGCAGACGATCAATGATATGGCGCTGACCGGGGCGAAGCGCCTGCGTACTTTTGCGGAAAAAATTGACTGGGAGCGTGCGCTGCATGATCGCCCGCGCCGACGTGACGATGACCGGATAGGTGTTCGTATTTTCAAATTCGTCGTGTGGCATGAGCGCGGCCAGGGTGTTCAGGCGGTTGCGAATGACGTTTTCGCCCCAGGGTGCGCGGTCATAAAACAGCGGCGTCGGCTCGGCAAAGCGGTGAATCGGTGCGCTGCCCAGCCACACCGGAAGCTGCTCAGAAACGTTGTAGGCGCGGTCTACGCGCGCGGTGATATAGATGACGGGCGCTTCCCAATCACGCGCTAATGCCGCCAGCACAAACGGACGCGCGGCACGGATAATGCGCAAATCGCCGGGGGCTTTCCCGGCTTTAAGACGGTCAATGAGCGTGTGATAGACCGCGCTATCACGCAGCAGATCAAGTAAACCTGTGAGTTGCATATTCCCCTGGATTCTTCAGAAATTGGGCTGTCGAATGCTCAAAATTGGGCTGGGAGATCGAAAAATGATCGAGACTGATTCGGTCATTATCCCGTAATTATCCAACGTGTGCAATATCTATTGTTAATTCTGGATGTATGAAGAACATATAATTTTTTTATGGATGATCGATTATTCAATCTTAGCACCCCATTTTCACTTATACTGAAAATTGTCATACACATAAGTTTAGAGGAGCAGTATGTACTATTTTATTATGCTGCACGTCGTTTGCGCAGTCGTCGGTTCGTTCGGAACGGCTTACCTGCATGAACGTACCGGGCGCGATGTCACAATGGGAGGTCTGTTAGGGGCGCTGGTGGGTGGTGTCGGCGGCCCGCTTTTTCTGGTCATCTTCTGGGTGTGGCTCTATTATGATCGCCATTCGCTCCCGATTGGCCGGGTTTATAACTCTCGCCGTCCGCCCTGGTATCGCTGGTGGGATTAACAGTTCGCTCTTTTGCGGGCGATATTAAATCTCGATCTTTGATAAAGCGATTGGATAGCCTGTGAGAACGTCAAAAACGTCGAATTCGTAAGCGGGTAATTGGAGTATGGCGCAGGTGTGTTTGACGCCAAAACGATTATACCAGATTGACCCCGGATTGAGAACCCAAACGCCGTTAACCCGCGCGCACATCGGCTCATGTGTATGCCCCAGGATCAGAATATCACTTTCGGCTTCGCGCGCAATTGCCCGGAATCGATCATTGGGTGTGGATGAGAAAACATACTCATTACAGTCTGAAGGTGTGCCGTGCGCCAGCAAAACGTCGTGATTTTCCCAGGTAAAGCGCTGTGTTGGCGGCAGTTGAAGCAGAAAATCGATGCTCTTCTGATTCAGAATTTGCGCCTGCATTTCTGGCAGCGATAAGTCGGATTTTCGGCGCGGACGATCTTGTTTATGGAGAACAGCCGCGTCATGATTGCCCTGAACGCAGGGGATGGCCTGATCCTGAAAAACCTGCACAACCGCGTTGCCTTCCAGCCCGCGATCAATCAGGTCGCCCGCGCAGACAACAAGATCAACCGCTTGCTCGTGCAAGAGGCCAAGTGCGCGGCGCAGCAATTTAAGGTCAGCGTGAACATCCGAAATCAGACCGATTTTCATGAGCTATTCTTTATCGCTGCGCTCTCCCGGCGCGATAGGCTGGGGTTTTTGTGCTGTGCCATCGCCGTTGTGCCGCGTCATGGCAAGATCAATGCCCTCAGCCAGCCAGGTTTCGACGGCGTTTGCAGCACGATCCACCACTTCCACGACCAGAATCGCATCATCGCCTTTGAAACCGCCGAGAACGTAATCTTTTGGATTCATTTTCCCCGGCGGACGCCCGATACCAAAACGCACGCGGTTAAAATTCTGATTACCGCCCAAATGCTGGATGATGCTTTTCAACCCGTTTTGACCGCCCGCGCTGCCCGTTTTGCGCAGCCGAAGTGTGCCGAGCGGGAGGTCGAGATCGTCTGAAATCGTCAGCAGGCGCTCGGTGTCGATCTTGTAAAAATCGACCAGCCCGCGCACGGCCTCGCCGCTCAGGTTCATGTAGGTCTGAGGCTTGGCGAGAATCACTTTTTTGCCGTTGATAATGCCGCTGGCGGTGATCGACTTCTTCTCTTTTTTGTCGAATTTTAAGCCATATCGCCGCGCAAGCTCGTCCATAACCCGCCAGCCGACGTTGTGGCGCGTGTTTTCATATTCTTTGCCGGGGTTGCCCAGGCCGACAATTAGATGGAGTTCTGACATATGCTCTGGTGTCCTCGTTGTTGACGAGTCTATGGTAATTAATGAGATTGGATAAGCAAGGTGAAATTTTTATTATTTTGTTTAATTTCTCACATTGATATTATAATTGAATTTATAAGATTTGATTGACTTCTAATGAGGGGGACTCATGAGATCAAAATATATCCAATTTATTTCAGCTATTTGCATACTTGTTCTGATCACGAATCTGTTTGTGGTAGTTATGCCTGCTGAGGCGAATCACAGCTTTCACGCAAATATCATCGAAGTTTGCCTCAACGGTGTCGTCATGGATGGTTTTGCAACGGAGTCATCTTCACTGAATTTGCCAATGGTTGGTCAGGTTTTCGATTCTGGTTCTTCGCTGGTCGCCAGCACAAATTCGCATACCTTTACATCGGTTGGCGAAACCTTTCGCTTTCAGGTTGATTATCCGGTTGGGACATTCAGTGTTGGCGAACAGATTATCGTTTCCGTGAGTGATGTACCTGGCACTTTTAATGGCAATGAAGGTTTTGCCGACTTTGTAACGGTTAACAACTGCATGGTCAAACAAACGCTGCCCTGCCGTATCGGTGATGGTCGAATCAACGATGCAGACTGCGCTGCACCTATTGCGATTTACGAGGGTTCAATTGATGTCTATGGCATTAATCCAGACACAGGTGTCGGCAGTCTGGCGATTCGGATCAGTGACTCAGACATCGAGAAAGTCGGTATTTCGGATGACACCAACCTTCAGATCGCGGAGGGGGTCAATCGCTATACCGGACAGCCCATCACTGTCTACCGTTTAACAACGGGCGAAATCCAGGTCAATACGGCTTATGCCGATGGCAAACCTTACGTCGTTGCCTGGCCCATCGACGCGCCAGAGAAACTATATATCATCGCTCACTAGCTTTAAAGCAGGTAATCGATCATCAGAAGGCGGGACTGCATTAACCCGCCTTCCAACTTCCAGTTCTGGCAAAATTTCAGCTTGGCTGCGCGAAAAAGGTTTGAAACAGGAGAATCCCGCCTGCGCCGATGACTAATATCACGCCAAGCACAATGAAATAGGTAGCGATCCTCACCAGTTTAACGATTTGACGCAGGCTGAATCGCAGTACAATAAACGCTGCTGCTCCTGCCGCAATTACCAACGGCGCTGTCCACCAGGGCCATTCGTTAAGCAATATCTGTGTCCAGATCGCCCATGCGACCAAGCCGAGCGCTCCGCCGACAAAGCCGTCGAAATAGAGTCCTCGATTCGGCTGGCGCAGCAAATACAGCAAAATGAAACTCAATAGACCAGCCATAAAGACGGCGTTGCCCGCCAGTTCCAGCAGTGCCACGCGCCAATCAAACGGTTGACTGGGATCGACTACCGATACGATCCCGGCGAAAACGCTGACACCGGCGATCTGGAAGAAGCCTTCCGGTAAATTGCCTCTAAAACCCGCATAGATCGCCCTTAAAAGCGCCGCAATCGGGAGCGCGTACTGTCCGCCCAACTGCAAAAATTCGGCGATGGTTTCCTGGCTGATCGTCATCGTTTATACCCCGCGAACAAATGAATAATTTTATTATCAGTCCATTTGTCGCGAAAGGGTAGGGATGATTGCTATACGTTTGCCTGACGCGCTAAATAGCTTCGCGCTCCCGGCTGAACTGTGTCTCGTAAAGCTGTGCGTACAGCCCGTTGTGCGCCATCAGTTCTTGATGCGTCCCGCGTTCGACGACCTGCCCGCGATCTATGACCAGGATCAAATCTGCCGCCAAAATCGTGCTGAGGCGGTGGGCGATGACCAGTGATGTGCGCCCCTGCATGACAGTTTTGAGCGCGTCCTGAATCAACGCCTCGGATTGGCTGTCGAGGTGGCTGGTGGCCTCATCCAGAACCAACACGCGCGGGTCTTTGAGGATGACGCGAGCGATGGCAAGCCGCTGTTTTTCGCCACCGCTCAGGCGATAGCCGCGTTCGCCGACAATCGTGTCGTAGCCTTCAGGCAAATCCATGATGAAATTATGGATATTTGCCGCTTTACAGGCTGCCTCGATCTCCGCTTGTGTGGCATCCAGTTTGGCGTATATCAGATTGGTGCGGATGGTATCATGGAACAGATAGGTTTCCTGCGTGACCATGCCGATTTGTTCCGCCAGTGAATCCAGTTTTACGTCACGTAAATCCAGATCATCCAGCAAAATTCGGCCTTCAGTGGGGTCATACAGGCGTGGGATCAGATAAGTCATGGTCGTTTTGCCCGCGCCGCTTGGCCCGACCAGTGCCGCCAACTGCCCTGGCTTGATGGCAAACGAAACGCTGTCTAAGGCTTTTTCGCGCGCCTGACTGAATTTTTTCACGGGTTCGGCATTTTCTTCCTTCGCGGGGGACTCTTTCGAAAAGAAAAACGTCTTCATGGTGGACGCAGGTTTCTTTTCGTCGGCTGCCGGGGGTTTGTCAGCTTCCGAAAATACCGCGCGCACATTGTCCATGCGCCCATGCCGTGTGACCTCGGTCAGCAGCAGGCTTTCGTCAATCGCATAATTGAAGGTGACGTTTTCAAAAACCAGTTCGCCTTTGACGTTGGCAAGTGGTTTGGCGTCCGGCTTTTCGGCGATTTCCAGCGGCAGGTCGATCACCTCAAAAACGCGCTCAAAACTGACCATCGACTGGGCGAAGGCGACGGGGGCGTTGGTCAGGGTTTGCAGTGGGCCATAAAGCTGGGTCAGATACGAACCGAACGCGACAATATCGCCTACGCTGAACGCGCCGTCGATGACCAGATGCCCACCGACCCAGTAGACCAGCGCCGTGCCGATCACCCCGACGAGGCCGATGAGCATAAAAAATTGACTGCCTGCCACCGCTTGCTTGATACCTGTATCGCGTACTTTGGCTGCCCGCTCGGCAAAACGCTGAACTTCGGTGTCGCGCCGTCCGAAAAGTTTGACCAGCAGCGCCCCGCTGATATTGAGTGTTTCGCTCATCATGGCGTTCATGCGCGCGTTATGATCCATCTGTTCGCGGGCAATATCGCGCAAGCGCATCCCCAGGCGGCTTGCAGCCAGAATAAACAAGGGCAGCACTGCCACGCCGATGATTGTCAACCGCCATTCAAGCGTAAGCATGACCGCCAGCGTCGCGATGACGGTGACGATGTTCGTAATAATATCGACAATAGTGCTGCTGATGGCAGTTTGTGCGCCGACGACATCATTGTTCAGGCGGCTCATCAATTCGCCCGTTTTGGTATTGGTGAAAAAACGCAGTGACATACGCTGTAGATGCGTATAGAGGGCAACGCGCAGATCATAGATTACGCCTTCGCCAATTTTGGAGTTAATTTTTCGCTGAACGATGCGGATGAGTCCACCGACAATCGGGATCAATACCAGGCCAATCGCCAGCACATTCAATCGGTCAGCGTCCTTACCGGGAAGCGCGTGGTCGATCAAATCGCGAAAAATGAGTGGCGAAAGCAAGCCTAGCCCGGTTGTTATCAGAATAAACAACAGCATTAGCGCGATTCCTGCCCGATAGGGTCGCGCGTAGGACAGCACACGCTTGAGCAGCGCCCAGGTCAGATGTGGCTTTTGGTCGTCATCACCGCCATGTCTGTACATCATCCAACCGCCGCCGCCACCGCCGCCCATACCTCGCATCATCATATTTTAACTCCACACCAATTTAGATTTAACCCAGATTTAGCATACCTGAATCACCTCTTTTTGAATACTAATCTTATGGTTAGGTGCGCTGTTTGCGCGCTGATTTTATGGTTGGTGTGCCTATCGTGGCCTGTTCGAATGGGGTATCATTTCGAAAATTACGCCATCATTTTTCGTTTATTGGAGGAAGTAATGACATCAACCTTAAAAGTGGTGCTGGCGGGCTGTGGGTCAATCACCAACGCATGGCTGCCCGTGACAAAAGAAATTGAGGGCCTGCAAATGGTCGGCTTTGTCGATCTGATTGAGGACGCTGCCCGAAAAAAAGCCGCCGAATACGGCACACCGGACGCGGTGGTCGGCACGGATTTGCAAAAAGTTCTCGATCAGACGAATCCCGACATCGTGTTCGACTGCACGATTCCCGAAGCCCACGTTTCGGTCACGCTCACCGCGCTCAAGCACGGCTGCCACGTCCTCGGCGAGAAACCGCTGGCGGACTCGATGGAAAATGCCCGTAAAATGGTCGCGGCGTCCCAGGAAGCCGGAAAAATTTATGCCGTCATCCAGAACCGCCGTTATGACCCGAATATCCGCAATCTGAAAGCCTTCCTCCAATCCGGCGCGATTGGCGCGATCACCACCCTCAGCAGCGATTTTTTCATTGGCGCACATTTTGGCGGATTCCGCGATCATATGAAGCATGTTCTGCTGCTAGATATGGCGATCCACACATTTGATGCGGCGCGTTTCATCAGCGGGGCAGACCCCGTTTCAGTTTATTGCAAAGAGTGGAATCCGGCAGGGTCATGGTACGACCACGATGCGTCGGCTATCGCGATTTTTGAAATGAGCAACGGGCTGGTCTATAACTATCGTGGAAGCTGGTGCGCGGAAGGCCTAAAGACAACCTGGGAGAGCGACTGGCGGATTATCGGTCAGCAGGGGACGGTTCATTGGAGCGGCGACCAAAATATGCAAGCACAGGTCGTCGCCAAAAGCGAAGGGTTTATCAATCCTTATAACGATGTCCAGATTCCCACTGAACCTGCGCCTCTCAAAATTGGCGGTCATGCGGGGCTGATTCGCGATTTTGTCCAATGCGTCAGGACGAACACAACGCCTGAAACGATTTGCACCGATAACATCAAAAGCCTTGCGATGGTTTTCGGGGCGATTGAAAGCGCGCAGAGCCGCAAAACCGTCGATATTCAGTGGTAGTCGATATTCGGCGGTGATCAGGCCATTTTTTTGTGGGTTATGCTGTCTGCTATGTAAGGGCGCAGCGCGCTTGCGCCCCTACCCAATCTCGTATCGAGATAATTTTACGCCCGCTATTCCCCGTCAATGAGTTCATAGGCCTCATCACGATCTGAAGCAAAGAGAAACGGGCGATTCGCCAGCTTATGCCCATAGACGGCGAGAACGCCGCTGTAGGCGAAGCGGATCAGCGTTCCTGCGCCGATGACGACCCGTTTGCCTTCGTTGGAACGGGCATCGCCACTGGCAAAAATATCGCCTGCCATGCTCATAAAATCGCCGGGGATGCCGCCTGCCTTACGAATGTCGATCAGGATGTGAACCGTGTGGTCAACGCTGATAATCAATTTATCGACTTCATGAATGGCGTCCTGAAGTTCTTCCCACGTCCAGCCGCGCTTCAATTCCAGGTGAATCACAGTCTGTTCAGGATTATCCCATTGAATGATAATGCTCATGGATGTCGTCCCTGTTGTGTTATGCAAATCCTCGGTGGCTTCTGTGTACTTATACGCACGCGGCGCACATAGGTTTCGTCACGAAATGCTAAAGCTGACCGTGCCGACAGGCGTCCCGTTGATTTCAAGCTGGACATTCCAGTTGCCAGGGGTAAAAACCGTGTCTACCTGATCGATGAAAAACCAGATGCAGTTCTGGTTGATCTCAAAATCCGGCGTGAAATCATGCACAATTTCCTGCCCGCCCACCTGCCAGCGTGAGACGATGGTTGTCCCCGGCTGGATATTGAGCGCAGTTGCCACGACATAAATTTGCTGCGCGCTGGTGGTAAAGGTCGAGGTTGGCCCGACAGCGCAGTCATCCGCGCCTACATTTTCTGACATGACGATATTGGTCAGCGCTGGCCCGCCGCTGGGTGAGGGGGTAATCTGCGGAATCACTTCTATGGTGTTTTCGGGAGGTGGGACGTTATTGACCGCCCCCTGAACAGGCGTTACGGATAGGGGGTCGATATTGGTGAGCGTTTGCGGATCAATTCCACGTGCTACGAGGGTCGCGCGCAGTTGATCGTTCTGAATCTCCGCACTTCTGACCTGTGTAGCCATATATTCTACCGTAACCTGAATCCGCTCGGCCTGTATCGTCGCCGTGTTGCGAATAGCAACAATTTGTGTATTGAGAGCCATTTGGGTTGCGACCAGGGTTAACTCGATTTTGTTATCCCGCGCACATGCGCCCAAAAACAGGCTGATGAGAAGCAGAGCGAAGGTTTTACGAAGATGTCTAATCAAGCGATCACTCCCAAAAGTTTATCGGGAGTCCAGTTTAGCAAGGCCAGCTTGATGGCAAAAGGGGCAAAAAAAATGAGCGCATCCGTGTGCGCCCATGAGTGGAGGTGAGCGGAATCGAACCGCTGTCCAAGAGATTCGAATAGGTGCTTCTACAAGCTTAGTCCGCCGTTGATTTTTGCGATGGTTAGCCCCGGCTGACGTGGTACAACCATCGCTATCCGATCTCGTCTTTGGCCCCGCTTTATCGGCGTCGGCGTGACCGCACTCCGTCATTAATGACGCCCACCAATCCAACCGGACGGATACGATTGGGGCAGACGGCTAACCTCGCAAGGTTAGCGCTCAGCTAGATCGCCTTAGGCGGCGACTGGCAGAGCGTAGTTGTTGTTTTTGGCAGTTATTGCCTTGCCCATTGTTAACGCGGCTTTAGGCTCCGCGGCCTGCGACACGTACACAGCCTCCCCTGTCGAAGCCATGTCACCCCCGTGTAATGTTAAATTGTAACAAATTTTGTGACTTTTGTACAGACCGGATCGACTGCCTTCGCCTAGATCATGTTCTGCAAATCGGCTGCCAGGTCTTCAAAGCTGACCGGTTTGCGGCGAAACTCGATATGGTTGGTTTTAAGGAGCTGGGGCGATGGATTTTCGCCAGCAGTAATCAGAAAAATGGGGCGTCCTTCGCCTTTTGCCCGTAGGTTGCGGGCCAACTCCAGGCCACTTTCTCCCCCTAGAACTGAATCAAAAATCACCGCGACGGCACGATCATAGGGCGGAGCGAGAATTTGATCCAAAGTCTGCGATGTGATGCGTGGAATGTGGATAATTTTAATGTTATGGCGGCCCATACCGATAGTCATGATAAAAGCTTCTTGTTCATCATCCTCAACGTAAATTACTTCGATGGAATCCATAGTCTCTATTTAGTATTTAGCTAGGGGTAAAAGTATCATCGATTATTATCCAATTTTCAGCTTTTGTCAGGATGCTTTTTGATATTGCTACAAAAAATGAACGCTGAGGAAACCCACTTCCAACGCTGATGAATATTTCTTCTCCAACGCTGGCGCGGATTTCCCCACCGCATTTATTTGCCCAGCCGCTTTTTGAATTCCGCCGTCAAAGCAGGCACAATTTTATAGAGATCACCGACCAGGCCGTAACGGGCCATTTTGAAAATTGGGGATTCAGCGTCTTTGTTGATGGCGACAATGACTTTGCTGGTACGCATCCCCGCCTGGTGCTGAATCGCGCCGGAAATGCCGCAGGCGATGTACAAATCAGGGCTGACCGTTTTTCCTGTCTGCCCGACCTGATGCGCGTAGGGAATATAGCCTGCATCGACGGCGGCGCGGCTTGCGCCAACGGCTGCGCCAAGCACGGTTGCCAGCGGCTTGATCGTGTTTTCGAAGCCGTCCTGCGCTTTCCACACCGCTGCGTCGGCTGCACCTGCCGGGGCGTCCTTCGGGTTATTCGCCATGCCGCGCCCGCCGGAGACGATGATTGCGGCATCAGCCAGATTGACACTGCCAACGGCTTCTTCAAACGACTCGATTTTGGTGATGATGTCATTTTCAGCCAGCGCCGGGGCAGCCGCTATCGTCTCGGCTTTGGCATCGGCTTTGACGGTATTGGGCTTAAAAGCACGTCCGCGCAGTGTGAGGTACTGGGTTCCATCGGCGCTGCCAACGGCCTGACTCACGATTTTTCCCGCATAAACCGGACGCGAAACTTTGATCGCGCCGTCGCTCTGCAATTCAAGTTCGGTGACTTCGGTGAGCTGGCTGGAATCGGTATCCGCAGCCGAGGCCGCCAGTAATTCACGCGCGCGGCTTGTCCCAACGGCAATTACTGCTTTCGGTTTATTTTCGTTGACCAGTTTGGTGAGCAGGGCGGCATAGGGTTCAAGACGGAAGCCGTCGAGCGTAGTGTCTTCGGAAACCATCGCGGAATCCGCGCCATAGGTTGCGGCGGTGGCAGCAATTGCGTTGGCATTTTTACCGAAAATGAGCGCGACGAGCGGCACTTTCAGGCCATCAGCCAGGGCGCGGCCTGCGCCCAGCGCTTCCCAACTGCTCGGTACGGCCTGCCCGTTGAATGTTTCAATCCAGGTATAAACGGCGCTCATAGCACTTTATCCTCCAGCAAACGATCCACCAGCTTCACCGCTTGTTCCTCCGGCGTTCCATCGATCATTTCAACTTTTACTTCTCGCGCGGGTGGGTTGCTAAAGGCCAGCACTTTTGATTTCGTCCCCGGCAAGTTTACGCCAAGATCAGCCAGTGACCACTCTGGAATTACTGCTTTGGCGGCTTTGCGGATGCCGATAAACGATGGATAGCGCGGCTCGTTGATGTCCTTCATCACGCTGATAACAGCGGGCAGCTTGCTGGTGACGATCTGCTTGCCTTCTTCCAGCAGCCGTTCGACCTTGATCGTTTTAGCGGCGTAATCAATCGCGAGAATTTTTGAAACATAGCTGAGCATAGGCCAGCCGAGCTTGCGGGCGATCTGATAATTGTGCTGATCGGTGCCGACATCAATGCTCTCTTTGCCCAGGATCACCAGATCAACGTCGCCTAATTTTTTGATTGCGCCAGCCGCCGCCGTCGCATAAGCCAGACTGTCAGCATTTTCCAGCGCCGAGTCCCAGACGCGAACCGCTTCATTAAGCCCCATCGCCAGACTGTGTTTGAGCGCTTCACTGTGCATTTCCGGGCCGACAGCCATCACAGTGGCTTTACCATTAGCATTTTTTGCCTGGAGAATACCTTCTTCCAGCGCATATTCGTCCCAGGGATTGACGACTGTCGCCGCCTCACCCCAGGTCACATTGCCATCTTTGCCGACTTCGACTTTTGCGGCAGTATCCGGCGTACTGCGGGTCACTACAATGACATGCAAGGTCTAAACCTCCTCTAAAGAATAAGCTTTATTTCCATGTTATCCATTTATTTTACCTGTTTTAATGCGGAAAATCGAATGGTGATTCGATTAATTTTCGAAATTAGCGTGTGAAGGTTAAGACATCTGTTTCGAGTTTCCATCGGCTGCCATCGGGGAGGATGGTTTCTTCGTTGCAGATGACCCCCACCAGATTCGCGTTTTGGAGGCTGGCATTTTGCAGATTCGCGCTGCGCAGATTCGCGTGCCAGAGGTTGGCAAACTGAAGATTCGCACCCTGCAAATTGGCGGCCTGTAATTTGGCGTTCGCCAGATGGGATCGCTGCAAATCTGCCCGCGCGAGGTTGGCTTGTGACAATTTCGCATCTCCGAGGGTTGCGCCCTGGAGGAGGGCATCCTGTAAATCCGCGCTGTGCAGATTGGTCGCGCCGAAATAGGCTCCGGTCAGGTTCGCGCCGCGCAGGATGATGTTTTCCAGATTGGCTTTCGCCAGCCGTGCGTTTTGAAGATTGACTCCCTGCCAATCCAGACCACACAGGGAGCCATCTTGAGTCCAACCTTTTTCCTGCAATTTTTTGAGCGCATCGAGGGCTGTTGCATTGTCGCCTGACTGCACCAGCTTGATGAGCGTGTTTTTTGACTGAGGAATTTTGTTCAGCAGCCCTCGAAGCATTCCTAATCCAATCCTGATAATTCCGGGTTGGCGACGGGTTGTGCCGGGACAGCTTGTTCCGGCGATGTTTCGACTGCTGGACGTATCTGAGCGGGCAAAATGGCGAAAGTGAGAAGCGCAGCCGCAAACATGATGAGCGAGCCGATGAACATTGCTTCCGTCATGCCCAGCACGAAGGCTTTATTAGCCGTATCGACAATCAGTGGCGATACAATAGGGATATTGAGTCGGTCTGCTACGATGTGCGCGCCCTGGATGCTGTTGCGAATAGCGTCGGCGGCTTCCGCAGGCAGGGTGTTCATCAGCTCCAGCGAATTGACGCGGCTCAGATAAACGTTGTTAGCAAATGTGCCGAGTACAGCCACACCCAGTGCGCCGCCCAACTGTCGAGTGGTGTCGTTCATGGCTGAACCAATGCCCGCTTTATTGACAGGCACCGAACCCATAATCGAATTGGTCGCCGGACTCATCGCCGTGCCCATGCCTGCGCCCAAAATCAACTGTCCGATGACAAATGTCGTATAAGGCGTATCGACCTGCGCCACCTGCGATAGATAAAAGAGTCCCAGGCCAGCGAGAATGATGCCCAGGCCAACGGTGATTTTTGTCCCCAGGCGCTGATTAATGCGCGCTGAAAAGGTCGCGCAGATGGTCAGCATAATCGCCAGCGGGACGACCCGTGCGCCGGAGTGTAGGGCGTTAAAACCCTGAACCGACTGGAAATACTGGCTGATGAAAAATGTTGACCCGAACAGCGCAAACGTGACCAGCGCAAGCGCCGTGTTCGCACCCGTAAACGACATATTTTTGAAAAAGCTCAGGGGAAGCATGGCGTTTGGCGCGCGGTTTTCCCACCACGCGAAGATGCCGATCAGCACAGCGGCGATGGCAAACGACAGCAAAACATGCGATGCACCCCAGCCATACAGCCCGGCCTCGATAATGCCATAAACCAGCGCGAACAGCCCTGTAATGGACAGCAGCACACCCGGAATGTCCGGTGACGGCGCAGTTTCATCTTTCGATTCGCCAATATAGATATAGCCGCCGATGAGGGCGATAATCACAACAGGCACGTTGACGAAAAATACCGAGTTCCACTCAAAGCGTTCCAGCAGCCAGCCGCCGATCAAAGGGCCAAGGCCGACGCCAAAGGCAAAAACGGCTGCCCAGATGGCAATAGCCTGCGAACGCTCTTTAGGATCGCGGAATGTCGCCGAGACAATCGAAAGTGTGGCGGGCATGATGGTTGCGCCGCCGATTCCCAAAAACGCGCGGGCAGCGATTAAAACAGGGGTTGAAGTTGCCATCGCAGCCGCCAGTGAGCCAAGACCGAACATCAAAACGCCGAATTGGAGCGCTTTTTTGCGACCAATCCGATCACCGACTGCGCCCATTGTCAGCAGGAGGGCGGCAAAAACGAGCACATAGGCGTCAATAATCCATTGGAGTTCACTGGCAGTTGCGCCTAATTCGCGTGAGATGGAGGGCAGCGCGACATTAAGAATCGTGTTGTCCAGGCTGATAACCATGAGTGAAATGCAGATAAAGACTAAACTAAGCCAACGATTCGACTGCGTAGACTGCGCATTCATTCCCATTTCCATTCCATTAAACTGAATTGAGAGGTTGCAATTCCACATTGCTAAGAGAACAAAAGCACTATTTTAATGCCATGTCAAGCCAATTGGTCTGGTGTGGATCAGTCCAAGTCAAGAAATTGGACGATGATTTCAGCGACTTGCTGCGCAGTTTCCGGTATGAGGTGCAGGCCGTCGAAAGTGAAGGTAAATCCGCCGCGCTGACGTTCGGTTTCGAAATCTGACCAGCCGCTTTTGCTGCGTTCGCCAATGAGGTTAATCATTTCCTGGTTAAGGGGTGGACGATTCGGAATTTGCTCAGGTGCGAAGCGTGCCATCAAATCTAGCACAGGGATGTTGAGCGCTTTTGCTGCTTCCTCTGCCAATTGGTTATAGCCACGCACGGCCTTCACGACCTCCGGGTTATGTTCGATGGGCGGCAGACCCACCCACGTCAGCACGTGTTTTAATTGAATATGTGTCAGCAAATCGCGATAAGCCTGGGCGAAAACTTCGGGGGTGACGATGCCGTCATCGATTTTCTTGGCGCGGCGATAATAGCGGCGTGTTTCTGGCTGCGTCGCGGAAATGGCGTCGTTGCCGCCGACCATCACAAAAATGCCGTCCGGCTCCTGTTCCAGAACCTCATCCACGCGCTGAAGCAGATTCACAACGGTGTCTCCGCCTTCGCCTGCGTTGATAATCGTATGGTCGGGAAGGAGGCGCGCGATTTCAGCCACAAAATTGCCGCCGTAACCGCCCCAGGTGAGGCTGTCGCCAAGAAAGACGATTTTCATCCACTGACTCCGTTATTTCGCAAAAATCGGACGATTTCGCTGGCGATTCGCTGTGCGCCGTCCTCGGTGAGATGCGTGCCATCGAACGTGTAGCTGTAGCCGCCAGCATCGCGCATCGCATCGTAATTTTTATTGCCGAGCAGCACACCCAGGTTTTTTGCGTACTGGGACAGCGGGATTGGCGGACGCGCGGGAATATTTTTCGGTGCGATTTTTGCCAGCAGGTCGAGCGTAGGCACGTCCAGTTCCGCGCAGACTTCGGCAGCATTATCATTCATCTGGCGCAGCGTTGTGACCATCTCCGGGCGATATTCAGCGGGGGGCAGCGCGACCCAGACCTTCATGTTCTGCAACAGCAGCGCGGTTAATATAGCGCGCATATTTTCGCGGAATGAAATCGGCGAAACCCGCCCGCCGGGGATGCGTTTGATGAGGCGAAAATAGAAATTCGCGTTCGGCTCAATAAACGAGGCCGCATCATTGACGCCGACCATAATGAACACGCCGTCCGGCTGCTTGTCGATCACGTCGCGCTGGACACGGCGGAACAGATTCAGGCTGGTGTCGCCATTGACGCCTTCGTTATAGAAATGATGCCCGCGCAACGCTTTGGCAACTTTATCGACATAGCCGACGCCGACGCTGCCTTGTGTGAGGCTGTCCCCGAAAAAGACAATTTTCATTCGGTTTTAGGCCATCTCCGGCTCGGCCTGCCAGTATTCGGCATCGTAGGCCGGGAGTTCGCGGCGCAGCGGCTTGTCCTCTCGGTAGCCGAGCGCGTAATCGGCCTGCATCAACTGGTGAATTTCGCTTGTGCCTTCATAAATGACCGCGCCCTTGCTGTTGCGCAGATAGCGTTCTACCGGATATTCATCACTGAAGCCATATGCGCCATGCACTTGAATCGCTTCCAACGCGGCCTGGACGCTGTGATCGGTGGCGTACCACTTGGCGACGCTGGTTTCGCGCGTGTTGCGGAGGCCCTGATTTTTCATCCAGCCGGCGCGCATACACAGCAAAAAGGCGGCATCGTACCACTGCTGCATGAACGCGATTTTTTGCTTGACCAACTGGTGCTGACCGATGGGCTTGCCGAACGTCTCGCGCTCATGGGCATATTTGAGGCTGTCCTCCAAGCAGGCACGGATTAAGCCTGTCGCGCCCGTCGCAACCGTGTAGCGCCCGTTATCCAGGCAGGACATGGCAATTTTGAAGCCTTCACCTTCTTCGCCGAGCCGATTTTCCGCCGGAACTTCGACATCCTGCATGGCGACCCAGCCCGTAGAGCCTGCGCGCACACCCAGTTTGCCGTGAATATCGCCTGTTTTGACTCCGGGCATGTCGCTGGTGACGATAAACGCGGAGATACCTTTTGCGCCGCCTGCCGGATCGGTCTTGGCGAACACGAGGAAATGATGCGCCTTCGATGCCAAGCTAATCCACATTTTTTCGCCGTTGAGGATATATTTATCGCCGGATTTGCGGGCTGTCGCCGCCATATTCGCGACATCGCTGCCCGCACCGGGTTCGGTCAAACAAAAAGCGGCATATTTTTCACCTTTTGCCTGGGGAGTGAGGAACTTTTGCTTCTGTTCTTCCGTACCCCATTGCAGCAGCGCCATGCTGTTGAGTCCCATGTGAACGGACATGACCACGCGCAGAGTCGTATCGGCGCGCTCCAGTTCTTCGCACACCAACCCCAACGTGATGTAATCGAAGCCCTGACCGCCGTAGCGTACCGGGATGCAAATGCCCAGAATGCCCAATTCTGCCATCCGGGGCAAAACTGCCGGATTCATCTCCTGTTTGCGATCCCACTCGCCAATCGTCGGGATAATTTCTTTTTGACCAAAGTCGCGCACCATTTTTTGTGCTTGAATGTGTTCCTGAGTGAGTGAAAAATCCATGTTTTTATTTAGCCTTACTGGTTTTACGGGGAGCGCTGGTGCAAACAATACTGTGGAAACCCGCGCTTTTTCGGCGCATTATACCATGTCATAAAAGTGGATTCTAATGCAAAATAAGGATAGAGAAGTTATCTCAAGTTTATATGGATTTTTGAGTGATGTTAACAGCTACGATGCCTGATAAATTGGTGACGACCTATCTGGAAATGACGCGCAGGTCAGCTTTTCGCCCTGCCTATGTGGACGATAAAGATTTTACGCTCCTGCGTATGCAAGTGCCGGATGTGCCATTTTATCGCTTCCTGTACAGCGCGGTAGGTGGGCAGTGGCGCTGGCGTGATCGCTTGTTGATCTCCGACGAAAAGCTGCAAGACGCACTCTCCGACCCCTATACAACGGTGGATGTTTTGTACTCAAGTGGCGTTCCGGCGGGTTATGTCGAGCTGGTACGGCGGGCGGAATCAACCGAAATTGCCTATTTTGGCCTGCGCCCCAATTATTATGGCAAAGGTTTGGGAAAGCATCTGCTGAGTTGGGGAATTGCCCAGGCATGGAGCGATGGCGCGCAGCGTGTGTGGGTACACACCTGCAATCTGGATGCGCCCGCCGCACTTGAAAATTATCTCAAACGCGGCTTTAGTATTTATGATGTGCGTGAGGAGCCGATGCCCGCGCGCTACTACTAACTGCCGTGTTCTAACGAGAATACAGCATCCGAAAAGGTCGGATTGTTTTCGACTCGGCCTGGCTCGACTTCAAAATAGGGCGCATCGTCCCAGAATGCGCTGATCTTGCGCGGCAGCATCATGTCGTTGATCGGCGCTTGTTCCTGCGATAAACGCAAATTGAAAAGCTGTTCCTTTTCACTGTCAGGATTGAGGCATTTCACGTCTACCCGCTCCAATGAGGAATCGGCGCGCAAACGCAGGGTTACACAGTCCTTGATGAGCGTATTGGTGGCTTCCAGGCTGTTGCTGCCGATAGCCTTTAGCTCGACAAAATGCTCACCCAGCGGGGTTAATAAAACTGCCGCCATCGCCCATAAACGGCGCTGAAGCGAGCTAATCATCGCGGTGTTATCAATGACACTTGGAGCGCTCCCACCGCGCACGTGGCGAAAGGTTGTGCCGTCAAAAGCCTCGACCCCACGTTGAACCGTGACCCCTACCGGACGCACCGTAAAATCCCAGCGCATCGCTTTTGGAAAGCGGAAACGTGCCATGATGCCGACTGGAACCCAGGTCGTAATTGGCCCAACTTTGGCGCGGACACGACCTTTAAAATCGATTTCCAGGCTGTCAACAGCGGGTGGGCTGAATCCATATCGCGCTTCGATGGCGCGCCTCAGTAAATCTTTGGCTTGTGCATCGCCGCGAGCAAGGAGTAATACAGGCACTCACGCCTCCTCAACTGAAATAATTAGTAATTTCTTCGCGATACTATAGCCTACAACGAATGGGCATTTCTGGCAATGAGAGAAACCTTACAATTCCCTTTATATTGGTAGGGTTTTTGAATTTTCGGGCTTCTTGATGTGGTTACATCTGATTTGTGTTAATCACACGTAAATTGTGCGTGTATACTATATCTACAAACGAGTACGAAACATGAACGATCTAAATGCCTTTTTAGAACTATATGGTTTAGCGGCAATTTTTCTTCTGATGCTGGCAAAATCGGCAGGTGTACCGATCCCCGTGCCAGCCGATGCGGTCATGTTGGCAACCTCGGTGCGCGCTGCCGAGGGTAAATTGGTATTGTCCCAGGCCTTTGTCGCCATACTCATCGCTTTGGTCGTCGGTGGCGTCATTCAATTCGCGCTGGTACGCGGGCCGGGGCGTCAATTTTTGTATCGTTTTGGGCGTTATCTGGGTATGACACCCCAACGGCTGGACTCGGCGGCTGAGCGGCTCAAAAAAGGCGGGCCGCTTGCAATTGGAATCGCCATCCTGACGCCAGGGGTGCGTTCGGTGGCGGTTGTAGGCTGCGGGTTAGCGGGAATCCCCCTCCGCCGATTCGTGCCAGGGCTAATTTTGGGCAGCGCGCTTTTTTTGAGTCTGCATTTTTTCCTGGGGTACGCAGGTGGTATCTTGCTCTCAACCGTGCAGCAGGTGATTCCGCTGCCGCTGTTGATTGGGATTATAGTGGGACTGCTGGTGGTCGGTTTTGGGATGTGGTACTTCATCCGACGGCGGCAGTTGCCGAATGCCTCGAATGGCGAAGTGTTGGCTGAAGCGCTTGGTGCATGGCATGAGGCGACCTGTCCGGTTTGCCTTGCGTTGGGCGCGGCGGAACGGCTGCAAATTCACGCACATACGCATCATGAAGGAGGACACAAGCATGGCGACCACGTTTGATTTTAACCCTGACCGCATCGCATACTGCGAAACCAACAGTTGGCGCGCATATTACGATCATGACTGGTTCCGGCTGATCCGTCTGGTGGTCAGCCTTTGCCAGGAACAGTTTCGCATCCCATTCCCGATGTCCATTGTTGCTGCATATTACACGGCGCGGGCGTCGGCAGCCTGGGTACCCGCTGACCATGACGAACAAAAGGTTTTAGATTATTTAACGAAATTTTATGTCATGGCACAGCGCTATTCCGGCCTGGACTTTGACCCCGCCGAAGTCGCGAAATTAGAAACGCGCTATTGGGAAGTGCATCGCCGCTTGTCAGGCAAGCCGGATAAAACGGAATTTATCCAGACAATGACCGACCTGCACAGCGCCGTTTTTGGACTGTCGCCGGAGCAGGCTCGTGAATCCGCCGAACTGCGCGTGCTGGCGAACAACACCGTCGATCTCATCACCAGCCACACGTCTACTGACCCGGAAAGCGATTGGCAAAAATTGGAAGATTACCTTCAGGGCTGCTATCACTCGATTCAGCGAGAATTAAGGGTCGGCGCTCAGCAGGAACGTGTTGCTAATCTTTGATGCGTTAATTCGGCAGCAGATTGTGTAGGGACGACACGCCGTGTCGCCCCTACAAACCTTTCAATGATTAATAGGTCGCCATCGAGGGGTCGATTTCCCGCGCCCAGGCAAGAATGCCGCCCTTGACGTTCACCAATTTGTTTTTGTAGCCAGCCTCATGCAAGAAGCGAATCAAATTGGCGCTGCGCGAACCCGAACGGCATAAAACGATGACTTCGCGGTCATTCGGGACTTGTGTGAGCACGGTTGCTTCGCGCGGCTTGCGTCCAGCCAAAACATCGTTCATTGCGGCTTCGATCTGCGGCTTGGGGAGACGAACGGTGTTATCGAGCGCACTGATTGCCCATTCCTGCGGGTTGCGCACATCCAGAATCAGGACATCTTCGCCCGCATCCAATCGCGCTTTGAGTTCCGCGACAGTAATTTCTGACATCCCATTTTCCTCTACATGACCATTGTGACCATTCTGTGTAGTTTTGCCGAATTCGCTTTTATCATGCGCAGGCATTCCGCAGAATTGTTCATAGTCGATCAGCTCAACTTTTTCCTTCGGGATGCTGCATACCGGGCAGTTCGGGTCTTTGCGAACCTTGATTTTTGTGAAGCTCATTTCCAGCGCATCGTAGAGCAGCATCCGTCCAATCAGGGGATCGCCGATGCCCAACAATAATTTAATGGCTTCTGTCGCCTGCAACGTGCCGACTGTTCCTGGCAGAATGCCCAGGACGCCACCTTCCGCGCAGCTTGGCACGAGGCCCGGAGGGGGAGGGGTGGGGAACATGCAGCGGTAGCACGGCCCTTCGTCGGCATGAAAGACGCTTACCTGGCCCTCAAAACGGAAAATGCTGCCATAGACGTTGGGCTTGCCCAGCTTGACGCAGGCGTCGTTGACCAGATAACGAGTTGGGAAATTGTCCGTGCCGTCGATAATCACGTCATAGGGCGCGAAAAGTTCGAGCGCATTTGCCGATGTCAGCGGCACATTATATTTATCAACCTGGACAAACGGGTTCAGGTCTTTGATGCGCCGCTCGGCACTGTCAATTTTCAGGACGCCGAGGGTGCTTTGACCATGAATAACCTGGCGCTGCAAATTACTTTCATCGACGACATCATAATCGACCAGCCCAATGCGACCAATGCCCGCCGCCGCCAGATAGAGCGCCAACGGGCTGCCCAGGCCGCCTGTGCCGATGAGCAGAACGCTGCTGGCTTTCAGCTTTTGCTGACCTTCCAGCCCAACCTCCGGCATAATCACATGGCGGCTGTACCGCCGAACTTCTTCGTTAGAAAGTTCAGCATGTTCGTGAATTAATGGTTCCATATGAGTTTACTCATTTCACTAATGACTAATGACTGATGTTTGAAGTTCGCGTTTCAAGGTCTGTGCGTCCACGATGCCGTTGTAGACGCTGCGCGGGTGGCCTTTGCCATCCAGGACGAAGGTTGTCGGGACGGAAAATACCCCCCATCGATCTGCCGCATCTGGGTTCTCAGTGGCGTCTACCCGGATCACGCAGAGTGCATCCCCCATTTCCTGCTGCAAACGTTGCAGCGTGGGGGTTTGCTGCAAACGGCAGGGTGCGCAGGTCGGCGTCGTGAAATAGACGATGGTCGCGACACCTGGCGCTAAACCCTGCAATAGCGGATCGGTCTGCGCATGATTCGCCGCGCGCTGCAACTGCCGCCGCGTGTAGAGGCGACAAATCACATATCCGGCAGCCAGCAAAACCAGCGCAATGACGATTCGCTCAATCATGAATAGGACTCCGTGTAAACCCTGGCACACCCAGGCGGTTGAACTGGTAATACATCCAGCAGCCCGCGCAGAAGTTGAGCCAGAAATTGAGATTCGCCAGTGCGATCACAATCCAGACCAATGCCCAGCCGAGCGTTGGCGCACCTGCCAGCAGCGCCAGTGTCCCGACGCCGTTAAAGACTGCGCCGACCAGCATCGCGAACTGATGTGGCTCAGGGTTGTCGGTATGAACGTTGGGCTTGACGAGGCCGCTGGGCTTGACGATGTTCAGGTAAATCAATCGCCAGGGAGCAATCGGCGAATCCAGGCCGCCAAGTAGCTGCGCCAGCCCGACGAAGGCGACCAGCAGCCATGAATTAATGACAAAAGCTAAAAGGAGCAGAATGATCGTAAGTGCTTGTCCTGTTTTCAGGCCCGTTTGATCGACTTTTCGGACAATTTCGGCTGCCATGAGTCCAACTCCTTACTTCCCGTCACTCTTTTTATCGGATTGATTCACCAGCGGGCGGGTATCAGTCCAGCCGTAAGCGACTTCGCGCAGTTTGACGCCACCAATTTCGATTGGTTTTTCCGTCACATATTGACCGCCAAGTGCTTCATAAAAGGCGCGGGAGGCGTTATCCGCCAGCACCCAGATCAGCAGCGATTCGATGCTTTGTTCGAGTAGGCGTTGGACGATGGTCGTGACCAACTGCCGTCCAATGCCGCGCCGCTGGGCTTCCTGAAGCACGTAGATGGCGTAGATTTCGCCTTTATAGAGCGGGTTGCCCTCGCGTTCCGGGCCGCCACAGGCAAAACCGATAATTTCCTCATCGTCATCTTCAGCCACATAAAGCAGGCTCGTGCGCTCGGTTCGATCCAGCAAACTCTGCCAATAACGCTCACGGTCATCGTAAGACAGCGCTTCCAGGAACGTATTCGCGATAATGTCACGATACGTTGTTCGCCAGCTATCGACATGCACTTTGGCAATGCCGACAGCATCTCCTTCGCGCGCCTCACGAATTTTCATGCTTGTTTAGCCGCCTGCGATGCTGGGGATGATGCGCAGGTTGGTGTCGGCGTCGATTTCAGTTTCCAGCCCATCTAAAAAGCGCACGTCTTCTTCCCCGATGAACACATTGACGAAATTGCGCAGCTTATCGCCTTCATAAAGATGCTGACGCAGTTCCGGGTATTTTGCAGTCAGGTCGTTCAGTGCCTCGCCCACTGTTTCACCGCCGACGACAACTTGTGCCTGATTATCAGTGAATGCGCGCAGCGGCGTCGGAATTTTGATGCTCGCCATAATTGCTCCTTCAATAGTTATTCAACAATTGTCTTGCAGCCATTCGCCTTTGCCAACGGCTTTCCAGAGACGTGAGCGGGAGTCGAACCCGCTTAAACGCCTTTGCAGGGCGTCACCTAGCCAGTCGGTCATCACGTCAGATTTTTGTGTTATCGGTGCTGCGTCGGTTCCACCGTTCGGTGAGGTAGCCTCCGACCAGTTCGGTCATGGTTTCGACCTCGACCAGAAAGGAGTCATGTCCAAAAGACGCTTCCACATGGCGATATTGTACGTCTCGCCCCAAATCTTCCAACACATCCACCAGTTCCCGCGCCTGCGCCGCCGTATAGAGCCAATCGCTGGAAAAACTGACGACTAAAAAGGCGCATTTTGTGCGCTTGAGCGCGTCGTGCATCGATTCATACCCATCGCTGACATCGTAATAATCCAGCGCTTTCGTGATGTACAGATAGGTATTGGCGTCGAAGCGTTCAACAAATTTATCGCCCTGGTGTTTCAGGTAGCTCTCGACGGTGAAATCGGTATCGAAACTGTAGGCGAGTTTATTGCCACTTTGCAGCCGTCGCCCAAATTTATCTTCCAGCGAATATTCGCTCATGTAAGTGATATGACCGATCATGCGCGCCACCGCCAACCCTGCCGCCGGGACTGGGCCATCATAATAATTGCCGTTGTTCCATTTTGGATCGGCATAGATCGCCTGACGCCCGATCTCATTGAAGGCAATATTTTGCGTCGATGAGCGCGGTGTGGCGGCGATAAACAGCACATTCGCCACGCAATCCGGGTAATCGACTGCCCATTGCAGCGCTTGCATCCCGCCCATACTGCCGCCGCCGACGCCGAATAATTTATCGATCCCCAGGTGATCGAGCAGGTGCTTCTGCGCTGCCACCATGTCGGAAACCGTCACGACTGGAAATTTCAGCGCATACGGCTTGCCATCCAGCGCGAGGGACGATGGGCCGGTGCTGCCCTGACAGCCGCCGATGACATTTGAGCAGATGACAAAAAATTGATTGGTGTCAAACATTTTGCCTGGGCCAACGGCATCATCCCACCAGCCTGGTTTTTCTTCTGGCTCATCCGTATAGTACCCCGCGACGTGCGAGTCACCGGAAAGCGCATGGCAGATCAAAATGGCGTTCGAACGTTCGTCGTTGAGCGTCCCATAGGTTTCATAGGCCAGCGTAAAGTGTTCGAGCGTCTCGCCGCTGCGCAGGTGCAGAGGCACGTCAAAATCCACGTACTGGCGTTTGACGATACCGACTGACCGGGATTCTTCGTCCAGCGGACGAACACGATTTTGCCAATCTGACATAATTTCCTCTACCGTAATGAGCATCGCATGTTCTTTTCTACACGCCTGTTTCGATGATTGCAAATGTTGGGTAGAGATAATGGTCTCATGCAGGCGCAGCGCCTCACTGGGGTTCCCTGCGGTCACGCTGCGCCCTTACACTGTCGGAAAAAGGGCGACTCAGCGAGTCGCCACTACAACGTTAATTTACGGAACGGGCTGAACAGTCTTGCCCTGGGCAATCGTCAGCGCTTGATCGAGATCCCACAGAATGTCGTCAATATCTTCCAGCCCAACGGCGAGACGGACATAATCTTCAGTGACGCCTGTCGAGAATTGTTCTTCGGCGCTCAACTGTTGGTGAGTGGTCGAGGCCGGGTGAATCGCCAGCGAACGCGCATCACCCACATTTGCCAGATGCGAGAACACCTTCAGATTGTCGATGAACGCGCGTCCGGCGTCCTTGCCACCCTTGATGCCGAAGCCGAGCACCGCGCCCGCGCCTTTGGGTAAATATTTCTTGGCGCGTTCGTAGCTGGGATGGCTGGGCAGGCCGGGATAGTTGACCCATTCAACCGCCGGATGTTTCTCAAGATACTGGGCAACCGCGAGCGTATTCGAAACATGCCGTTCCATACGCAGTCCCAACGTTTCCAGGCCAATAATGTTCAGGAAGGAATTGAAAGGCGCTTGGCAGCCGCCCAGATCACGCAGGCCGACCACGCGCGCGCGGATGATAAATGCCAGATTGCCGACGACATCTGCCAGCACTGCGCCATGATAAGCGGGTTCAGGTTTGATAATCCCGTCGTGGCGTCCGCTGGCTTTCCAGTCAAATTTGCCGCCATCAATAATCACGCCGCCGATGCTCAAACCGTGTCCGCCGATCCATTTGGTGGTCGAGTGAACGGTGATGTCCACGCCATGTTCAAACGGCTGGAATAAATAAGGTGTGCCAAACGTGTTATCGACGATAACGGGCAGGCCATGTGCGTGGGCGACTGCGGCGATGCCCTCGAAATCGGGAATTTCCAATTTCGGGTTGCCGATGGTTTCCAGGTAGATCAACTTGGTTTTGTCGTTAATCTTGGCGGCGAAATCATCAGGGTTAGTACCCTCAACAAAATGCACCTTGATTCCCAGGCGGCGGAAGCTCTGCGAAAACTGCGTATACGTGCCGCCGTAGAGTGCGCTGGTCGAGATAATTTCATCGCCGGAGTTTGCCAGCGAAGTAATCGCCAGAAGTTGAGCGAACTGTCCCGATGCGGTTGCCAGCGCTGCCACGCCACCTTCGAGCGCCGCCACCCGCTGTTCGAAAACGTCGGTGGTCGGATTCATGATGCGCGTATAGATATTGCCAAATTCTTGCAGGGCGAACAGCGCCGCCGCGTGATCAGTGTCCCGGAATTGGTAGGATGTGGTCTGGTAGAGTGGGACGGCACGTGCGCCCGTCGTTGGATCGGGCTGATAGCCTGCATGGAGCGCTTTCGTTTGGAATTTCAGGTCACGTCCGTTTGCATTTGCCATTTTTGTTTTCTTTCTCTACGTTCTTGATGTTCAAAAATTTTGTTTTCGGGTTTCATGTGGGCATGACACGTCATGCCCCTACGGAATACGCTTTTTGCTGACCGCTAATAAGCTGACTGGCTGACCAGCTTTTACGGCTGCGGGCCTTTCTTGATCGGGTTGCCGATCAGATTGCCCCATTCCGTCCACGAGCCATCATAATTGCGAACGTTCTTGTAGCCGAGAATATAAGTCAGGGCGAACCAGCTATGCGACGAGCGCTCACCAATGCGGCAGTAAGCGACAATTTCGTCGTTGTCGGCGGTAATCCCTTTGCTGCCATACAGTTCGCGAAGCTGTTCAACACTCTTGAACGTGCCATCCTCGGCGACGGCCTGACTCCAGGGAATATTGGAAGCACCGGGGATATGACCGGGACGCTGCGCCGTTTCCGTCATGCCGGGGGGCGCGATGATGTCGCCGACATATTCAGCAGGGGAGCGCACATCGACCAGTCCAAAACCCTGCTTGCCCAGGCGTGCTTTAATGTAATCGCGATCTGCGCGCAGTTCGGCATTAACTCCCTTGACGGTGTAGCTGGTCGGCGCATATTTTGGCACTTCCGTTGTGACAGGACGGCCCTCGTCCAGCCATTTTTTGCGTCCGCCGTTCATCAGGCTGACATTTTCGTGTCCATAATATTTGAACTGCCAGAAGGCGTAGGCGGCAAACCAGTTGTTATTGTCGCCATAAAGCACAACATGCGTATCTGCACCGACTCCGGCTTGTCCCAGCAGTGAGGCAAAATCTTCTTTGCTGAGGATGTCCCGCGCGACCTGATCCTGAAGCTGAGTTTGCCAGTTGAAAGCGACTGCGCCGGGGATGTGACCCGAATCATATTGAGTGGTATCGACATCGACTTCAATCAAACGAACCTTGTTGAGATTGTCAGCCACCCATTGGGTGCTCACCAGTGCTTCGGTCATGTTTTTGCTCCTCTTCCTAAATATTGCTCATTAAAATGATCTGCGGCGCGTGTCTGTTTGCGATGCTCAGTTAACGGATAGATTTTCGGCATCAAATTCGGTGCGATCTGTACGCAGCCGCCATCCGCGCATATCCACTGCGCTGCCGTTCTGAACCTGGGTGATGAGATAAGTGAAATTGGGAAGGGCATGGTCACGGTCATAGATGGAAGGGATAGCTGGCGAATCAGGGTGGCTGTGATAATAGCCGACCAGGGTCAGGCCGCGCTCATCTGCCTGATCTTCCAGCTTCATCCAATCCTGGGGTGTCATGGCATAGCGATGGTACTGCTCTTCCGCTTCAAACACATTCTCGATCTGGATCGTATCGCTGATTTGCACATCCTGCCCGCTGACATGCCCTAGCAAGAAGCCGCCACCCTCATTGGGATAGGTGCTTTCCAGATGTTTGAAGATGCGTTGTTGCAGCGGTTTACTCAAAGAAATTGTCATGAATCAGCCCCTAGATGCGAATAAAAAAAGAGCCTGCCCGGGACGGGTCGGCTCTTTGCCTTTGCGCTTGGTGCGACAAACTTAGCGTCTGTCTAGCGTCACACGTCCCGGAAATGCAAACTGATGCACATACAGATGTGCATTGAAATGAAAAAGGGAGTGGACGTGGTTTGAGTGTTCATGCGCGATAGCCTATCATGCTTTGCAGGAGATTGCAAGAGTTCATATCCTCAAATCGTAAAAAACGACAATCCTTAATTTAATCTTCACGAGTTAACATTGCTCCACTCTGGCGATGGTGCTATACTTTTAGTGAAATTTGTGTCAAAGTCAGCAAAATTTGTGGCAAATGACCACTCCTGTAAATAACCCGTGTTCACAACCGCCCCGGCGAGCGTGTTAACCGCAATCAATATGGCAATTCCGACGCCCGTAATCGGGCTTCTATTGAGTCAATCACACGAATTAAAGGAGTTTATATAATGGCCGAACAAGCAAAAAAGGGCCTTGAAGGTATCGTTGTTGCCGATAGTGTGACCAGCCTCGTGAACGGTGCTGAAGGCAAGCTGATCTACGAAGGCTATAAAATTGAAGACCTGGCTGCGAACGCGCTGTTTGAGGAAGTCGTCTATCTGCTGTGGAATGGTCGTTTGCCGAAAGCAGCAGAACTCGAAACCCTGCGCAAGGCGATTGCCGAAGGCGCGGTTTTGCCGGATGGCGTGATCCAGTTCCTCAAATCGATCCCCAAAGATGCCGACCCGATGTTTGTTACTGAAGCGGCGGTTGCAACACTGGCGTTTTATGACCCCGACAGCGCCGAAACCACGATTGAAGCGGCTCAGCGCAAAGCAATCCGCTTAACCGGTCAGATTACGACGATTTGCGCGGCCTGGGATCGCATCCGCAAGGGCAAAGAGGCTATCGCACCCCGCGCTGACCTCACCCTAGCCCAGAATTTTGTGTACATGCTTTCGGGAACTGACCCTGATAAGACGACCAGCGACGCGATCAACGTGTATCTGGTGCTGCTGGCTGAACACGGTATGAACGCCAGCACCTTTACATCGCGCGTCATCACCGCCACAGGTTCGGACATTCACAGCGCGATTGTCGGCGCAATTGGCGCGCTCAAAGGCCCATCGCATGGTGGCGCGAACGCTGAAGCCATGAATATGTTCCTGGAAATCGGTGAGCCGGAAAATGTCGCACCCTGGTTCGAGAAGCATATCAAGAGCGGTGAACGCCGCATCATGGGCATCGGGCATCGCATTTATAAGGCGCTCGACCCGCGTGCCGCGATTCTGCGCGAACACGCCGAACGGCTGGCCCAAAGCTCTGGCAATATGAAATGGTTCCTGATCGCCGATAATCTGGCAAATGCAGCCCTGGCTGACGAATATTTCATCAGCCGCCGTCTGTACCCCAATGTCGATTATTTCAGCGCGATTCTGCTGTATACGATTGACCTGGATATCGATATGTTCCCGCCGCTGTTCGCCATGAGCCGTATCGCGGGCTGGTCGGCGCACGTGATCGAACAGATGAAGAATAACCGCCTGATCCGCCCTGACGTGAACTACGTCGGCCCGATGGATCTGGAATGGACTCCGCTCTCCGAACGCTAAAATCAAATTAAACCGCTGAGGCGCTGAGTTCACTGAGTTTTTCTCGGTGTCTTAGCGCCTCGGTGATTCTTGCTGCATTTGAAACTCCTGCGACGCCTCCTGCGTATAGAATTGAAATCACACGTGAGACGAAAGGCGTCTGCATGATTCCGCTTGGAACAGTCAATAATCCAACCAAAAATACTCCTTATCTGACTTACGGCTTGATGCTGGTCAATATTCTGTTTTTTATCTGGCAGTTGACGCTTCCCACCGCTTCGCTCAACCAGACCTATTCGGCGCTGGCGGTTGTGCCATGCCAGTTTCCAGCGAATGTCGGGCCAGATATGCTGTTCAGTTTCCTGCGCGGCATGTTTTTACATGCGGGCTGGGCGCACCTGATCGGCAATCTGACCTTTTTGTGGTTGTTCGGCACAAATGTCGAAGATTATTTTGGACGCCGCACCTTCCTGCTGCTCTATTTCCTGGGCGGCATCCTGGCGGGACTGACGCAAACTATCGTCTATTCCTACGTGTGCAGCCCGGTGATCGGCATCGGCGCAAGCGGTGCAATTTCGGCAGTTCTGGGCGCATATCTGATCCTCTATCCGGGGACACGGGTGCGCGTTGGGGTGCTGTTTTTCCGTTTTTTCATGTATCAGACCACTATTCCTGCTCTGATTATGCTTGGCCTGTGGTTCGTGATTCAGGTTTTTAGCGGTGTGGCTGCTCTGAGCGCTGGGACAAGCGGGGGAGTCGGCTTCTTCGCGCACATCGGCGGTTTTGTGTTCGGCATGATTTTCGCCTTCATCTACACCCTGTTCAACCGCGTCCCGAAATCTGAAGTTTCGCTTTAGGGGTAGATATGAACCTGCCAAAACCCCGCCATCTGACGCGAGATAACGCCGAGACATTCCAGCATCAGACAGTTGTCGATGCTTATCCCACACGGACACCCTATCCGCCGGAAACGTTTGAAATTTTATCCGGCCTCATCACCCATCAGCCGCGTACCGTACTGGATGTGGGGACAGGAACGGGCGATCTCGCGCGGCATTTGGTCAGGTCTGTTGATCGAATCGACGCCGTTGACCTGTCCCCCAACATGATCGCAAAGGGCAAGCAGCTTGCTGGCGGTGACCACCCGAATCTGAACTGGATTCACAGCGCGTTGGAAAATGCCACGCTCAACCCGCCGTATGCGCTGATTATGGGCGGCGAAAGTTTGCATTGGTTGGATTGGGAGGTGGCTTTTCCGCGCTTTAAATCGATGCTGACCGAGCGCGGCGTCGTCGCGATGGTTGGTCGAGCCGATTTACCCTCTGCCTGGGATGCGGAATTGATAAAACTGGTCATCCAATTCTCGACAGTCCAAAATTTTGAGCGCTACGATCTAGTTGAGGAATTGGAAAAACGCGATCTGTTCAAAAAATTGGGCGAAAAAACCACCGCGCCGATATTGTTTGAGCAGACGATTGACGATTACGTCGAGTCGTTTCATTCACGCGCCAGCTTCTCACGGGAGCGCATGACCACCGAAGCTGTAAACGAATTTGATTCGCAGGTCAGGAAACTCGTCACGCCACATGCCAAAAATGGAAAGTTGCTGCTGCAAATTACCGCGCAACTGATGTGGGGTAGGCCGATGGATGGTAAGCAGGCTTCCCGTTAGGATGATCCCGTCTTTTTCATTTCCTCCGTTGGCGGTTGGTGATAGACCATCGTGTAAAACAGCTCAGCCATTTGCTCGGCGGTGTAGTCGTTGGGCGTTTCCAGCCACCAGTTGAGGACGTGCATGAGTGCGCCTGTGGCAAAAGTGGCGAGAATCGCGGGCGGCACGTCTAGATCAATTTTATAGCGGCGATCAATGATGTTGCGCTCGTGCAGTCTGGTCGAAAGCTCGACAATCTGCCGATAGATAAACCAGCTTCCTTTGCCGCCCATAATTGCGTGCATAAAATCGCGCGTTTCGGCAGCCTTTTCAAAAAACATGACCCAACTCAAATACTCTTTGCGCGGAAATGCCTCGTCTTTAAGCCGCTCGTCAATCTGGTTGACCATGATGGTGGCATGTTCGTGCAGCATCTCCCAGGCCATTTCCTCTTTGTCTTTAAAGTGAATGTAAAACGTGCCGCGCCCCACGTCCGCGCGATCTGTAATGTTCTGAATGCTGACGTTATCGTAGCCTTTTTCGAGGATGAGTTCGCCCGCAGCTTGCATGAGTTGATAGCGGGTACGCTGTTTACGCCGCTCTAAACGATTTTCTGGATGGTTGTCCATGATTGACACCTGTTCAGTATGCAACAGCTTGATTTTACACCAGACTTATCATATATTTATTTGTGAAAAAAGGTTCAAATGAATGGCGGGAGGCTGCCCGCCGTCGCAGAAAGGCACGAACATGCAAAGCAATCCCCCTGGCCCGAAAGCCAAATTTTTCGTCGGTCACATGAACGAATTCCAAAACGATAAGCTGCCGTTTTTCCAGTCGCTGCACCAATATGGCGACATCAGCCGCTTCTGGTTTGGCCCATTTCCGGCCTATTATATTGCCAGCCCGGATTATATTCATCAGGTACTCGTCACAGATGCCGACAAAATGAATAAAAGCCGCGCATTAAAAGGCGCTTTTAATGTGGCAATCGGCAATGGCATTTTTCTGAATGATGGCGACTCGTGGAAACGGCAGCGGAAATTGGTTCAACCCGCATTTCACACCAAACGCATTGGTGCTTATGCCGACACGATGGTCGAATATACCCAACGCATGATGACCAATTGGCGCGATGGCGACACGCTCGAAATCAATGAAACGATGAGCGGGCTGACGATGAAAATCATCTCCAAGACGCTGTTCGACGCCGATCTGCCGCATGATGTTGAGGAAATCAGCGACGCGATCACTGAAATTTTGCAGGTTGTGGGTATTCGCCTGCAATCGATCATGTTTGCGCCGGACTGGATGCCGACCTCGAATAACCGCAAGCTGAAACGGGGTGTCGAAAAATTGGATCGTATCATTCAACGCTTTGTCGATGACCGTCGCGCGTCCAGCGAAGATAAGGGCGATCTTTTATCGATGCTGCTGGCAGCACAGGACGAGGATGGCACAGGCATGAACGATAAGCAGGTGCGCGACGAAGCGATGACGTTATTCGGCGCAGGCCACGAAACGACAGCCGTCGCGCTGACGTGGGCGCTGTATTTGCTGTCGCAGCACCCCGAAGCCGAGGCGAAACTACGCCAGGAAGTTGCCTCTGTACTCGACGGGCGTCCGGCGACGTTGGCTGACCTGCCCAACATGCCCTACAGCGAAATGCTCGTCAAAGAAACGATGCGGCTTTATCCGCCGGCCTGGGGAACATCGCGCGATGTGACCGAAGATATTGAAATCGGCGGTTATCCGGTGAAGAAGGGCAGCCCTGTTGTGATGAGCTTCCACGCCATGCACCGCGACCCGCGCTATTGGGACGAGCCGGAGCGCTTTAACCCGGAACGCTTTACGCCTGAAAACGAAAAACGCATTCCCAAATACGTTTATCTGCCGTTTGGAGCGGGGCCGCGTGTCTGCATCGGCAATATGTTCGCCATGATGGAAGCGCGGCTGATTCTGGCGACGATTGCACAGAATTTTACGCTTTCGCTTGTGCCGGGGCATCCGATTGAGGCCGACCCGATTTTCACGCTGCGCCCCAAATATGGAATGCCGATGGTGCTGCATCGCCGTGTGCCAGTTGTGCCGAGTGAATCGGCGCTCGAAGCCGCGCGTAACTAGCGGAAAAGAATCGTTTTCGTGGTGGGCGCACCGCCATGCGCCCTTACGGACATCGCGCGAAATTTTGCCGATCTGTTTTCGATATTGTGCTTTGCTATCCTTAAAACCCGTCGAGTTTTCAAAATATTCGGCGGGTTTTATTTTGTTTAAATCTTTTACCGGATAGTCGAAAATAAGTTCTGCACTAACATGAAAAAGCGGGTAAAAACGGTTTTGAGCATGTTATAATGGCGGCATGAAAAATATTCAGCCGCACCGCCGCAACCCTCGTTCTGAAATCATGCTGCCCGATCACCAAGCGGACGCGACGTTTAATTTTCTGATGGCGCTGCCGGGGCGGGCAAGCAGTATCCACACTCAGCGCGCCTATTTTCGCTGGGTCGATCAATATCTGGTCGATGTTGCTGGGCTGAATCCGACGATTGGCGATCAACGTCTAGCGCGGATGAGCGCGCTCCCCATCAAAACACTCCACACGATTTTAAGCGCGGCGCAATTTCGTGCGTGGCTGGGCATCCTAGTCAGTCGTGGGCATGGCAAGCAGGGAATCGACCAAGCGCGGGCGTCCATCGTCACCTTGACGCTGCTGCTGGCGGAAGCCGAGTGGATTGACGATTACATCAGCGCGACGATTGCCAATGTGCGGCCTCCGCGCGCCGAGGAAGGGCAGCGTCCGGGGCGCTGGCTTTCCGCCGATGAAATTAAACTGCTGATGGCAGCGGCGCGGCAAATTGCCACGTCGGATAACCAGGAGCGCCGCAACAACGTCGTTATGACGATGCTGTGTACACTGGCGCTGCGCCGTGAAGAACTTGCCAGCGTCCGTTGGGGCGATCTGACGCTGCAAAATAATCGGGTTGTTCTGCGCGTTCATGGCAAAGGCAAAAAGACGGCGATGATTGACGTGCCGCGCGCCGTATTACAGGCTGTCGATAGCTGGCGACACGCCCTCGCACCGGTTGATCCGCGTCCTGCGCCGCAGTCTCCGCTGGTTCGGCGTCTGTGGAAGGGCGGCAAAATCAGCAAATTTGGCCTGTCTGTTGATGGAATCTGGATCATTATCGACGAGGCTTCGGCTTTTGCTGGCCTGGGTCACGTCGCGCCGCACGATTTACGCCGTTCGGTGGCGGGCGCGCTGCAAGAATCCGGCGTCCCGATTGACAAAATCAGCCGTTTGCTGCGCCATCGCAATGTCGCCATCACCGAGCGTTATCTGAGCCGCCTGCCCGTGAAAAATGAAGGCGGCATCCTCATGAGCGATATTCTAGGGCTGGAAAACGACGATGATCTGGAGTGGGATGAGAGTTAGAAGTGAGACAAATAGGTTATTCTGCCGGAATGATCTTTTCCAATTCTGCGATCAAATCTGGTAAATCATAATTTACGACATCCCAAACAATCTTATAGTCTACGTTCAAATAATCGTGAATAATTCGGTTCCGCATTCCAATCATGGCTGACCATTTAATTTGTGGAAATGCAGCACGGGTTTCAAGGGTAATTTTACTGGCAGCTTCTCCAACGATTTCCAGCGCGCGGACGACTGCAAAACCCAGCAGCATTTCATCTTCTTCCAGTGAAGCGCGTGATTTGCCTTCAACAAATTTTCGCGCTCGATGAGCGGCGTCCAGCATATCCCGAAAGCCAGTTTCATCCCTTTCGTTCATAAACCACTTCAGCCGTTGCTACCACTTTGTCTCGAAAATGGCGACTCAGAAAACCATAAGTGTTTAGATCGACTTCGTGCTTTAAAAGCTCAGTGAGTTCGCGTTGGATAGCGAAGAATTTCAGGCCAACAATAGCATCTGGCTCAAACTCCACCAATACATCAACATCACTTTCGGGCGTGAAATCATCTCGTAAAACCGAGCCGAATAAAGATAACTTTCGGATGTGATGCTGTTGGCAGAAAGCTGCGATTTCGTCATATGGGATGTCGATATTTTTATTGAGAATCATCTTTAATCCCCAAAAATTCTAACAGGCTGATTTACCGGCTGACAAACGGGAAGAACAGCAGCACCAGATTCACCACGATCTGGCACAGCCACGCCGCCGCCAATCCATTTCGCTGTTTGACGTAGCTGTAGGTCAGGTTCATCATGATAAGTGCCAGCGCGATGATCCCCACAATCGCCGGATACGTGCCAATATCCAGGCGTGGAAAAAAAACCACCGCGCCCCAGATGGTACTCAGCAAGCCCACCAGCCAGAAT
>Ga0268299_1001483_pt1 | contig 40421 bp, 34 predicted proteins | sample NOBtaG_FD_193484 | JGI IMG/M metagenome (GOLD analysis project Ga0268299, IMG submission 193484) | Activated sludge microbial communities from bioreactor in Nijmegen, Gelderland, Netherland - NOB reactor | ecosystem: Engineered > Bioreactor > Aerobic > Activated sludge | place: Netherlands... | reverse complement strand
TCCCGGTCTCCGTCGGAGTCTCGGTCGGCGTGTCGGTCGGCGTCTCGGTCGGCGTCTCGGTCGGCGTCTCGGTGTCGGTGGCGGTAGGCGTGCGGGTGGCGGTGCGGGTCACGCTCGCCGTCGCCGTGATCGTCGGCGTCGGCGGCGGATTGAGCTGCGAGGGTACGCAGAACTCGCGCAACCGGACGGCATCGAGCGTCTCGCTGCCGAACTGGTTGGCGACGTACAGCGGGCTGACGCGGTTGAAGCGCGGCGTACCGGGCTGCACCCGGGCCTTGTAGCAGAGCAGGCTCTCGGTGTGGTTCTGGGCGCCGGGCTCCTCGCCGTTCTTGTCGGTCGGCAGGCAGAGCAGCAGCGGCCTGATGACGTCGACGACGAGGGTTCCGAAGGTGTCCTGCAGCGTCACGCCGTTGACGCGCGCGAACGGCGCCTGCCCGCGGCTGACGCGGGTACGGTAGCAGGTGAAGTGGTCGGTCACCGGGCTGACGAGCGGAGCCGGCGGCGTCGCCGTGTCGGCCGCGCTCGGCACCAGCAGGCGGAGCGGCTTGATGATGTCGACGGTGAGAGCGCCGAGGGCGTTCTCGACACGTTGGTTGGTCAGCTTGGTGAAGGGCAGCGGGCCGGGCGGCTTCTTCAGCTTGTAGAGCTCGAGGTGCTCCTCGTGCAGCACGGCGCCGGGGTTCTGGTTGTTCACGTTCGCCGGGTTGCAGAACGACAGGGGCTTCTTGACCTCCATGGTCAGCGAGGCGAGCTGGTCGACCAGGCTCACGCCGGGGACGGGCGTGAAGCGAATCGAGCCGCTACTGGCGCGCGCGGCGTAGCAGCCGAAGGCGTCGAGCGGCAGGGTCGGAGTGGCGGTCGCAGTGGAGGTGTTGGTCGGCGTCGGCGTCTCCGTCGGCGTCTCGGTCACGGTCGGCGTCTCGGTGACCGTCGGAGTCTCGGTCACCGTCGGCGTTTCGGTCGGCGTGGGCGTGTCCGTCGGCGTGGGCGTGTCGGTCGGCGTCGGCGTGTTGGTGTCCATCGGCGTCGGGGTGACCGTGCAGACCGCGCCGCTGCAGCCGTTGACGCCGTCGCACGTCTGACACGGATCGCAGGTGAGCGGGTTGCCGCCGACGCACGCACCGCCGGAGCAGGTGTCGGTCTGGGTGCAGACGCTGCCGTCGTCGCAGCCCTCGCCGTCGGGGACGAAGGCGTTCGGCGGACAGTCGTTGCTCAAGCCGTCGCACTCCTCCAGGAAATCGCAGTCGTTGGCCGAGGCACGGCACACCGCCGTGCTCTTCTCGTCGAACGGACAGGTGGGCGAGCCGCCGCTGCAGAACTCGGCGAGATCGCAGACGCCGGCGGCGGCGCGGCACTCGACCGAGCTGCTGGCGAGCGTGTCCGCGGGACAGGTGCCGCTCGACCCGCTGCAGGTCTCGACGACGTCGCAGACGCCGGCCGCGGCGCGACAGACCTGCCCGGCGCCGCGGAACTGGCAGAGCGAGGTGCAGCAGGAGCCGCCGGTACCGTTGCCGGAACCGAGATCGCACTGCTCGCCGGCGCCCGCATCGACCGTGCCGTTGCCGCACAGTGAGGTGTAGGTCACGGTGACGAAGTGCCCGTCGTTGTTCTGGGTGCGCGACGGACTGCCGGGATAACCGCAGGCGTCGCAGCCGGTGGTGGTCGTGTTCTGCTCGCCCAGGCGGACGGAGGACTCGCACGAGTTGCTGCGCGCCGACGCCGACATGGTGAAGGAGAGGGTGTGGCTCTGCGGCACGCCGTTGCTGACGCGCACGATGACGGCGCTGGCGTTCTGCAGGAACGGCGTGCTGGTGGTGGAGCTGCCGTTGGCGAGCGAGCCGGGATCCGGCAGGGAGAGGGTGCCGCTGGTGAGGGTGACGTTCGAGTTGCCGGTCACGCCCGAGACGTCGGCCTGGCCGTTGCAGTTCGAAGCGTCGTTGATGCGGTTCATGTCGCCATTGCGCGAGGTCGCGATGTCGAGGCGATAGCCGACCGGCGCGGTGACGTTGAAGGAGACGTTGTGCTGCCCCGTGCCGCTCTGGTCGCGCGTGGCCAGGATGCCGATGTCGGCGTTGACGTTGAAGCGGAAGCGACTGCTGAGGGTGGTGCCGTTGTTGCTCACGCCGTCGACGCCGAAGCCGGTGAAGCCGTCGGCGCTGTTCGCCGGCGTGCCGCTGCTGCCGGTCGAGGAGCTCGACGCTCCGGCGATCTGCGCCCGGGTCGCCTGCGGACAGGCGAACACCATCGCCGCCACCACGACGGCGGCTGCCCAGCCAATGAAGTCTCGCCTCATACCGATCCCCCCGAACGCGCTTTCCGTTGCCCGACTTTCGCCTTGCGACGTGGGTGACGGTAACACGCCCCGCCACCGCGATGTCAAGGCGAGAATCACGGCAGAGCGCATGCCGGGCGCGCCCCGGCCGAGGCGACGGCGGCGCGCCGGAATCAGTCGAGCGGGGCGAACCGCTTCACGCGGTACGGGCTACCCTGGAACGCGCGCGCGCACTCCTCGCTCGTCAGCGTCCGGCCGGGCCGGGTGGTGAGGTCGGCGGTCTTGGCGCGGAAGTCGACCTGCACGTCGGTCACACCCTCGATCTTGGACAGGGCCGCACGGACCCTGGCGGCGCAACTGCCCGGTCAGGTCATCCCCTCGACGAGGACCTGATAGCGGCCGACCCTCTGCTGCGTCGCGCCACCCGGGGCCGCCGGCTCGGCGGCCAGGAGGGGTGCTGCGGCGACCAGGGCGAGGAGCACGAGGACCGAGGCGAGACGTCGCATGCGCGGCTTGTAGCGAAGGCGGTCGCCGTCCACCAGTCCCCCCGGTAGGGCCGCCGCGTTCAGCAGAGCTTCAGTTGGTCGCCGCTCTGCGGCGGGCGGCGAAAGGCGGCGACGTCGAGCGCGGGGAGCGGGTTGTCGAGGCCGAGGCGCCGCGCCGACTGGCGGAAGAGAGCGGCGACGTGCTCGGCGTAGACGCCCTGGCCGCGCATGCGCCGTCCGAAGGCGGCGTCGCTCATCCGGCCGTCGCGGCACTCGCGGATGCGGCCGAGCACGCGCTGCCGGCGCTCCGGGTAGTGGCGTTCGATCCAATCGGCGAAGAGCGCGTCGACCGGGCGTGGCAGCCGCAGCAGGACGTAGGAGGCGCTGCGCGCGCCGGCATCGGCGGCGGCGGCGAGGATGGCGGGGATCTCGGCGTCGTTGAGCCCGGGGATCAGCGGCGCCACCATCACCCCCACCGGCACGCCGGCGCGCGCCAGGGTCTCGATCGCCTGGAGCCGCCGCGGCGGCCGCGCCGCCCGCGGCTCGAGACGGCCGGCGAGCTCGTCTTCGAGCGTGGTGATGGAGAGAAACACGTGAGCCGCCCGGTTGGCGGCCAGCTCCGCCAGCAGGTCGGCGTCGCGCGCGACCAGCGCGCTCTTGGTGATCACCCCCACCGGGTTCATGAAGTCGCGGAAGACGGCGAGGCAGGCGCGCGTCAGCTCGAGACGGCGCTCGACCGGCTGGTAGCAGTCGGTGTTGCCGGAGAGCGAGACCACCTGCGGCTGCCAGCGGGGCGAGCGCAGCGCCTGCCGCAGCAACTCGGGCGCGTCCTGCTTCACCATGATGCGGGTCTCGAAGTCGAGGCCGGCGCTGAAGCTGAGATACTCGTGCGTTGGCCGGGCGTAGCAATAGATGCAGCCGTGCTCGCAGCCGCGATAGGGGTTGAGGCTGAAGCGGAAGGGGATGTCGGGGCTGTCGTTCTCCGCCAGAATGGTGCGGCTGGCGTCGCGGTAGAAGAGCGTCGGCACCTTCGCCGGCGACAGCACTTCCTCCTCGCTCGGCTCGTACTCGACGTGCAGGCGCTCGAAGCGATTCTCGGGATTCTCGCCGGTTCCCCGGCCGCGCGGTCCCTCCGGCCTGTTCATGGCCGGCGAATCTTCGCCGAATCTTCGCCCGCGATCAACCCGGGCCGATCACCAGCGTCGGGGTGCGTTGCCAGCGCAGCGTCGTCACCCGGGTCGCCGGCAGCAGACCGACGCGCGGCTCGTCGGCCGGCAGTTCCGCCGCCCGCAGGCGGGTCGCGGCCGCGTCGCAGTCGCGGCTGCGATAGGCCACGCCCCAGAAGAAGTCGCCGCGCCCGCTCGCCGGGCGATCGGTGCGCTGGATCAGCTCGACCACCAGGTCGCCCAGGGCGAGGCCGAGGTTGCGGGTGCCGCGCTCGGCGAAGTCGCGGCGCCACGCCTCGCGCAGGCCGAGGGTGTCGCACCAGAGCGCGCGCGCCGCGTCCAGGTCCGGGGTGAAGATCACCACGTGGTCGACGGCGTCGAGCGTGCCGGCGCTCGCCGTCGCCGCCGCCGGCGGCAGCCGTTCCGCCGGCGAGGTGTGCTGGATGAGGAAGAGGCGGAGCCCGCGCACCGAGGCCTCCGCCAGAAAGGCGCTGCGCCAGGTGCGGCGCGCGCCCGAGGCGTCGTCGCGCCCCTCGCCCGCGGCCGCGTCGGAGACCGCCAGACCGGCGGCGCGCAGCCGGAGGACGGCGCTGTCGAGATCGGCGACGCCGAGGGCGAGCGCGAAGGGGCGCTCGCGGCGCTGCCCGAGCGCCAGGCGCAGGCGCTCGCCGACCGCGCCCTCGCCGGCGCCGGCGAGCAGCTCGACGTAGGTGTTCTCGAGGCGGAAGAGCACGTTGCGCGTGCCGAGAGCGGGGTGATGGCCGCTCCACGAGGGCGAACGACCCAGGACGCGGGTGTAGAGCGCGCGCGCCTCGTCGAGATCGGCGACGGCGAGCACCAGGTGATCGAGGCAGGCGAGCATGCCGGCCCGATAGCGCCGCGCGCCCGCGCCGGTCAACGCGGCACGCGCCGCGGCGGCGGCTTGCGGCGGCCCCTCGATGTCGCTAGACGCCGCGCCGGAGGAGGGATGCGATGACCAAGTCGATCTGGATCGCGGCGGCGGTTGCCGTCTGTGCGCTCGCCCAACCGGGCGCGGCGCTGGCGAAGACGAAGTGCCACATCACCTACAACCTCAAAGGCTGGTCGGCCCTCTACGAGACCGCCAACGGCGAGGGGCGGATCGAGTGCGACAACGGCCAGAAGGCCGAGGTCACGGTGCGCAGCAAAGGCGGCGGGGTGACCTTCGGCAAGACCGACATCGTCGACGGGCGCGGCGCCTTCTCCGACGTCGCCGACATCTCCGAGCTCTTCGGACCCTACGCCCAGATGCAGACGCAGGCCGGCGCGGGCAAGGCGGCGGAGAGCAACGTGATGACCAAGGGCAACGTCTCGCTGGCGCTCTCCGGTACCGGCAAGGGCGTCGAGCTCGGCATCTCCTTCGGCGCCTTCATCATCGAGAAGAAGTGATCAGCGCAGCGGCGGGATCATCTCGCCGTGCGCCGCCAGCAGGTCGTCGACCAGGCTCCAGATCTCGTCGAGCGTGAGCTCGGCGGCGGTGTGCGGGTCGAGCATCGCGGCGTGGTAGACGTGCTCGCGCTTGCCGGTGAGCGCAGCCTCGACCGCCAGCGACTGGACGTTCACGTTGGTCATGATCAGCGCCGCGAGCTGCGGCGGCAGGTCGCCGATGCGGGTCGGCTGGATGCCGTTGCCGTCGACCAGGCACGGCACCTCGACGCAGCAGCCCTGCTGCAGGTTCGTGATCAGGTCGCGGTTGGCGAGGTTGCCGTACACCACCCGCGGTTTGCCGGTCTCGAGGCTGTGGATGATGAGAGCGCCGTACTCGTGGCTGCGCTCGACGTCGGCGATCGGCTCGTCGCCGCCGAAGAACTCCTTCATCGTGCCCCAGAACTGATCCATGTAGTCGCAGCGGCGGATGTACTCGTCGAGCGGGACGTTGAAGCGCTCGATCAGGTCGGGGCGGTCGCGGCGGATGAAGTAGGGCGTGTACTCGGCGAAGTGCTCGCTCGACTCGGTGACGAAGTAGCCGAGGCGCTGCAGCATCTCGTAGCGGACGCGGTTGCCGTCGGGCACTCGCCCTTCGCGCACGACCTGGTGCAGGCGGGGATAGAGATCCTCCCCCTGCCGCTCGAAGCGCAGGTAGAAGGCCATGTGATTGATGCCGGCGGCCTGGTAGGTGATCTCGCGGTAGGGCACGCCGATGTCGTGCGCCAGCTCCATCGCCGTGCCCTGCACGCTGTGGCAGAGGCCGACGGTGCGCACCGGCGTCGCACGCGACAGGGCCCAGCAGTTCATCGCCATCGGGTTGGTGTAGTTCAGCAGCCAGGCGTCGGGACAGACCGCCTCCATGTCGCGGGCGATGTCGAGCAGCACGGGGACGGTGCGCAGCGCCCGCATGATGCCGCCGATGCCGAGCGTGTCGGCGATCGTCTGGCGCAGGTTGTGGCGTTTGGGCACGTCGAAGTCGATGACGGTCGACGGGCGGTAGCCGCCGACCTGGATGGTGTTGATGACGTAGTCGGCGCCCGCCAGCGCCTCGCGCCGATCGACGTGCGCGGTGATGCGCGGCTCCGCCTTCACCGCCGCCGCCAGCTTGTGCGTCATCCGCTCGCTCACCCGCAGCCGCTCTGCGTCGATGTCCATCAGGGCGACGTGGCAGCGCGCCAGTTCGGGGAACAGGAGGATGTCGCCCAGCAGGTTCTTGGCGAACACCACGCTGCCGGCGCCGAGGAGTGCGATTTTCGGGCTCATGCGGACCCTTTTCTCCCACTCGCGATTCGCGATACAAGCCCCGCGATGCCTCGTCCGCACGGGATGACGGAACGCCGGCTCGCCGTCCTCGGCGGCGCCCCCCGCTTCGCCGATCCGGTTTACGTCACCCGCCCGCGTCTTCCGGACGAGGAGGCGGTGCTGCCGCTGCTGGCGAACGTTCTCCGCAGCCGATGGCTGACCAACGACGGCGAGATGGTGCGCCGACTCGAAGAGCTCCTGCGGCTGCGTCTGGGGGTGGGGTTCTGCGCCAGCTTCTGCAACGCCACCGTGGCGCTGCTGGCGGCGCTGCGCGCCCTCGAGATCGAGGGCGAGGTGATCACCACGCCCTTCACCTTCCCCGCCACCGTGCACGCGATCGAGTGGGCCGGCCTCGAGCCGGTCTTCTGCGACATCGATCCCCACACCTGGAACCTCGACGCGCGCGCCGCCGCCGAGCTCGTCGGTGCGCGCACCGCCGCGCTGCTGCCGGTGCACGTCTACGGCAACCCCTGCGACGTCCACGCCCTGCGCACCCTCGCCGAGCGGCACGGCCTCGCCCTGCTCTACGACGCCGCGCACGCCTTCGGCGTGCGCGCCCACGGCGCGCCGATCGGCTCCTGGGGCGACCTCTCCGTCTTCAGCTTCCACGCCACCAAGCTGTTCCACACCGCCGAGGGCGGCGCCGTCACCACCGCCTCCGACGTCCTCCACCAGCGCCTGCGCTCGCTGCGCAACTTCGGCATCGTCGACGAGGAGACCGTGCGCGGCGTCGGCATCAACGGAAAGATGTCCGAGCTGCACGCCGCGCTCGGGGTGGCGGTGCTGGAGATCGTCGACGACGAGATCCGCCGGCGCGGCGAGCGGGCGGCGCACTACCGCGAGCGCCTGGCCGGCGTCGAGGGTCTGACGCTGCAGGCGCTCGCGCCCGACACGACTCCGAACCACTCCTACTTCGTGATCGCCGTCGACCCCGACGGCTTCGGCCTCGATCGCGACCGCCTGCACGCCGCCCTGCGCGCCGAGAACATCGTCAGCCGCAAGTACTTCCAGCCGCTCTGCTCGGAGAACGAGGCCTACCGCGAGCGGCCGTCGGCCGCGCCCGCGCGACTGCCGAACGCGCATCGCGTCGCGGCACGCGTGCTCTGCCTGCCGCTGCACGGCGAGCTGACGCTCGACGACGTCGACGCGATCGCCGACGCCATCCTGGAGATTCGCGCCGCAGCGCCCGCGCTGCGCCGCCACCCGCTCGCCTGATCGCCCGTGCTGCTGTCGGTCGTCATCCCCGTCTACTTCAACGCCGAGAGCCTCGCGCCCCTCTGGCAGGCGCTCGAGGCGTCGCTCGCGACCCTGCCGGGCGACCTCGACTGGGAAGTGGTGTTCGTCGACGACGGCTCCGGCGACGATTCGTACGCCGAGCTCGAGCGCCTGCACCACGCCGCTCCGACGCGCGTGCGCGTCGCGCGCCTGACCCGCAACTTCGGCCAGGTCGCCGCCATCCTCGCCGGCCTGCACCTCGCCCGCGGCGACGCCTGCGTCGTCCTCTCCGCCGACCTCCAGGACCCGCCCGAGCTCATCCCGGAGCTGGCGCGGCGCTGGGACGGCGGCGCGCGCCGGATCGTGCTGGCGACGCGCGCGGCGCGCGAGGACGGCGCCTTCGCCCGCTGGGCCTCGCGCGTCTTCTACCGCCTGATGCGCCGCTACGCCGTGCCCAACATGCCGGAGGGCGGCTTCGACTTCTTCCTCGTCGATCGGCGCGTGGTCGACATCATCAACCGGCTGGACGAGAAGAACACCTTCCTCCAGGGCATGATCCTGTGGACGGGCTATCGCCCCGACGTCATTCCCTACACCCGCCGCCGGCGGCCGCATGGCCGCTCGCGTTGGAGCCTCTCGCGCAAGGTGAAGTACTTCGTCGACGGCTTCGTCACCTACACCGTCGCGCCGATCCGCCTGATCACGCTGGTCGGTCTCGGGGTGTCGCTGCTGAGCTTCGGCTACGCCGCCCTGATCCTGCTGTTGCGCCTGCTCTGGGGCCTGCCGGTGGAGGGCTGGGCGCCGACGATGATCTCCATCCTCGGTCTGTCGGGCGTGCAGCTCGTGATGCTCGGCATCATCGGCGAGTACCTCTGGCGCAACTACTACGAGACCCGGAAACTGCCGAGCTACGTGATCGACGACGTGCTCGACGCGCGGCAGCGAACGGAGCCCTGAAGTGCGCGAGCTGGTGATCGTCGGCGCGGGCGGACACGCGCGCGAGCTCGCCGCGCTGGTCGAGGCGGTGAACGCCGAGGCGCCGACCTTCCACCTGCTCGGCTTCCTGGTGGAGCCCGGCCACGGCGTCCCCGGCGCGACGGTCGACGGCGTCCCGATTCTCGGCGACCTCGACTGGCTGCGCTCCCGCGCCGACGTCGAGGTGATCTGCGGCGTCGGCGCCCCCGCGCTGCGCCGCCGCCCGACTGCTCCACCCGCGCGCCAGCGTCGGCCCACGCGTCGTGCTCGGCGACGGCGCCCTGCTGCAGGCCGGCTGCGTCGTGACCACCGGGGTGCGCGTGGGTGCGCACGTCCACCTCAACGTCGGCGCGACGGTGTCGCACGACTGCGTGCTCGAGGACTACGCCACCCTCGCGCCCGGCGTGCACGCCGCCGGCGGCGCGGAGTTCGGCGAGGGCTGCGACGTCGGCGTGGGCGCCAGCATCCTGCCCGGGCGGCGGCTGGGTGCCTGGTCGATCGTCGGCGGCGGCGCCCTGGTGGACCACGACGTGCCCGCCGCCACGGTGGTCGCGGGCGTGCCGGCGCGCGTGCTGCGCGACCTCGACCCCGACTGGCACCTCGCCGGCTGAACGCCGCATGCTCGCACCCGCATTCGCCCTCTCGATCCTGCTCGCCTACGCCGCCGCCCTCTGGTGGCTGCTGCGGCGCGAGGCGGCCTGGACCTACGTCGCGCTGGCGGCTCTGACGTCGATCGCCCTCGCCCTGCGGCTGGTCTACACCCGCGACTTCCCCGCGGGGTTGAACGAGGACGAGGTCAAGATCCTCTGGTGCACCATTCCGCTGCTGCGGCACGGCGCGTTCTTCGCCGAGGACTGCACCGGTCTGCCGGCGCTGTTGAGCATCCTGTTCGAGGCGCAGTTGGCGGAGTGGATCGGCCCGAGCCGCTGGGCGATCCGCAGCTATTCCCTGCTCGGCGGCGTGCTGGCCGTGCCCGCCGCCTTCGCGGCGGCCCGCTCGCTCGGGCTACGCGTCGCTCCCAGCCTGGCGGCCGCCGCCTTCCTCGCCACCATGCCGTGGGCGATCTTCTACGGCCGCGTGCACCAGAGCGGCGAGATGCTGCTGCACGAGATGCTGGTGGTCGCCGTGCTGGCGCGCTTCGTCCGCGGCCAGGGCGGCCTGCCCGAGGTGACGATCGCGGCGCTCGGCCTGTGCCTGCTCTTCTATGGTTACTTCAGCGGCCGCGTCCTCCTCGGCCTGACGATGGTGGCGGCGGTGCTGGCGCGCGGGCGCTACCGCGCGCTCTGCCTCGCCGTGGTACTGCTGGCGATGGCCGGCTGGGCGCCCTACGTGCTCTGGTCGCGCTCGCCCCACGTCTGGGTCGGGCTGAGCGCGCGCCAGACCCAGGCCGAGTACGACGAGCGGCCGCTCGCGACGCTGGCGCGCAAGACGGAGCAGGCGCTGCACGCGTTCGTCGCCCCGGTGGCCTACGACCAGTGGCTGACGGTGCGAGCGGGGGCGATGCATCCCTGGCTGGTGCTCGGCCTGGCGGCGATCGGCAGCCTCACCGGCGTGCGCCGCGGCCTCTTCCTGTGGGCCGGATTCCTCGGCGGGCTGGCGCCCGCGATCCTGGGGTACAGCCCCTACCCCAGCACGCGCCGGATGTTGATGGCGTTCCCGTTCGTCAGCCTCGCCGCTGCCTGCGCCCTCGACCTGCTGCCGCGCGCGCGCCTGCGGCAGGCGGTCTGCGCCGCGGTGGCCATCGTGGCCGGTGTGCAGGGGGTGCGCTTCTACTTCTCCGACGGCTTCTGGATGCCGGGGAGCCTGTGGGTCTTCGATGCCGAGCGCACCGCGCTGGTTGAGGCGCTGCCGACGCCGCCACATCCCCGCCTGATCATCAGCCCGAAGCTGGGCTACTACTTCGCGCCGCGCGCCAACTACGACAAGAGTTTCGAGTCGCTCTCGCCCGACACCCTCTTCCCACCCGACGGCGAAGCGGTCCTCTACGCCTTCGACCCGGCCTACGCGCCGCTCCAGTCCCTCTATGTCGACCTCTTCGGCGTCGACCGCGTCGAGAGCTTCGGCGGCGCGTTCCTCGTCCGGCTCGAGGCGCGCGACTGGTCGTGGCTGCGGCGGCACGGCTGGCGCTACCGGTGGACGTGCGAGGGCAAGCCCGACCGCGCCACCGACGTGCCCGTGCTCTTCCAGGCCGGCTTCGGCTACCGCGACACGGGCTGCGAGGCGACCGCGATCCACACCTGGCGCGCGCGCTGGCAGGGGCCGCCCGCCCACCTGCGGGTGCGCTTCAACGGCACCGCCGAGGTGCAGGTGGGCGAGCAGCCGGCACGGCGCCACACCGGCTGGCAGGACGTCATCGACTTCGACGTCCGCACCGGCGACCAGCTGCGCGTGCGTGTCGAGGTGCCGCACGGCCTCGAGATGCTCGCCACGCTGCTCGAGGTGCTGCCGACGGGCGAACGCGTGCCGCTGCTCGAGTGGCTCGCTCCTTCGGTCGAGACCGCGGGGGACTAGCCAAGCGCGGCGGAACGAGACATGGTTCGCCACACCGAGGAGGAACGGATGTCGGACCGCCATCGCATCGCCACCGTCGAGGAGCTGCGCGCCGTGATCGGGGAGCCCAATCCCGCCGTCACGCTCAAGCTCGAGACCGAGCTCAACGGCCATGCGCGCGCCTTCATCGCGCGCTCGCCCTTCCTCGTACTGTCGACCTCCGACGGCGCCGGCGCACAGGACGTCTCGCCCAAGGGCGACGCCCCGGGGTTCGTCGCGGTCGAGGACGAGCACACGCTGCTGATCCCCGACCGCAAGGGCAACAAGCTCGTCTTCGGACTGCAGAACATCCTCGCCAATCCGCACGTCGGCGTGCTGTTCCTCGTCCCCGGCACGAACGAGACCCTGCGCGTCAACGGCCGCGCCGAGCTGACCGCCGATCCCGCCGTCCTCGAGCGCCTGGCGGCGCGCGGCCAGGCCGCGCTCCTCGCCATCCGGGTGCGGGTCGACGAGTGCTTCTTCCACTGCGGCAAGGCCTTCTTGCGCGCGCAACTGTGGAAGCCGGCCGCCTGGCAGAGCGCGGAGCGCGTCTCCTTCGGGCGGATGTTCGCCGAGAAGACCGGCGGCGACGACGAGCTGGCGCGCAGCATCGACGCAATGATCGACCAGGACTACGAGACCGGGCTCTGATGCCGGAGCGAGGGAGGTGATGGCGGCGCTCCTCCCTCCCGTCCTCGCGCTCGCGATCCTGCTCGCCTACGGCGCCGCGCTCTGGTGGTTGCTGCGGCGGGAGCAGGTGCGCACCCTGTTCTGGCTCGTCGTTCTCGCCGGCGCGTCGCTGACGCTGCGCCTGGTGCTGCTGGGCGACTACCCCGCCGGCTTCAACGAGGACGAGCCCAAGATCCTGTGGTCGACGGTCGAGCTCCTGCGGCGCGGCAAGCTGCTGGCGCAGGACGCCACCGGCGTCCCGGCGTTGCTGAGCCTGCTGTTCGAGGCGCAGTTGGCGGAGTGGATCGGGCCGACGCGCTGGGCGATGCGCAGCTACTCGCTGCTGGGCAGCGTGCTGTCGGTTCCCGCCGGCTTCGCGGCGGCCCGTTCGCTCGGCCTACGCGTCTCCCCCAGCCTGGCCGCCGCCGGGCTGTTCGCGGTGCTGCCGTGGTCGATCCTCTACGGGCGCGTGCACCAGAGCGGCGACATGATCTTCCACGAGCTGCTGATCGCGAACGCGCTGGCGCGCTTCCTCCGCGATCGAGGCGGCTGGCCCGAGGTCGCGATGGGAGCGCTCGGCCTCTGCTTCCTGTTCTACGGCTACTTCAGCGGCCGCGCGCTGCTCGGGCTGACCCTGGTCGCGGCCGCGCTGGCGCGCGGCCGCTTCCGCGCCCTCTGTCTCGCCGTCGCCTTCATCGGCGTGCTCGGCTGGCTGCCCTTCGCGCTCTGGTCGGGCTCGCCGCACCGCTTCGTCGGCCTGAGCGCGCAGCAGACCGAGCGGGGCATGGACGAGCGGCCGCTCGAGGTCCTGGCGGCGAAGGCCAGCCACGCGCTGCGGGCGCTGGCGGAGCCGGTCGCCTGGGACATGTGGCTCACCGTGCGCGCCGGCGCGGTCCACCCCTGGCCGCTGCTCGCGCTGGCGTTCGCCGGCAGCCTGACCGTCGGCTGGCGCCGGGGTCTCTTCCTCTGGGCCGGCTTCCTGGGCGGCATGGCGCCCGCGGTCCTCGGCTACAGCCTCGCGCCCAGTACCCGGCGCATGCTGATGGCGATGCCGTTCATCAGCCTGGCGGCGGCCTGCGCCCTCGATCGCATCCCGCGCGCGCGGCCGCGGCGGATCGGCTGCGCCCTCTTCGTCCTGGTCCTCGGCGTGCACGGCGTCCGCTTCTACTTCTCCAGCGACTTCTGGCACGCCGGCAGCCTGGCGGTGTTCGATCCCGAGCGCGCCCGCCTGGTCGAAGCGCTCCCCTGGCCGCCGCACCCGCCCATCCTCGCCGCCAAGGGGTTGAGCTACCAGTTGGCGCCGCGCAAGCTCTTCGACGATGGCATCGGCCGCCTGAAGGTGGAGAACTGGTTCCCGCCGGACCAGGCCGAGACCATCTACGCCATGCACTGGCGCGACGGGCCGCTGCAGGGGTTCTACCGCCGCCTGGTCGGCAGCGAGAACGTCCGCCGCTTCGGCCGCGCGTTCTGGGTGCGCGTGCCGGCCGCCGACTGGAGCTGGATGCGGCGCTACGGCTGGACCTACCAGGTGCGCTGCGGCGACGCGGTCGCCACCGCCCAGGTACCGACGCTCTACCAGTACGAGACCTCCCTCGATCTGCCGCTCTGCCCGAGCGGCGCCGAGCACGTCTGGCGCGGCCGCTGGCTCGGGCCCGACGCCGAGCTGATCCTGCGCTTCGGCGGCAGCGCGAGGATCACCGGCCCCGAGGGCGAGAAGCGCGGGCGGCAGGCGGTCGACTTCGCCGTGTTCCGCGCCCGCAGCGGCGAAGAGCTCACCGTCCGCCTGCGCGTGCCCGCCGGCGCCGAGCTCGAGGCGATGTTGATGGAGGTCACGCCGGTACACGAGCGCGTCCCGCCACTCGAGTGGGTCGAGCCCCTGGCTCCCGAGGAGCGGCCGGCGAGCACGGCTGCGCCCCTGCCGGGGCACACGGGCCTGGGCGGCGGCGGAACCCCGGGCTGACGCCCGGGGCTACGATCCTGCGCCCCTGCCGGGGCGCGCGGGGTTGGGCGTCGGGCAACCCCCGGGCTCGCGCCCCGGGGCTACGATCCTGTGCCCCTGCCGGGGCGCGCGGGGTTGGGCGTCGGGCAACCCCCGGGCTCGCGCCCGGGGCTACGATCCTGCGCCCCTGCCGGGGCACACGGGCCTGGGCGGCGGCGGAACCCCGGGCTGACGCCCGGGGCTACGATCCTGCGCCCCTGCCGGGGCACACGGGCCTGGGCGGCGGCGGAACCCCGGGCTGACGCCCGGGGCTACGATCCTGCGCCCCTGCCGGGGCGCGGGGGGTTGGGCGTCGGGCAACCCCCGGGCTCGCGCCCGGGGCTATGGCCCTGCGCCGCTCCGCGACGCCCGCCCACGCCGCGACTGCGTCGAACCGCCGCCCCTGCGCGCGGAGGCGCCGCGGAGCGGCGCAGGATCGTAGCCCCGGGCGCAAGCCCGGGGTCCCACCGCCCCGCACCTCCGACGCGCCCCGGAGGGGCGCAGCCTCGCCACCCAGCCGCCGCGGCGCCGGCGCCACGCCCAGCCGCCGGCGAACGGCCGCGGCGCTTGCCCATGCCGCGACTGCGTCGAACCGCCGCCCCTGTGGTTGGCTGCGCGCGAGACCGAGCCAACCGCTCCCTGACGGTCGCGGCTCCGATCGCGCGCCAACGCGCACTGCGGCGCGGAGGCGCCAACGCGCACGGCGGCGCGGAGGCGCGGCGCGCACCGCGCCGGCCCTCACTCGTCGGCGATCGCGAAGCGCTGCTGGTAGGCGGCGTAGCGGCGCCGCTCCTCGGTCGGGTCGAGGCCGGCCTGCGCGAGCGTGTAGCGGTGGCGGCCGTGTTTGTCGCGCGGATTGTCGGCCAGGAAGCGGCGCATGCGCGCCTCGGTCTCGTCGCTCAGCGCCAGACCGAAGTGCTGGTAGATGCGCCGCACCGTCGCGATCTCGTCGCGGATGAAGTCGCCGAAGTGCATGTCGAAGACCCGCGCCGGATCGCACACCAGGCGGTCGCGCACCGCGATCGAGCGCTCCAGGCCGTCGGCCAGACGGGCGCTCCACTCGCGTCCGATGGCGCGGCGATCGATGCGGTCGCTGGCCATGCCGCGCAGGGTCGCGACGAGGTTGGCGAGCGAGGCGATGACCTTGGTCGGGTCGCGGTGCGTCTGCACGATGCGGGCGTCGGGATACTCGGCCAGCAGGAACTCCAGCGCCCACAGATGCCCCGGCGACTTGAGCACCCAGCGCTCCGCCGCACAGCGCCACTGCAGGTACTGCAACTGGCGGCGGTGGGAGGCGTAGACGAAGCCCAGGTCGGCGTGCTCGAGCCACGCCTGATAGGTCGGCACATGATGGGTGGTGCTGAAGATCATGCTGGCGAAGTCGTGCGCCGTGAGCGCCACGCACTCCTGCGGCAGCTCGGCGCCCATCGGGTGCATCTGCTTGAAGTCGGGGAGGATGCGGTCGACCTGCGCGAGGTGGCGGTCGACCTGCGCGATGCGCGGATCGGTGGCGAAGGTGGCGCGCTCGGGGGGCGGCCAGGGGTACATGACCTCCCACGACATGGGCACGCGGTTGGCGGGGTCCTGCGCCATCAGCTCGTGCAGGATCGAGGTGCCGGTGCGCGGCAGTCCGACGATGAAGAGCGGCGCGCGGATCTCGCCGCGGTCGATCTCGGGATGCAGGCGGCGTTCGTTCTCCATCCGCAGGCGATTCTCGAGCAGGCGGACGATGTCGCTGCGGGCGGCGACGCGGCCGATCGCGGTCAGCGCCGCTTCCTCGTCGAACGAGCGCAACAGCAGCGTCAGCGGCTCGCGGAAGCGCGGGTCGCCGAAGTCGGTGAGGCCGGTGCTGCGGCGCGCGCGCTCGAGCAGCGCCTCGGGCTCGAGCGACACGAAGGGCAGGCCAGCCGCGCGCCAGGCGCCGATGGCGCGGTTGGCGAGGCGGATGCCGAAAGGAAGCTGCGAGCGGCTCACGGCGCGGCACCATCGGTCGGAGGGGGGGCGGAGTCAAGCCGCTCCCCCGCTCCCCCGCGCAAGCCCGAGGCTGCCCGGTTGGCGCGGCGCGGCTGCGCCCCTTCCGGGGCGCGTCGGAGGTGCGGACCCGTGGAACCCCGGGCTTGCGCCCGGGGCTACGATCCTGCGCCGCTCCGCGGCGCCGCGGCGCGCCCGGGCGGTCGCCGATGAGGTGCTATTCGAGCGTCCAGCGCATCGGCGCGCGCTTGATGCCGCCGACGAAGCTCGAACGGACCCGCTGCTCGGGCGCGGTCCGTTCGCACGACTTCAGCCGCTTGCGGAGTTGGGCGAAGGCGTGCCGCAGTTCGAGCCGCGCCAGGTGCGCCCCCAGGCAGACGTGCTCGCCCATGCCGAAGGCGATGTGCGGGTTGGGCTGGCGATCGACGCGGAAGGCGAAGGGGTGGTCGAAGACCTCCTCGTCGCGGTTGGCCGAGGCGTAGAACAGGCAGACGGACTGCCCCTCGCGGATCGTCTTGCCGCGCAGGCGATAGTCCTGCGTGGCGGTGCGGGCGAACTGGATCACCGGCGTGATCCAGCGCACGATCTCCTCCACCGCGCTGTCCAGCAGCGACTCGTCCGCCTGCAGCTTGCGCCACTCGCCGGGGTTGTCGATGAAGGCCAGCATGCCACCGGTCATCGCGTTGCGAGTCGTCTCGTTGCCGGCGACGACCAGCAGGAAGTAGTAGGACAGCAGCTCGATCACCGGCAGCGGCTCGCCCTCCAGCTTGCCGTTGGCGACGACGCTGACGATGTCGTTCGTCGGCCGCGCGCGCCGCTCGTCGGAGAGGGCGCTGAAGTAGTTGAACAGCTCGATGCGCGCCGCATTGAGCGTCTCCTCGGCGGAGGCGTTGCGCTGGAACTCGGGGTCCTGCGGGGCGATGATCTCGTTCGTCCAGCGGAACAACAGGTTCCAGTCGGAGCGCGGCACGCCCAGCATCTCGGCGATCACGGCGATCGTGATCGGGGCGGAGATGTCGCGCACGAAGTCGGTGTCGCCGCCCTTCTTCGCCGCCTCGTCGAGAACCTCGCGCGTGACGCGCGCGACCTTCTCGTCCATCGCGCGGATGGCGCGCGGCGTGAACCAGCCGCTGGTGATGCGGCGGTAGCGGGCGTGCTCGGGCGGGTCCATGTTGAGCAGGTGGCGGGCGGCGCCCTCGGGCGGCGGCGGCATGTCGTTGGTGAAGACCGCCAGCCGCGGCGCGTTGAGGAAGAGGTGCGGCTGCTTGCCGATCTCGATGATGTCGGCGTGCTTGGTGATCGCCCAGAACGGATCGACGTTGTCGCGCTCGTACCAGAAGACCGGGTCGTGCTTGCGGACCCAGGTCCATTCCGCGTGCGGGTAGCCGTTGCGCTCGTAGTGCTCGGGCGTGGACAGGTCCAGCGTGCGCGGGTCCATGGTCGTCTCGACAGCCTGGTTCATCGTCCTCTCCTGGGTGGCGCTCTGGCGGTGTCTCCTGCCCGCGGCGGGGGTCAGGCGCGGGCGGCAGTATGCTACGTCGGCGGCGCCGGCGCCAAGGGTTGCGAGGGCGCTCCGACGTTCAGTCCTCCCACAGCGTCGCGATCACCGCCTGGCAGTTCGTCAGCACCCCGCAGCCCTGGCCGCTGAAGCTGACGGTGATGTCGTACTCGGCGCTCGACGGCGAGGTTGCGGAGTTGGCGGTGAAGACGATGTCGGCGCTGGTGGTACACCCCATCGTCGTGCTGAAGAGGTCGAGCGTGCCGCGGATCTCGCCCGCGCCGTCGACGCAGCCGAACATCGTGGCGTCGTGGCACTCGTTCGCGATGATGTTGTTGCCGTCCTGGTCGACGTCGAAGGCGCAGGTGCCGGTCGGGCCGGTCACCAACGCCAACAGTTCCTGGTTGATGTTCTGGGCACAGGTCGACGTCACGATCTCGGCCTCCGAGACCGACCACACCCCGCTCACGTCCGGCGGCGCCGGGCTGCTGCCCGGGCAGCCCTGCCCGAGGTCGCTGCCGCCGCAGCCCGCCAGCAGCACCAGCATCGCAACCATCCACGCGACGAACCGCATCGATTCCTCCCTCTCTTCGTTCGAAGTCCGAAAGCCGGCGGGCGGGTTCGCCCACGCTCGAACGCCTCCATGCCACGTCAGCCGCGCATCGACCAGAGGGCGCAGGACCTCGGCTGGCGCCATGCCCTCGCCCGCGGACTCAGAAGCTACGGGAGAGAAACTCCTCGGTGGTGTTGACGTGCGGGAAGGGCTCGTCGGGGATCGGCAGGCGGAGCGCGGCGCAGAGCGGCGCCCAACCGTCGCCCGGCTTCCATTCGACCAGGCGTTCGCGCGGCGCCTCGCGGCGGACGCGGGCGTTGTGCCGCTCGAAGGCCGCGATCGCGGCCTCGCGGTCGTCGAGGTCGGCGACGAATCGGCGGGCGAAGAGCTCCTCGACCATCTCGCGCCACTCGCCCGCCGGCGCCTTGCGCGCCGACGGGAAGATGGTGCTGCTGGCGCTGCGCCACCACGACTCCGAGTCGCGCGTCGACAGCAGGATGATCGCCTCGGGATAGGCGCGACTCATCTCCTCCCAGAAGGCCGACGACGGCCAGTCGACGGCGGCGGCGTAGCCCTGGAAGAGCGCCTCCCAGTCGGGCATGCGGCCGCGCGCCGCGTCGCGCCAGAGGGCGACGTGCTCGGGGTGAGCGAACACCTCGCTCATGTGGTAGCAGGGCTCGCCCAGCAGGCGAGCGAGCGCGAGCTTCAACGACAGGGTTCCCGTCCGGCCGAGGCCGGCTCCGATGACGCGTAGCATGAGGGCCCGGTTAGCAGAGTTGCGTGCGAATCTGGAGTGCGGCGCGCAGCGCCGCTCTGGATGCTGCGACGAAGCGATCCAGAGCGGCGCTTCACGCCGCACTCCAGATCTGTTCCGGCGCGGGCAGGGGCGCTATGGAGCGGGGGCATGAAGGCCATCGTTCTGGTTCGCCACGGAACGCCGCGCGAGGCGTTCGAGTTGCAGGAGCGCCCGACGCCCTCGCCGGCGGCGGGGCAGGTGCGCATCGCGGTCGAGGCGTTCGGCCTCAACTACGCCGACGTCTCGGCGCGACAGGGCACCTACATGGATGCGCCGCCGCTGCCGAGCGTGATCGGCTACGAGGTCGTCGGCCGGATCGACGCGCTCGGCAGCGGCGTCGACGGGCTCGCGGCCGGCCAGCGCGTCGCCGCCCTCACCCGCTTCGGCGGCTACGCCACCCACGCGGTGACCGACGCGCGCGCGGCGGTGGCGATTCCCGACGATCTGGACGCCGGCGTCGCCGCGGCGCTGCCGACCCAGGGCGGCACGGCCTACTACTGCGCCGAGGAGATGGTCCGCCTGCACCCGGGCGACCACGTCCTGGTGCAGGCGGCGGCGGGCGGGGTCGGCACGCTCCTGGTCCAGCTCTGCAAGCGCCGTGGCTGCGTCGTCTACGGCACCGCCGGCTCGCCGGCGAAGCTCGAGTACCTGCGTCGCCTCGGCGTCGACCATCCGATCGACTACCGCGCCGAGGACTTCGAGGTGGCGGTGCGGCGCATCCGCGGCGACGCCGGTCTCGACGCGATCTTCGACTCGCTCGGCGGCTCGGCGGTGCGCAAGGGGCTGCGCTTGCTGGCGCCGGGCGGGCGCATCGTCTGCCTGGGCGCGGCCGAGCGCGAAGCCGGACCGATGCAGCCGCTGCGCGACCTGCGCTTCGCGCTCTCCTTCGGCTTCGTCCACCCGATCCCGCTGCTGATGAACAGCAAGTCGCTGCTCGGGGTGAACATGCTGCGCATCTCCGACCATCGTCCGGAGACCCTGGCGCGCGTGCTGCGCGGCGTGGTCGAGCTGGCGCTCGCCGGCGAGCTGCGGCCGACGGTCGGCGGACGCTACCCCGCAGCCGAGATCGCCGCCGCGCACGAGTTCCTCGGCAGCCGCGCCTCGACCGGCAAGATCGTGGTCGAGTGGCAGTGATCTGGAGTGCGGCGGTCGCCGCCGCTCTGGATCAGCCGTCGAACCACCCAGAGCGGCGCTTCACGCCGCACTCCAGATCCCCCGCTTGTCACGAAGGCGCGCAAGCGCGATAGGTCGCCCATGCCGCCGGCTACCATCGAGGGCTTCTGCGAGCCGCGCTTCGCGGCGGTGCGCGACGCCTTCGCCGAGAACTTCGCCGAGCGCGGCGAGATCGGCGCCGGCGTCGCCGTGATGCGCGACGGCCGGCCGGTGGTGGACCTCTGGGGCGGGTTCGCCGACGCCGCGAGCGGCCGCGCCTGGCAGCGCGACACGCTGGTCAACATCTTCTCCGTCGGCAAGGGGCTGACGGCGCTCTGCGCCCTGCTGCTGGTCGATCGCAACCGACTCGAGCTCGACGCGCCGGTCTGCCGCTGCTGGCCGGAGTTCGCCGCCGGCGGCAAGGAGCGGGTCACCCTGCGGCAGCTCCTCAGCCACCAGGCCGGTTTGCCGGCGGTCGAGCCGAGGTTGGCGGAGGACGCGCTGCTGCACTGGGACGTGATGACTGCCGCCCTCGCGGCGCAGGAGCCGTGGTGGGAGCCGGGCACGCGCCACGGCTACCACGTCAACACCTTCGGCTTTCTGGTCGGCGAGGTCGTCCGCCGCGCCGACGGCCGCTCGCTCGGCACGCTGCTGCGCGAGGAGATCGCCGCGCCGCTCGGCGCCGACGTGCACATCGGCCTCGCCGCCGAGCACGACGCGCGCGTGGCCCACTTCGAGTGGCTGCCCGAGCTGGCGGCGCCGACCGTCTCCGATCCGGCGATGCTGACGCGCGAGCAGCGCATGTGGCATCACACTTACTTCAATCCACCGGGCCTGTCGGGGCACGGCACGGTCAACACGCCCGCCTGGCGGCGGGTCGAGATCCCGTCGACCAACGGCCACGCCACCGCCCGCGGCGTGGCGCGCATCTACGCCGCCCTCGCCGCCGGCGGCGCGCTCGAAGGCGTGCACCTGGTCGACCGCGCGCTGCTGCGCGAGGCGGCGACCGAGCACGTCAACGGGCCCGACGCCGTGCTCTCCGACCGCACCACTCGCTTCGGCCTGGGTTTCCAGTTGCCGCTGCCGGAGAGGCCGCTCGGACCCAACCCCGGCGTCTTCGGCCACTTCGGCGCCGGCGGCGCGCTCGGCTTCGCCGACCCCGAGGCGGGCATCGCGTTCGGTTACGTCATGAATCGCATGGGGCCGCGCTGGCAGAACCCGACCACCCGGGCGCTGGTCGACGCTCTCTACGCCGCGATGTAGGCTGCGCCCGAGGAGGCGTGAACATGGACGAGTCGAAGGACGCAGAGATCACCGCGGCGGTGGCATCTCTGGTGGAGGTGGCCGCGCTCGACACGGTCTACGGCGACGTCTACCTGCGCCGCGCCCGCGAGTTGCTGGGCGGCGTGCTGAGCCTGTCGCAGTATCGCGCCCGCGAGCAGGTGGAGCGCGACATCGCCGAGGCCGTGCGGCAGAGCAAGGTCGCGACGATGCTGCAGGACTGGCAGAAGGCAGCGGCGCTGGCCGAGCAGGCCGAGCGGATGCGGCGCGAGGCGGCCGCGACCGCAGCGCTGAGCGAGCTCGGCGCCAAGGTGTACGACGCCGCCGCCGTCGCCGTCGATCCGTTCTCGCCCGGGTTCGAGGCGCTGCCCGGCTACAACCCGGACCTGCCGGCGGTGCGCGACGCGCTCGCCGCGAAACTCGCCGCGCTCGAGCGCGCCGACGCGGCCGAGGCCGGGTTCTACCGCGAGCGACGCGCCTTCTTCACGGCGCTGACGATCGCGGCGCCGGCGAAGGGCAGCGACCGGCCGGCGGCGCGGGGACGCGCCGAGCTCGAGCAGCTCGCCGAGCAGGCCGCCGCGCGCGGCGACATGGCGCAGTTGAAGCAGGTCGCCCAGGAGATCCTGACGCTGCGCGCGAAGGAGCAGGCCGCCGGCAAGGCCGAGGCGGGCGCGGCCCCGGCCGGCGGCGCCCGCCTGACCTACCGTTGCCCGGTCGACCTGGGGGCGCCGTTCCCGGCGGCGGCGATCGAGCGCGCCCGCGGCCTGGGTCTGACGCCGGCGCGCACCGAGCCGCTGCCGCAGTGGGAGCCGCTGTTCGACTTCGTCACCGCGCGCGTCTTCGACTCGAACCTCGCCGCGATGCAGACGGAGCTGGAAGGCGCGATCCGCGCCGAGGCGCTGGTCGAGCAGGCCGGCCTGCCCGCCGACCTGAGCGAGCCGGTGAAGGTCCTGGTCGGGCAGTTCCTGCGCAACCCGTTCGTCAGCTCCGGCGGCGCGCGCTACCTGCCGCTGTTCCGTGCCGAGGCCGCGCTGATCGAGGACTTCGCCGAGGAAGGCGACGCGCCGCAGGGCGGATTGATCGAGGCGCTCGAGCTACCCCGCCGTCACGGCCTGTCGCGCCGCGAGATCGACGAGGCGCTGCTTCGGCTCGGCGGCTCGGTCCTGTCGGAGCGCTTGCAGCTCGACGCGCGCGAGTACCGCCTGGTGTGCATCCCGGAGGATCTCTACATGCGCTTCGGACGCGAGCGCGGTTGGGGCCAGTGGGAGCGCTGGACGCATCTCGACGGCTATCAGGTGCTGCGCAACGGCGAGCTGCGCGCGCTGGTCGGCGGAAACGGCCGTTACGGCGGCCTGAGCGACCTCGCCAGCATCGCCGTCAACGATCGGCGCGAAGCGGTGCTCGCCCGCTTCGCCGTGATCCGGCGCGCGCGTCAGGTCGCGCGCTGGCGCTGAGGAGGACGATGAAGCCCAAGGAAGTGATCGAGGCCGCGCGCGCCCTGGCGAAGCCGTTCCGCGTCACCAAGGGCAAGGGATTCCGGCTCGCCGACGTCGACCCCGGCGACACCCTGCAGTTCGACTCGGAGGACAAGCCGCGCGCCAAGGAGGCGCTGGCGATGGGCGTCGAGGTGCTCTCCGAGCTGCAGGAGATGCTCTACGCCCAGGATCGCTGGTCGGTGCTGTTGGTGTTCCAGGCGATGGACGCCGCCGGTAAGGACGGCGCGATCAAGCACGTCATGTCGGGCGTCAACCCGCAGGGCTGCCAGGTGTACTCGTTCAAGGCGCCGACCAGCGAGGAGCTCGACCACGATTTCCTCTGGCGCTGCCTGCGCTGCCTGCCCGAGCGCGGCCGCATCGGCATCTTCAACCGCAGCTACTACGAGGAGGCGCTGGTGGTGCGCGTCCACCCCGAGCTGCTGGCGCACCAGAAGCTGCCGCCCTCGCTGGTGACCAAGGGGATCTGGGAGGAGCGCTTCGAGGACATCGCCGCGTTCGAGCGCTACCTGGCGCGCAACGGCGTGGCGATCTGCAAGTTTTACCTGCACGTGTCGCGCGGCGAGCAGAAGAAGCGCTTTCTCGAGCGCCTCGACGAGCCCGAGAAGAACTGGAAGTTCTCCGCCGGCGACGTCAAGGAGCGGGCGTTCTGGAAGGACTACATGCGCGCCTACGAAGACGTCATCCGCAACACCGCCGCCCGCCACGCGCCCTGGTACGTCGTGCCGGCCGACAACAAGTGGTTCACCCGCGTCGTCGTCGCCGCCGCCGTCATCGAGACCCTCGCCGGACTCGACCTCCACTTCCCGGCGGTCGACGCCGCCAAGAAGAAGGAGTTGCTTACCGCCCGCCGGACGCTGCTGGCGGAGAAGTGAGAGCCGACGATCTGGTGATCGGACGATCTGACCATTGACAGATGACCATGTGCCTGTCACGGATGACCCATGCGAAGGACGGTCGCGATCTCCGAGCTGAAGTCCCATTGCCTGCGGCTCGTGGACGAGGTGGCGCGCCACCGGCGCGAGTTGATCGTGACCAAGCGGGGCCGGCCGATCGCACGCGTGGTTCCCTTGGATGATGTCTCGGCCGACGAGATCCTCGAGCGACTGCGCGGCACCGTGGTGGGAGGCGACCGCGTCGAGGACTTCGACACCGGCGTGCTGTGGGAGGCGCAACGCCGGTGAGTGCGCTGGTCCTCGACACCCACGCCTGGGTGTGGTGGGTCAGCAAGCCAGAGAAGCTCTCACGCAAGCAGCGCAGCGCGATCGAGCGTGCGAGGCGACGCGGTGGAGATCGCCTCCTGCTGTCGGTGATCTCGGGGTGGGAGGTCGCGTTGCTCGTTCAAGGAGGACGATTGCGGTTGCCGATGCCGCTGCAAACGTGGCTGGACCTGGCGATGTCGATCGCCGGCCTGGAGGTTGCGCCGCTCACCGTGCCGATCATCGCCGAAGCGGCGCGCCTGAGCGGGCTGCGCGATCCGGCCGACATGCTCATCGTGGCCACGGCACTGCACTTCGGCGCGCCGTTGCTCAGCAGCGACGGGCGGATCGAAGCAGCGCGCCTGGTGGAGGTCATCGGCTGACCGCATCGGCGGTTCCAGGATGGGGCGTGGTCCCGCCTGGTGAAGGAGCGGTACCGGGGGAAGACGCCGTCAGGAGGCCCAAACGCGCAGCGCCGCAGCGGGACGATTCACCCGCTGCGGCGCTCGCTTGGGAAGGCGCGCCCAGCATGATTCGAACATGCGACCTTCTGATTCGTAGTCAGACACTCTATCCAACTGAGCTATGGGCGCGTGCCGGTTGGGACTTGGGGGTCTAACGGAGGGGGGAATCTGAGTCAACTCGGGCGGGATCGCGAAGTCGCGCTTAGGGTCGTCCGATTCCCCGGCGCGACCGCGGACTCGGCACGGCAGCGGAGCCGCGACCGTCAGGGAGCGGTTGGCTGCGTGCCAGCGCGAGGCCAACCGCTCCCTGACGGTCGCGGCTCCGAGGTTGCTGCCGGATCGGCCTGCCCCGGACGTCAGCCGGCCTTCGCGATGACCTCGTCGGCGTAGCGCGCGAGCGCGTCCTCGCTGTCGTTCCAGAAGAGGAACGACGGCACGATGACGCGGTGGGTGCCGAGATCGGCGAGGGCGCGGACCTCGTCGAGCGCGCCCGAGCCGACCGCGCCGTTGCCGCCGGTGGTCATCTCGATCGCGTCCGGATCGCGGCCGACTTCTCGCGCGGTGTCGCGCGCGATCCCGAACAGGCGCTTCAGGTCCTCGTGGCTGCCCTTGCCGGGGAAGAAGCCGTCGCCCAGGCGACCGGCGCGGCGCGCGGCGGCGTCGGCGTGACCGCCGACGTGGATCGGCACCGACGGCTGCGCCGGCCGCGGCCGGAGGATGCACTCGCGGAAGCGCGCGAACTCGCCCTCGTGCGTCGCCTTCTCCTCGGTCCACAGCGCGCGCATCGCGGCGACGTACTCGTCGCTGCGCCGGCCGCGGCTCTCGAACGGCACGCCCAGCGCCTCGAACTCCTCCTTCAGCCAACCGATGCCGATGCCGAGGATGACGCGCCCGCCCGACATGCGGTCGAGCGTCGCCACCTCCTTCGCCAGCACCACCGGATTGCGCTGCGGCAGGATGAGGATGCCGGTCGCCAACTTGATCTTCGAGGTCGAGGCCGCGACCCAGGTGAGCCAGATCAGCGGATCGGGAATCGGCGAGTCCTCCGGGCCCGGCATCTTGCCGGAGGGATCGTACGGATACTGCGACTGGTAGCCGGACGGCACCACCACGTGCTCCACCGTCCAGAGCGACTCGAAACCGTTGCGCTCCGCGGCCTGCGCGAAGGCAGCCGCCGCCTCGGGGCGCGCGATCGGTCCGACGTTGGCGAAGGCGATTCCGAATTTCATGCGCGACCCCTTAGGCTAATGACACATGAAGCGCAACTTGGCGCAGCACCGCGCGACCTCGGCGAGGCCGTCGACCGGCCCGTTCCACGGGCAGAGCCGACAACCGCGAGCGCCGCGGACGCCATCGCGCCGCCGCGCCGCGGCCAAAGTATTGTCATACACACTGCCACCTGATACGCGGAGCGGCGAAGCGCCCGCCGCCGGCGGCGGCGACGAGAGGAGACGGCACACATGGAACTGAACGGACGGGTCGCGGTGGTCACCGGGGCGGCCTCGGGCATCGGTCTGGCGCTGAGCGAGCGTTTCCTGGCGGAGGGGATGGCGGTGGTGCTGGCCGACATCGAGGAAGCGGCGCTGACGCGCGAAGTCGGCCGACTGCAGGCAGCGGGCGGGCGGGTACTCGGGGTGCGCTGCGACGTCGGCGACGCCGCCCAGGTCGCGGACCTGCGCGACCGCGCCCTCGCCGCCTTCGGCGCGGTGCACGTGCTCTGCAACAACGCCGGCGTGGCGCCCGGGCGGCCGTGCCTGAAGACCAGGCCCGAGATGTGGCGCTGGGTGATCGACGTCAACCTGCTGGGCGTGGCCTACGGCGCGCACGCCTTCGGGCCGGCGATGGTCGAGCAGGGCGCGGGGCACATCGTGAACACCGCCTCGGAGGCCGGCCTGGCCGCGACCGGGTTGCTGGCGGCGTACCACGCCAGCAAGTACGGCGTCGTCGGTCTGTCGGAGTCGCTCTATCTCGAGCTGCGCGGCACCGGCGTCGGCGTCTCGTGCCTCTGCCCGGAGCTGGTCGACACCAGGATCTTCGAGTCGACGCGCAACGCCCCCGCCGAGCTCGGCCTGCGGCCGCCGGCGAGCCTGGCGATCGACCAGATCGCGGCGCTGATGGGCACGGTGGCGATGTCGCCGGCGGCGGTCGCGGGCGAAGTGGTCGACGCCATCCACTCTGGCCGCTTCTGGATCCTGACCCACCCGATCACGCGGATGCGGGCGCGCCGGCGGGCGGAGAGCATCGAGAACGGCGAGAACCCGGTCGACGCCAACGCGCCCTGATCTGGAGTGCGGCGGTCGCCGCCGCGCTCCGGATCAGCGCCAGACGAGGTGGACGAGAGCGGCGAGCAGGGCGAGGACGAGGGCGACGAAGATGCGCGGCCCGAAGGTGAGCAGGCGCGGCTTGGTGGGGAAGGCGAAGGTGTAGTCGATCGCGGCCGCCTTGTAGAGGTGGGCGTCGGCGAAGCGCGGGTCGAGGACGAGCTCGAGCATGTCGCGCCGGCTGCGGTAGCGGATCAGGCCGTTGAAGCTCCACGGCCCGGTGTCCTCCATCCCCCAGCGCTCGAGCGCGCCGCCGGCGGCGGTGCCGAAGTAGACCGGGTGACCGGCGCGTCCGAGCAGCGCGGGCATGAAGTGGTTGCTGTAGCCGTCGAGCACCTCGCGCGCCGGCCGCGGCGTGGTCTCGCCCGGGCCGACGACGTCGCCCTGGTGCACGCGCACGAGGTTGACCATGAGGAACTCGCCACCGTCGTCGGACTGGAGGAACTCGCGCAGCAGCGCCACCCGCTCGGGCGGCATCTCGACGCGCGACTCCTCGAGGCGGCGGAGGTAGGCCTCGACCTCCTCCTGCGTCAGCGGGCCGCGGATACCGTTGTACCAGGCGTAGAAGGCGCCGTAGAGGACGAGCGCCGTGCCCCAGATCCAGAGGCCGTTCATGGGCGTGGCTCCGAGTGCGACGAGAGTGCGGGGTAACAATGGGGATGCACGAGAGACGCGGGGGACACGGATGACACCGATGACACGGATGGACCGGAGGAAGAGGCCGCGGATGAACGCGGATGGACGCGGATCGGAGTCCGGTCCGGGGGCGGCGGCGTTCCTGTTTCGGGCTTCCTTCTCATGGCTTTCGTCTCCTCCTCCATGGCGTTCACCTCCATGGGCTCGGTCCTCGTGCTCGACGGTCGTCGTTCGGCGGCTCCCGAACTGGCGTCACCCGCCGATCCGATCCGTGTCATCCGTGCAATCCGTGTCATCCGTCTCCTCCGATCCGCGTCCATCCGCGTCCATCCGCGTTCATCCGCGGCTTCCAGAGCGGCGGCGACCGCCGCACTCCGGATCAATTGGGCCAGTAGACGTACTCGTCGTCCTCGCTCTCCGGCTCGGCCAGGGTCTTGTCGATCGAGATCGGGAACTCGCCGAGGGCGGGCCAGGCGGGCGGTTGCTGCTGGGCATTGTGGGCCGCCAGCAGGGCCTTCAGCTCGGCCACCTTCTCCGGCCGCTCGGCGGCGAGGTTGCGCTGCTCGGTGGGATCCTCGGCGAGATGGAAGAGCCAGGTCTTCGCCGGCCGTTCCGACACCTGCAGCTTCCAGCCGTCCGCCTGCACCGCCTGGTAGTGTCCCTGGCGCCAGAACAGCGGCCGCTTCGGCTGCGCCCGCGCGCCGGTGACGAACGGCATCAGGTCGACGCCGTCGACGACGCGATCCGCGGGCAGCGGCGCGCCGACCGCACCGGCGGTGGTGGCGAAGATGTCGACGTGGTGCACGGGCTCGCCGTACACCTGCCCCGCCGCGATGCGCGCCGGCCACTTGATGAAGAAGGGAACGTGGATGCCGCCTTCGAAGAGGCTGATCTTCCAGCCGCGATAGGGATCGTTGACGCCGTCGATGCCGATGTAGTTGGCGCCGCCGTTGTCGGAGGTGAACACCACCATCGTGTTCTCCTCCAGGCCGTTGTCGCGCAGCGCCTGGAGCACCCGCCCGACACCCCGGTCGAGGGCGCGGATCATGGCGGCGTAGACGCGCGTGCGATGGTCCTCGATGTGCGACAGCGCGTCGTAGTCCTCCTTCGAGGCCTGCAGCGGCGTGTGCGGCGCCCAGTGGGCCAGGTAGAGGAGGAAGGGCCGGTTGCGGTTGGCCTCGATCACACGGATCGCCTCGTCGGTGTAGTAGTCGGTGAGGTAGCCGCGCGGCTGGAAGCGCGGGCTGCCGTTGTAGCGCGCGGCGTACTTCAGCGTCGGCCAGAGGAAGATGTCGATCGGGTCGAAGTCCTGCTTCGAGTTCACCACCCCTGGGTCGTCGTCGGGCAGGTACTTGCCGCTCGCCATCAGCAGGCTCTCGTCGAAGCCCTGCTCGTGCGGCGCCATGCCCTCGACGTCGCCGAGGTGCCACTTGCCGATGTGCGCGGTGTGGTAGCCGGCCGAACGCGCCAACTCGGCGACCGTGACCTCCGACGGCGGCACGCCCATGCGCTCGAAGGGCAGCGCGTCGGCCACCCGATCCTCGTAGAACACCGGTCGGCGCAGGACGCCCGGCCGGTCGAAGAAGCGCACCAGCAGCGAGCTCATCCCCTTCGGCGTGGGGGTGAACTCGAAGCCGAAGCGGGTCGGGTAGCGGCCGGTGACGATCGCCGCGCGCGACGGCGCGCAGGTGCCGCTGGCGGAGTAGCCGGAGGAGAAGCGCACCCCCGCCTGCGCGATCGAGTCGATGTTGGGCGTCTTCACCGTGCCGCCCGCCACCCCGCCGCCGAGCAGGCTGAGATCGTTGAAGCCGAGGTCGTCGGCGACGATGATGACGACGTTCGGCGGCCGCTCCCCCGGCGCCTTCTCGGCCGTCTCCGGCCCGCGTTGCCACGGCACCTCGCGATTCGGGCCGGTGGGATTGCGCCAGCCGTCGAGCACGCCCGGCAGGCGCAGCAGGATCTGGTCGCGGAAGAGGAAGATCCCCGCCGCGATCACCACCGCCGCGATAGCGATACCCTTGAGCACTCTCATCGGTCGTTCTCCGGGATGCGTCGGTGCAGGGGCGACGCTTTCACGCCCACCATCCCGGCCCATCTCCGTGCATCCCCGTTCATCTCCGTTCCCTCACGTCGGTCGCACCCAGCCACTCGCACAGGTGTCGGTTGTACGCCTCGGGCACGTCCTCCTGGAGGAAGTGGCCGCCGCCCTCGAGGATCACGTGCGGCTGTCCCTGCGCGCCGGGGACGCGCTCGACGAAGGAACGCCAGGCCGCCGGCGCGACGATGTCGCGGTCGCTGTAGATCGTCAGGAACGGCCGCTCGAAGCGTTCGAGCACCCGCCACGCCCGCCAGTTGTCGCCCAGCATGGGATTGTCGGGTCGGGTCGGCAGGAGCTGCGTGAAGGCGCGACTGCCGACCGTCAGCGCCTGCTCCGGGTAGGGGGCGCGATAGCCGGCGCGCACATCCTCCCGCACCGGCGTCACCATCGACATCTCGAGGTAGTTCCACGGCTCCCACAGCGGCAGGTCGCGCGCCATCGCCTGGAAGTGCGCGAACGGCCCGCTCGCCTCGATCGGACCGGGCGGCAGCGGCTCGGCCGGATCGCGCTCGGGCAGTCCGGTGTTCGACATCACCACGCGCGCCACCCGCTCGGGGAACTCGGCGAGGATGCGCAGGCCGACGATCCCGCCCCAGTCGTGCAGCACCAGCGTCATGTCGCGCAGGTCGAGCTGCTCGACCAGCGCGGCGCGCATCCAGGCGACGTGGCGGGCGACCGAGTAGTCGCCCATCTCGCTCGGCTTGTCGGAGAGGCCGAGGCCGACCAGGTCGGGCGCGATGGCGCGGTAGCCGAGCGCCGCCACCGCCGCGATCTGCCGGCGCCAGAGGTACGACCAGGAGGGGTTGCCGTGCAGGAACACCACCGGCCGACCGGCGCGCGGCCCCTCGTCGACGTAGTGCACCCGCAGCCGGCCGCCCTCGCCGGTCGGCACCTCGAGCCAGTGCGAGGCGAAGGGATACTCGAAGAGCCCGGCGGCGGCGCCCGCGGGCGTGGTCAGGATTCTCACTTCAGATCCTCCCCAACTCGGGGCTGCGAGGGCGCAGCGACAGGACGAGCGCGCCCACGACCAGCGGCAGCCCGATCAGCACGGCGTAGTGCTCGGGCGGCCGGTGACCGTCGGCCGCGCCCGAGCCGCTCCAGGCGTGGAACGCGTGCAGGCCGCGCTCGAACGCAACCAAGGAAAGCACGCCCGGCACGAAGCTACGGTAGCGGCGCGAGGCGAGCAGCATCACCACGCCGAAGACGATCTGCGTCGCGCCCGCCCAGGCGAACAGCGCGACGATCACCCGCCCGCACGTACCGAGGTCGAGGCCGGCGATGCTGCCGGCGCCGCCGTCGGGCAGGAAGCTGTGGATGCAGCCCGGCACGATGGTCCCGACCGCCAGCAGGGTGAGGAAATGGGCCGCCAGCAACGAGCCACGGTAGGCGGCGTTGGTCGAGGGCGGCAGGAGGAGATCGATCATGCAGCTCGCTCCCACAGGCTGAGGATGTGGCCCTGCTGCGGCTGCGCCCGCCCCTCGAGGACCTCGCGGTAGGCGCGCTCGACCTCGGCCGGCCCGCAGCTCCGCACCACCTCGAGCCAGGGCTCGGTGAAGGCGCGGAACCTCCGCCAGAACTCGACCATGCGCTGCTGGAAGACCGCCGGCCCCCACTCCGCGTTGCGCTTCTCGATCTGCGACGGCGCGAAGAAGAAGGAGGGCGTCGGCCCGGGCAGGCTGCCGCGCGAGCGCTCGCCGCTCCAGTGGGTCGCGCCGACGACGCAACTGTGCCGGAGCTGATCGCGGTAGTGACCGTGCACCGCCGCCACCACCTTGCCGTCGCCGGCGTGGTCGACGAAGACCGCGGGCGCGGCGGTCGGCAGCGACCCGACCTCGTCGTAGAGCACGACGCGATCGTAGCAGCCGAGCCGCTCTACGAAGGCGCGGTTGCGCGCCGAGGTCAACCCCACGACCTCGCCCGCCTTGCGCTGCGACAGCAGGAAGGCGAGCGCGATCGCCGTCTTGCTGGAAGCGCTCGAGACGACGAAGGTGCGCCCGCCGAACTCCTGGTTGTCGGCGAGGAAGTCGTCGACCAGGAACGAGGTCATGAAGAGACCGCGCAGCAACAACAGCGCGTCCTCGTGCCGCGCCTCGTAGAAGCCGTCGGCGCCGACCCGCAGGTACTGCCGGTACGGCAGCGCCAGGTCGCGGCGGTGCGCGACGCCGTCGGCGAAGCTCGCCGCGCCGGCGTCGTCGGCGTCGATCACCAGGTGGGTCGACATCGGGAAGAAGCCGAAGACGCGCTCGCCCTGCCGCACCTCCGGGTGGGCCGAGTCGAGCACGTCGGCGAAGCCCATCACCGGCAGTCGCCCCCAGGGCGCCTCGGTCGGGAAGAAGCGCCAGTACCCGAGCATGTCGCCGGTGAGCGCGTAGGTGATGTTGTTCGACGTCAGCGCGAAGCGGTCGACGCGGAAGAGCACCTGCCCGTCGCGCAGCGACTCGGGCAGCGCCGACGAACGAACCTCGCACCGACTCCACTCGTCGCGCTTGACGGCGAAGTCCAGACTCTGGCCGGGCTGGGCGGTGGGCATGGGGACGACCTCCGGGCTGCGGATTTAATGGCACTGCATATGTCACTATGGCGGCGCCGCAGTCAACCCCGTCGACTCGAAGCCCGTCTGGGCAGGACCAAGGGCTCTCGCCCTAGGGCATACGATCTGCCAATGTCGCGCCCGTGCGACGCAGTGGAGCAGAGCGAGCCGCGGCCCTCGACGGGCGCATCCGGCGCGGCGCGAGGAGCCGGCAGACGATCGTCGAGGCGATGCTGGAGCTGGTCGGCACGGGGGTGCTGGCGCCGACGGCGCAGCAGGTCGCCGACCGCGCCGGCGTCGGCATCCGCACCGTCTTCCGCCACTTCTCCGAGATGGACGCGCTCTACCAGTCGATGGACGCCTGGTTGGAGGGCGAGGCGCGACCGCTGCTGGCGGTGACGCCGCCGAAAGGCGGCTTGGAGGAGCGCGCCCGCGCGCTGGTGCGCCAGCGGGCGCTGTTCTTCGAGCGCATCGCCCCCTACAAGCGCGCCGGCAACCTGCTGCGCTGGCGCTCGCGCTTCCTGCAGGAGCGGCACGCCCATCTACAGAGCGTGCTGCGCACCGAGCTGCTGCGCTGGCTGCCGGAGCTGTCCGAGGCCCCGGCCGAGTTGCTCGCCGCGCTCGAGCTCGCGACCTCCTTCGAGGCCTGGGACCGCCTGCGCGGCGACCAGCAGCTCACGCCCAAGAGCGCGGCCGCGGTGGTCGAGCGCACCGTGCTGGCGCTGCTGAGCTGATCTGCAGTGCGGCGGTCGCCGCACTCCAGATCAGAGCCCCCAGCGCTTGCGCTTGCGCCAGAGGGTGGTGGGGTTGATGCCGAGGCGGGCGGCGGCTTCCTCCAGCGTCGCCGACTCGGCCATCACGCGCTGGACGTGCTCGCGCTCGAGCTCGTCGAGCGAGCTGGGCGGCGGCGCGGCGGCGGCCGGCGGCGCAAGCACGTGATCGGGCAGGTCCTCGGCACGCAGCGTCGGCCCCGACGCCAGCACCAGCGCGCGCTCGAGCGCGTTCACCAGCTCGCGCACGTTGCCGGGCCAATCGTGCGACAGCAACGCGGCGCGCGCGGCCGGCTCCAGCGCGACCCCTGGGCGCCGATGGCGGGCGCCGAGCTGTCGCAGCAGATGCTCGATCAGGGCGGGCAGATCCTCGCGTCGCTCGCGCAGCGCGGGTAGGCGCATCTCGATCACGTCGAGGCGATAGAAGAGGTCCTGGCGGAAGCGCCCGCCGGCGACCTCGGCGCGCAGGTCGCGGTTGGTGGCGGCGACGATCCGCACGTCGGCCTGGCGGGTCTCGGCAGCGCCGACGCGCTCGAAGCGCCGTTCGTCGAGGAAGCGCAGCAACTTGGCCTGTAGGTCGAGCGGCAGCTCGCCGACCTCGTCGAGGAAGACGGTGCCGCCGCTGGCGCTCTCGAGCCGCCCGACGTGGTCCTTCCAGGCGCCGGTGAACGCGCCCTTCACGTGCCCGAACAGCTCGCTCTCCAGCAGATGCTCGGAGAGTGCGGCGCACGAGACCACCGCCAGCGGACCTTCCCGCCGCGGGCTCCAGGCGTGGATCGCCGCCGCCAGCACGTTCTTGCCGGTGCCGCTCTCGCCGCCGAGCAGGATGGTGGCGTCGGAATCGGCCGCCTGGCGCGCCGTCTCGAGGATGCGGCGCATGGCCGGGCTCGACGACTCCAGCAGGGCCGGCTGTTCGACGGCGCGGCGCAACTCCTCGTTCTCGCGCCGCAGCCGTCCGACCTCGAGCACCCGTTCGAGCAGCAGGCTGACCTCGTCGAGATCGAACGGCTTGACGAGGTAGTCGTAGGCGCCTTCGCGCATCGCCTCGACTGCGCCGGGCACGGTGGCGTAGGCAGTCATCAGCACGCAGAGGGCCGCCGGCTGCCGCCGCCGCACTTCGCGCAGGAGCTCGAGGCCGCTCATGCCGGGCATGCGGATGTCCGACAGGACGACGTCGAAGCCGGTGCGCTCGAGGGCGGCGAGCGCGGCGGCGCCGTCGGCCGCGCACTCGACCCGATGGCCGAGCCCCTCCACCCAGGTCGCGAGGTGCGCGCGGATGTTCTTCTCGTCGTCGACGATCAGGACGTTCGCCATGCTCCCTCACCCACGCGGCAGTTCGAGCGTGAAGCGACTGCCGCGACCGACCTCGCTGTCGAGATGGATGCGCCCGCCGTGCGCCTGCACGATGTCGCGCACGATCGCCAGGCCCAGCCCGGCGCCGCCCGACTCGCCGCCCTCGCCGCCCTGGACGAAGCGCTCGAAGATCCGCTCGCGCTGCTCCGCCGGAATGCCGGGGCCGGTATCCTCGACCGCCAGGCGGACGGTGCCGTCGTCGCCCGCGGCGCGGATCGTCACCGTGCCGCCGCGCGGCGTGTAGCGCAGAGCGTTGGCGACCAGGTTCGAGAGGGCCCAGGTGATCTTGGTCGGATCGCCCGCGAGCGGCAGGTCGTCGGCCGCGACCTCGGTGGCCAGGGTCACGCCGCGCTCGCGCGCCTGCACCGCGAAGATGCGGGCACAGCGAGCGACGACGTCCGCCACCGGTACGACCTCGCGCTCGAGCGCGATGCTCATCGCGCGCGAACGCGAGAGGTCGAGGAGACGCTGGGCGACGTCCTCCAGCCGCGTCACGTCCTCGCGCGCCGCTTCGAGCAGGCGCGTCCGCTCCTCGTCGAGCGGCGGCTGGCTGCGTTCGATCAGGTCGACGGCCATGCGCAGCGAGGTCAGCGGCGTGCGCAGCTCGTGCGAGAGCGTCGCCATGAGCTGCTCCCGGCGCGCCTCCTGGTCGCGCAGGTAGGTGACGTCCTGGAGCACCAGGATGAAGCCGGCGTGCGATCCGTCGGCGGCGCGCAGGGTCGTCGGGCGCAGCACGTAGTAGTGATCGCGCCCGCGCGCGTAGAGCGCAAGCTCCACCGGCGCGGTCTCGCGTTCCGGGTGGTGCAGCATCTCGGCCACCGCCGCGCGCAGCCGCAGATAGTGAGGGTGACCAGTGCCGAGGTGCTCGAACGCGAGGCCCAGGGCATCGCGCCGTTCGCAGCCGAGGATGGCGCAGGCGACCTCGTTGACGTGCTGCACCGTGCCACCGTCGTCCAGCACGATCAACCCGTCCTCGATGCTCTCGATCACGGCCTCGAGCTTGGCGCGCGCCTCGAGCACGACGTCGATGCGCGAGCGCTCGACCGCCACCGCCGCCTGACCCGCCATCGCCTCGAGCAACTGGCGCCGGCCGGGGTCGAGATCCTCGGCCACGGCGCCGCGAAAGAGCGCCAGCACACCGACCGAGCCGCGCGCGCTCGAGAGCGGGAAGTGCAGCCACGAGCTGCCGGGGAGGGTATCGGTGCCGCGGCCGGCGGGCTGGCCGCGCTCCCAGGCCCAGGTGGCGGTGGCGCGCTCGGCTTCAGGCAGGACGACGTCGGGCGACGACGCGCTCCGCACCACCAGCCGCTCGCCCTCGGGCAGCAGCAGCACCGCCGGTCCGCCGAGCTCGCGCCCGACGTGCTGGACGATGACCCCCAGCAGATCCTCGACGCTCGCGGCGGCGCCGATCGCGCGCGAGAAGGAGTAGAGCGCCGCGGTCCGCAGCTCGCGCCGGCGAGCCGCCCCGGCCTCGTCGCGCACGCGCGAGGTGAGGTGGCTGGTGAGGACGGCCACCAGCAGGAACACCAGCAGAGAGAGGAGGTCCTTCGGCTGCGTGACGGTGAGGGTGAGGACGGGGTCGAGGAAGAAGAAGTCGTAGACCAGTACGCCGAGAAAGGAGGCCAGGACCGAGGGCCAGAGACCGCCGACCAGGGCGGTCAGGATCACCGCCACCAGGAACACCAGGCCGGGGTCGTCGAGCGGCAGCACCCGTGTCAGGCCGGCGGCGAGGGCGCCGGCGATCGCCACCGAAGCCACCGCGAAGGTGTAGCCGCGCAGCGGCGGCGGTCCACCGCGCTTGGCCGCGCGCGCCACCGCGCGCGCTTCGCCCTCCTCCTCGGTGACGACGTGCACGTCGATCGCGCCGCTGCGCCGCAGGACGCGATCGACCACCGAGCCGCTGCGCACGCGCCGCCACCAACGGCGCTCGCTGGCGCCGAGCACGATCTCGGTGACGTTGCGCTCGCGCGCGAAGCGGACGAGCTCCTCGGCCGGATCGCGGCCGCTGAGATTCACCGCCTCGGCGCCGAGCTGCTCGGCCAGCCGCAGTGTCCGGTGCACGCGCTCGCGCGCTTCCTCCGGACCGTCGTCGAAGCCGGGTGGCTCGACGAAGGCCACCAGCCAGGGTGCGCCGCTGCGCTCCGCCATCCGGCGCGCCGCGCGCACCAGACGCTCGGCGCGCGGGCCGGGTCCGATACCTACGAGGATGCGCTCCGCCACCGGCCAGACGTCCTTCGCGGCACGCGCCCGCCGGTGCACCTGCATCTGCTCGTCGACGTGCTCGGCGGTCTCGCGCAGCGCCAGCTCGCGCAGGGCGGTGAGGTTGGCGGGGTGGAAGTAGTTGCGCAGCGCGCGCTCGGCCTGCTCAGGAACGTAGACCTTGCCGTCGCGCAGGCGCTGGATCAGTTCCTCGGGCGAGAGGTCGATCAGCTTGACCTCGTCGGCCCGGTCGAGGATGCGGTCGGGCACGGTCTCGCGCACCTGCACGCCGGTGATCTGCGCCACCACGTCGTTGAGGCTCTCGAGGTGCTGGATGTTGACGGTGGTGTAGACGTCGATGCCCGCGTCGAGCAGCTCCTCCACGTCGAGCCAGCGCTTCGGGTGGCGGCTGCCGGGCGCGTTGGTGTGCGCCAGCTCGTCCACCAGCACCAGTTGCGGCGCGCGCGCCAGGATCGCGTCGAGATCCATCTCCGCCAGAGTCTGGCCGTGGTACGAGACGCTGCGTCGCGGCAACACCTCGAGGCCCTCGAGCAGGGCCTGGGTCTCGGGCCGGGCGTGGGTCTCGACCACGCCCACCAGCACTTCGCGCCCTTCGGCGACGCGCTCGCGCGCCGCCTGCAACATCGCGTAGGTCTTGCCGACCCCGGGCGCGGCGCCGACGAACACCTTGAGGCGCGCGCGCTCGGAGCGGGTTGCCGCTTCGAGCAGGGCGTCGGGGGATGGGCGGTCGTCGTCGTTCATCGCGGGGTGAGGGTTGGCCTCGATCGGAAAACAGCCGCGGATGAACGCGGATCAACGCGGATGGCGATCGGCGTTGATCCGCGTGCATCCGCGGCTTCCAGCTCGTCGTCGCCTCGGGACTAGCACGGATGCCCTCGATCGTCCGACTCCGCCGGCTGCTCAGCGACCGCGCTCGAGGGCGAGGTTCAGCTTCAGCACGTTGACACGCGGCTCGCCCAGGAAGCCGAGCTGACGGCCTTCGGCGTGGGCGCGAATCGCCGCCTCGACCTCCTCAAGTCGCAGGCCGCGGGCGCGCGCGACCCGCGCCGCCTGGAAGCGCGCCGCGGCGAGGCTGACGTGCGGGTCGAGGCCGCTGGCCGAAGCGGTCACGAGATCGACCGGGATCGGCGCGGTGCTCTGCGGCTCGGCGGCGCGTAGCGCCTCGATACGCGCCCGCGCCGTCCCTAGCAACGCCTCGCTCAGCGGCCCGAAGTTGGAGCCGGAGGAGACCGCGGCGTTGTACGGGAAGGGCCCGGTGCCCGACAGACGCCCCCAGAAGAAGCGCGGGTCGTCGAACGACTGGCCGACGAGGGCCGAGCCGACGACCCTGCCGCCCTCGACCAGCAGACTGCCGTTCGCTTGCGCCGGGAAGAGGATCTGCGCCACCCCGGTGACCAGCAGCGGATACGCCAGCCCGGTGAGCGCCGACAGCAGGGCGAGGAGCACGATCGCGGGTTTCACTTGCGCCATGGGCTGCCTCCGTTCAGACGAGACCCAGCGACCACAGCGCCAGGTCGATCAACTTGATGCCGAAGAACGGCGCGACCAGACCGCCGAGGCCGTAGATCAGCAGATTGTCGCGCAGCAGCACCGGCGCGGCGACGGCGCGGTAGCGCACGCCGCGCAGCGCCAGCGGGATCAGGCCGACGATGATCAGCGCGTTGAAGATGACGGCCGAGAGGATGGCGCTCTCGGGCGTCGCCAGTTGCATCACGTTGAGCCGGCCGAGCACCGGGTAGGTGCCCACGAACGCCGCCGGAACGATGGCGAAGTACTTGGCGACGTCGTTGGCGATGCTGAAGGTCGTCAGCGCGCCGCGCGTCATCAGGAGCTGCTTGCCGATGGCGACGATCTCGATCAGCTTGGTCGGGTTCGAGTCGAGGTCGACCATGTTGCCGGCCTCCTTCGCCGCCTGCGTGCCGGAGTTCATCGCCACCGCGACGTCGGCCTGCGCCAGCGCCGGCGCGTCGTTGGTGCCGTCGCCCGTCATCGCCACCAGCCGCCCGCCCTGCTGGTGTTCGCGGATCAGCGCCAGCTTGGCCTCGGGCGTCGCCTCCGCCAGGAAGTCGTCCACCCCCGCCTCGGCCGCGATCGCCGCCGCCGTGAGCGGATTGTCGCCGGTGATCATCACCGTCCGGATGCCCATGGCCCGCAGCTCGGCGAAGCGCTCCCGGATGCCGCCCTTGACGATGTCCTTGAGCTGGATCACGCCCATCGCGCGCGCGCCCTCCGCCACCGCCAGCGGCGTGCCGCCCTCGCGCGCGATCGCCTCGACGCGCTGGCGCAGGAACGCCGGGAACTGCCCGCCCTGCTCCCTCACCCACGCCTCCACCGCCTCGGCGGCGCCCTTGCGGATCTGGCGCCCGTCGAGATTCACGCCGCTCATGCGGGTCTGCGCCGTGAACGGCACGAAGTGGCCGCCGAGCGAGTGGACGTCGCGCTCGCGCAGGCCGTGCTTCTCCTTCGCCAGCACCACGATGCTGCGCCCCTCGGGCGTCTCGTCGGCGAGCGAGGCGAGCTGCGCCGTGTCGGCGAGCTCCGCCGCGCTCACGCCCTCGGTCGGCACGAACGCGGTCGCCTGCCGGTTGCCGAGCGTGATCGTGCCGGTCTTGTCGAGCAGCAGTACGTCGACGTCACCCGCCGCCTCCACCGCGCGTCCCGAGATCGCGATCACGTTCGCCTGGATCATCCGGTCCATGCCGGCGATGCCGATGGCGGAGAGAAGGCCGCCGATCGTGGTCGGGATCAGACACACCAGCAGCGCCACCAGCACCGTGACCGTCACCGGCGCCCCCGACCCGGCCTCGCTGGCGCTGTAGAGCGAGAAGGGCAACAGCGTGACGGTGGCGAGCAGGAAGATGATCGTCAGCCCGGCGAGCAGGATGTTGAGTGCGATCTCGTTCGGCGTCTTCTGCCGCTTGGCGCCCTCGACGAGACCGATCATGCGGTCGAGGAACGTCTCGCCCGGATCGCTGGTGATCCGCACCACCAGCCAGTCGGACAGCACCCGCGTGCCGCCGGTGACGGCGCTGCGGTCGCCGCCGGCCTCGCGGATCACCGGCGCGCTCTCGCCGGTGATCGCGCTCTCGTCGACCGAGGCGATGCCGTCGACGATCTCACCGTCGCTCGGGATCGAGTCGCCCGCTTCCACCAGCACCACGTCGTCCTTGCGGAGCGCCGCGCTCGTCGTCTTCGCGACTTGCGCCTTCGCTGGCTCGAAGGCGCCGTTGCCGCTCGGGCGGCCGATCAGCTTCTTCGCGACGATGTCGCGGCGCGCGCGCTTGAGGCTGTCGGCCTGCGCCTTGCCGCGGCCCTCGGCCATCGCCTCGGCGAAGTTGGCGAACAGCACCGTGAACCAGAGCCACAGCGAGATCGCGCCGATGAACCACGCCGGCGCCTCGCCCTGGCCGGCCAAGGCCTGGACGAAGAGCGCCGTGGTCAGCAGGCTGCCGGCCAGCACGACGAACATCACCGGGTTGCGCACCTGGAGGCGCGGGTCGAGCTTGCGGAACGAGTCGGCCAGAGCACCGCGGACGATGACGGGATCGAAGAGCGAACGGGATTCGGGACGGTTCATGGAAGCGGTCCTTGCATCACGAGAACAGCATCAGGTGTTCGACGATCGGGCCGAGGGCCAGCGCCGGGATGAAGGTCAGCGCGCCGACCAGCAGCACCACGCCGATCAGCAGAACGACGAACAGCGGCGTGTGGGTCGGCAGCGTGCCCGCGCTCGGCGGCACGACCTTCTTGCGCGCCAGCGAGCCGGCGATCGCGAGCGTCGGGATCGCCAGCCAGTAGCGCGCGATCAGCATCGCCACGCCGCCGAGCAGGTTGTAGAAGGGGACGTTCGCGCTCAGCCCGGCGAAGGCGCTGCCGTTGTTGTTGCCCATCGAGCTGAAGGCGTAGAGGATCTCGCCGAAGCCGTGGGCCCCGGGATCCTGCCGGCTCGCGAGGCCGGCGGGCGCCACCACCGCGATGGCGGTGCACAACAGCACCACCATCGGCGGGATCAGGATCACCAGCGACGCCATCTTGATCTCGTAGGCCTC
>Ga0268299_1001482_pt1 | contig 40439 bp, 28 predicted proteins | sample NOBtaG_FD_193484 | JGI IMG/M metagenome (GOLD analysis project Ga0268299, IMG submission 193484) | Activated sludge microbial communities from bioreactor in Nijmegen, Gelderland, Netherland - NOB reactor | ecosystem: Engineered > Bioreactor > Aerobic > Activated sludge | place: Netherlands... | reverse complement strand
GTCGGTGTCTTCAGGATCGGGGGCGGCCTGGCCGAGGATCAGATAGGCATCGTGCATCGTCGCGAAGAACTCGGCCGCCAGGCTTCCGCCGAACACCGCACAGAGCGGCGTCCGTCTCACGCCGCTGTACACGAGTTCCCGTGCTCCGAGCCGCTCCCGGTCGGTCCGGCCGAGCGGGCGGGGAACGCCATCGAGCAGCGGGATGACGTCCGTCGTCGTCGAGCCGATGTCGAGCAGGAGGCCCGGCCCCGGACCAGCCAGCCGTGCGGCGACCGTCGCCAGGGCGAGCCAGTTCGACGCCGCGGCCAGGAGGGGATCGCGACGGGCCTCGGCGATTGAGACGAGCCGGCCATCGGTGAGGTACACGCGCGTCGGCAGCCCGAGCGACTCGACCGCGTCGAGAATGGAATGGACGCCCTCGCGCTTCGTGGCGTAGCAGTCGCACAGTTCGCCGGTCATCGTCACGGCGAGCCCGGTCACGGCGGGAAAGCCGGCGAGGAGGGCGTGCAGCTCGTCGGCCAGGCGCTCCGGGGCCCGGTACAGGGCGAACCGTCGGCTGACGGCCGGCCCGGCGACCGTCGCGGCCTTGAGGTTCGCCCCGCCGATGTCGAGCCCGACGATCACGGCTGCTTCCCAGTCCAGTTCGCCGGGGCGCGCTGGTGCAGGGCCGGCACGACGCCCGGGTTTTCCATCACCGTGACCGGGATCGGCTGGAGCTTCTCCTGGCCGCCGGTCGCGGCGATCGGCTGCAGCGGCCCCTGGCCCGGCGGGAAGACGCCCTGCCGCGGCCGGGCACCCGGGACGAGGTGCAGCGCGATCTGGTCGAGGATCCGGTCGCTGACGTGCTCGTCGCCGAAGACGCCGACCCGGATGCCGACCCGCGTCACCCCCGCGTCGCTCGGGATGTCGGAGCCGATCGTCGTCAGATCGACCGAGAGCCGATGGCCATTCGACGTCTCGGTGACGAGCGTCGCGCTGCCGACGGCGCTCGTCTTGTCGAGGACCGGGAAGCCGAGTTCGGTCAGCGACGTCTGGGCGGCCTGGGTCGTGTCGGCGATGCTGGCCGGGTAGTCGCGCGTCATGCGGCCCTTGACGTAGGCGTAGCCGCCGGCCCCGGCACACGCCGCGGCACCGGCGGCGGCGAGGCCGGCCGCCAGGCAGCCGATCGCCGGCAGGGTCGCCACGGCGAGGAGGACCAGGAACAGGCGTTTTCGGACCGTCGCGTTCATGGGGTTCCTCCCGCACCGAGGACGAGGTCGAGCGCCCAGCAGCCGCGAACGTGCGGCCCCGGGCCGTGCAAGTGTTCCAGCAGGGCCGGCTCGTCGCAGCCGGCGTCTTCAAGTGCGTCGGCCAGGATCGGCAGGTCGTCCCAGCCCCGGTCGTGGTAGATCGCCCCCGCGACCCGGCTCACGACGCCGCCGTTGGCGTGCCGCCAGGCCGGGTCAAACCGCACCGGTCGGAACGGATTGCCGAACACCTCGCGCACCAGGCCGGCCTGGTAGACCGTCTCGCACGTCGTTGCCCGGTCGCGGACGGCTTCTTCGATCCGCTGGACCGTGTGCTTCAGGCCGCGCAGGAACGAGAAGAACAGGGCCGTCTCGGTCTCCGCTTCGCCTGCGCCGGCGTTGGCCAACTCGTCGGCGACGGTCCGCGCCCAGGCGGCGACCTGGGCGGTGCGGACGGCGAGGCAGCCCTGGAAGCCGGCCTCCAGCGACCCGGGCCGGGCGGCGTCGAACCGGTCGCAGGTGTTCTCGGCGGCGCAGGCGGCCCAGACGCCGATCCAGGCGGCGCGGGCGACCGGGGCGGCCGGCCCCTGCGACCAGACGGCGTGCGCCTCGCGGACGGCCTGGGCGGACGCCTGGCGGGCGGCGTGCTCGTGGGCGGCGAGGGCATCGGCGTCGAGCGCGCCGTCGGCGTGTTGCTCCGCGGCGGCGATCGCCTCGGAACTGGCCGGCGATTTGAGCAGGTGGCGTACCCGGCCGGCGCAGGCACAGGCGAACAGGCGGCGCTTCCGCCGCTCCGTCGGCCTGGCCTCGGCCAGGAATCGCAACAACGCCGCCGGGTCGGCCCCGGCCTGCCATTCGACCTCGGTCATGTCGCAACCTCCCTGTCGCGATCGACCAACGGGGCGTCCCACCCCGCGCAGGCCACCATAGCAACCTGTGGCAGCCAGACAAGACGAAGTGGCCGCCGCCCTTTTGGAGTGCGGCGATTCATTGCCGCACTCCAAAAGGGCCTCACGGCACGGTGATCTTCTTCGTCAACGTGTTGTTCTTCCGGTCCGTCTCGCGGACGCGCTCTTCCGGATCGACGACCGAGGTGACCTCCGCGGTGGCCCCGGACTTCAGGCCGAGCGTGACCAGGCCGACGCTGACCTTGACCTCCTGGCCCGGCGGCGGCACGACGTTGCGGTAGTTCGTGTTGCCGTTGAAGGCCTTCCCGCCGCTCGCCGCCTGGACGATGAAGTCCGCCCCGGTGACGCCTTTCCCCACGTTCTTGAACGTGGTGTGGACGGACGTCTTGTCGGCGGTGATGTCCGTGACGACCAGGTCGGGCAGCTCCTTCGCGCCGCGGTAGTCCGGCCGTTTCGTCGCGGCGGGCTGCTTCTTGTAGTCGTTGTTGCCGGCCCGCTCGTCCTTGAGCTGCTTGCCCGGGTCGAGCTGGACCCGGACCGGCGACTTGAGTTCCTTCGCGTCGGTGACGCCGAGCCCCTGGACGGGGATCCGCACCTCCGCCACCTCAAACGGCTCGGCCGGCACCGGGACGTCGATCTCGGTCTCTTTCCGCTTGCCCATGATCACCGCGCTGACCTTCGCCTTCGTCGTCGTTCCCTTTGGGAACGCGCCCGGCCCCTGGTTCTGCACCTCCAGGACGAGGTCGCCCTTGTCGGCGCGCAGGTCGGCGGCGATCAGGTCCGGTCCCCCCGGGTCTTGCGCCCCCGTGGCGGTCAAGGCGAGGCAAACCAGGGCGGCGAGGAGCAACGGCGCAGATCGAAGCATGGTCGTCCCTCCGAAACGGGTGCGATGTCCCGGGCGTGGGCCGTCCCCTATGATAGCGGGAAGGCACCGCCCCGACTCCGCGAGCGACTTGCATGCCACGCTACCTCATCGGCATCGACCTCGGCACGACGAACAGCGCCCTGGCCGTCATCGACTCGACGACGACGCCGCGCACCGGCCAGCCGAAGATCACGCCCGTCCCGATCGCCCAGGTCGTCGGCCCCGGCGAGGTCAAGGACCGCGCCCTGCTCCCGTCGTTCCTCTACCTGCCCGGCGAGCACGACCTGCCGGCCGGGGCGGTCGCCCTGCCGTGGGACGCGAAGCGGAACTACGCCGTCGGCGAATTTGCGCGCGTTCAGGGCGGCCGGGTGCCGGGCCGGCTCGTCTCGTCGGCGAAGTCGTGGCTCTGCCACGCCGGCGTCGATCGCAATGCCGCGCTCCTGCCCTGGGCCGCCCCGCCGGACGTGCCGCGCATCTCGCCGGTCGAGGCGTCGGCGCGGTACATCGCCCACCTCGTCGAGGCGTGGAACGCCAAGATGGGCAAGAACCCCGACGACCGGATCGAGAACCAGTCCGTCGTCCTGACGGTGCCGGCGTCGTTCGACGACGTCGCCCGCACGCTGACCGTCGAGGCGGCGAAGAAAGCCGGCCTGAACGAGGTCATCCTCCTCGAAGAACCGCAGGCGGCGTTCTACTGCTGGCTGGCGACGCATCCTCCCGCCGAGGCGACGGCGCTGAAGCCCGGCTCGCGCTGTCTCGTCGTCGACGTCGGCGGCGGCACGACGGACCTTAGCCTGATCGAAGCGATCGAGCAGTCGGGCGAGATCGGCTTCGTCCGCCAGGCGGTCGGCGACCACCTCCTGCTCGGCGGCGACAACATGGACCTTGCCCTCGCCCGGTCGGTCGAGACGCGGCTCAACGTCCGCCTCGACGCGACGCAGTTCGGCCAGCTGACCCAGGCGTGCCGGGCGGCGAAGGAGCAACTCCTCGGCGACAACCCGCCCGCGAGCGTGCCGGTGACCGTCGTCGGACGCGGCCGGTCGGTCATCGGCGGGACGCTGACGACGCAGCTGACGCCGGCCGACGTGCAGAGCGTCCTGTTCGACGGCTTCTTCCCGCACACGCCGCGAGGCGTCGATCCGCAGAAGCCGGCACGCGGCGGCCTGCACGAGATGGGCCTGCCCTACGTCGCCGACCCGGCCGTGACGCGCCACCTGGCGGCGTTCCTCCGCAACCAGGGCGACACGCCGCCGGAGGCGATCCTCTACAACGGCGGCGTCTTCCAGCCGGCGTCGCTGCGGCGGCGGCTCCTGGAGGTGATGGCCCCGTGGTACGCCGACGGCGGCAAGGCGTGGTCACCGCTGGTGCTGACGAGCCCGTCGCTCGACCTGGCGGTGGCGCTCGGGGCGGCGTACTACGCCTGGCTGCGGCACATCGGCGGCCGGCGCATCGGCGGCGGCATCCCGCGCTCGTACTACGTCGGCCTCGACGCCGGCGAGGCCGGGGCCGACGACCGCCACGTCCTCTGCGTCGTGCCGCAGCACCTGGAGGAAGGCCACGACCTGAACCTGCCCGAGCCGACGCTGGAGCTGGCGCTCGGCCAACCGGCCGTCTTCCCGCTGTACACCTCGACGATGCGCGGCGACGACCAGCCGGGCCAGGTGCTGACCCTCGCCGCTGACAAGCTCCAGACACTGCCGCCACTCAACACGATCCTCCGCGGCGGCAAGCGGGCCGGGACGAAGCGCGTCCCGGTAACGCTCGCGTCGCGGGTGACGCCGATCGGGACGCTGGAGCTGTTCTGCGTCGCCCAGGAGGGCGGCAACCGCTGGAAGCTAGAGTTTAACATCCGCGAGCTGGTCAAGGAGCCGCCGAAACCGGCCGCCAAGGGCGACGACGAGCCGGTCGAGGCGACCGGCACACTGACCGACGTCTGGCTGGAGCCGCAGGTCGAGGAGGCCGGACGGCGCATCCGGCGCACCTACCGCGGGCGCGAAGCGGACGCCCAGGCCGACGCGGTCGTGCCGACGCCGCCGGAGCTGATGAAGTCGCTGGAGGCCGCCCTCGACGCCGGCCGGGGCGACTGGCCGTCGGGCCTGTGTCGCCGGCTGTGGGAGTACCTCGCCGACGTGGCCGACGAGCGCCGCAAGGGGCCGCAGCACATGGCCCGCTGGCACAACCTCGTCGGCTTCTGCCTCCGGCCGGGCTTCGGCGACCCGCTCGACCGGTTCCGCGTCGAGCAGCTGTGGAAGGTCGTCTTCGCGCCGCTGCGGCAAGAGCCGGGCAAGGCCCCGCCGATGCCGGACAGCGGGGCCGACTTCTGGATCATGTGGCGTCGCCTGTCCGGCGGCCTGGCCACGTCGCTGCAGAACGCCCTGTTCGACCGGCTGCGCGGCGTCGTGCTGCCGGCGAAGGGCAAGGCCGGCATCAAGCCGGGGACGAACGAGCTGGCGGAGATGTTCCGCTGCGCCGCCAGCCTGGAGCGGCTCGACGTCGGCGTCAAGCAGGCGATCGGGGTCGGCCTCGTCGCCCAGGTGAAGAAAAGCCCCGCCCCGCCGTACCTGTTCTGGTCGCTGACGCGCCTCGGGGCGCGCCAGCTCGTCTACGGCCCGCTCAACGGCGTGCTGCATCCGGACGTCGCGACGGAGTGGCTGGAGGCGATCGTGTCGTTCGAGCCGGGCAATGACCACGAGCGGCTGTCGTGGGCGTTCTGCCTGGCGCAGGTCGCCCGGATGACCGGCCAGCGGGCCCTCGACGTGGACGACAGCATCCGGCGGACGGTCCTGGCGGCGCTGCGCAACGCGGGCCACCTGCCGGAGGGCTGGGTGCGCATGGTCGAGGAGGTCGTCGAGCCGGAGAGCGCCGACCAGGGCCGGCTGCTCGGCGACGAGATGCCGATCGGGCTGCGGCTGGTGCGGGAGTGACCACCACATAGCCCCCGGCTTGCGGGGGTCTTCGCAGCCAAGAACCCCCGGCAATCCGGGGGCTATGTGACGCGAGCGGTCACGGCCGCTTCGCCCCGAGCTGGTCGATCAGGAACGCGAACACGGCGCTCGTCTCGTCGATCTTCTCCGACAGGGCCGTCCCCGCCCCGTGGCCGGACGAGTCGCTCGTCCGCAGCAGGATCGGCCCCTTCCCCGCCGTCGCCGCCTGGAGGCGGGCCGTCATCTTCCGCGACTGCATCGGGTCGACGCGCGGGTCGTTCGCCCCGGTCAGGAACAGCACCGCCGGGTACGCCGTCCCGTCCTTGACGTTGTGGTACGGCGAGTAGGCGTGCAGGGCCTTGAACTGGGCCGCGTCCTTGACCGTGCCGAACTCCGGCACGTTGAACGCCCCGTTCGGCGACAGCTCGACGCGCAGCATGTCGTAGATGCCGACGTGGGTGACGACGCACTTCGCCAGGCCCGGGTGCTGCGTCAGCAGCGCCCCCATGAGCAGGCCGCCGTTGCTGCCGCCCTCGATGGCGAGCTTTTCCGACGAGGTGTACTTCTTGTCGATCAGGTGCCGCAGCGCCGCGGCGAAGTCGTCGAAGACGTTCTGCTTCGTCGTTAGCCGGCCGGCGTGGTGCCACGCCTCGCCATACTCGCCGCCGCCGCGCAGGTTGGCGACCGCGATCACGAACCCGGCGTCGAGCAGGACGCGCCACGCCGGGTTGAAGTTCGGCTCCAGGCTAATGCCGTAGCCGCCGTAGGCCGTCACCAGGCACGGGTTCTTGCCGTCGAGCTTCGCCGCCTTCGGCTTGAGGATGTTGACCGGCACCTTCGTGCCGTCCTTGCTTTTGGCGAATTCGCGCACCACCTCGACGTCGGCGAAGTTGACCGGCGACGGGTCGTTGAGCTTGACCGCCTTCGTCTCCTTCGCCGCGGCGTCGAAGCGGTAGTAGTTCGTCGGCTCGACAAAGGAGCCCATCGCGAAGACGAGGTCGTCGCCGACGGTCGGCAGCAATTCGTCCACCCGGGCGACCGGCAGCTGCTCCGGGGCGGCGGCCGGCTTGCCGTCGCGGTCGAACGCCTTGACGACCGACGGGCCGCCCTGCTGGTACAGGACGTACAGGCGCGACATCGTCGCCGCGACGGTCGGCTTGCCCCAGAAGTCGGTCACGACCGTGTCGCTCCCCTCCGGGACGACGACCTTCGCCTTCTTCGCGTCGAGTGTGTCGAAATCGATGCGGAGGATCTTGCCCTTCGGCGCGCCTGCGCGCGAGACGACGACCAGGTCACCGTCGGGGCCCCACGTCGCCTGGACGAGTTTGTCCTTGAAGCCGGCGAACTGCCGCCACGTGCCGTCCGGCGACCGGACGAAGTGGGCGAACTCGCCGCCGTCGCCGTCCTGGACGGTGGCGAGCACCCGGCCGGTCGGCTGGTGCGTCCACGCCTTGATCTCGGCGATGCGCGGCAGGTCCTTGCCGAGTTCGTAGCGGTCCTTCTCCGTCGGCGTGCCCAGCTCGTGGTAGTAGAGCTGCTGGTAGAAGTCACGGTCGGCGGCCGGCTTCTCCTCGCCGCGGGGATACCGCGTGTAATAAAAGCCCTTGCCATCCGGTGCCCAGGCGAGCGAGCCGCCGGCGGTGCCGTTCTGGACGCGCGGGATGACGATGTCGAGCGACTTGCCGGTCGCGACGTCGTAGACGTGGACGTCGCCGGCCTCGCTGCCGGCCTTCGACAGCGACACGGCGACGAGCTTGCCGTCCGGCGACGGGACGTACCAGTCGATCGCCGTGGTGCCGGCCTTGTCGATCGCGGTCGGGTCGAGCAGGACGCGGCCCTCGCCCGGGTCGTCCTTCGCGGAGAGAACCACGAGGGCCGGCTGCTCTTTCGGCGGCTGCCGGCGGCGGGCGAACAGCGTCTCGTTGGCGAGCTGGAGGTCGGCGTAGGTCGTGCGCTTCGCGCCGAGGATGTCCTTCACCTTGGCGTGGATCTTGTCCAGGCCGGGCAGCTTGGCCAGGTGGTCGCGGGCGTGCTTGTTCTGGCCGTCGCTCCAGGCCTTGACGTCGGCGTGTTTGGCGTCCTCGAGCCAGCGGTAGTCGTCCGCGACGGCGACGCCGTGGTAGGTGTCGGTGATCGGCTCCTTCTTCGCGACCGGCGGCGCGGCGACGGCGAGCGTCGCGACGAACAGACACAGCGGCAGCAGGCGGGACATCGGTGCTTCCTCCGTGGGGTGCGGCAACCCCGACCAGTCTATGGCATGGAGTTCCGCGGTGGTACCGATGAGGATGCGGCAGGGAGATTTTTTCGGTTGGCGAACGGCCTCGCGCGCTCCAAGATAGCGGGCTGGCGTAGGGTCTTCACGTCTTTACTTGTCGCAAGGCCGATGCGCCAGCAGGGGTACCGCCCCAGAGAAGCACGTCAGGAGATCGAATGCGAAGGGACAAGATCGCGCAGATGGCGCTGATGCTGGCCGTCGGCATCGGCGTCGGCTACGGGCTGGCGTCTGGCTCGTTCAACCGCTTCACGTCCGCCCAGCCCGGCGAGGGGGAATCGGCCGTCCAGCAGCCGCAGCCGGCCCGGCCCACCACCGTTGCGCAGCCGGGCGGCAAGAAGCCGAACATCGTCTACATCATGGGCGACGACGTCGGCTGGTTCAACATCGGGGCGTACCACCGCGGCATCATGTCCGGCAAGACGCCGAACCTCGACAAGCTCGCGTCGCAGGGCATGCTCTTCACCGACTACTACGCCGAGGCGAGCTGCACCGCCGGCCGGGCGAGCTTCATCACCGGCGAGATCCCGCTGCGGACCGGCCTGACGACCGTCGGCCAGGCCGGGGCGGACGTCGGCATGCCGGACAAGGCGTGCACGATCGCCACGGCGCTGAAGGCCCAGGGCTACGTCACCGGCCAGTTCGGCAAGAACCACCTCGGCGACCTGAACAAGTACCTGCCGACCCTGCACGGCTTCGACGAGTTCTTCGGCTACCTGTACCACCTCGACGCCATGTCGGACCCGTTCTGGTACTCGTTCCCGTCCGACCCGGAGTTCTTCAAGACGTACGGCCCGCGCAACCTCGTCCACTGCCTGGCGACCGACACCGACGACGCGACCGTCATGCCGCGCTGGGGCAAGGTCGGCAAGCAGAAGATCACCGACGAAGGGCCCCTGCGGCCGTTCAAGAACATGGCCGGCCGGCAGCACTGGCAGGAGGGCCCCCCGGGGTCGAAGTACGACATGGAGACGTTCGACGAGCACCTCGTCGAGCGGTCGAAGGCGTTCATGGACAAGGCCAAGAAGGAGGGCAAGCCGTTCTTCCTCTGGCACAACACCACCCGCATGCACGTCTTCACGTTCCTGGCCGAGAAGTACCAGAAGCAGATGAACTTCAAGACGAACTACGGCCTGGAGGAGGCCGGCATGCAGCAGCTCGACGACTCGGTCGGCGCGCTGATGAAGCACCTCGACGACATCGGCGAGGCGGACAACACGCTGCTCGTCTTCAGCACGGACAACGGGGCCGAGGTGTTCACCTGGCCGGACGGCGGCATGACGCCGTTCAAGGGCACCAAGGGCACGGTCATGGAGGGCGGCTTCCGCGCGCCGTGCATCGCCCGCTGGCCGGGCAAGATCGCGCCGGGCACGGTGCAGAACGGCATCTTCTCCGGCCTGGACTGGTTCCCGACCATGGTCGCCGCGGCCGGCAACCCGAACATCACCGACGAGCTGCTCAAGGGCGTCAAGCTCGGCGACCGGACGTACAAGAACCACCTCGACGGCTACAACCAGCTCGACCTGCTCACCGGCAAGGGGCCGAGCAAGCGCGAGGAGTTCTTCTACTTCGGCGGGCCGCACCTCGGGGCGGTCCGGATCGGCGACTTCAAGTACCAGTTCTACGCCCAGCCACAGGGCTGGCCGGGGCCGAAGGTGACGACCGACATGCCGACGATCGTCAACATCCGCCAGGACCCGTTCGAGCGGACGCCGTCGACCGGCGGCCAGAGCCTGAACGACCTCGGCGGCGGCTACATGAACGACTTCTACGCCCGGGAATTCTGGCGGTTCGTCTTCGTCCAGCAGCGGATCGGTAAGCTCGCCGCCACGGCGATCGACTACCCGCCGATGCAGGACCCGGCGTCGTTCAACCTCGACGCGATCAAGAAGAAGATCGAGGAGGCGATCCGCAACAAGCCGGGGCAGTGACCGGACGGATTCGGCGAGCGCCCCTCGCGGGCGCTCGCCCTGGGAAGCCTCACCCAACCACACCACGGAGAAATGCGATGATCGAGTTCCTGGCCGGGCTCCCTGCCCACACCGTCGGCTTCAAGCTGAGCGGGAAGCTGACCGACGCGGACTACAAGCAGTTCGTGCCGCTCGTCGACACCGAGATCGCCAAGGACGGCAAGGTGAACATCCTCGCCCAGTTCCACGACTTCCACGGGTGGGACATGGCCGCCCTCTGGGACGACATCAAGTTCTCGACGACGCACTGCACGAAGATCGCCCGCATCGCCCTGGTCGGCGAGAAGACCTGGGAGAAGTGGATGGCCGCCGTCTGCAAGCCGTTCACGATGGCCAAGATCCGCTACTTCGACGCGGCCGAACTCGAAGCCGCCAAGGCGTGGCTCGCGGAGGCGTGAGGCCCGGCCACGGGGCGATCCCGCGGGACCGCCCCGTCCTCGTCAATCCGCCCCGCCGCTCGTCCGGCCCAGCGCCACGTCGAACTCGCTCAACAACGGCACGAGCATCGCCGCGATCGCGAACCCGAACGCCCCGGTCATCACCAGGAACGGGATGACCGGGTCGCCGGACTCCTGCGTCCCCGGCTTGGCGACGAGGATCGTCATGACCGAATAGAGCACCGCCAGCGGGCAGAACCACGCCGCCCACGTCAACGCGCTGCTCGGCCGGCCGGAGTTCAGCACCCACCACAGGCCGCCGACGCCGGCGATCAGGAAGAAGACGAAGCTCGTCCACTGGTACTCGAACCGGCCGTTGATCACGATCAGCGCGATGCAGATCAGCGTCCCGACCGACAGGAAGAAGATCGTCGAGAGCGCGTTGAGCACGGCGACCCGGCTGTTCTGGTTCCGCAGGGCGATGTGGATGCCGAGGATCAGGGCGAACGCCAGGAGCAGGACCGTCACGCCGACGACGCAGACGAGCGCCGTCGCGTTCATGCGCCAGCCGAGCACGTCGGCGTACCGCGCCGGCGGCGTCGCCAGATGGCCGAACCAGGCGTACACCCCCGCCAGGATGAGCGGCGGCAGGAGGTACTCCTTCGTGTTCCACAGGATGCCGAGGATCTTGCCGAAGATGAACTCCTTCGGCTCCAGGTCGGTCACCAGCAGCAGGTCGAGCGCCCCCGTGTCGCGCTCGCTGGTGATCGCCGTCACCGCCTGGGCGGTGACGAGCAGCAGGCTCAGGATGCCGACCGGGACGAGGCCGTATGCGGCGAGGAACGCCACCTTGCCCGTCGGGGCGAAGACCGGCGTCAGGGCGCTCCAGCAGATGAGCGCCAGGACGATGAAGTACGCGATCTTGATGAGCAGCGGCCGCCGGCCGTAGGCGCGCGTGCGGACCTCGCGCCACAGGATCGGGTTCTCCCACACGTCGCGCGCCTGGCCCGGGGCGGCGTGGATCGACGCCCGCCCCTCGCCGCCCGGCGTGGCGACGGCGTCGGCGTCGGCGGCCTCGGCGACCTTCTCGCGCTGCATGATCGGCTCGCCGCTCGGGTTCCAGACGCGCAGCATGACGATGCCGAAGCCCATCAGCGCGGCGCTGAGGCCGAGCATGACCAGGCCGTAGGCGTACGCGACCGGCAGGCCCGGGTCGAGCTGCCGCGCCGGCTGCTGCGCCGCGAGCAGGGCGGCGAATGGGTCGAAGTACGGCTGGTAGGCCGCCGCGGCCGGGTAGACCACGGGCACGGCCTGGGCCAGGGTCAGGTAGAGGACAAGGAGCAGCACCGTCAGGGCGAGCGACTGGAAGGTGCGGTCGCGCCACAGGGCGATCAGGCCGCCGAGCGACCCGGCGGCGAGGCCGGTCGCGGCGAGCACGACCATCGCCTGGACGACCTGGCCGACGGAGATGCCGCCGAGCAGGACGAGGAAGAACATGAACGGGAACGTGCCGATCCAGAGCAGGATCATCGGCAAGAGGCTGCCGAGCATCTTGCCCAGGACGATCTCGTCGTCGCGCAGCTCGGTCATCAGCAGGAGGATGAACGTCCGGCGGTCCTTCTCCAGGGCGACGGCGCTGGCGCTGGACAGGGCCGGGAAGAACAGGAACAGGGCCAGTTGGAGGAAGGTCAGGATCTGGAACAGCAACGGGCCGAATCGGGCCGTGTCGCCGAGGGTCGCCTGCTGCGTCGCGCCGAGGGTCGCCAGCCAGGCGGTGACGGCGACGACCCAGAGCGCGCCGTAGTAGGCGACCCGGCCGACGTAGTGCCGCGGCCGGCGCGGCACGGTGAGGACTTCCCGCTGAAAGATCGGGCCGAACACGCCGCCTCCCCTCTGCTGGTACCTGTCGGGTTAATCTGCGGCCGGGGGCGGTCCGCGGCAAGGGCCGGAGCGCGGGCGTCCCGCCCGCTCTTCGCCTCCGAGAAGGAAGAGCGGGCGGGACGCCCGCGCTCCTACATTCCGCTACGCCGCCACTGGCCAAACGGCTCGGAAAACCCAAAATTGAATCGAAAGCGCTTCCGAGGACCCCACCAGCGATGCCACGTCGTACCGACCTGAAGAAGATCCTCCTCATCGGCTCCGGGCCGATCGTCATCGGCCAGGCGTGCGAGTTCGACTACTCCGGGACGCAGGCGTGCAAGGCCCTCCGCGAGGAGGGCTACACCGTCGTCCTGGTCAACTCGAACCCGGCGACAATCATGACCGACCCGGAGACGGCCGACCGGACCTACATCGAGCCGATCACCTGGGAGGTCGTCGAACGCATCATCGCCAAGGAGCGCCCCGACGCCCTGCTACCGACCCTCGGCGGCCAGACCGCCCTCAACACGGCGATGGCCCTGCACAAGCACGGCGTCCTGGAGAAGTACGGCGTCGAGATGCTCGGCGCGACGCCGGACGTGATCGACAAGGCGGAGGACCGGCAGCGCTTCAAGGACGCGATGTTCAAGGTCGGCGTCGCCGTGCCGAAGTCGGCCGTCGTCCGCAACATGCAGGAGGCGCTCGACGTCCGCGACGACATCGGCCTGCCGTGCGTCATCCGGCCGAGCTTCACCATGGGCGGCACCGGCGGCGGCATCGCCTACAACCGCGACGACTACCTCGCCATGGTCACGCGCGGCATCGACCTCAGCCCGGTCGGGACCGTCCTCGTCGAGGAGTCGGTCATCGGCTGGAAGGAGTACGAGCTGGAGGTGATGCGCGACAAGGCCGACAACGTCGTCATCGTCTGCTCGATCGAGAACTTCGACCCGATGGGCGTCCACACCGGCGACAGCATCACCGTCGCCCCGGCCCAGACGCTGACCGACAAGGAATACCAGCGGATGCGCGACGCCGCGATCGCGATCATCCGCGAGATCGGCGTCGAGACCGGCGGCAGCAACATCCAGTTCGCGATCAACCCGGACGACGGCCGGATGATCGCCATCGAGATGAACCCGCGCGTCAGCCGGTCGTCCGCCCTCGCCTCGAAGGCGACCGGCTTCCCGATCGCGAAGATCGCCGCCAAGCTCGCCGTCGGCTACCGGCTCGACGAGCTGAAGAACGACATCACCCGCGAGACGCCGGCCTGCTTCGAGCCGACGATCGACTACGTCGTGACGAAGGTGCCGCGCTGGGCGTTCGAGAAGTTCCCCCAGGCGGACAAGACCCTGACGACGCAGATGAAGTCGGTCGGCGAGACGATGGCGATCGGCCGGACGTTCAAGGAGTCGCTCCAAAAGGCGCTGCGCGGCCTGGAGACCGGCCGGTTCGGCCTCGGCTGCGACCGGGCCGACCTGTGGGGCAAGGCCGGCCAGCCGAACGAGGACGAGATCATCAACAACCTCGCGACGCCGAGGTCGGAGCGGATCTGGTACGTGCGGTATGCCTTCAAGGCCGGCATGACCGTCGCGGACGTCCACCGCCACACGAAGATCGACCCGTGGTTCTTGCGCAACCTGAAGGAGATCGTCGACCTCGAACGGCCGCTCGCCGACGCGGCGGACGCCTGGCGCGAGAACCCGGAGTCGGTGCGCGACCTGCTCTGGACGGCGAAGCAGGCCGGCTTCTCCGACCACCAGCTCGGCGAGCTGTGGCGGACGAACGAGCGCGAGGTGCGCCGCGTCCGCCAGTCGCTCGGCGTCGTGCCGGTCTACAAGCGCGTCGACACCTGCGCCGCCGAGTTCGAGGCGTACACGCCGTACTACTACTCGACCTACGAGCGGCCGACCGAGCGCGTCGGCGACGACGGCCGGGCCGTCGCCGAGTTCGACGACGAGACGGTGCCGCACAAGGGCACGGACCGGATCATGATCCTCGGCGGCGGCCCGAACCGCATCGGCCAGGGGATCGAATTCGACTATTGTTGTTGCCAGGCGGCGTTCGCGCTGCGCGACGCCGGCTATGAAACGATCATGGTCAACTCGAACCCGGAGACGGTCTCGACCGACTACGACACGAGCGACCACCTCTTCTTCGAGCCGCTGACGATCGAGGACGTGCTCAACATCGTCGAGCGCATGAAGCCGAAGGGCCTCATCGTCCAGTTCGGCGGCCAGACGCCGCTCAACCTGGCCAAGGGCCTGGAGGCGGCCGGGGCCCCGATCATCGGCACGAGCGTCGATAGCATCGACGTCGCCGAGAACCGGACGCGCTTCCAGGACCTGGTCGCCCGGCTCGGCCTGAAGCAGCCGGCGAACAAGAGCGCCTCGGAGATGCAGGAGGCGCTGTTCATGGCCCGGGCGATCGGCTTCCCGGTGCTGGTCCGGCCGAGCTACGTCCTGGGCGGCCGCGGCATGGCGATCGTCTACGACGAGGACGATCTCAACCGCTACACCCAGCAGGCGATCGAGGTCTCGACGACGAAGCCGCTGCTCATCGACAAGTTCCTCGAGTCGGCGATCGAGGTGGACGTCGACTGCCTCGCCGACGGCGAGCGGGTGCTGATCGGCGGCGTGATGCAGCACATCGAGGAGGCCGGCATCCACTCCGGCGACTCGGCGTGCGTCCTGCCCCCGTACAGCCTGCCGGCCGGCGTCGTCGCGGAGATCAAGCGGCAGACGCGGGCGATGGCCCTGGAGCTGAAGGTCCAGGGGCTGATGAACGTCCAGTTCGCCGTCGCCGGCATCAAGGCGCACGCCCCGCACGAGGGGACGCCGGAGATCTTCGTCCTGGAGGTCAACCCGCGCGCTAGCCGGACGGTGCCGTTCGTGTCGAAGGCGACCGGCCGGTCGCTCGCCCGGGCGGCGTCGCTGCTCATGGTCGGCAAGACGCTGGTGGAGTTGGGGCTGACGGAGGAGGTGACGCCGAAGCACTTCTCGGTCAAGGAGAGCGTCTTCCCGTTCAACAAGTTCCCGGGGCAGGACATCCTGCTCGGGCCGGAGATGCGCTCGACCGGCGAGGTGATGGGCAGCGACGACACGTTCCCGATGGCGTTCGCGAAGAGCCAGCTCGCGGCGAGTTCGTCGCTGCCGAAGCGCGGCCGGGTGTTCCTGTCGGTCGCCGACCGGGACAAGGCGGCGATCGTGCCGGTCGGTGCCGGGCTGGCCGGGCTGGGCTACCACCTGGTGGCGACGCGCGGCACGGCGAAGGTGCTGCGCGAGGCGAACATCGCCGTCGAGGAGGTGCCGAAGATCGCGGAGGGCCGGCCGAACATCCTCGACGCGCTGCGCAACGACGACATCGCCCTGGTGATCAACACGCCGTCCGGCCGCGGCACCCGCGTGGACGAGGTGCGCATCCGGACGCAGGCGGTCAGCCGGGGCGTGACGGTCATCACGACGCTGTCGGCGGCGTTCGCCGCCCTGGAGGCGTGCCGGGCGCTACAGGCCCAGACGGAGTGGAACGTCACGTCGCTGCAGGAGCGGTTCCCGAACCCCACATAGCCCCGGGCTTGCCCGGGGTCTTCGTCGCGCAAACCCCGGGCTTGCCCGGGGCTATATGGAAGAAGCCACCGCCGCGACGAGCGCCGCCTCCTGGGCCTCGAACACCGTCCGCACGTCGAGGACCAGCTTGCCGTCGCGCAGCCGGCCCAGCACGGCCGGCTGGTGCCGCCGCAGCCGCAGGGCCAACTCCTCGTCGGAGACGTCGGCCGCCTTCACTTCGACGACCCACGCCGGGCACGTCTGGTCCGGCAGCGACCCGCCGCCGACGAACGCCACGTCCGAAACCGCGTCCGCGCTCGCCACGCCCGGCAGGGCCGCCAGTTGCTCCGCCAGCCGCCGCGCCCGCCGCTCCAGCTCGGCCAGCGGCGTCGCCAGCATCCGCAGCGTCGGCACGTCGCGCAGGGCGCGCCCCTCGTCGAGGTAGAGCCGCAGCGTCGCCTCCAGGGCGGCGAGCGTCATCTTGTCGAGCCGGAACGCCCGCATGAGCGGATCCTTCTCGATGCGCTGGATGTGCGCCCTCGCCCCGGCGATAAGGCCGGCCTGCGGCCCGCCCATGAGCTTGTCGCCGCTGAACAGGACGACGTCCGCCCCGGCGGCGACGCTGTCCCGTGCGAGCGGTTCGCCGTCGAAGCCGAACCGGGCGTAGTCGATCAGGGCCCCGCTGCCGACGTCGTCGATGACGGGGACGTTGTGCTTCCGGCCGAGGGCGACGAGGTCGGCGAGCGGCACGCTCTCGGTGAAGCCGCGGACGCGGTAGTTGCTGCAATGGACCTGGAGCAGGGCCGCGGTGTTCGGCGTGATCGCCGCCTCGTAGTCGCGGAGGCGGGTAATGTTCGTCGTGCCGACCTCGCGGAGGACGGCCCCGCTGACGGCCATGATGTCCGGGATGCGGAAGCTGCCGCCGATCTCGACGAGCTGGCCGCGCGAGACGATCACCTCCTTGCCCTGGCAGAGGGCCCGCAGGACGATGACCGTCGCGGCGGCGTTGTTGTTGACGGCCGTCGCCGCCTCGGCCCCGGTCAGGCGGCAGACCCACTCGCGGATCGCGTCCTGACGCGAGGAGCGTTTGCCGGTTTCGAGGTCGAGTTCGAGGTTGAGGTAGCCGCCGGCGGCGTCGCGGGCGGCGTCGGCCGCGGCGTCGGCCATCGGGGCCCGGCCGAGGTTGGTGTGCAGGACGATGCCGGTCGCGTTGATGACGCGCCGCAGCTTCGGCTCGACCTGCTTGCGCAGCCGCGCGGCCGCCGCCTGGGCGAGGACCTCGGCGGTGGCCTGGCCGTCGAGGTTTTCTCCGGCCTTGAGCCGCTCGCGGACGAGGGCCAACTCGGCGCGGATCGCCTCGACGAGCAGTTCGCGCGGCTCGTCGGCGAGCACGGACTGCAAATCGGGGACCGCCAGCACATCGGTGACGGAGGGGAGGGAGCGGAATGGGTTCGCGTCACTCATGCGGATGTTGCCCTGCGGAGTCGGCGCGATAAGGAAACCATTGCCGCGGTAACGTTGCGGCCGCAGCCCTGGATAGAGGCATTCTAGCCGATCCGATCCGGATGTGTCACGCCGGAGTGACGTCGCCATGGGCTCGATCGCTTGGCTCGTCAAAGCGGCCCTGCTCGCCCTGCTTGCGGAGGGCCAGGCCGTCCCCTACGCAAAAGAAATCGCGTCACTCCAGAGCCAGGATGGCATGACGCGCGGGGCCGCCCTCACCAAACTACGGGAGGCTGGCCCCGCGGCGTAGTCCGCTGTCCCGGCGCTGAAGAACCTTGTCGAGCAAATGGACATCCACGCCGCGATCACGCTGGCGTACGTCGATCCGACATCGGTTGAGGCCGCCCGAGTGCTCGTTGACCGACTCAAGCGGGACGACGATCACAAGTTTGTCGATGCGTTCTGTATTGAGCCGCTGCTCCATCTTGGAGAAGTCGCGGGCCCAATCCTGGCGGATGCCCTGGAAGTGGACCGTCCCCAGCGGGCGATTCTCGGCGTCCTGAGTGCCCTCCGGTCCAAGGGTACGGCAGCCGGGCCGAAACTAATCGTGGCGATTCGCCACCAGCAGGAACGCGGGTTCAACACCCAACAGGAAGGGACGCTGCTCCGCACGGCCGGGGCGGTCGGAGCAGACCCGAAAGTCGTTATCCCGGTCGCGGTCGAGGTCGTGAAAAAGCACGGGACGCGAACCGCGGGCGGCGAGGCGCTCGAAGGCCTCCGGTTGTACGGCCCCGCGGCGAAGGAAGCACTGCCATTCCTGCGAACGCGGTACGGGGAGAACGAGTACACCGACCGGAAGATCGCTCGGGCCGTGCTCCGGATCGATCCAGAAGACAGCAAGGCCCGGGCCGTCCTGATCCGGGCGCTCGCCGAACCCGACGACCCCGCCACCGCCGAAGTTGCTCGCGACGCGCTCATCGAAAACGGCAAGTACGCTCTGGTTGACCTGGAGAAAGCAGCTGCCGACACGATGCTGCCGGGGCCGGTACGCGGGGCGGCCTACAAGTTATACTTGAAGCTCCGCTCGCCTTGAGTTCATCCGGACGCCGTAGCCAGCACCCGCAGGTCGCCGTCGCGCCGCGTGACGCCGACGCGGTCGAGGTACTCGCACAGCGGCACCGCGTACTTGCGCGTCGTCCCGAGCAGGTCGCGGATCTCCGCCACCGTCATGCCGGCCGGCTGCGCGACCAGCCGCTCCGTCACCTTCGCCTTCATCTCGGCGTCCACATCCGTGTGCAGGTACACGTCGCCGCCGACGTGGACGAGGTAGCCCTCGGCGATGCACACGTCGAACAGGTCCTTCAGGTTGCCGGCGTTGCCGCCGGCCGCCCCGACGAAGCTCGCCATCTCCGGCGGCTGGAAGCGCCCCTCCGCGAACGCGGCGATGACCTTGTCCTTCAGCTTCCGCAGGTTCGCGCTCAGCTTCGGCTTGAAGTCGGCCCGGCCGAGCCGCTTCAGGTCGCCGAGCAGCACCTTCCGCTGGATCATCCCCTCGACCACCGCGTGGACGAGCGGGTCGTCGCCGACGTAGGCCAGCTGGGCCTGCACCTTCTGCCGGTCGTGCGTCGACATGAGCGGGAACTGCTCGTGCAGCGCGTCGAGGTGCGACAGGACGCGGCCCTCCAGCTCCGTCACCATGTCGCGGTGCAGCAGCCGCCGCCGGGCCCCGCCGACGGCGACCTCGACGAGCTGCCGCTCCGCCTTGAGCTGCTCCAGCAGCGCCTGCGCCTCGTCCGGGGCGAGGGCCGCCCCGCGCACTAAATCGGCCAGCGTGAAGCCGCCGAACGCCCCGAACCACGCCACCGTCAGCGCCCGCGTCCGCGGGTCCTGCGACCAGAGCTGCTCGACCCGTTCCAGCAGCTCGAAGTGCCGCCGGCGGATCTTCTTCGCCACCGGCTGCAAGACCTGGCCGCCGCCGAGCGTGTGCTGGTCGGACACGTCGCGCAGCACGAACGGCTGGCCCCACGTCGTCGTCGCCTCCTCCTCCAGGAAGAGTTGCGCCAGGCCCCACCGCCCCGGGTCGATGCTGTCGCAGTCGAGCAACGACAGCGTCCCCATGACGGCCTGCGTCCCGACGTGGAAGCGCACCGGCATCCGGTGCTTCAGCGTCCGGCTGTAGCCCGCCAGCGTCGTCGCCCGGACGGTGACGACGCGCGACGGCTCCAGGTAGCCGGGCGTCGCCAGCTCCTGGCCGCGCTGTACGTCGTGGTGCTCGACGCCGGCCAGGTTGATCGCCGCCCGCTGGCCGCGATGCACCTCCTCGACAGAGCGGTCGTGGCTCTGCAAAGAGCGCACACGCACCTTCTCGCGGCGCGGCAGCCACTCCAGCTCGTCGCCGACCTTGATGCTGCCGGCGACGACCGACCCCGTCACGACCGTGCCGTGGCCCTGGACGACGAACGACCGGTCGATGCCGAGCCGGAACCACTCCTGCCGCTGGCGTTCCTGCACCTGCGCGCACACCTTGGCGAGTTCGGCCTTCAGGTCGTCGAGACCCATGCGCGTGTGGGCCGACGTCGGCAGGATCGGGGCCTCGGCGAGGAAGCTGCCCTGGACCAGCTCGCGGATCTCGATCGCGACGACCTCGCGCGTCGTCTCGTCGACGAGGTCGGCCTTCGTCAGGGCGATCAGGCCGTGCCGCAGGCCGAGCAGGCGGAGGATCTCCAGGTGCTCGCGCGTCTGCGGCATGACCGAGTCGTCCGCCGCGACGACGAGCAGGGCGATGTCGATGCCGGTCGCCCCGGCGAGCATGTTCTTGATGAAGCGCTCGTGGCCCGGCACGTCGACGATGCCGAGGTGGTAGCCCGGCACGTCGAGGTGGGCGAAGCCGATGTCGATCGTGATGCCGCGCGCCTTCTCCTCGGGGAGGCGGTCGCAGTCGATGCCGGTGAGGGCCTTGACCAGGGAGGTCTTGCCGTGGTCGATGTGGCCGGCGGTGCCGAGGATGAGGTCGCGTGTCATGGCCTGCCTTCGCGCTCGGGGGTGGTGCCGGTATTGTACCGGGCCACCCCCGCCCCACATAGCCCCCGGCGATTACGCGGCCGGGGCGTCCGCCCGCGACGCCGCGGCGAGCTGCTTCGCCAGCGCTTGCGGGTCGAGGGCGTCGAAGAACGCCTGCGCCGTCATCTTCGCGTGGTTCTCCTCGCACCAGCGCTTGATGCGCTCGGCGACCGGCCGGTCGAAGCCGGCCCGCTGCCAGGCGCGGAAGAACTCCTGGTCGTCCGGGTCGCGGTCGACCTTCGGCCGGTCCAGCATCGGGTACTTCCAGCGCAGCAGGGCCAGCGTCCGCGGCAGCGGGATCGGGTACGGCCGATCGACCCACAGGCCGCTAAGGAAGATCAGCACGACCGCCCGCTCGCACAGCTCGCGGGCCCGGCCGCCGCCCGGGAAGAAGCGGCGCGACGGCCCCGGGTCCGCCCCCTTGCGGCGCTGCTCCTCGCGCTCCCACGCCTGGGAGAACTTCTGCAGCTCGCCGCCGAGGTCGAGGACGCTCTTGCCGGCCTCGGCGTCGTCCCGGGCGAGGTCCTTCGCGTCGCGGATGCGCTCCCACAGCGTCGCGACCTTGCGCGTCAGCTCGTCGATGCCGAGCCAGCCCCGGCTGAGGACGCTTCTCCGCTGGAGGAGGACCAGCACCACGACGAACAGGACGACCGTCAGGCCGATCAGGCCGCGCGTCGCCCACTGCCAGAGCGAGAACCCCGGCAGGTCGGCCTCGGTCATCCGCACGTCGACCACCGCGGCCAGGGTCGTCACCAGGGTCAGGAAGCCGACGGCGAGGGTCAGGGTGAAGTTCGCCCTCTCCAGCTTCGCGGCCGCCTCGCGGCTCTCCTGCTCCAGGAGGGCGGTCAGGCTGGCCAGCTCGCCCCTGTAGGTCTGTTCCAGCTGCCGGGCCTGCCGGTCGGCGACATCGATGTCCTGCTTCAGCTGGGCGTAGTCGCGGTGGGCGGCGGCGAGCGTGCTGCCGAGCGGCTCCATGTTCGGCAGGTCGCGCAGCGACAGCGACCCGGTCAGGTGGCCGCCGCTCGTGTCCATGAGCTGGCGGAGCTGGTCCGGCAGGGCGAGGACGTCCTGCGTGTGGCGGAGCAGGTCGTTGCCGACCTGGAGGAGGCGCTGCTGGAGCAGGCCGGCGTGGCGGTAGAGGGCCGGCCGGCGGCGCGGCGGGCTCGCGGCGACCGTCCGGGCCAGGTCCGACGCCAGGTGGAGCACCTCGCGGATGAACCACTGCCAGCGGTCGTGCTTCTCCGCCCACAGGTCCAACTCGCGGCGCAGCTGGCGCGACCGGACCGCGATGTAGATCTCCTGGGCCGACAGGCTGTCCGCCGTCGAGAGCACCTCGCGTTCGATCTCGCCCCAGGGCTGGTCCGGCCGGGGGCAGCACGGCAGGAGCAGGTGCGGTCGCTGCTCCAGTGGCCGGCGGTTGCACAGGGTGAGCAGCTGGCCCTGCACCAGGCCGGTGCCGACCTCCTTGCCGAGCGGGTCGCGCAGGCTCAGCTGCTTGTCGACGAGCGTCCGCAGGGCCGGCAGCCACCGCTGGCCGAAGTACTCCTGCGGCACGTCGGGCAGCCGGCCCGCCGGCGGCGCGACGAAGTAGAACACCAGGCCGCGGTCCTCCTCCTTCAGCCGGGCCGTCGCCTCGACGTTGCGGAGCGGGAACCCCTCGCTCAGCATGGCGAACGCCGTCTCGACCACGTTCCAGAACAGCTGCAACGTGTTCGACGCCTCGCCGACCGGCAGCTCGGGCAGCGGCGGCAGCGGCGGGTCGGTCTCCTTCCGCCGCGGCGAGTAGAGCGAGTCTTCGGGCCAGTAGTTCCAGATGACGAGCTGCGGCGAGAAGATCAGGTTCTCGTGGACGGAGAAATCGACCGAGAAGCTAAAGTGCAGCTGCCGGCCGTTCTGGCGGTACGTCTCGGTCCGGCGGCGCAGTTCGTCGAGCAGGATCTGGGGCGTGACCTCGCGCGGGTAGATGCGGGCGAGGAACGCCTCCATCCGGCCGAGGTCCGGGGCGAGTTCGCCCTTCGGCCAGCCGGCCGGGTCGAGGACGCGAGCCAGGGCCGCCAGGAGGCAGTCCAGGTCGAAGAACAGCCAGCAGCGCCGGGCGAAGATCTGCCCCAGGCGGTCGCGCTTGCCGGCCCGCAGCTCCTGGGCCAGGGTCCGGTGGTGCAGCTCCAGGGCGTCCAGGCACGACGCGACGCCGTCCGGCGCGCACCAGTCCGGCTTGGCGTCGCGCCAGTCGGACCGGGCCCCGTCGACCCGGTTGAGCGCGGCGTGGCCGCCGGCGGTCAGCAGGAGCTTGAGCAGGGCCTTCAGGCCCCGGGTGTGGTACTCGAGGTCGCGGTCCCAGATGACGGGGCGGCGCAAGACCAGCGCCAGGCGGTCGAAGGCGATCGGGGCGTCCATCGGAGGAGACTCGGGGCTACTCTCGCCGCCGGCGTCACGCACTCGCCCGGGCCGCGCCGGCGACGTCGGCGGCGTCCACGATCTGGTAGCTGTAGCCCTGCTCCGTCAGGAACAGCTGCCGGTGGTGGGCGAAGTCCTGCTCGCGCGTATCCCGCGTCACGAGCGTGTAGAAGTGGGCCACCTCGCCGTTCGGCTTCGGGCGCAGGATGCGGCCCAGCCGCTGCGCCTCCTCCTGCCGCGAGCCGAACGTGCCCGACACCTGGATCAGGACGTTCGCGTCCGGCAGGTCGAGGGCGAAGTTGCCGACCTTCGACAGGATGAGCTGCCGCACCTCGCCGGTGCGGAACCGGCGGTAGAGGTCCTCGCGCTCGTCGTGGCTGGTCTGGCCGGTGATGAGCGGCAGGTCGAACCGCTTGCGCAGGGACCGGAGCTGCTTCAGGTACTGGCCGATGATGAGCACCCGGCTGTCCGGATACCGCGCCAGCAGGTCGGCGACGACGTCCTCCTTGTTCGGGTTCTCGCTGGCGAGGCGGTACTTGTTGCGCCACTCGGCGACGGCGTACTCCATGCGCAGGGCCTCCGGCAGGCCGACGCGGATCTCCGCGCAGGTCGCCTCGGCGATCCAGCCGCGCGACTCCAGCTCGCGCCACGGCACGTCGTACTTCTTCGGGCCGATCAGGCTGAAGACGTCCGCCTCGCGGCCGTCCTCGCGGACGAGGGTCGCCGTCAGCCCCAGCCGGCGGCGCGCCTGGATCTGGGCCGTCACCCGGAAGACCGGCGCGGGCAGCAGGTGGACCTCGTCGTAGATGATGAGGCCCCAGTCGCGAGTATCGAAGATCTGGAAGTGCGGGAACTCCTCCGACTTCTCCGGCCGGTACGACAGGATCTGGTACGTCGCCAGCGTCACCGGGCCGATCTCCTTCGACTCGCCGGTGTACTCGGTCACCTGGTCTTCCGTCAGGGTCGTCTTGTCGAGGATCTCGCGCCGCCACTGCTTGACCGAGGTGATGCCGGTCGTCAGGACCAGGGTCGAGCGCTGCATCAGCCCCATGGCGACGAGGCCGACGATGGTCTTGCCGGCCCCGCACGGCAGGACGATGACGCCCGAACCGCCGCGCACGTCGCCGCCGGCGTGGAAGACGTCGACCGCGTCGCGCTGGTAGTCGCGCACCCGGAACGGGGCCCCGGACCGGCACACCTCGCGCAGGGCCAGCTCCAGGGCCGCCCCCTCGGTGTAGCCGGCGAGGTCCTCGGCCGGGTAGCCGACGGTGATCAGGGCCATCTTCAGCACGCCGCGGTGGGCCGGATCGACGCGGAACGTCGCCTTATCGACGCGCTCGCCGAGGAAGGCGCGCACCTTCGGCTGTCGGGCGAGTTCCTCCAGGAGCGGCACGTCCTCGCAGACGAGGAGCAAGCCGTCCGCGTCCCGGCCGAGGCGGACCCGGCCGTACCGGCTGACGATCTCGTGGACGTCGGTGACGAGGTTGCCCGGCACCGGGAACTTGCTGAACTTGCGCAGCGCCTCGACCATGGCGTCGGCGCTATGCCCGGCCGCGGCGGCGTTCCACAACGACAGCGGCGTCAGCCGGTAGGTGTGGATGTGCTCGGGGCTCTTCTCCAGCTCGGCGAACGGCGCGAGCGCGTCGCGGGCGGCGGCGTACTTCGGGTTATCGACCTCGACCAGGACCGACCGGTCGCCCTGCACGATGAGGGGGTTCGTCGGGTCGTACTGCATGCGCGATCAGCCCCTGTTCCATGCCGTGGCGGCTTCCCAACCGGCAGTGTAGTTGTCCCGCGAAAGGGGTTCAAGCGGAACACCCGGTCGGCCGGTGTCATCGTAGCTCGGTCTTGACATCCGTTCGACGGTCGATTTGACGAACGGCGCAGGGGAGTGACAGCCCCTTGACGTTGCCCCGACGGATCGATAGATTGAAACAGGATGTGACGTTACGGCGAGCGGACCCGATGTCGAACTTCCCGGGCGGCTCCTCGCCCAAGTCGGTCCGAACGCATCCGTGGGGGTACGCTTCGCTCCTGGGATGGCTCGACGAGCCACCGGAAAGGCAAGGATAGGCACCGATGCTAGTACTGTCCAGGAAAAAAAACGAGAGCATCGTCATCAACAACGACATCACGGTGACCGTCGTCGAGATCCGTGGTGACAAGGTCCGGCTCGGCATCGTCGCCCCGAAGGACGTGCCGGTCCACCGCCAGGAGGTCTACGACGCGATCCACGGCAAGGAGCCGGCCGCCTCGACGGAGACGCCGCCCCTGCCGGTCAGCCCGCCGCAGAAGCCGCAAGAGATGGCGTAAGACCGCTGGCCCGCCGGCCTTGGGGGGAACAAATCCCAGGTGTCCGCGCGGACAATCGTTCGTCGGTGGATCGATTCGTCTCGGTCCGCGGAAGGCATTTCGTTGCGCGGGACACTTCCTCGCTCATCCGTCACGCTGCTTTTGCTGGATCTTCTCCCACTTGCTGCGGAGCGTGTCGCGGTGCATGCCGAGCGTGTCGGCCGCCCGGGTCTGCACGTGGTCGGCGCGTTGCATCGCCTCGATGATCGCCATCTCCTCCAGGAGGTTGACGTTGAGCGTCGGCAGGCGGGAGCCGGTCGTGCCGCGGCTGTCCGGCAGGCTGAGATCATCCTTCTCGATGCGCGTGCGTGGCTCGCACATGGCCAGGGCCCGTTCGAGCACGGCGCGGAGCTGGCGGACGTTGCCCGGCCAGGGGAAATCGACCAGGGCCTCGACCGCCTCGTCGGAGATGTCGATCTTGCCCTGGCGGCGGTAGTACTCCTGGTTGAACTTGTCGAGGAAGTGCTGGATCAGGTCGGGGATGTCCTCGGCGTGGTCGCGCAGGGCCGGGACGTGGATCGTCGTCGGCGCGAGGCGGAAGTAGAGGTCCTCGCGGAAGCGGCCCTCGTCGACGAGGCGCTGCAGGTCGCGGTTGCTCGTCGCGACGATGCGGACGCTGACCTGGACCGGCTCCCGGCCGCCGACCGGGACGAAGCGGATGACGTTGTTCTCGCCCTCGAACGCCCGCAGGACGTGGCCCTGGACTTCCAGCGACAGGTCGTTGATGCCGTCGAGGAAGAGGATGCCCTCGTCGGCCTGCTGGAAGTGGCCGGCGTGGTCGGAGACCGCGCCGCTGAACGCCCCGCGCACGTGGCCGAAGAACTGCGACTCGGCCAGCTCCTTCGGCACGGACGGGCAGTTCACCTCGATGAACGGGCCGCGCCGCCGGGTGCCGAGCCGGTGCAGGGCCAGGCCGACCAGCTGCTTGCCCGCGCCGCTCTCGCCCTGGATCAGTACAGAGAACGTCTTGTCGGCGAAGCGGCGGATCTGGTCGCGCAGCTTCTGCATCGGCTGGCTCGTGCCGACCATCTCCTCGGACCGGCCGCCCATGCGGACGCCGCGGTAGCGGAGGTTCTCCGCCTCGAGGTTGCGGCGGACGCGCAGCACGCGGAGGTTGCTCGCCAGGCAGCTGGCGAGCACCTCGCAGAAGTGGACCTGGCGCTCGCTGAGCCGGCGGCCCTTCTGGAAGATCTGCAACAGGCCGAACATCTCCGGCACGTCGTCGCCGGCCAGGAGCGGCACGCACAGCGCGTCGGAGAACTCGCCCGGGTCGATCGTCGGCCGGCCGGCCTCCGGCAGCGGCGTGCCGACCCAGAACGTCGCCCGGTCGGCCTGGACCCGGTCGCTCAGTTCCTGGCCGAGCCGGCCGTCGAACGGGGCGGACTTCGGCAGGACGATGCGCGGGAAGGCCGCCTGGCGGTCGAGGCTGTGGTAGGTGGCGCAGGTCGGGTGGAGCTGCTTGATGACCGCCTCCAGGCCGCGCTGCGCCAGGCCGTTCGGCGTCGTCTCGTGGACGGCGGCGGTCATGAACGCGACGAGGGTCGACAGCTCGTCGGCCTGGAACGTCGTCGCCTCGCTCGACGGCACCGGCGGCGTCTGCTCCGCGCGCGGCGTCGGCCCGTCGTGATCGACGCCGCGCTCCGGGTCGGCGAAGCGTAGGCGGACCTCGCCGATGCCGACCAGCTCGCCGTGCTTGAGCGGGGTCGGCCCGGTGATGCGCGTGCCGTTGACCTTGGTGCCGTTCGTCGTGCCGAGGTCGCGGAGGACCCAGTCCGGCTCCTCGAAGGCGAGCTCGGCGTGCCAGCGCGAGGCGTGCTGGTCGTGCAGGACGACGTCGTTGGTGCGGTTGCGGCCGAGGCGGAGGATGCGCGTCTCGTCCAGCTCGACGAAATTCGGGGCGGCGAAGCCGTGTTCGAGTGTCAGGCTGGCGAGCATAACCCCTCTCCTGTCGGTCGGTGATCCGCCACTGTACCGCGCCTATGCGGGAAGTCCAGCCGGAAGGCGCGGCTCCGACAAACGCCCGAACCTCCCTCGACCGTCACAGGGTCTTCAGATACTCGATCACCGCCCGCCGTTCCTCGTCGGTGAGGTGGTCGCCGTAGGTGTGGCCGCCGTTGCTGCGGCCGGGCTTCGTCGAGTCATAATACTTCCGGGCGTCGATCGGGGCGAGGTTGTCCGGCACCCGGTCCGCCTCGGTAACCTTCCAGCCGAGCCGGGCCGCATCATAGGCGTCGAGGTCGGTCTTGAACGACCGCGTGAAGACCTTCGGCCGGGCCTTCGAATTCAGGACGTGGTACGCCGTCGGGGCGCAGCCGTTGTGGAAGTACGGGGCCGTCGCCCAGACGCCGTCCAGCGGCGGGGCCTGGTAGCCGTCGGTGCGCCGGCCCTTGTAGCCGTCGCTGAACCAGCCCTTCGCCTCGCGGGCGAACCAGCTCGCGTTGTAGTGCTCGCCGGCGGCGTGCGAGATGCCGTCGAAGCGCTTCCGGTCCGTGCCGATCTCGTCGAGCGGGACGACCTTGTTCGGGTAAGTCCCGCCCGGGCCGTAGCTGCCGTGGCAGCGGACGCACGTCTGGGCGAACAGCTCCTTGCCCTGGGCGGCGAGCCTGTCGTCGATCGGCAGCGGGTACTTCGGGGCCTCCAGGCTGAGCAGGAACGCACGGATGTCGGCGAAGTCGGCCTCCGCCTTGGCGAACGCCTCCGGGCCGTTGAGCGGGCTCATCATGAACTGCATCAGCGACCGGACGGAGCGCTGGTCGGTCTCGCCGGTCCAGTACATGGTCTTCTTCTTCTTGAGCAGCCACCACGCCGGCGTGTCCTCGCACATGTCGTCGCGAAGGCCGAAGTCGGTCCAGGACGTCTTGACGGTCATGTCCGGGTTGCGCATCCCGAGCAGGAAGACCGACATCGTGCCGGCCTCGATCGTGCCACGGACGTTGGTCGTCACGAAGCGCGCCCGCGGCTTGAGGCCGGACGCGGCGAACATCTCGTTGTTGAAGCTCTCGTAGTCGAGCGTCGAGTTGCCGAGGCCGAGGACGCTCTTGCCGGCGATCGACCCGCCGTGACAGACGAGGCAGTTCTGGGCGATGCCGCGGCCGAAGCCGAGGACGAAGACCGCCTCGCTGAGGCCCATCGGCAGGCCCTTGTTGTCGTAGGGGGCCTCGTGCAGACCGTAACGCTCGCGGTAGAGGCGGTCGTAGTCGGCGGCGGCCGGCTTCTCGGCGAGGCCCCACTGCTTCCAGGCGTCGTCGTACGCCGAGCGCAGGAAGCCGGCCTGGACGTAGTTCGTCGTCAGGAGCTTCTCCCGGCCGCGCGCCGCGTCCGGCTCGCGCGGCGGCCCCTGGCCGACCGTGACGCCCACCGCCGTCAGCAGCCCGGTCGCGATCACCACCGCGCGTCGCATGGTCCCCTCCGTCGCCTGGCCTACTGAGATTGTAGGACGGCCCGCTCGACCTCGGCCGGCGAATCGTGGTAGTGTTACTGTACCCGAAATGACTCGCCCTTGCACGACCAGCCAGAGGACCGGATGACGTTACGCACCTTCCAGGCCGGCGACGAGGCCGCCCAGGTGGCGATCTACAACGCCGCGGCGGCCCACCTGCCGCGCTTCAAGCCGGCCAGCGTGGACGAGGTCCGCCGCCGGGTCGCCGCGACGGACTTCGACCCGGCGACGCGCCTGTTCGCCGTCGCGGACGGCGAGCCGGTCGGCTACGCGACCTTCTCCGACAGTGGCCGGGTCGGCTACCCGTGGTGCCGGCCGGGGTTCGAGGCGCACGCCGGGCCGCTGTTCGACGCGGTGCTGGCGGCCTTGCGGGGCCGCGGCGTGAGGACGGCCTGGGCGGCGTACCGCACCGACTGGAAGCCGGTCGGCGACTTCTTCGCGGCGCGCGGCTTCCCGGTCGCTCGACGGATGCTGAACTTCGCCCTGGACCTGGTCGAGATGCCGACGGTGTCGAACGCCGCCCGGCCGGCGGCGACGGCGCTGGAGCCGGGCGACCTGCCCGCCCTGGTCGCGGCGTGCCCGGGCCTTGTCCGCGGCACGGCGGCCGAGCTGGAAGGGCACCTGTTCCGCAACCCGTACTTCGGCCCGGAGAGCGCCTTCGCCGTGCGCGACCGGGACGGCGCGGCCGCGGCGGCGGCGGTGCTGGTCGTCAACCCGGCGTACGCCGACCCGAAGGCGGTCGACGCCCAGATGCCGTGCTTCCGGCTCGGGGCGTGGGGCACCGAGGGGCTGACCCACAAGCGCATCAACGGCGTGTTCTCCGTCCTGGCCCCGGCGAACCCGAACGGCCAGCGCCTCGCCCTGGACCTGCTCGCCGTCGCTGCCGAGCGGGTCGAGGCGGCCGACGGCTCGACCCTCGCCGCCCAGGTCGCCGACGACCAGCCGCACCTGGTGCGCTTCTACCAGAGCTACTTCCGCGCCCAGGGGAGTTTCCCGATCTACCAGCGCACGCTATAAATGGGAGCGCGGGCGTCCCGCCCGCTCTTCGCCTTCGAGGAAGAAGAGGCGGGCGGGACGCCCGCGCTCCGACGGAGCTCCCTCAGGGCCAGCCCATGATCGACTGCCACCTGCACGTCGTCCCGCCGCGGCTGCCCGGGGTCGGGTTGCTCAACGCCGCGCTGGGCGGCGCGCCGGACCAGGTCGCCGAGGCGCTGCGCCGCGAGCTGCGCGCCGCCGACGTCCACGCCGCCCTCGCCGTCGGGAGCCACGCCAACCTCCCCGACGACCCGCTCGGCGTCACCGCCACGCTCGCCGTCGCGGAGCACGTGCCCGGCCTGCACGCGATCGGCGTCATGGACCCGGCCCCGGCCGACCCGGACCACTACCACCGCGTCGATCGCCTCCTCGCCGACGGTCGGGTCAAGGGCCTCAAGGCGTACCTCGGCTACCTGCCCTACCCGCCCGACCACGCCGGCTATCGGCCGTACTACGAACTGGCGGAGCGCTACCGCCTGCCGGTCGTCTTCCACACCGGCCACACGTTCTCGGCCCGAGCCAAGTTGCGCTTCGCCGGCCCGCTCCTGGTCGACGACGTCGCGGTGGACTTCCCGCGCGTCGAGTTCGTCCTGGCCGGGCTGGGCAACCCGTGGCTGCGCGAGGCCGCCGAGGTCGTCCGCAAGAACCTGAACGTCTCGGCCGACCTGGCCGGCCTCGTCGTCGGCGACGCGGCCGGCTTCGACGACCCGGCCCGGCGGGACGCCCTGGCCGACGTCCGGGACGGCGTCGCGAAGGCGTTCCGCTACGCGGAGCGGCCGAACCGGTTCCTGTTCGGCTCCGGCTGGCCGCTGGTGCCGATCGGTCCCTACCGCGCCTTCCTCGCCGCGGCGGTTCCGGCGGTCTACCACGAACTTGTCTTTGAGGAGAACGCCCAGCGGCTGTTCAAGATCTGAGCCCCTCGCCCCCCGCAAAGCCGGGGGGCGAGGGGTCGGGGTGAGGGGGGCGGAGGCGATCCGGTGTGACAATGCTCACCCACCTCGGGTAGCCCACTCCCCCCTCACCCCCGACCCCTCTCCCCCCGCAAAGCCGGGGGGCGAGGGGAGAAAGAAGGGAACCCATGGGACTGACACGCACCGTCCGCTACCCGGCCGAGCCGCCCGCCTGGGCCGCTGTCGCGAAGCTGCTGACCGCCGGCGGTTACCCGGTGCGGATGGGCATGATCGACGGCGAGCTCGCCTTCCCCGACGAGGAGCCGGCCGAGCCATGGCGCGAGCTGCGCCTGAACACGCCGGGCGGGACGGTCACCCTTCGGCGCGGCCCGGATCGGATCGACCTCGTCGTCTGGGGCAACGCCGCGGGCGAGCTGCTCCAGGGGTGGAACGCGCTGGCCTGGGCGTGCGCCGCCGCCGGCGACGGCGTCGTCGTGACCGAGGCGGGCGACGTCGCCGCGGCGGACTTCCTCCGGACGGCCGACCTGCCCGACGCCCTGCGAAAGTGAGCCATGCTCCGCGACGACCAGCGGCGGGAACTAGACGCCTGGTGTCGCCGGGTCGCCCCGCGCGCCCTGGCCTACGCCCGGTCGCTGCTGCGCGACCCGCTCGCCGCCGAGGACGTCGTCCAGGACTGCTTCTTCCGCCTGCTCACCCACGCCGACGAGTACGACCTCCTCAACGACGGCGTCAAGCTCCTCTTCCGGGCAATCTCGAACAAATGCATCAACGCCGTGACGCGCCGCCGGACGATGGCCAGCCTGGAGATCGCCACGGAGGACGGCCGGAGCGACCCGGTCCACGCCGACCCGACCTGCCCCCTGCCGGAGCAGGTCGCGATGCGGAACGAACTGCAAGAAGCGATCGCGGCGGCGCTGCTGGAGCTGCCGGAGATGCAGCGCGCCGCCCTGGAGCTGGCGGCGCTGGGCCAGAGTAAGGCCGAGATCGGCGAGATCCTCGAGGTGACGCCGAGCCACGCCGGCGTCCTGGTCCACCGGGCCCGCAAGGCCCTTCTGGAGCGGCTCGGGCCGCTCGCCGAGGGGGCGGGGAGGCCGGCCGGGTAGGTCCAGTGCGGTGAGCCGGTCCCGGCCTGCTATAATCTCCCCGACGACAACCTCGGGAGCCCCGCCATGCCGCTCGAAGCCGGCCCGCCCCGCCCGACCCGCCGGCCGCGCGTCTTCCTGAGCTACGGCTGGCAGGACAACCGCGCCCTGGTCCTCCGACTCAAAGACGACCTGGCAGCCGACGGCTGGGACGTCTGGCTCGACAAGGACCGCATCTCCGGCGGCGACGCCTTCACGGCCGAGATCGAGGACGGCATCCGCTGGTGCGACGTCCTGCTCGCCCTGATGGGGCCGCACTCAACCCGGCGGGCGAACGACCCTGGCGGCGACCGCCGCGACAGCATCTGCCACCGCGAGATCAGCATGGCCGACACGGTCAAGGGCCACGGCCGGACGGTGCCGGTCCTGGCCTGCCCGTGCACGCCTCCGCTGCTGCTGCAAGGGCTCGACTACCTCGACATGACCGACTGCCCGGCCGACGCCGCCCGGTACGCCCGGGCCCTCGACGCCCTGCGCGCCGCCCTGGAGGACGCCCTGGCCGGCCGGGTCCGCTACCGCGCCTGGTACGCCAACCTCCGGCCGATCGACTTCCGCGGCGTCCTCCGCGAGAAGGCGGCCGGCTTCCACGCCCGGGCCTGGCTGTTCGAGGAGATCGACCGTTGGCGCGAGGCCGGCACGACCCGGTCGCTGCTGATCCTGGGCGACCCGGGCGTCGGCAAGTCGGCCGTCGCCGCCCGCCTCGTCGAGCGGGAGCCGCGCGTCGCCGGCCACTTCTTCTGCAAGCACGACGAGGCGAACACCCTCGAGCCCGGCCGGCTGGTGCAGACCCTCGCCGCCCACCTGGCGGCCAGCGTCCCGGCCTATTTCTCCCGGCTCGACGACCCGGTCGTCCGCGAACGGCTGGACGCCGCCGACCGCGACCCGGTCGCCGCCCTGACGCAGGGCCTGTTCGGCCCGCTCGCCGCCCTGGACCACCCGGCCGACGACGTGCGTTACCTGGTGATCGACGCCCTGGACGAGGCCCTGGAACACGCGGCGGCGCGGAACCTGGTGCATGTCCTATCGTCGGCCTTGCCGCAAATGCCGGCCTGGCTGCGGCTCATCGCCACCGCCCGGAACGAGCCGGGTGTGACCGAGCGACTCCGCGGCCTGAGGTTCCAGCTGCTCGACGCCAACTCGCCGCGCAACCAGGCCGACGTGCGCGCCTACGTCGCCGCCCGGCTGGGCAAGGTTCCGGGGGCGACCGCCGACCACGTCGAGACGCTTTGCCGGGTGAGCAACAACAACTTCCTCTACGTCGTCCAGACGCTCGACGACATCGACCACGGCCACCTGACGCTGGCCGGCCTGGAGCGGCTGCCGCCGGGGCTGGTGGGGCGCTACCGGACGTTCTTCGAGCGGCAGTTCGCGTCCGAGGCCGACTTCGAGCCGATGCGGCGGGTGCTGGACGTGATGGTCGCCGCGGTCGTGCCGCTGCGCGAGAACGAGTTGGCCGAAGTGACCGGCCTCGACACCGAGGAGGCCCTGCCCCGTCTGGGCCGCCGGCTGCGACAGTATCTGAAGCACCAGGACGACTGGGGCCGCGACCCCGTCTACGCCTTCTTCCACAAGTCCCTCAGCGACTGGCTGACCGACCCCGGCCGGCGCGGCGACGAGTTCACCGCGAGCGTCCGCAAGGGGCACCAGGCCCTGGCCGCCTGGCTCTTCGGCCGGTTCCGCGAGGAGCGGACTCGCTGGCCGCCCTACCTGGTCCGCCACCTGCCGACCCACCTGCTGGCGTGCAAACGCTGGGACGACTTGGCCGTGGTCCTGTCCGAGCCGGCGTACCTGGAGGCGCGGACCGAGGCGGGCGACCTGGCCGGGCTGCTGGCCGACCTCGTCGCGGCGACCGGACCGGCTGGGCTCCAGGCCGAGCACCCGGGGCATCGGCTCCTGGCACTTCTCGCCGCGGCGGTTCCTCCGAAGCAGCACCGCATCGGCCGCGACGCGACGCGGTTGTTCCAGTGCCTGTGGAACGCCTGCCGGTGGGCCGACGCCCAGGAGGGGCCGAAGGTGGCCACGTGGCTGGAAGCCTGGCGGGCAGAGCGGCGGCAGGCGGGGCGGCGCGCCTGGGTGCGGTCGCTCCGGCCGCCTGGCGACAATCTAGCGGAGCGGGAACTCGTGATCGAGGGCGGCGGGGTTGACCACGCCGTCCGGTTGTGGGGCCGGGACAGCGGCAAGCAACGCGTCGGTCGGGCTGGGCAGCGACCCAGAGCCGGACCCCCATCCTGGACGAGGGACGGCCAGGTGCAGGCCACGCCTGGTAACGATCACGTGATTAGCCTCCTGGACCAGGAGGGCCAGCCGCTTGCCCGGCTCGTGGGGCACCAAGGCCGGGTCGTCGCCCTGTGCTGGAGTGACGACTGCCGGGTGCTGGCGAGCGGCTCCTTCGACGCGACGGTCCGCCTGTGGGACCGAGGCAGCGGCCTGGAGGTCGCTCGCAACACCAGGCACGACGCCCCGGTCTACGCGCTGGCGTGGTCGGCCGACGGCCAGGTACTGGCCAGCGGCTCTCTCGACGGGACGATCCGAGCCTGGACCCGGGATGGTTTGGAGGAGATCGCTCAAGTTTCTGGCGAGGATGGGATTTCCCAGTCCCGTCGCCGAATCGAGGTCGAGCATGTCGGCGACGTGGCAGTTGTAACATTCCCTGACCGGAATGCCCTAGCCCGCGACGCGGAAGTCACGGGTCAGCAGCTTGTCGGCCTGGTAGACCTGGCGGGGTGTACCCGGCTCCTGCTCAACTTCAGCAACACCGAGAACATGTCCTCTGATTTCCTGAGGAGCCTGCTCGCCCTGTACGAAAAAGCGCAGGGCCGCGGAGGCCGGTTGGTGCTGTGTTGCCTTCCTTGGCAGATTGACGAACTGTTCCGGGTCACGGGCCTTGGCAGGTTGCACACCATCCTGCCGGACGAGCACCAGGCCCTCCAGTGTTTCTGACGTCCCGATTGACGCAGACACGCCCGGCACAGCCGCTACAATAGCCCGTCGCGGAAGGAGGGACGCATGTTCAACGACAACCGCCCGGCGGGGGGACGGATCCCGGTCAAGCTGCACCGCCGCGTCTGTCTCGTCGTCACCGAGGACGCCGTCCTCGCCGAGGAGCTGCTCGCCCGCAAGAAGCTCGCCCAGGACGTCGTCGGCCGGCTGACCGACCGGGTGCTGCTCGTCCGGCCCGGCCGGGTCGAGGCCGTCGTCGCCGAACTGCAGAAGATGGGCCACACGCCGCAGGTCGGCGCGCGTCGCCCGGAGGGTCCGGGCACCGCATGACGCCGGCGATGACGCAACCCGTGGACTGGATCGCGGCCGCCGAGGCGGCGATGACCCGATACGACGACGCGCTCCTGCGCCAGGTCGCCGGCAAGCTCCTCAAGCCGCGCAGCCAGTGGCCGGTCGAGGAGCTCCGCGCCCGCTGCGTCGCCGCACTGGGCAACCCGGCCACGCTCGACCGCCGGCTCAAGGACCTCGCCCCGACGTGCCTCCAGGCCCTGGCCCTGCTGGCCCACAGCCGGCAGCCGCTCTGGCCGATGGGCCACCTCCTGGAGCTGCTCCTGGCCCTCGGCGACGAGTCGCCGCTGATGGCCGTCTTCCAGTTGATGGAGACCGGCTTACTCTTCCCGGTGTTGCCCGAGGGCTTCGGCCCGCTCCGGTCGTTCGAGCAGTGGGTCGGCTTCCCGGCCCCGGGCGGCCTGTTCCTGTTCGCGCCGCCGAGCGTCGCCGATCGCGTCCTCGGCACCGACCTCGGCCTGCCGGACCTGAGCCGGGAGGACGACCCCGACCTGCCCGCGTCGCCGGCCCCGGCTTCCCTGGCGACGACGCAGACGGCCGACGGCCTGGACTGGCTCCTGCGGCTGGCGGTCCTGTGGCAGCAGATCCTCGCCGCGCCGCTGCGGCGGACGCAGCAGGGGGCGTACTTCAAGCGCGACCAGGAGCGCCTCACCCAGGACGACCGGCTGACCGGCCGCGGGGTCGATCAGCTCGCCGAGCTGCCCGACGCCGGCTTCCTCCTCGCCGAGCTGGCAGAGCGGCTAGGCCTGCTGCGCGACGCGGAGGGCGACCTCCAGGCGGGCGACCTGCCGGCGTCGTGGGAGGACGGCCTGCCGGCGGCGCTGGCCGACGTGTGGGCGGCGTTCCTGCGCGTCCGGCAGTGGAACCCGGTCGACGGCTGGCGGGTCGATGACGCGACCCCGGCCGGCACGTCGTACGCCTCGGCGATCCTGCTGGCGATGCTGCTGCTGGCCCGGCTCGACCCGGCCGCGTGGATCGCCCCGGCCCGGGTCCAGGCGTGGGTGCAGAAGCGCCACCCGTACTGGAAGGGCGACTCGGTCCGGCCGTCGCGCCTGAAGCCGTGGCTGGCCGACTGGCTGCTCGCGTTCGCCTACCCGCTCCGGCTCGTGCAGCTGTCCAAGGACGACGCCGGCGGCTGGCTCGTCCGGGCGACGCCGCTGGCGCGCTGGCTGGTCGGGCAGGGCGAGATGCCCGCCGCGGAGCCGGCCTTCCCGCAGACGCTCCTGGTCCAGCCGAACCTGGAGATCCTAGCCTACCGCCAGGGGCTGACGCCGGCCCTCGTCGCCCGGCTGAGCCAGTTCGCGACGTGGAAGGCCCTCAGCCCGGCCTGCACGTTGCATCTGGAGCCGGAGACGGTCTACCGCGCCCTGGAGGCGGGCGAGTCGTTCGAGACGATCAAGGCGACCCTGGAACGGCACGGCACGCGCGCCCTGCCGCCGGCGGTGATCGACCTGCTGCGGACGTGGAGCAACAAGCGCGACCGGATCACCGTCCTGCCGGCCGGGGTGCTGCTGGAGTTCGCCAGCGCCGCCGACCTGGAGGACGCCTTCGCCCGCGGCCTCCAGGCGATCCGCCTGGCACCGGCGCTCGCCCTGGTCGGCAGCGAGGCCGAGATCGACTTCAAGCACTTCAAGCTGACCGGGTCGCGCGACTACACGATGCCGTCGGAGAAGTGCGTCACGGTCGAGGCAGACGGCGTGACGCTCGCCGTCGATGCGACGCGGTCGGACCTGATCCTGGAGACGGAGCTGCCGCGCTTCGCCGACGGGCTGCCGTCGCCGGCCGGGGCGGACCGTCGCCTGTACCGCCTGACGCCGGCGTCGCTGCGCCGCGGCCGTGACGCCGGCCTGACACCGGCGACGCTGGAGGCGTGGTTCACGCAGCGGACCGGCCAGCCGCTGTCGGCGGCGGCCCGGCTGCTGCTGCAAGGGCCGGAGCTGGCCGTGCCGACGGTGCAGCGGTGCCTGGTGCTGCACGTCGCCGAGCCGGAGATCGCCGACGGCCTGGTGCAATGGCCGGAGACGCGCGGCCTGATCGAGGCCCGCCTCGGCCCGACGGCGCTGGCCGTCGAGGAGGGGCAGCTGCCACGGCTGCGCGAGACGCTCGCGGCGCTGGGGATCGTGCTCCCCTCCACCTGAGCCCGCAGCGCAAGCAAGGGTGCTTCGCAATCAAGACCCTCGCTTGAATTGCGGGCTCTGATTCGGCGTGTAATCCCTCTGCGCGCCACGGGTTGACCCGGGTAGGTCGCCCGTCCCGTCGCGAAAGGACCACCCGTGCGTTTCCTCCTCCTCGCGTCTCTCGTCCTATCCCAGGCCGGCTACGACCCGCTCGCGATCGACAAGGCGAAGCTCGAGACGAAGGATGTCGCCGTAAAGGACGAGAAGCGGTCGCGCGACGTGCCGCTGCGGATCTACCTGCCGAAGGCGACCGCCCCGGCCCCGGTCGTCCTGTTCAGCCACGGCCTCGGCGGCAACCGCGAGGGGAGCGCCTTTCTCGGGCAGCACTGGGCAGGCCGCGGCTACGTCGCCGTTTTCTTGCAGCACCCCGGCAGCGACGATTCCGTCTGGAAGGACACGCCGCTCCTGAAGCGGATGGACGCGATGAAGCAGGCCGCCAGCCTGGAGAACTTCACGCTCCGCGTCGCCGACGTGCCGGCCGTCCTCGACCAACTGGAGCGCTGGAACAAGGACGACCCGACCCTGAAGGGCCGCCTCGACCTGAAGCGCGTCGGCATGTCGGGCCACTCGTTCGGGGCGGTCACGACCCAGGCGGTTAGCGGCCAGACGTTCCTCCTCGGCAAGGGCTTCACCGACCCGCGCATCAAGGCCGCTGTCGTCATGAGCCCGAGCACGCCGCGAGCCGGCGACGCGAAGAAGGCGTTCGCCGACGTGAAGCTGCCGTGGCTGCTCCTGACCGGCACGAACGACACGTCGCCAATCGGCGACCAGACCGTCGAGTCGCGCCTCGCCGTCTTCCCGGCCCTGCCGGCCGGGAGCAAGTACGAGCTGGTCCTCGACAAGGCGGAGCACTCCGCGTTCACCGACCGGGCCCTGCCCGGCGACAAGGAGGCCCGCAACCCGAACCACCACAAGGCGATCCTGGCCGTGACGACCGCGTTCTGGGACGCCCACCTGCGCGACGACGCCGCCGCGAAGAAGTGGCTCGACGGCGACGGGCCGCGGTCGGTCCTGGAGAAGGCCGACCGCTGGCAGAAGAAGTGACGCCCGTCAGTGATACAGGAACAGCGGCACCGGGCAGTCGGCGAGCAGGGTGCGCGTCACCGACCCGAGGAAGAACTCCCAGACCGCCGACCGGCCGTACGCCCCCAGGACGAGGAGGCGGGCGTCGAGCCGCCCGACGTGGTCGAGCAGAACCTTGGCCGGGGCGTCCGCCGTCGCGACCGGGTGCGGCGTCGCACGGATGCCGTGGAAGCCGAGGAACTCGACCGCCCGGTCGGCGTGCCGGGCCGCGTCGAGCCCGTCCGGCCCGGCCGAGACGACGTGGACCGGGAACGCCTGGGCCAGGCCGGTGCCCTGGAACGCCTGCAACGCCCGCGCCGCCTGGAGGCTGCCGTCATAGGCGACGACGATCGACGTGCCGGCCGGCGGCCGGCGCGGCACCGCGACGACCGGGCGCGGCGTCGCCTTGAGGACGCGAGTCAGCGTGTCGCACGGCTCCTCCTGCGTCGCGAAGCGGAAGTGCGTCTGCTGACCGAGCAGGACCGCGTCGTACCGCTGCGCCTCGCGGAGGATCACGTCGGCCGGGCTGCCGACGTCCTCGAGCACCTTCGACGACACGTCCGCCGCGGCGCAGGCGAGGGAGAACTGCTCGAGGAACTGCTCCACCTGGCGCGTCGCCCGGTGGACGCGAGCCTCGTCGCTGCGCTCCTTGAACGCGCCGCCTCCGATCGGGACCATCTCGCCCTGGGTGATCCCCGGCGCATCGACGACGCCGAGGCCGACGGCGAGGGCGTCGAAGCGGCGCGCCCAGTCGATGCCGAGCTCGGCCGCCGCGTGGCTGTACGGGGAGCCGTCGAGACCGATCAAGAGGCTCTTCAGCACGGTCGTCTCCTTTCCGGCTCGGGGCGCTGGGGCTGACGACGGAGAATGCAACTATCGCGCCGGGGAGCGGAAGACTGGCCTGCCCCGCGGTGGGGGCGGTTTCCGGTCGGCTTCGCGGCGGGGTGTTGTCCCGGAACCGCCCAGGTGAGGTGGGCGGTCTCGCTCGCGCTGGGGCTAGGCAGCTCAGGAAGCTCTCCTCGCCGTCACGGCTCCTTGTCGATGCCCGGGTCCAGTTCGCTCGCCTTCTTCGCGTCGGCGTCGGCGAGGTCCTGTTTCCCCATCCGGGCGTGCAGGCGGCTCCGGTCCCGGTAGGCGAACGCGCTCTTCTCGTCCAGCGCGATCGCCCGGTCGAGGTCGGCCAGGGCGGCGGCGAGGTCGTTCAGGCCGGCCCGGGCCACGCCGCGACGGTGGACGCCCCACGCATCGTTCGGGTCGCGGCGGAGCATCTCCTCCGCGTCGGCCAGCGAGGCGTCGAAGTCCTTGTTCAGGGCGTGCGCCCGGGAACGGTTGCCGCGAGCGTTGCGGTAGTCCGAGTCGAGGCGCAACCCCTGGTCGAAGGCATCGACGGCGTCGGCGACCTGGCCCAGGTAGATCAGCGTCAGGCCGAGGTTGTTCCAGGCCAGCACGCTGTTCCGGTCCTTCTCGATGGCGAGGCGGAAGTCGGCCTCGGCCCGGGGGTAATCCTGCCGGTTGAGATGGTACAGGCCGCGCGTGTTGTAGGCGTTCTTGTGCCCGGGGTCGATCTGGATCTGTCGGTCGGCGTCGCGCAGCACCGGGTCCAGGTCGCGCCGCTGCAAATAGGCGATGGCCCGGTTGTTGAACGCGTCCGGGTGGTCCGGGCCGTAGGCGATCGATTCGTTGAAGTCCGCCAGGGCGGCGTCGATCCGACCGGCGAGGAGGCGGCTCATCCCCCGGGCGTTGTAGGCGTCGGCGACGGCGGCGTCGGTCGGGGCGACGCGCAACGCGGCGGTGAGGGCCTCTTCGGCCGGGGTGAACTCGCGCCGGTTGAACGCATCGATACCACGAGAGAACTCGACGCGGAACTGGCGCTCGTCCGGCCGGCTGCCCGGACGGTCGTCGCCGACGCCGAGGTGTCGTAAGAGGAAGTACCCGCCGACGCCGAGGGCGGCCAGGACGAGGACGGAAACGACGAGACGCATGGCGAGGCACCTCGATGGGCGAGATTGCCTCACAGCGTACCGGGGCGGGAAAGCGGACGCCAGCGCGTTCAGCCTGTCGGGTGCCCCTGTAGCTTTTGGCAGGGGGTAGGGGTTACGCTGGTGTCGATCGCTCGTTCGAGTCCCGGAGGCACGGATGCCGACCGTCACCTTTGAGATCGCGTACACGACCGAGGCCGAGCGCCT
>Ga0268299_1001481_pt1 | contig 40499 bp, 39 predicted proteins | sample NOBtaG_FD_193484 | JGI IMG/M metagenome (GOLD analysis project Ga0268299, IMG submission 193484) | Activated sludge microbial communities from bioreactor in Nijmegen, Gelderland, Netherland - NOB reactor | ecosystem: Engineered > Bioreactor > Aerobic > Activated sludge | place: Netherlands... | reverse complement strand
GGCGCGCATGTTCAGGATGGTGACGATGATGTTGATCGAGCCCATGATGGAGCTCGCGCCCATGATGTGCATCGCGAAGATGCCGGCGTCCATCGACGGGCCCATCTGCAGCGTCAGCGGCGCGTAGAGCGTCCAGCCGGCCGACGGGGCGCCGCCGGGCATGAAGAACGAGCCGACCAGCATCAGCGCCGCCGGGATCAGCAGCCAGAAGCTGAGGTTGTTCATGCGCGCGAAGGCCATGTCGGCCGCGCCGATCTGCAGCGGCACCATCCAGTTCGCGAAGCCGACGAAGGCCGGCATGATCGCGCCGAACACCATGATCAGGCCGTGCATCGTCGTGAGCTGGTTGAACAGCTCCGGGTTCACGACCTGCAGGCCCGGCTGGAACAGCTCGGCGCGGATGCCGAGGGCCAGCACGCCGCCGATCATGAACATCGTCAGCGAGAACAGCAGGTACAGCGTCCCGATGTCCTTGTGGTTGGTGGCGAAGACCCAGCGCCGCCAGCCGTGCGGGTGGTGGTGGTCGTGCGCGTGGTCGTCGGCGTGACCGTGGGGGAGAACTGCGCTCATGTCTATCCTTCCAGTCTGTGCGACGGCTTACTTGCGCGCGGCGACGATGTCGGCCGGCTGCACGATCTGACCGGTCTGGTTCGACCAGTTGTTCTTGGTGTAGGTGATCACGGCCGCGAGCTCGGTGTCGGACAGCTGCTTCCAGGCCGGCATCGCGCCGTTGTTGGCGCCGTTCAGCAGGATGGCGATCTGCTTGGCCTTGTCGGCGTCCAGCACGACCGCCGAACCGTCGACCGCCTTGATCGGGCCCATGCCCTTGCCGTTGGCCTGGTGGCAGGCCTGGCAGTTGGCGGCATAGACCGCCGCGCCGCGCGCCACCAGGTCGGGCAGCGCCCACACCTTGGCCGGATCGTCGGCCTTGGCGGCCAGCTTCTTCTTCTCGCCCTCGACCCACGCGGCGTAGTCGGCCTGCGACAGCACCTTCACGTGGATCGGCATGTAGGCGTGCTCCTTGCCGCAGAGCTCGGCGCACTGGCCGTAGAAGTCGCCGGTCTTCTCGGCGCGGAACCAGGTGTCGCGCACGAAGCCCGGGATCGCGTCCTGCTTGACGCCCAGCGAGGGCACCATCCAGGCGTGGATCACGTCGTTGGCGGTCGTGATGATGCGCACCTTCTTGTCGACCGGCACGACCAGCGGGTTGTCGACCTTCAGCAGGTAGTCGTCGGTCGGCGGCGGCTTGCCGCTGTCGGACATCATGCGGTGCGTGAGGTCCAGCGTGGACAGGAAGCTGATGCCCTCGCCCTCGCCCTTGAGGTAGTCGTAGCCCCACTTCCACTGGTAGCCGGTGGCCTTGATGGTCAGGTCGGCGTTGGTGGTGTCCTTCATCGCGACGACCACCTTGGTCGCCGGCAGCGCCATCGCGATGACGATCAGGAAGGGCACCGTGGTCCAGACGATCTCGACCGTGGTGGACTCGTGGAAGTTCGCGGCCTGCGCGCCCTTCGAGCGGCGGTGCTTGAAGATCGAATAGAACATCACGCCGAACACGCCGATGAAGATCACCGTGCAGATGATCATCACGAAGTAGTGCAGCCACTGCTGCTCGGCCGCGATGCGCGTGATGGGCGGGTGCAGGTCGAGCTGGTTGACCGCGGGGCCGCCGGGCAGGTTGTTCACGGCCAGCGCGGAGCCGGTGGCCAGCAGCGCGGCCAGGCCCAGCAGGGCCTCGCCGCCGCGCCGCCGGACCGTCGTCGCGGCCTGGGCGGCACCGCCAAAGAGGGCGTCGATCGTCTTCATCTTGCTCGCTTCCATGCTCGCTTCCAGTCAGATCCCACTCAGGCAGCGTCGCCCGTGGCGACCCCTGCCCTCCACCACGTCGCCGGCCCCTGCCGCAACGCGATGCGAAATTCCTCCGCCAGGGCCCGCCGCAGCTCGGGCCGCACGTAGCGGCCCACCGCGATCATCCGGCCCTGCCCCGACAACTCGATCAGGGATCGATCGTCGTCACGCGGCTCGACCCGGACCCAGTCCGGCGCGAACTCGGCGCGCTCGACGCGACCACCGTTCAGGTGCTCGACCGTCAGGCGACCGGCTTGCAGCGTGATCAACTCCCGATCGGCGGCGTGCCGCGCATACACCAGCAGCGCCACGCCGACCATCACCAACTCCGCCCAGGCGAACGGCATCACCAGCGTGGCGCCGTGCATCCAGAAGTATGTGGCGATCCCCAACGAAATCACGCACAGCGATGCATATACCGCCAGCAGCTGCGAGGGCTTCAGCGAACAATTCCGCTTCAAGGTCCACTCGACCGACAGCGCCGTCTCGCCACGCGACTGCGCTTGCGCGAGCACCCGCCCGAATCGCAGATGCGCCGGGGGCCGACCCGTTGCCAGTGACACTGTCATGCTGCTACCGCCGTTGATCGCCTGCGGTGCGTTGCCGACGAGGATCGCCCAGCAGCCGCGCACGGCGCGCAGTGTATCGCAGCGCCATGGGTCTTCCGGCGTCGTTCAGGGCGTCGGTGGCCGCTGGCCCGCCCGCGCGAGACTGCGCAGCGTCTCGACCGGCACCCGCGTTTCCGCCGCGACGCGCAGGCGCGGCGGCGGCTGGAAGGCGTGGCCCTGGACGATCTCGAAGCTCAGGCTCAGTCGACCGTCGGGCCCGGCCAGCGCCGCCTGCAGTTCGGCCAGCAAGCGCGCCTTCCAGCGCGGCGTGCGCCAGCCGGCGAAGCGCGCGCCGGCGGCGTTGCAGCCGAGGCCCCGCAGTTCGGCCAGCGCGGCCTCGGCGTCGGCCCAGGTCAGCGTCAGCGTCTCCATGTCCATCACCGGATCGGCAAAGCCGGCCTGCACGAGCGCATCGCCCAGGTCGTGCATGTCGATGAAGGCGTGGCCCGGTGCGCCCCAGCCCAGGCGCCGGTACAGCGCGTGCAGCTCGCGCACGGTGTCGGGACCGAAGCACGAGAACATCACGAAGCCGCCGACCGCGACGGCCTCGCGCCAGCGCTCGAAGACCGGCGCCGGGTCGGCCGCCCAGTGCAGCATCATGTTCGACCACAGCAGGCCGGCCCGACCGTCGCGGGGTGCCTGTGCCTCGAGCCACGCCGCCGGTGGCGGACGCAGCCAGCGCCGCGGCGCCCACCACGGCGCGCGCGCAGCGAGCCGCGAACGCTCGGCAAGCGCTGGCGTCGGCTCGACCGTCTCGATGCGTGCTGCGGGGTACTGCGCCTGCAGCGCCGCGCGACCGCCGCCTTGCGCCGACCACCAGTCGATCACGCAGTCCGGGCTGGCCTTGACGATCGCCAGGCGCTCGGCCATGCGGCGCGCCACCTCGCGATGCAGCCAGGGCGCCTCATCGGCCAGCGCCGCACGCCGCAGCTGCGCCTGCACCGCGGCCGGCTGGGCACCGTGCAGGGCGGCGGATGCGGCGGGATCGCTCATGGGCGGCGGCAGTATATTGATCCGACCATGTTCGATGCGACGATGCGGGCCGGCACGCGACTTCCTTCGTGGCTCGGTCGAGCCCTCGGCGCGCTGCCCAATCGCTGCGCGGTCTGCCACGTCGGCGGATCCGGTCCCGAGGCGCGCCTGTGCGGCGACTGCCTCGCGCGCTTCGCACCGCCGCGACCCCGCTGCGAACGCTGCGCGCTGCCGCTGCCGGGCGCGGCTTCGATCTGCGGCCGCTGCCTGCGCGAGCCGCCGCCGTGGGCCCGCGCCGTCGCGGCCTGCGACTACGGCTATCCCTGGGACGGCCTGCTCGGCGCGCTGAAGTTCGAGGCCGCGATCGACCTGGCGCCGGTGCTGGCCCTGCAGCTCGCACGCGCCGTCGAAGCGCGCGCCGTGCCGGCGGTCGACGTGCTGTTGCCGGTCCCGCTGGCCCCGCTGCGGCTGCGCGAGCGCGGCTACAACCAGGCGCTGCTGCTGGCCAGGCCGCTGGCGCGCCGCTTCGGCCTGCGCGTCGCGGTCGACGCACTGCAGCGCCCGGTCGAGACCCCACACCAGATCGCGCTGCCGCGCGAGCAGCGCGCCGCCAACGTGCGCGGCGCCTTCCTGGTCGATCGCGCCGCGGTCGCCGCGCTGCGCGGCCGCCATGTCGCCGTGATCGACGACGTGATGACGACCGGCGCCACGATCGGCGAAGTCACGCGCGTGCTGCGCGACGCGGGCGTGGCCTCGGTGCAGGCTTGGGTCTTCGCGCGCACGCCGCCCTGAGCGTCGCTCTGGGCACCACGACGCCCGTCAGCGCGGCGCCTGCGGCGCCTTCGATCTCGAGCCGCGCACCTCGCAGCGCACGCCGGGACCCAGGGCCTCGCGAAAGTCGTAGAGCCAGACCCGGTCGTTGGCCCACCGCCCGGCCCCGGCCGGCGCGACACCCTCGCACTGCACTGCGACCGGATCCGGCAGCCGCGGATCGCCGAAGGCCACCACCGCCTCGGAGAACTTGACGGTGACCTGCCGGACCTGCGCGACCTCGCCCTGCGGCGAGACGCTGGCGATGCTGGCGGCCTGCGCGGGCACGGCCGCGAACAGCAGCGACGACAACGGGAGCAGCGACCAGGCTGCGCGGATCGGCGGGCGATGCATGCGGCTCCTCGCGATGGGGGTGGCGGGGAGTCTAGGGCGCGGGTGGGGCGGGGAAACGACGGGCGTGTTGCGGGGGGCGTTTCAGTTGTTGGGGGCGAGAGGGCTTCCGACCCAATCCCGCCGCTGGCCACTGGAAGAAGCGGGTGCTCCAAGCTGACCCTCATCAGCGGCGCGTACGCCGGCTACCCGCCGGCCTACGGCATGCGCTTGAGATGTGGCCGCTTCGTGAACCATCGATCGCTCGTAGACACAGCGTCACCGCTTTCCGCGCTGTAGTTGATCGTCAGTTCCTCCCCCTTCGCGATCACACGTGCGGCAACAAAACGAATTGCCTGAGCGGCGCGATCCACCTCATAGCGCAGGTTGGCGGGACTTGCTCCGTTGTAGAGACTGCCGTAGCCCAACGCGATCGCTGCTCGGTAGAGATCGACCTGCCCACGCCCTTTGGCCTCGCTCCAGTTGAACTCGTAGTCTTTGAAGGCTTCTGACGAACCGCGCTTGCCGACAAGCACCGGAGCGAGCTCTACAAGCTCGCCGGCCGCGAAGTCGCGCAAAGCACAAACGCCGCGGCCTTTGCCACTTGTATCGCGTACCTCAAGGGCCCAGTTCATCGCCTCATCCTCAGTTGAATCGTGTGCCATCGTCAGTGGGCATCGCATTGTGCAGATGCCGTTGCTACCTACGCGGAACTCAGGGTTCGCCAGCCGGGTGAACTCCACTTGGATCTGAAAGAGCTGTCTCAACAACGCACGAGTGGCGGCTCTTCCCCGCGAACGGGCTCTGACGCCACCACTCAACTTCGAAGCTCCGTGTTCCACCACAGCGAGAAGCCGATGTTGAAGCCAAGCACGCCGCCGCCCATACCTCGCCCGCTATAACCTGCCCCATGGACTCCCTCATCGCCGCAGCCGCGCGCGCCCTGGTCGCCGGCGACGCGATCGGGGCGCTCAAGCGCGTGGCCTTGCGTGACGATCCGCCGGCACTCGCGCTGCGCGGCATCGCGATGGCGCAGCTGGGCGAGCATCCGCGCGCCCGCGATCTGCTGCGTCGCGCGGCGCGCGGCTTCGGGCCGCACGAGGCGCTGTCCCGGGCGCGTTGCGTCGTCGCCGAGGCCGAGGTGGCGCTGGCCATGCGCGACCTGCGCGGTTCGCCGCGCACGCTGGCCGCCGCGGCCGACACGCTGACCGCGCGCGACGACCCGGCCAATGCGCTGCAGGCCCGGCTGATCGCGCTGCGCCGCCTGCTGCTGCTGGGCCGGCTGGCCGACGCCGCCGAGGCGCTGGCCGCCATCGACGCGCCCGCGCTGACGCCACCGCTGCGCGCCGTGGCCGAGCTGGCCGCAGCCGAGCTGGCGCTGCGTTCGCTGCGCACCGCCGAGGCACTCGCCGCGCTGCAGCGCGCGCACGACGCAGCCCGGCGCGCCGGCGTGCCCGCGCTGGCGGCCGAGGTGGCCGAGGCGCGCGCCGCGCTCGACCGGCCGGCCGCGCGGCGGCTGAGTGCGGGCGCCGAGCAGCCGCTGCGCCTGGCCGAGGTCGAGGCGCTGCTCGCCTCGGGTGCGCTGGTGGTCGATGCCTGCCGTCACCGCGTGCAGGCCGGCGACGCCGGGCTGTCGCTGGCGCGCCGGCCGGTGCTGTTCGGTCTGGCGCGCGCGCTGGCCGAGGCCTGGCCGGGCGATGCCGATCGCGATGCGCTGATCGCGCGCGCCTTCCGCACGCGCCGCCCCGACGAGACGCACCGCGCGCGGCTGCGTGTCGAGATCGGGCGTCTGCGCGCGCTGGTCGCACCGCTGGCGCGCGTCGACGCCACGCCGCGCGGCTATGCGCTGCTGCCGCAGGGTGGGCGTGCGGTCGCCGTGCTGCTGCCGCCGCTGGATGGCGAGGCGGGCGCGCTGCTGGCGCTGCTGGCGGACGGTGCGGCCTGGTCCACGTCGGCACTGGCCCTGGCGCTGGGCGACAGCCAGCGCACGGTGCAGCGCGCGCTGGTCGACCTGGAATCCGCGGGCCGCGCGCGGTCGATCGGCCGCGCACGCGCGCAGCGCTGGCTGGCGCCGCCGCTGGCGGGATTCACGACGATCTTGTTACTCCCCGCTGCGCTGCCGCTCACGTAGATTGGCTCCCGTGGCGCCGCATCGATGCGCCGAACGGAAGCCCCGCATGAGCAAGACCTCCTCCTCATCCGCCAGCAGCAGCAAGGACACCCCGCCCGCCGCCCGCCCCGCCGAGATCGTGCGCGAGTACGGCCCCTTCCCCGGCGTCGACCGCATCGGCGGCGTCAGCCACGACGGCCGGCACATCTGGGCCGCCGGCGGCGCCCGGCTGATCGCGATCGACCCGGCCACCGGCGAGGTCGCGCGGACGCTGGCCCGCGCCGCCGACGCCGGTACCGCCTTCGACGGCAAGCACCTGTACCAGATCGCCGAGTCGCGCATCGACAGGATCGACCCGGCCACCGGCGCGGTGCTGGCGTCGATCCCCTCGCCCGGCCAGGGCCGCGACTCGGGCCTGGCCTGGGCCGAAGGCAGCCTGTGGGTGGGCCAGTACCGCGACCGCAGGATCTACCAGATCGACCCGCAGACCGGCGCGATCCTTCGCAGCATCGAGTCCAACCGCTACGTCACCGGCGTGAGCTGGGTCGACGGCGAGCTGTGGCACGCCACCTGGGACGACGACGAGAGCGAGCTGCGCCGCATCGACCCGGCCGACGGCAGCGTGCTGGACCGGCTGGAGATGCCGCCCGGCACCGGCATCAGCGGGCTCGAGTCCGACGGCGCCGGGCTCTTCTACTGCGGCGGCGGCGCCAGCGGCAAGGTCCGCGCCGTGCGCCGCCCGAAGTCCCGGGTTCCCTGAAGCGCGCGCGGCAGGGTCCTGCCGCGCCGTCGTTCCCCTCGTGTCCTGCCCACCGGTCCGTGGCGACCGGCGGCTGCGGCATGTCCACGTCCCGTTCTTCACCTCCCCAAGGAGCACCCCATGAACACCACCGTCATCGACACCAAGCCCTCGACGAAAGCACCCATCGTGTCCCGCGACCACTGGCTGGCCAAGCGCCTGGCCCTGCTGGAACGCGAGAAGGAGCTGACGCGCCTGGGCGACCAGATCGCCGCCGAGCGCCGCGCCCTGCCCTGGGTGCGCGTCGACAAGCGCTACGTCTTCGACACCCCCGAGGGCCTGCGCTCGCTGGACCAGCTGTTCGACGGCCGCAGCCAGCTGCTGGTGCAGCACTTCATGTTCGCGCCCGGCTGGGAGCAGGGCTGCGCGAGCTGCTCGTACATGGCCGACCACCACGACGGCGCGATGGCGCACCTGGCGCATCGCGACGTGACGCTGCTGGTCGTGTCGCGCGCGCCGCTGGCCGACATCGAGCGCTTTCGGCGGCGCATGGGCTGGCAGTTCCGCTGGGTGTCATCGCACGGCAGCGACTTCAACCGCGACTTCGGCGTGAGCTTCTCGCCGGAGGCCGTGGCCGAGGGCAAGGTCCACTACAACTACGCGCTGCGGCCCTTTCCGGTGGAAGAAGCGCCGGGCATCAGCGTGTTTCGCCGCGGCGAGTCGGGCGAGGTCTTCCACACCTACTCGCGCTACGGGCGCGGCGTCGAGGTGATGATGGGCACCTACCCGCTGCTGGACCTGGTGCCGCGCGGCCGCGACGAGGACGGCCTGTCGCACCCGATGGCCTGGGTGCGGCATCACGACCGCTACGAGCAGCAACCCGCGACGACGCCCGTCGCGAGCTGCTGCGGGGCGAAGGCCTGAAGAGCGCGGCCATGGGCGATCCCTGGCCGTGGCTCGCGGTCGCCGGGCTCGGGGCGCTGCACGGCCTGAGCCCGGCCAGCGGCTGGGTCTTCGTCGCCGCCCGTGGCCTGCGCGGTGGCGATCGCAGGCAGGCTTGGCGCGCGCTGCTGCCCGTGGCGGCCGCCCACGTGGCGGCGATCGCGGCGGTCGCTGCCGCCGTCGCGCAGGGCATCGCGGTCGACCGCGTGCTGTGCCAGTGGCTGGCCGGCGCGGCACTGCTGGGCGCGGCGGCGTGCCTGCTGCCGCGCTGCGGTGCGGTCGTTGGTCAGATCGGTGGTGAGCTTGGCAGCAAGCTCGGCCTGGGGCTGGGCGCCGTGCTGGCCGCCTGCGCGCACGGCGCCGGGATGATGCTGGTGCCGGCACTCGTGCCGCTGTGCCTGGCCGACGGCCCGGCGCGCGCGATCACCGCATCGGGCTCGATGGTGCTGGCGCTGGCGGCGGTCGGCGTCCACCTGGCGGCGATGCTGCTGGCGGCCGGCGGCGTCGCTGCCCTCGTGTGCCGCGGCCTCGCGCTGCACCCGCGCCTGCAACGCGCCGCCGCGTCACGGCAGGTCGGGGCCGCGGTGCTGGCGCTGGTGGGGGTGATGCTGATCGTACCGGGGTAGCGGCGGGTTGATGACGCCCGACAATGGGCGCCTGCGCAGCGCCATGTTCCACATCGTCCTCGTCCACCCCGAGATTCCGCCCAACACCGGCAACGTGATCCGGCTGGCGGCCAATACCGGCTGCACGCTGCACCTGGTGGAGCCGCTGGGTTTCTCGATGGAGGACAGGCTGCTGCAGCGCGCCGGGCTGGACTATCACGAGTACGCGGCCGTGCGCCGGCATGCGTCGTGGGCCGCGCTGCTGGCTGCCGAGCGACCCGATGCCTCGCGGATGTTCGCGTTCACCACGCGCGCCGCCACGCCGCTGGCCGAGGCGCGCTTCGTGCCGGGGGACTGGCTGGTGTTCGGCTGCGAGACGAGCGGCCTCGCGCCGGAACTGCTGGACGCGGCCTTCGCGCCGCCGGCGCAGCGCCTGCGGCTGCCGATGCGCGCGGGGCAGCGCAGCCTGAACCTGTCGAACGCGGTGGCGGTGGCGGTGTTCGAGGCCTGGCGGCAGCAGGGCTACGAGGGCGCGGCGCGCTGAATCGCGAGCCGCGCCGGCCGTCGGTCAGACCGCGGCCTGCTCCATCGCGCAGTAGCGGCCGATCAGCGCCAGCAGCTCTTCTTCGCTGTAGGGCTTGCCGAGGTAGTGGTTCACGCCCAGCTCCGCGGCGTAGTCGCGGTGCTTCTGCGCGATGCGCGAGGTGATCATGATGACCGGCAGCGAGGCCAGCTTCACGTCGCCGCGGATGTTGCGCACGAGGTCGAAGCCGTCCATGCGCGGCATCTCGATGTCGCTGAGGACGATGGCCGGGCGCTCCTCGGCCAGGCGCTCCAGCGCGTCGAGGCCGTCCTTGGCGAGCGCGACGCGATAGCCTTCGCGGGCCAGCAGGCGCTGGGTCACGCGGCGCACGGTGAGCGAGTCGTCGACCACCAGCACCAGCGGTGCCATCGGCGCCGCCGGCAGCACCGGCTGCATGACGACCGGCTGTTGCGGCGCGTGCAGCGCGGCGGCCATGGCCTGGCGCGCGGCATCGCCGTACACCGTTGCCAGCGCCACCGGGTTGTAGATCAGCGCGACGGCGCCCGACGCCAGCAGCGTCATGCCGGCCAGGCCGGGCAGGCGCGAGAGCTGCGGGCCGAGGTTCTTGACCACCACTTCCTGGTTGCCCAGCACTTCGTCGACGTGCAGCACGATGCGCTGCGCGGCCGAGCGCACCACGATCACCGGCTGCGAACGCGCGCCGGCGTCGCCGCCGCGCGGGCTCATCTGCAGCAGCGCGCCCAGCCAGAAGAAGGGCAGCGAGCTGTCGCCGTAGGCGTAGGCACCGGTGGCGTAGGCCCGGTCGACCTCGGCCGCGGTGGCGCGGCGCACGATCTCGATCAGCGTGGCCGGCACCGACACGACGGCATCGCCGGCGCGCAGCATCACGACCTGCGTCACCGCGGTGGTCAGCGGCAGCACGAGCTTGAAGCTCGTGCCCTGGCCGTAGGCGCTGGCGGTCTCGATGCGGCCGCCGAGGGCGTTGACCTCGGAGCGCACCACGTCCATGCCGACGCCGCGGCCGGCCAGCTCGGTCACCTTGTCGGCGGTGCTGAAGCCGGGCATGAAGATCAGGTTGGCCAGTTCGGCGTCGGGGTGCTGGACGTTGCCGTCGATCAGGCCCATCGCGACGCCCTTGTCGCGGATGCGCGCCAGGTTGAGGCCGGCGCCGTCGTCGCGGAACTCGACGCTGACTTCGTTGCCCTCCTGGTGCAGCGAGACGACGATGCTGCCGATGGCGTCCTTGCCGGCGGCGGCGCGCGCCTCGGGCGACTCGATGCCGTGGGTGATGCAGTTGCGCAGCAGGTGCTCGAAGGCGCCGGTCATGCGGTCCAGCACGCCGCGGTCGACTTCGATCGAGCCGCCGACGATGTCCAGGCGGACCTGCTTGCCGGTTTCCTTGGCGGCCTGGCGCACGACGCGGTACAGGCGCTCGGACAGGCCCTCGAACTCGACCATGCGGGTGCGCAGCAGGTCGTCCTGCAGGTCGCGGGTCAGCCGGGCCTGCGAGGCGAGCTCGTCCTCGGCCGTCTCCAGCGTGCGCTGCAGCGAGCGCTGCACGGTGGCCACGTCGTTGACCGACTCGGCCATCATCCGCGTCAGTTCCTGGAAGCGCGTGAAGCGGTCGAACTCCAGCGGGTCGAAGGCCTGCGCGGCGGCCTTGGCGGCCTCCATGCGCGTGCTCATCTGGGTCTCGGCCTGCAGCTCGATGTCGCGCAGCTGGCCGCGCAGGCGCTCGAGGTTGTCGGTCAGGTCGCCGAGCGATCCCTTGATCTGGCCGACCTCGGATTCCAGTCGTGCACGGGCGATGCTGACCTCGCCGGCCTGGTTGACCATGCGGTCGAGCAGCTGGGTGCGCACGCGCACCGCGGCGGCCGACGCCAGCGGCGCACGCTCGGCCGGGGCGACCGGCGCGGTGACGCCGGTGCCGAGCGCGAAGCGCGACCAGTCGATGTCGCGCGCGCCGGCAGCGTCGCGGGCGACGGCGGGCACTGGCAGGTCCTGCACCGCCAGCGACGCCACGGGCTGCGGCATCGGCTCGGGCATGACCGGCAGCGGCGCCGGGGCCGACTCGGCCACGGCCTCGTCGAGCGGCGGCCAGGCGGTGTTGACGACGTGCGACTCGGGCGTGTCGGCCAGCGGCTGCACCGCGTCCTGCGCGGCCGAATAGGCCAGCGCGTCGCGCTGGCGCAGCGCCTCGAAGGCGATGCCCAGGCCGTCGGCGCGCTCGAGCAGCGGCTCGACCTCGGCGGTGCTGGCCGCCGACTCGCGGGCCAGCAGGTGCTCGATCGCGGTCTCGAGGCGGTGCGCCAGTTCGCCCAGGCGCATCGCGCCGGCGAGGCGGGCACCGCCCTTGAAGGTGTGCAGCGTGCGCATGCTGGCGGCGGCATGCGCGTTCTCGTGCGGCTGCGAGACCCAGTCGCGCAGGTGCGCGGTGAGTTCGGGCAGCAGTTCCAGCGCCTCTTCCTCGAAGATCGGGAAGAGGTCGACGTCGACCACGTCGACCGAGTCGAGGTCCTCGTCGGTGTCGAAGGCGGCGCGCGGCGCGGCCTGCTGCACCGCGCGCTGCGCCTCGACGGGGAGCGGCACGAAGGGCTTGAACTCGGCCTGGCCGAAGTCGGCGAAGGCGGTGCCGCCCGGCACGGGGGCGGGGGCGGGGGCCAGCAGGGCCGGCAGGCTGGGCGCGGGCGCGGCGGCTTCGTCCTCGGACACCGCCGGCGCGGCGGCCTGCGCGGCCAGCCGGCGCGCCAGGTCGAGCTCGTGCTCGCCCAGGCGCTGCAGCAGCTCGGGCGGCGGCGACTTCAGGAAGCCGGCGGCGAACTGGTGCAGCAGCCGGCGCATCTCTTCGGCCACGTCGAGGTAGAGCTGGGCATCGCCGCTGCCGCCGCCGCCGAGCTGCTGCGAATGCATCAGCGCGTGCTCGAGCTGGCGCGCCAGCGAGGACAGGTCGGTGAAGCCGACGGTGGCCGAGTTGCCGGCCAGCGAATGCGCGAGCGCGACCGCGGTCTCGCCGACCGGGCGGTCGAGCTCGTGCGTCCACTCGGACAGCTCGGTGCCCAGCCGGCGCGACAGCTCGTCGGCCTCGCTCAGGTAGATGTTGAACAGCGGGATGCTGATGTGCAGCGGGCCGACGACCTTGACCTGGTCGCTGACCGGCTCGTCGGCCGCCGGCGCGAAGGCCGACGACAGCTCGCCGGCACCCGAGGGATGCAGCGCGACGACGATGTCGTTGGACTCGAAGGGCACGACATCGGACTCGGCCGCCTCGTCGAGCGGCGCGACCGGGCTGCCGTCTTCCAGCGCGCCGGGCTGCGGCTCGAAGCCGGCCGCAGCGGCCGGCAGCGTCGGCTGCAGCGGCTCGATCAGCGACGGCGCGTCCGGGACCACGGTGCCGGGCACGGGGGCCGGCATGTCGAGGTCGATGGTGGTGAACAGCGCGTCGTCGGCGATCGCCGGCTTGGGCAGCTCGTCCAGCGGCAGCGGGGCGGTCGGCGAGGCGTCGTAGCCGCGCGAGGCGCTCAGGTCCAGCGCATCGTCGAGGGCCGGCAGTTCGACCGGCGGCGCCGTGGTGTCGAAGGGCTGGTCGAAGGCGGCCAGCGCCTCGGCGTCGGCCAGCGGCAGGACCTCGGGCAGCGCGGGCGCCGGCTCGCCGAGGTCGAAGCTGAAGTCCATGCCCGGCACGGTCTCGGGCTCGGGGGCGGCGACGGGCGCTGCGGGCGGTGCCGGCAGGTCGAGCTCGCTGGCTGCCGGCAGCACCAGGTTGATCGGCGCCATCGGCGCGGCGGGTGCCGTCACCGCGACCGGCGCGGCGAAGGGCGCCGGGGCCGGCGCGGCCACGTCGGCCAGCTTCAGGAGGCGGCCCTCGAGCCGCATCGCATCGGCGACCTTGCGCACCGGCGCGCTGTGCCAGCCGCTGACGTTGCCGGCCGCGATGGCCTCGATCCAGCCGCCGAGGTGGCTCAGCAGGTCACCGCTGAGCTGCAGCAGCTCGACGCTGGCGGGCTGCTGGGTGGCGAGGTGATCGTTGTAGAGCTGCTCGCAGGCCCACGCGGCCTCGCCGAAGTCGTTCAGCCCGACCATGCGCGAGCTGCCCTTGAAGGTGTGGAACGAGCGGCGCACCGTGGTGAGCTGTTCCACGTCGGCCGGCGCTTCGGCCAGCGCGTCGAGCGCGGCCCGCGCGTTGACCAGGACCTCGCGCGCTTCCTCGAGGAAGATGTCGCGCATCTCGTCGTCGCCCTCGAGCCCGGTCTGCTGCACCGGCGCGGAGGGCGTCAGCGACATCAGCGGCATCGGGGCCGAGACGCGCGGCGCCTCCAGGCCGACCGGGTCGGACGCGGTCGAGACGAAGTCGGCCAGCGCGTCGGCGACCTGCTCGCGCACGCGCGCTTCGGTCTGGCGCTTGGCGAACGGCGCGTCGGCGGTCTCGATCGCGGCCTGGGCGCTGGTCAGCGAGGCGCTGAGCTCGGGCTGGGCCGCGACGCCGGGCGACTGCGCCAGCTGGTCGATGCGGCGCGACATCTCGTCCAGCGGCATCGCCCCGCTGTCGCGCGCCAGGGTCTGGGCCTGCGCGACGAGTTCGGCGTCGAGGCGCGGCGCGGCCGCGGCCTCGAGCGCGGAGCTCTGGCGGCCGACCTGCGAGACCAGCAGGCCGGAGACGCTGTCGAACTGGAACAGGGACTTGGCGGCCTGCGGCTGCACGCCCAGCAGGTCGATCAGGAAGCTCAGGGCGCTGAGGTTGCCGGCCAGGCGCTCGAACAGCGGCTGCTGGTGGCGTGCGTCCGAGCCGGCCGCGACCAGCGCGTCGACGTCGTCGCGCATGCGCAGCACGGCCTGCGTGGCCTGGCCCAGGCCCAGCACCGACATCACGCCGCGCATCGCCTGCAGCTGCCCCGGCACGGGGATCAGCACCGCGGGTTCGGTCGGCTTGCGGAAGAACTGGTCGATCAGCTTCTCGGACTCCGACAGCGAGCTGCGCAGCTCCTGCACCACGCTGCCCATCGTCTGGCGATCGGACACGCGGCGGTACAGCTCCTCCATCCAGGTCTCGAGCGGCTCGGGCGTGCCGCCGCCGTGGACCGCGTCGACGCGCTGCGCGAGGCGCTGCACGCGCCCGGCCTGCTCGGGCTGGTCGAAGGCGCCGTCCTCGAGCGCGGCCTCGATGTAGAGCACGCTGGTCGCGATCTCCATCGCCAGCGCCGGTTGCGGCACGCCGCCGCCCTGCACCGACTGCGCGACGGCGCGCGACAGCGAGTCGCCGAGCACCTCGCCGCCCGGCACCAGGCGCTTGAGCGAATCGGCCACCAGCGCGAACTGCTCGTTCAGGCCGGACAGGCGGTGCATCTCGCCGCCGGCGACGGCCGACCACGAGTCCTTGGCGGTCGAGACGCGCTTGCGCGCCTGCGTGATCCACGCCGGGTCGTAGCGACCGAGCTGGACGGCGTTGTAGTCGGCCGGCACGGCGTCGCGCGTCGGCGGGTAGACGGCGCGCACGGCGGCGAGCCGCGGCGCCCGGCCGGCCGACGGGGCCGCCGCCAGGGCGCAGAAGAAATGCAGGTCGCGCGCCAGGCGCTCGGCGGCGGTCGGGTCGCCGCGCTGCTGGCTGCGCAGTTGCGCCAGCAGCCGCGAGGTCATGCGCTTGGCATAGACGTCCGGCGTCAGCAGGCCCTCGGCCTGCGCCTCGAAGAAGGCCGCAGCCAGGCGCCACAGCGTGGCGGTGTGCGGCTGCTCGGCGCCCGCCGCCAGGCCGGCGCTGAGGTCGGACAGGCGCTTCTGCACCGCCGGGCCGGGCTGGCGCATCAGGGTCAGGGACTGGGCCTCGAACTCGGCGGTCATCGCCGGCTCGGCGCCGCGCGGCGCGACGCCGGGCTCCGGAGCGACGTTGTTCCACTGCCATTCCTGCGGCCACAGGTCGGCCGGGTGCACGCGCTCGGCGCCGGCGAGTTCCTGCACCGCGCGGTACTGCGGGAACAGCGCGACCGGCGACACCGCCTTGCCGGCGAGCCGGCGCGCCAGGAAGTCGTGCAGCGCGAACGAGGCGCGCTCGATGACGTCGACCGCGGCCAGGTCGAGCTTGTGCGGCTTGGCGATGAAGCGCTGGACCGCGGCCTCGCTGCCGCGCAGCAGCGCGGCGCCGGCCGGCAGGCCCACGAGCTCGAGCACGCCGACGCCCTGGTGGATGTGCTGGCGCGCCGCACGCAGCAGCGTGGGCTCGACGTCGTCGAGGTCCGACCCGAAGGTGGACTCGGTTTCCTTCAGCGTGCGACGCAGCGCCTTGTGCGCGTTGTCGAGCGACTTGCGCAACTCCTCCTGGACCCAGGCCAGGGCGCTGACGTCGTCGAGGGTGTCGTGTTGACTGTCCATCCGAGGGCGGTCCGGTGACGTGGGGCGCGCGGTCGCGGTCTCTGTGTCGGTGGCGGGTCGCGGATCAGCCGATCTTGAACCGCGCGACCGAGGCCTTCAGTTCCTCGGCCGTGCGCGACAGCTCCCGCACCAGCTGCGCCGTCGAGCGCGTGCCGTCGCCGGTCTGCTCGGTCACCGCGAAGATGTGCTGGATGTTGGCGGCCACGACGTTGGCGGACTGCGCTTCGCGCGACGCGACGTTCGAGATGTCTTCGATCAGCTCGGCGAGCTGGCGCGACACGCGGTCGATCTCGCCCAGCGCGGTGCCGGCGTTGTCGGACAGCTTGGCGCCTTCGACCACGCCCTGGGTCGACCTTTCCATGGCCGCCACGGCATCCTGCGTGTCGGTCTGAATGGTCTTCACCAGCGCGGCGATCTGCTTGGTGGCGTCGCCCGAGCGTTCGGCCAGCCGCTGCACTTCCTCGGCAACGACCGAGAAGCCGCGACCGGCCTCGCCGGCGGACGCGGCCTGGATGGCGGCGTTGAGCGCCAGCACGTTGGTCTGCTCGGTAATGTCGGAGATCAGCTCGGTGATCTCGCCGATCTCCTGCGAGCTTTCGCCCAGCCGCTTGATGCGCTTGGAGGTGTCCTGGATCTGGTCGCGCAGCTGGTTCATGCCGCCGATGGCGTTCTGCACCGCCTGCAGGCCGGACTCGGCGGCCACCAGCGACTGGCGCGCCACCTGGGCCGACTGCGTGGCCTGCGCGGACACGCCGTTGATTCGACCGGCCATCTGCAGCACCGACTCGCCGGTCTCGCGGATCTCGCGCAGCTGTTCGTCGGACGCGGCCAGCAGTTCGGTCGACGTCGCTTCCACCTGCGAGGTGGTCTCGGTCATCCGCGACACCGTGCCCTGCACCTGCGACACCAGCGTGCGCAGTTCTTCCACGGTGTAGTTCACCGAGTCGGCGATGGCGCCGGTGATGTCTTCCGTCACCGTGGCCTGCTGCGTCAGGTCGCCTTCGGCCACCGTCTGCAGTTCGTTCATCAGCCGCAGAATGGCCGCCTGGTTGGCGTCGTTGACGCGCTTGGCTTCCTGCTCCTGGCGTTCGGCTTCCTCGCGCTGCTGGTTGGCGATCGCGGCGCGCTGGCGCTGGTCCTGCAGCGACACGTACAGCAGGCCGCCGATGCCGGCCAGCACGAGCAGCAGCGAGACGATGATCAGCAGCAGGCTGCCGAAGCCGAGGCCGGCGCGCGCCTGCAGCTGCGACTGCACTTCCTGCAGTCCCTTGCGCAGCGGTTCGCTGTCGGCCACGATCTGGGACTGCGCCTCGCGCGCCGACACCAGGCCCTGCAGGTTGCCGAGAATCGCGCCGGCCTGCACGCGGGTCTCCTCGTACTGCTTCAGCAGCGCCTGCAGGCGCTCGCGGGTCGCCGCGTCCTTGGTGCCGGGCAGCCGCAGGTCGGCGTTGCCGTCGAGCAGGCCCTGCGCGATCTCGCGGAAGGAGTTGAGGTCCTTGCCGAGCAGGAACACCGCCTCGGGCGACACGCCCTCCACGGTCAGGAACTCGTTGGCCGACTTGCCGATGCGCTGGGTCAGCATCACGACCTGGCCCACCGCCGACAGCTCGGCCGGCGAGGCGTCCTGCTGCAGCTTCAGCGAGGACACCGTCTCGGCGATCTCGAGCAGGTCGGACGACTGGCGGTTGATGCCGCGCAGCGCCTGGCTCACCTCGGTCAGCGTCTTCTGCTGCGTCAGCACGGTGTTGGAGTTCTTCTCGGCCTTGTCGATCAGCGGCATCAGCGGCTCGAGCATGGGCTGCACCCCCGCCGGCGCCTGCGAGACGGTCTCGCTGCCGGACTGCAGGCCGCGGGTCGCGCCGGCCAGCACGCCGACGCTCTCCTTCACCTCGGGGAAGGCCGCGGTGCTGCCCACCAGGGCCTGCGACACCGACTTCGCGAGGCGCTGCGACTGCATCAGCGCGTCACCCGCGGCCGCCACCTGGCTCGCGCTCTGGTTGGCCGAGTTCAGCGCCAGGCCGGTCACGGTGATCAGGCCGACCAGGCCCAGGATGAAGATGCCCGCCAGCACGCGGCGCTGCTCGGCCGCCGGCAGGCCGCCGATCATCGGCAGGCCGGCGCCGCTGCGCGGCTCGCCGCCTTCGATGCGGGTCTCGCCGAAGGCGTCGGGCATCTCGGAAGGCGCCGCCTCGGAGATGATCGACGAGTCGGCGTTCTGCACCGTGGCCTGCTGGGTCGCCGCCATGTCGAGCGTGGCCGTCCCGTCCGGCCCCACGACCAGGTCGTCGGCCCCCGGGTAGGCATCGTCGAAAGCCAGGTCGTCGTCGTTGGACTTGCGTTGACCCAGACCCTTGAACTTGTTCAGAAAGCCCATAAAAGCCTCTCGCTCACCTCGGTGGTTCGGTCGGCGTGCTCCGGCGGCTTGCGCTCACCGGGCAATCCTCAGAAAAGCATCCTCGCTGGCCAGCGCGGCCAGCTGCAACTCTTGCCAGCGTCGGCCGCTGGCATCGCTGTAGCGCCCGCCGGCGAAGGCCGGCCGGGCCGGATCGTCGGCGTCGCGCGTCATCTGCTCGGAGCCGCGCAGGCCGGCCAGCCGGTCGACCAGCAGCGCGCAGTTGATCTCGAGCCCCGGATTGAAGGCCACGAGGCGCGACTGCTCGCGCCCGATGTCGCTCATCGCCGTGGCCCGCAGCCCCAGGAAGGACGCCAGGTCGACGACGCCGTGCAGGCGGCCGCGCAGGTTGGCGACACCCAGGAACCAGGCACTGGTGTGCGGCACCGCGACCAGCGCGGCCAGCGGGAAGATCTCGCCGGCCTGGCCGAGCGGCAGCAGCACGCCCTGGCCCGCGCATTCGACCGCCAGCCAGCTGGCGGTGTCGGTCTGCAGGCGCGCGCTCTGCAGGCGCTCGGCCAGCCGGCTTTGCAACTCGCGCAGCGCTTCCTTCTTGGCCATGCCCTGGAGACCCCCGTTGCGTGCGGCTCAGCGTCGCGGCTTCAGTCGAAGGCGCGGATCTTGGCCACCAGCTCGTCGGCATCGACGGGCTTGACCACGTAGTCGCGTGCGCCCTGGCGCATGCCCCAGACCTTGTCGGTTTCCTGGTTCTTGCTGGTGCACATGATCACGGGCACGTCCAGGAAGCGCGGGTCGCGGGTGATGGCGCGCGTGAGCTGGAAGCCGTTGAGCCCCGGCATCACGACGTCCATCAGGATCAGGTCGGGCTTTTCCTCGCCGAGGCGCTTCATGGCCTCGTCGCCGTTCTCGGCCGTGCGCACCTTGTAGCCGCGCTTGCTGAGCAGGTCGGACAGGAAATGCAGTTCGGTCTTCGAATCGTCGACCAACAGGATCTTCTCGATCGCCATGGTGGGGTCCTCGTTATCGGGGTGCCGCCCCGCGCCCTGCGGGGCACGCCGCGGAGCGACGGCTCACGGCCGTCATGCCGCGCGACGGTGCTGTTGCACCGCCTGCAGCAACTGGTCTTTGGTGAAGGGCTTGGTCAGGTAGTCCTCGGAGCCGACCATGCGGCCGCGCGCCTTGTCGAACAGGCCGTCCTTGGACGACAGCATGATGACCGGCACGCCGGAGAACTTGGGGTTGCGCTTGATGATGGCGCAGGTCTGGTAGCCGTCCAGGCGCGGCATCAGGATGTCGCAGAAGATCAGGTGCGGCTGGTGGTCGTTGACCTTGGCCAGCGCATCGAAGCCGTCCTCGGCCAGCACCACCTGGTGCCCGCCCTGCTTGAGGAAGATCTCGGCGCTGCGCCGGATGGTGTTGCTGTCGTCGATGACCAGGACGCGCACCACCTCGGCGACGGTCTCGGACCCCGCTCCCTCTTGCGTCAGCGCTTGGTTCACCGGCCGTTCTCCTCAACGAAGCCCACGGGTCAGATCTGCACCATCTCGAAGTCCTCCTTGCGGGCTCCGCATTCGGGACAGGTCCAGTTCATCGGCACATCGGCCCAGGCGGTGCCCGGAGCGATGCCGTGCTCCGGATCCCCGGCTGCCTCGTCGTAGATCCATCCGCAGATGAGGCACATCCAGGTTCGCGGTTCGCTCACGGTGTCTTGACTGTTCACTACAATGAAAAAAGATTGTAGCGAGCGCCCTCTGCGAAAAGACAAGGGTTAGTGGGCACATACGCAACATTCCTCATAAAACTCTGGAACTCCGTGACCACCTGCGCACAGCGGGCCCGGTCACCGAACGGACCGCCGATGAACACCCCCGCGCAGAGCGCGACCGAGTCCCCCGAAGTGCCCGTCGGCGATGCGCCGCCGGCCTGCGTGATGAGCTTCAATGCCAGCGACCCGAGCGGCGCCGGCGGCCTGGCCGGGGACGTCTCGACGATCGCCGCGATGGGCGCCCACGCGCTGCCGGTCGTCACCGCGATCGTGCTGCGCGACACGGCCGAGGTCTTCGAGTCGCACGAGATCGAGGCCGACACCATCGTCGAGCAGGCCCGCAGCATCCTCGAGGACATCACGATCTCGGCCTGGAAGGTCGGCTTCCTCGGCAGCGCCGAGGGCGTGGCCGGCGTCGCCGAGGTGCTGAGCGACTACCCCGACGTGCCGCTGGTGGCCTACATGAACGGCGTGTCCTGGCTGGACGAGGACGACCAGCAGGCCTACCTGGACGCCTGGCGCGAGCTGATCCTGCCGGCCACCGAGGTGCTGGTCGGCAACCAGCAGACCCTGGTCGACTTCCTGCTGCCCGACTGGGACGGCGAGCGCCCGCCGTCGGCGCGCGAGCTGGCGGTCGCCGCCGGCGAGCTGGGCACCAAGTACGTGCTGGTCACCGGCATCGCGCTGCCGGCCGGCAAGGGCAGCGAGGCCTATGTCGACAACGTGCTGGCCTCGCCCCAGGGCGCGATCACCGGCGAGAAGTTCGAGCGCTTCGATGCCGCCTTCATCGGCGCCGGCGAGACGCTCTCGGCCGCGCTGGCCTCGCTGCTGGCCAGCGGCCAGGACCTGCACCTGGCGGTGTCCGAGGCGCTGAGCTTCCTCGACCAGGCGCTGGATGCGGGCTTTCGGCCCGGCATGGGCAACGTCGTGCCCGACCGCTTCTTCTGGGCGCTGCCCGAGGCAGAGCCGGGCACCGAGGGCGAGGAGCCGGAGGGCGAGCCGATGCCCGACGAGTCCCCGGCCGCCGACCGCGGCCCGCGCCGCATCCATTGAGCTTCGTCGCGATGACCGCCTCCCGCAGCACGCAACTCTTCGAGCGCGCCCAGCGCAGCATCCCCGGCGGCGTCAACTCGCCGGTGCGTGCCTTCCGCGCCGTCGGCGGCACGCCGCGTTTCATCGCGCGGGCCGAGGGCGCCTACCTGTGGGACGCCGACGGCCAGCGCTACGTCGACTACATCGGCTCCTGGGGCCCGATGATCCTGGGCCACGGCCACCCGGCGGTGCTGGAGGCGGTGCAGAAGGCGGCGCGCGACGGCTTCAGCTTCGGCGCCCCGACCGAGCGCGAGATCGAGCTGGCCGAGGAGATCCTGAAGCTCGTGCCCGGGGTCGAGCAGGTGCGCCTGGTCAGCTCGGGCACCGAGGCGGCCATGAGCGCGCTGCGCCTGGCGCGCGGCGCCACCGGCCGCAGCAAGATCGTCAAGTTCGAGGGCTGCTACCACGGCCATGCGGATGCGCTGCTGGTGAAGGCCGGCTCGGGCCTCGCGACCTTCGGCCACCCGACCTCGGCCGGCGTGCCGCCCGAGGTGGTCCAGCACACGCTGGTGCTGACCTACAACGACCTGGCCGGCCTCGAGGCGGCCTTCGACGTCCACGGCCGCGACATCGCCTGCGTGATGATCGAGCCGATCGCCGGCAACATGAACTTCGTGCGCGCCGCCGTGCCCTACATGAAGCGGCTGCGCGAACTGTGCACGCAGCACGGCGCGCTGCTGGTCTTCGACGAGGTGATGACGGGCTTTCGCGTCGCACTCGGCGGCGCGCAGAGCCTGTACGCGCAGCAGATCCCCGGCTTCCGGCCCGACCTCAGCGTGTTCGGCAAGGTCATCGGCGGCGGCATGCCGCTGGCCGCGTTCGCCGGGCCGAAGGCGATCATGGAGCAGCTGGCGCCGCTGGGGCCGGTCTACCAGGCCGGCACCCTGAGCGGCAACCCGGTGGCCACGGCCTGCGGCCTGGCGACCCTGCGCGAGATCCAGAAGCCCGGCTTCTTCGACGCGCTGGCGCAGCGCACGCGCAGCTTGGTCGACGGCCTGCTGGGCGCCGCCCGCCAGGCCGGCGTCCCGATGGTGGGCGACAGCCAGGGCGGCATGTTCGGCTTCTTCTTTGCCGCCAGCCTGCCGCAGGACTATGCGCAGGTGCTGGACACCGACAAGGCGCGCTTCAACGCCTTCTTCCACGCGATGCTGGAGGCCGGTGTCTACCTGGCCCCGGCGCTCTACGAGGCGGGTTTCGTCAGCGCGGCGCACACGCGGGCGGACATCGACTTCACGGTCGACGCCGCCGCGCGCAGCCTGCGCGGCTGATCAGGCCGTCAGGCCGGCGACGAGCGCAGGCCGTAGGTCCCGCCGCCGGCGAACAGGTATTCGACGCGCAGGATCGCCTCGCCCTGCTCGCCGGCGAAGGTGAAGCCGACCATGGCGACCGCGTCGCCGTTGCGGATCTCGGCGACCTTCCAGGCTTCCATGCGCGTCAGCGGCGCGCACTCGATGTGCCAGAGCTTGTCCTTGCGGCGCGGCAGCTCGGCCCGCGCCAGCAGGCCCGCGCCGTCGACCGGCGACGACTGCGGCGGCACCGGTCGCCGCGCCAGGTCGGCCGGCAGCTTGAGGTCGGGCGCGATCTCCAGGTCGAACTCGACGTGCGGGTTGCGCCAGGCGACCTTGCGGGCCATGCCGGCCAGGTAGACCGGCCGGCCCTGGTCGAAGCTGCTCCAGCCGTGGTGGGCCAGCGCTGGCCGCAGCGGCAGGGCCGCGGCGGCCAGCAGGAGGAATCGGCGTTGCATCGGGGTCTCCTTGCTTCCAGGACGAGGGGTGGACCGGCAGCGCTCAGGCATACGCGATCCAGCGACCGCAGATGATGACGGCCAGCCAAAGACCCAGCGACGCGAGGGTCTGCGCGCGCGCCACGCCGTCCAGCTTGTCGAGGCCGCCGCGCGAGTGGAAGGCGGCGGCGTTGAGGCCGGCGATCATCAGCAGCGTCATCTTCAGCACGAAGACGCGGTTGCCGAGCATCTCGGTCGCCTGGCTGGCAAACATCAGCAGTCCCGTCGTTGCGGCCAGGCCAAAGCCGGCCAGCGTCAGCGGCAGGGCGAGCCGCGCCAGGGGCCGTACCGGCAGCGCCGCGCCCAGGCCCCAGACGCGCAGCTCGAACAGCACCAGACTGCCCAGCAGCAGCGCGATGCCGACCACGTGCAGCGACTCGAGCAGCGGGTAGAGCCAGGGGTGGCTCGCGATCCACGCGAAGGCGGTGAAGTCGGCGCGGCCCTGCATGCGGCGGACCATACATCGAGACCGTCATGGAGCGGCTCCTAGAATCCGCGCATGCACCTTCACATCCTGGGCATCTGCGGCAGCTTCATGGGCGGGCTGGCCGCCCTGGCCCGCGAGGCCGGTCATCGCGTGACCGGCTGCGATGCCGGCGTCTACCCGCCGATGAGCGACCAGCTGCGCGCCCAGGGCATCGAGCTGATCGAGGGCTGGGGCGCCGACCAGCTGGCGCTGAAGCCCGATCTCTTCGTCATCGGCAACGTGGTCTCGCGCGGCAACGCGCTGATGGAAGCGATCCTCGACGCCGGCGCGCCCTACACGAGCGGCCCGCAATGGCTGTCCGAGCATGTGCTGCCGGGCCGCCACGTGCTGGCGGTGGCCGGCACGCACGGCAAGACCACGACGACCTCGATGCTGGCCTGGATCCTCGAGGCCGCGGGCCGGCAGCCCGGCTTCCTGGTCGGTGGCGTGCCGCAGAACTTCGGCATCTCGGCGCGACTCGGCGCGGGCTCGCCCTCCGCGCCCTTCGTCATCGAGGCCGACGAGTACGACACCGCCTTCTTCGACAAGCGCAGCAAGTTCGTGCACTACCGGCCACGCACCGCGGTGCTGAACAACCTCGAGTTCGACCACGCCGACATCTTCGCGGACCTCGCCGCGATCGAGACCCAGTTCCACCACCTGCTGCGCACCGTGCCGGCCAGCGGCCGCGTGGTCGTCAACGCGCGCGAGGACAGCCTCTCGCGCGTGCTCGAGCGCGGCTGCTGGAGCGACGTGGTGCGCTTCGGCGTGCGCGGCGACGTGCCGGGCTGGCGTGCGCGGGGCGAGCCGCATGCCTTCGACGTGCTGAAGTCGGGCGTCAAGGTCGGCCGCGTCGAGTGGCCGCTGCTGGGCGAGCACAACCAGCTCAACGCGCTGGCCGCGATCGCGGCGGCCGAGCATGCCGGTGTCGCCCCCGGCGAGGCCGCGCAGGCGCTGGCGCGCTTCGAGAACGTCAAGCGCCGCCTCGAGCTGCGCGGCGAGGTCGCCGGCGTCAAGGTCTACGACGACTTCGCCCACCATCCGACCGCGATCCGCACGACCATCGACGGCCTGCGGCGCCGCGTCGGCCCGCAGGGCGAGGGGCCGCGCATCCTGGCGGTGTTCGAGCCGCGCTCCAACACGATGAAGCTGGGCACGATGAAGGCCCAGCTGCCCTGGGCGCTCGAGGAGGCCGACCTCGCCTTCTGCCATAGCGGCGGCCTGGACTGGGATGCCCACGAGGCGCTGGCGACCCTGGGCGAGCGTGCCGTCGTCGCGGACACGATCGACACGCTGGTGCGGCGCGTCGTCCAGGCCGCACGGCCGGGCGACCACGTGCTGTGCATGAGCAACGGCGGCTTCGGCGGCATCCACGCCAGGCTGCTGGCGGCGCTGGCGCAGTGACCCGCCGTCACGCGGCACCGCCGCGCCACTTGATCTATCTGCACGGCTTTCGCTCGTCGCCGGGTTCGACCAAGGCGCAGCGCATGGCCGCCGAGGTCGCCGCACTGCAGGCGCGCGGCGTCGACATCGAATGGAGCTGCCCGCAGCTGCCGCCCTCGCCGGCCGAGGCCCGCGAGCTGATCGACGCGCTGGCCGCGCCGTGGCCGGCCGACGCGATGGCGGTGATCGGCAGCTCGCTCGGCGGTTTCTATGCGACGGTGCTGGCCGAGCGCCGCGGCTGCCGTGCCGTGCTGCTCAATCCGGCGGTGGAGCCGGCGCGCGACCTGGCGCGGCACATCGGCGAACTGACCGCCTGGCACGACCCGGCGCTGCGCTTCGAGTTCACCGCTGCGCATGTCGAGGAACTGCGCGAGATGCGCCCCGGCGAGATCGTCGACGCCGCGCGCTACTTCGCCGTGATCGCCAAGGGCGACGAGCTGCTCGACTGGCGCGAGATGCAGGCGCGCTATGCCGGCGCGCACGTGAAGCTGCTCGAGGGCAGCGACCATGCGCTGACGGACTTCGATCGGCACCTGCCCGACGTCCTGGCCTTCCTCGGCCTCGATCGACCGACCTGAGCCGGGGGCCTTGCGCCCCGAGGCGACAATAAGACCATGTACGCGCTGTTCGAAGAAGCCGGCAAGTTCCTCGCCGGCCGGGTGATGTCCGAGGCCGAGAGCTCGCTGCAGGTCGAGCTCGACTCCGGCAAGCGGGTCAAGGTGAAGAGCGCCAACGCGCTGCTGCGCTTTGCCAAGCCGGCACCGGCCGAGCTGATGGCGCAGGCGCAGGCGCTGTCCGGCGAGATCGATCTCGACCTGGTCTGGGAGGCGGCCCCCGACGACGAGTTCGGCTTCGACGACATCGCCCGCGAGTACTTCAACGCCAATGCCGACGCGCCGCAGCGGGCCGCGACCCTGTTGCGCCTGTTCGACGCGCCGCACTACTTCCACCGCCGCGGCAAGGGGCGCTTCCGCAAGGCGCCGGAGGACGTGCTGAAGCAGGCGCTGCTGGCCATCGAGCGCAAGGCCCAGCAGGCGCGGCAGATCGATGAGTGGGCGGCCGCGCTCGCGGCGGGCGACTGCCCCGCGCCGATCCGCGACCAGCTCTACAGGATCCTCTTCAAGCCCGACAAGAACGGCCCCGAGTACAAGGCCGTCGTCGAGGCCTCGAAGCGCTCGCACCAGGCCCCGCTGGACCTGCTGAAGGCGGCCGGCGCCATCACCAGCCCCTACCAGTTCCACTGGAAGCGCTTCCTGTTCGAGTTCTTCCCCAAGGGCACGGCCTTCCCGCCGCTGGCGGCGCCGCAGATCAAGGACGAGTTGCCGCTCGCCGCAGTGCAGGCCTTCTCGATCGACGACTCGTCGACGACCGAGATCGACGATGCGCTGTCGGTCCAGGGCCTCGGCACGGACACCATCACGTTCGGCGTGCACATCGCCGCGCCGGCGCTCGCCATCGCCCCCGGCTCGGCGGTCGACCAGGTCGCGCGCACGCGCTGGTCCACGGTCTACATGCCGGGCCACAAGCTGACCATGCTGCCCGACGAGGTGGTGCAGGCCTACACGTTGGTCGAGGGCCGCGACTGCCCGGCGGTGTCGGTCTACTTCACCTTCGATGCGGCCACGCTGGAGTTGCAGCAGGCCGAGACGCGGCTGGAGCGCGTCCACATCGCCGCCAACCTGCGCCATGACCAGCTGGACGCGGTGATCACCGAGGCCTCGCTGGCCGGCGAGGCGCCGGCCGCCTATGCGCATGCCGACGAACTGGCCTTCGCCTTCCGCCTGGCGCGGCACCTGAAAGCCCAGCGCGAGGTGGCGCGCGGCAAGCCCGAGAACTTCAACCGCCCCGACTACAGCTTCAAGCTCGACGGCGTGCAAGGCCCCGAGCCCGACGGCAGCGAGACGGTCGTGATCGGCGAGCGCAAGCGCGGCTCGCCGCTGGACCTGATCGTCGCAGAGGCGATGATCCTCGCCAACAGCCACTGGGGCGGCTGGGTGGCCGACTGCGGCGTGCCGGCGATCTACCGCAGCCAGGCCAGCATGGCGCCCGGCATCAAGGTGCGCATGGGCGTGCGGCCGGCGCCGCATGCCGGCATGGGCGTGAAGCAGTACGCCTGGTCGACGTCGCCGCTGCGGCGCTACGTCGACCTGGTCAATCAGTGGCAGATCGTCGCCTGCGCGCGCCACGGCCGCACCGCGGCGCTGGCCGCGCCCTTCAAGCCCAAGGACGCGGAGCTGTTCTCGGTAATCTCGGGCTTCGACACGGCCTACACCGCCTACAACCAGTTCCAGAACGGCCTCGAGCGCTACTGGACCCTGCGCCACCTCGAGCAGGCCGGCATCGCCGAGCTCGACGCGGCGGTGATGAAGTACGGCCTGGTGCGGGCCGAGACCTTGCCGCTGGTGTTCCGCGCGCTCGGCTGCGAGAGCCTGCCGCGCGGCACGCGCGTGCGCGTGCGCATCACCGGCACCGACCTGCTGACGCTGGACGTGCATGCCAGCCTGGTGGCCCGCCTCGACGAGGCTGCGGCCGCTGCGACGACCCAGGCCGATGTTGGCGACGAAGGCGAAGACGGCGAGGACGAAGCCGCGGCCGCTGCGCCCCTGGCGCTGGCGATCGACCTGCAGGATGGCGACAATGCTCCCGAGCCGGCCGACGCCGGTACCGCGAGCTGAGCTTTCATGAAGAAGCCTTCGAACCACGGCTGGTTGTCCGGGCTGCGACGGCTGAGCACGCTGCAGCTGGCGCTGCTGGTTTCCGTCGGCGTGCACGCCGCATTGCTGACCGTGCGCTTCGTCGACCCCGAGGGCTTCAACCGCGTCTTCAAGGACACGCCGCTCGAGGTGATCCTGGTCAACGCGCGCTCGACCGAGCCGCCGCTCAAGGCCCAGGCCATCGCGCAGGCGGCGCTGGCCGGCGGCGGCGAGGCCCAGGCCGGCCGCGCGACCTCGCCGCTGCCGCCGTCGGCGCTGACCGAGGTCGGCGACTCGCTGGAAGACGCGCGCAAGCAGATCCAGCAGCTGCAGGAGCAGCAGATGCAGATGCTGGCGCAGATCCGGCGCGAGCTGGCGCGCCTGCCGCCGCCCGATCCGCAGCGCGACCAGGGCAGCCCCGAGGCGCGCGCCCAGGCCGAGCAGCGCCGCCAGCTGGTGGAGATGCTGGCCGAGATCGAGAAGCGCATCAACACCGAGAACTCCCGCCCGCGCAAGCGCTACGTGAGCCCGTCGACCAGCGAGGCGGTCTACGCCGTCTACTACGACGTGCTGAAGCGCCGCATCGAGGAGCGCGGCACCAAGAGCTTCCCCGAGGACAAGGGCCGCAAGCTCTACGGCGAGTTGGTGATGATGATCTGGGTCGATGCGGCCGGCCGCGTGCTCGAGACCGAGATCGTCCAGGGCTCGGGCCAGCGCGTGCTCGACCGGCGCGCGCAGGCCATCGTGCGCGCCGCCGCGCCCTTCGGCCCCTTCAGCGACGCGATGCGCGCCCAGGCCGACCAGATCGCGGTCGTGTCGCGCTTCCGCTTCACGCGCGAAGAGGGTCTCGAGACGCGGCTGCTGCAGGCACCCCAGCAATGAAGGACCGGTATGCCGTGGCCGGGCATCCGGTCGAGCACAGCCGCTCGCCCTTCATCCACGCGCGCTTCGCCGAGCTGACGGGTCAGGCGCTGGCCTACGGCCGGCTGCCCTGCCCGCCCGACGCCTTCGCGGCGACCGTGCGCGGCTTCGCGGCCTCGGCCGAGCCCGGCTTCGGCCCGGCGCGCGGCTGCAACGTCACCGTGCCCTTCAAGTTCGAGGTGCCGGCGCTGGCGCGGCGACTGACGCCGCGCGCCGCGCTGGCCGAAGCCGCCAACACGCTGCGCTTCGACGCCGACGGCTGGCAGGCCGACAACACCGACGGTGCCGGCCTGGTGCGCGACATCACCGTCCATGCGGGCGTGTCGCTCCGGGGCGCGCGGCTGCTGCTGGTCGGCGCCGGCGGCGCGGCCGCCGGCGTGCTGGGGCCGCTGCTCGAGGCCGGCCTGGCGGCGCTGGTGCTGGCCAACCGCAGCGTCGACAAGGCGCGCGCGCTGGTGCAGCGGCACACGGCGCTGGCCGTGCGGCACGGCGTCGAACTGCGCGCCGCGCCGCTCGACCGGACCGGGACGGCCTTCGACATCGTCGTCAACGCCACGGCAGCCAGCCTGTCCGGCGCCGGCGTGCCGGTGGCCGGCCAGGTGCTGCGGCCCGGCGCGCTGGCGCTGGACATGATGTACGGCGCGGCCGCGCGGCCCTTCCTGGCCTGGGCCGGCGAGCACGGCGCGCACGGGCGCGACGGCCTGGGCATGCTGGTCGAGCAGGCGGCGGAGTCCTTCGCCTTCTGGCGCGGCGTCCGGCCGCCGACGGCCGGGGTGCTGGCCGAGCTGCAGACCGTCGTCGCGCAGGAGTCGGCATGAGGTGGCTGGCGCGCGGCCTGGTGCTGCTGCTGCTGAGCGCGCTCGCGCTGCAGCTGATGTTCGTGCTGCGCATCGCGATGATGGTGATCATCGACCCGCAGTCGACCACCTTCCAGCGCAGCGAGATCTGGCGCCTGGCGACCGAACGCCACGAGGTGCTCTGGAGCCAGGCCTGGCGCTCCTACCCGCGCATCGGCGAGCCGCTCAAGCGCGCCGTCATCGCGGCCGAGGACGCGAGCTTCACCGACCACGGCGGCGTCGACTGGGAAGCGATCGAGAAGGCCTGGGAACGCAACCAGCGCGCCGAGGCCCGCGCCGAGCGGCTGCAGTCGCGGCTGGAGGCCCAGCGGCCGAAGAACGGCACACCACGAACCGCGCCGCCCCCCAAGGTGGTCGGCGGCTCGACCATCACGCAGCAGCTGGCGAAGAACCTCTTCCTGTCCGGCGAGCGCAGCCTGGCGCGCAAGGGCCAGGAGTTCGTCGTCACCCACGCGCTCGAGGCGCTGCTGTCGAAGGAGCGCATCCTCGAGATCTACCTCAACAACGTCGAATGGGGCGAGGGCCTGTTCGGCGCCCAGGCCGCGGCGCGCCACTACTTCCGCGTCGACGCCGACCGCCTGGCCCCGATGCAGGCGGCGCGACTGGCGGTGATGCTGCCCGCGCCCAAGCGCTTCGAGAAACGCCCCGGCTCGGTCTACATCGCCGGCCGCGCCGCCACCATCGTCGCGCGCATGGGCGCGGTCGAGCTGCCCTGAACGCCCGGCCAACGGAACACTCCAAGCCGCATGTCCGCCTCGTCCCTCAGCGCCGAGATCGCCGCGACCGCCGCCCGGCTGGTGGTCGAGGAAGGGCTCGAGTACGGGCCGGCCAAGCAGCGCGCCCTGAAGATCCTCGGCAGGCGCGGCCTGCCCGCCGGCGACCTGCCGGACAACGAGCAGCTGGAGGACGAGGTCCGCAGCTACCTGGCGCTGTTCTGCGCCGACACCCAGCCGGCCGAGCTGGCCGCGCTGCGCCGGACGGCGCTGCAGTGGATGGATCGCCTCGCGGCCTTCCGTCCCCACCTGACCGGCGCCGTGTGGCGCGGCACGGCCACGCGGCTCAACGACGTGCACCTGCAGCTCTACTGCGACGACCCCAAGTCGGCCGAGATCGCGCTGCTGGATGCCGGCGTCTCCTACGAGGTCGGCAGCACCCGGGCCGCCGACGGCCGCCAGGTCGACGTGCTGAGCCTCGCGCAGCCCAGCCGTGAACTCGGCGAACGCGTCATCGTCCACCTGAGCATCCTGGACCACGACGACCTGCGCGGTGCCCTCAAGCCCGACGCCCGCGGCCGGCCATCGCGCGGCGACGCGGCGGCGCTGCGCCGCCTGATGATGGAGAAGCCTGAATGACCGAATCCAAGCCCCGCTCCGGCCTGAACCGCCGCCTGCTGATGGCCGGCGCGGCCGCCGTCGGCGTCGGTGCCGGCGCCTGGGTGGCGCTGCGCAAGCAAGTGCCGGCCGGTAGTGCCGCCACCGGTCCCGATCTCTGGTCGCTGAGTTTCGACACCCCGGGCGGCACGCCCCTGGCCATGGCCAGCCTGCGCGGCAAGCCACTGCTGATCAACTTCTGGGCCACCTGGTGCGCCCCCTGCATCCGGGAACTGCCGCAGATCGGCCGCTTCTATCGTGATTTCAGCCCGAACGGCTGGCAAGTTCTGGCATTGGCCGTTGACAGCCCCACCCCGGTGCGCGAGTTCCTCGGCAAGCTGCCGCTCCCCTTCCCGGTCGCCCTGGCCGGCCTCGAAGGCAGCGAGCTGTCGCGCCAGCTCGGCAACGATCGCGGCGGCCTGCCGTTCAGTGTCGCCTTCGATGCCAAGGGCGACGCCGTCCAGCGCAAGCTGGGCGAAACCACCTACGAGGAACTGGCCGGCTGGGCTCGCGCGATGGCTTGAAGCGGCCCTGGCCGGATCGACCACGGCCCGTTTTGCGCGTAAAGTCGCGCCTTCGCCGGCCGATCTGCCGGCATCCACGCCGCTTCTGATGGAAATTCTCGTCCTGCACGGACCCAACCTGAACCTGCTCGGCAGCCGCGAGCCTTCGGTCTACGGCGCCACGACGCTGGCCGAGATCGACACGATGCTGCAGAAGCGGGCGGGCGAGGCCGGCGTCGGGCTGGCGAGCTTCCAGAGCAACCACGAAGGCGCGCTGGTGGACCGGGTCCAGGCTGCCGCCAGCGACGGCACCCGTTTCATCCTGATCAATCCGGCCGCCTTCACCCACACCAGCGTGGCCCTGCGCGACGCGCTGGCCGCGGTGGCGATCCCCTTCGTCGAGGTGCACCTGTCCAACGTGCACAAGCGCGAGACCTTCCGCCACCACTCCCATTTCTCGGACCTGGCCGACGGCGTGATCGTCGGCCTGGGCGCCAGCGGCTACCGGCTGGCGCTCGACTACGCGCTCGAGCGCCTGATCCCGGCCCGGCGCTGAACCGGCCTCCGCGGCGATCCCGCGGGCGGCCGGTCTTCCTACAAGTACAACCGTTGGAGAGAGAACCCCATGGACCTGCGCAAGCTCAAGACGCTGATCGACCTCGTGTCGGAGTCCAACGTCTCCGAACTGGAGATCACCGAGGCCGACGGCAAGGTCCGCATCGTCAAGAGCGCCCCGCTGGCGATGGTGCCGGTGGCCGCGCCGGCCGTCGTGGCGCCGGTCGTGATGCCGGCCGCCCCGGCCGCGGGCACCGCGGCGGTGGCGCCCGCCGCCGCAGTGGCCGAGCCGGCGGCGCCCGAGGGCCACGCCGTCAAGTCGCCGATGGTCGGCACCTTCTACCGTTCCGCCAGCCCGGGAGCCAAGGCCTTCGTCGAGGTCGGCAGCGAGATCAAGGAAGGCGAGCCGATCTGCATCATCGAGGCGATGAAGATCATGAACGAGATCGAGGCCGACAAGTCCGGCACGGTCACCAAGATCCTGTGCGAGAACGGCCAGGCGGTCGAGTTCGGGCAGCCGTTGTTCGTCATCGAGTAAGGCTGTCACTCGATGTTCAAGAAGATCCTGATCGCGAACCGCGGCGACCAGCAGACCGCAGGTCTGCGCAGCGGCGAAGCCAGATCGCGCGGCACGCGCAGCGTGCGGGGCGATCAAGCCGCGGAGCACTGAATGTTCAAGAAGATTCTGATCGCCAACCGCGGCGAGATCGCGCTGCGCATCCAGCGCGCCTGCCGCGAACTCGGCATCCGCGCCGTCATCGTCTATTCGGAGGCCGACCGCGACGCCAAGTACGTGAAGCTGGCCGACGAGGCGGTGTGCATCGGCCCGGCCGCCTCGGCCCAGAGCTACCTCAGCATGCCGGCCATCATCGCCGCCGCCGAGGTGACCGACGCCGAGGCCATCCACCCCGGCTACGGCTTCCTGTCCGAGAACGCCGACTTCGCCGAGCGCGTGCAGCAGAGCGGCTTCGTCTTCATCGGCCCGACGCCGGAGGCGATCCGCGTGATGGGCGACAAGGTCGCGGCCAAGCAGGCGATGATCAAGTCGGGCGTGCCGACGGTGCCGGGCGCCGAGGGCGCGCTGCCCGACGACCCGAAGGAGATCATCCGCCAGGCCCGCGCCATCGGCTACCCGGTGATCATCAAGGCGGCCGGCGGCGGCGGCGGGCGCGGCATGCGGGTCGTGCACACCGAGGCGGCCCTGGTGCACGCGGTGCAGACGACACGGGCCGAGGCGGGCGCCGCCTTCGGCAATCCGGCCGTCTACATGGAGAAGTTCCTCGAGAACCCGCGCCACATCGAGATCCAGGTGCTGGCCGACACGCACCGCAACGCCGTGTGGCTGGGCGAGCGCGACTGCTCGATGCAGCGCCGGCACCAGAAGATCATCGAGGAAGCCCCGGCGCCGGGCATCCCGCGCCGCGTGATCGAGCGCATCGGCGAGCGCTGCGTCGCGGCCTGCAAGAAGATCGGCTACCGCGGCGCCGGCACCTTCGAGTTCCTGTACGAGAACGGCGAGTTCTACTTCATCGAGATGAACACCCGCGTGCAGGTCGAGCACCCGGTGACCGAGCTCGTGACCGGCATCGACATCGTGCAGATGCAGATCCTGATCGCGGCCGGCGAGAAGCTGCCGTTCACGCAGCGCCAGATCGAGCTGAACGGCCATGCGATCGAGTGCCGCATCAACGCCGAGGACCCGTACAAGTTCACGCCCTCGCCGGGCCGCATCACGATGTGGCACCCGCCGGGCGGCCCGGGCGTGCGCGTCGACTCGCACGCCTACACGAACTACTTCGTGCCGCCGAACTACGACTCGATGATCGGCAAGATCATCACCCACGGCGACAACCGCAACCAGGCGCTGGCGCGCATGCGCACGGCGCTGCTCGAGACGGTGGTCGAGGGCATCCAGACCAACATCCCGCTGCACCGCGAGCTGATGGTGGACGCCAAGTTCGTCGAGGGCGGGACCAGCATCCACTACCTCGAAGGCTGGATGGCGCAGAGAAAGCGCTGATGCACGAGCTTGTGCTGCGCGCGCCGGAGGCCGCGGTCGAGACGCTGTCCGACGCGCTGATGGAGCTGGACGCGCTGTCGGTCTCGGTCGAGGATGCCGACGCCGACACGCCGGCCGAGCAGGCGCTGTTCGGCGAGCCGGACATGCCGGCGCCGGCGCCCGGCTGGCAGCACTCGACGCTGCGCGCGCTGTTCGCCGACGAGGCCGCGGCGACCGAGGCGGCCACCGTGCTGTTGAGCCAGGACTGGGCGGCCGGCGTGACGCTGCAGGCCATCGAGACGGTCCCGGACCAGGACTGGGTGCGCATCACGCAGTCGCAGTTCGCACCGGTCGAGATCACCCCGAGCTTCTGGATCGTGCCGTCATGGCACGAGGCACCGGCCGCGGCCACGCAGGTGATCCGCCTCGACCCGGGCCTGGCCTTCGGGACGGGGACCCACCCGACGACGCGCATGTGCCTGCGCTGGATCGCGACGCACGAGCCGGCGGTGCGCGGCGCGCGCGTGCTGGACTACGGCTGCGGCTCGGGCATCCTGGCGATCGGTGCGGCGCGCTTCGGCGCAGCGGCCGTCGTGGCCGTCGACATCGATCCGGCCGCGCTGCAGTCCACGCGCGACAACGCCGCGGCCAATGGCGTGGCCTTCGAGGTCGGCGCGCCGGACACAGCCGGCGCGCCGGCGGGCGCCTACCCGCTGGTGCTGGCCAACATCCTGGCGACGCCGCTGAAGCTGCTGGCGCCGCTGCTCGCGGCGCACGTCGCACCGGGCGGCCACTTGGTGCTGGCCGGCATCCTGGCGCGCCAGGCGCAGGAGTTGCAAGCCGCCTATGCCCCGCAACTCGCGCTGCAGGTGGCCGACGAAGAGGACGGCTGGATCCTGATGACGGCCCGGCGAGCGGGCTGAGGCACCCCACGACACCCCGATGGCATCATCCGACGCATGAGCCTGGCCACCCGCTGCACTTCCTGCGGCACGATCTTTCGGGTCGTGCAGGACCAGCTCAAGGTCTCGGAAGGCTGGGTGCGTTGCGGCCGCTGCCAAGAGGTCTTCAATGCGCTCGAGGGCCTGTTCGACCTGGAGCGCGAAGCGCCGCCGCAGCGCAAGCTCAGCGCGACGCAACTGGTGGCGCAGGGCATGGCCGAGTTCGTGGCCAGCCATCCGCCGCGCCCGGGCGAGGACAGCCAGCAGCCCTTTCCCGCCACCGACGAGGGCGATGCCATCGAGTCGCGCTTCCTGGCCGCGCCCAGCGGCAGTGGCGAGCTCGGCGTGGCCCCGCCGCGCGGTGGCGACGCGCATCCCGACTTCGCCGATGCGCGTTTCCCGAGCGAACTGCCGCTCGATGCCGCCGACGAGCCGCAGCAACCCGGGATCGACCTGGGACTCGAGGCGCGGCCGCCCGCAACACCCGAGCCCGCGACGCCGCTGCTGCAGCGCTGGCGTGACAAGCGCGCGGCCCGGCGCGCTGCCAGCCAACCGTCGCCGCTGGAGCCGACGATGGGCGAGGCCGGCGTGGCCGCTGGCCGCCTGGCCGAGCCGGCGGCGGCTCCGTTGCCGCCAGGCGCCCCGGGCTTCCTGCGCCAGGCCGAGGCCGAGGCGCGCTGGCAACGTCCGCGCGTGCGCGTTTCGCTGGTCGTGCTGGGCACGCTGCTGCTGGGTGTGCTGCTGACACAGATCGCGGTGCAGTTCCGCGACGCCTTCGCCACCCAGTGGCCCGAGTCGCGCCCGACGCTGCAGACCTTGTGCGAGCTGCTCGACTGCCGCATCGAACCGCTGCGCCGCCTGTCGGCCGTGACCGTCGAGGCCAGCGGCCTGACCCAGGTCGAGGGCAGCGAGGCCTACCGGCTCAGCGTCACCCTGCACAACCGCAGCGCGGTGCCGATCGCGCTGCCGGCCGTGGAGCTGAGCCTGACCGACGCGACCGGCGCACTGATCTCGCGGCGCGCCCTCGTGCCGGGCGACTTCCGAGCCCTGCCCGGCCAGGCGCCGCCTGCGCCCGTGCTGGCGGCGAGTTCCGAAGCCCAGTTGCAAGCCCTCTTGAGCGCGCGCGGGGTGCGCATCAGCGGCTACACCGTCGAGCTGTTCTATCCCTGAGACCCTCGCCGAGGGCCGCATCGTGCCGGCCCGGCGTCCTTCATTCGCGGAGTTCCCATGCCTGCCCTGATCTGCGGTTCGCTCGCCTTCGACACCATCACCACCTTCCCGGGCCGCTTTGCGCAGCAGATCCTGCCGGAGCAGATCCACATCCTGAACGTGTCCTTCCTGGTGCCGACGCTCAAGCGCGAGTTCGGCGGCTGCGCCGGCAACATCGCCTACACGCTGCAGCAGCTCGGCGGCACGCCGGTGGTAATGGCCACGGTGGGCGCCGACGGCGACGGCTACCTCGAGCGGCTGGCGGGCTGGGGCGTCGAGACGGCCCTGGTCAAGCGCATCGACGAGAGCTACACCGCGCAGGCCATCATCATCACCGACCAGGACAACAACCAGATCACCGCCTTCCACCCCGGTGCGATGCAGTTCGCGCAGCGCACGGCGGTGCCGGCGCGCCAGGACCTGGCGCTGGCGATCGTCGCTCCCGACGGGCGCGACGCGATGATCGAACACGCGGCGCAACTGGCCGCCGCCGGCATCCCCTTCGTCTTCGATCCCGGCCAGGGCCTGCCGATGTTCGACGGCGCGGAACTGCGGCGCTTCGTCGAGCAGGCCAGCTGGGTCGCCGTCAACGACTACGAGGCCCGCATGCTGTGCGACCGGACCGGCCTGAGCCTGGAGCAGCTGTCGCGCTCGCACCTGCGCGGCGTGGTCGTGACCCTCGGCGCCGAGGGCTGCGAGGTCTGGGAGCAAGGCCTGGCCCAGCGCGTGCCCGGCGTCAAGGCGGAGGCCGTCGTCGACCCGACCGGCTGCGGCGATGCCTTCCGCGGTGCGCTGCTCTACGGCCTGGAGCGCGGCTGGTCGCTGGCGCGCTGCGCGGCGCTCGGCAACCGCGTCGGGGCGCTGAAGATCGCCTGTGCCGGACCGCAGAACCACCGCATCGACCGCACGTCGCTCGAACTCTGAAGTCACGGCCGGCGTGCACAAAGCACGCGTCGGCGACGCCACATCCCCCGCTGATTCGCAACGCGGCGCGATGGATTCACGCCTGCGCTGCATCCACGCGCGCTAACGTCGAGCGAAAGGCGAGGCGCCGGGTCACGACCCGAGCGAACGAGGAAGGCAAATGAACATCACGACCTGGTTGCTGCTGATCTGTTCGGCGCTGGCGCTGGCCGCGCTGGCCTGGTTCGTCTCGGCGTGGTGGTACGGGCGCAAGCTCGTCGACCTGCAGCAGCGGCTGGACAAGGTCCGGCACGCCGCCAATCAGCAGTCGGCCGCCGCACGGCACCAGATCACGGTGCTGCAGAAGGAGCTGGCGGAGCGTCCGCCACTCAGCAAGTCGCAGCGCGCGGTGCGCGACGAAGCCGCCGAGGCGGCGGCGCGCAAGCAGGCGCTCGAGGCTTCCCTGGACGAGGCGGCCACGCCGCGTGCGCCGGCGAACGGCTTCGCCGACACGCAGCCGCTGTCGGTGCCGCCGACGAACCTGGCGCGCTGACCCGGCAACGGGCCGACAACGAAAAAGCCCGGCCGAAGCCGGGCTTTCAAGCTCAGGAAGTCCGCTCTCAGGGCTTGGTGCCCGTGGGGAACGGCCACGCAGCCTGGGGGCTGAGCGTGGTCTTCGCTGCGGGAGCCGCTGGCGCAGCCGGAGCTGCAGCGGCCTTCTTCGCAGCCGGCTTCTTCGCTGCTTTCTTCGCCGCAGGCTTCTTGGCCTTCTTGGCAGCAGGCTTCTTGGCCTTCTTCGCCGCAGGCTTCTTGGCCTTCTTGGCAGCAGCCTTCTTGGCCGCAGGCTTCTTGGCAACCTTCTTGGCTGCCTTCTTCTTGGCAGGCGCCTTCTTGGCCGCCGCCTTCTTCGCCGGCGCCTTCTTGGCAGCGGCCTTCTTCGCCGGGGCCTTCTTCTTGGCCGGGGCCTTCTTCGCCGCCGCCTTCTTGGCCGGGGCCTTCTTCGCCGCCGCCTTCTTGGCCGGGGCCTTCTTCTTCGCCGGGGCCTTCTTGGCCGCCTTCTTCGCAGTTGCCATCACGATTCTCCTTGATCAAGTTGCAAAGAGCACTGCAACGCTCGAGCGCTGCAGCGATTCACCGCCTTGGGCATCTTGGAGAAATGCTCCAGGTCGATGAATTCTGTCGTGGGCAACTCGCCGGCGCTTCTGCGACGCCATCCGTCTCACCCACAGATAGGATCTCGTTTCGTTCTTCTTCACTCGTTCCAGTCGAGCGCACCGCCCGACTGGTATTCGGTCACCCGACCCTCGAAGAAATTGGTTTCCTTCTTCAGGTCGATCATCTCGCTCATCCACGGGAAGGGGTTCTCCTCGTTCGGGAAGAGCGCTTCCAGGCCGATCTGCACCGCGCGCCGGTTCGCGATGTAGCGCAGATAGCCCTTGAACATGCTCGCGTTCAGACCCAGCACGCCGCGCGGCATGGTGTCTTCGGCGTAGCGGTACTCCAGCTCGACAGCCTTCTGGAACAGTGCCTTGATCTCGGCACGGAACTCGGGCGTCCACAGGTGCGGGTTCTCGAGCTTCAGCTGGTTGATGAGGTCGATACCGAAATTGCAGTGCATCGACTCGTCGCGCAGGATGTACTGGTACTGCGTCGAAGCGCCCGTCATCTTGTTCTGCCGTCCGAGCGCCAGGATCTGCGTGAAGCCGACGTAGAAGAACAGGCCCTCCATCAGGCAGGCGAAGACGATCAGGCTCTTGAGCAGCGTCTGGTCGGTCTCCGGCGTGCCGGTGTGGAAGTTGGGATCCATGATCGCCTCGATGAAGGGGATCAGGAACTCGTCCTTGTCGCGGATCGACTGCACCTCGTGATAGGCGTTGAAGATCTCGCTCTCGTCGATGCCCAGCGACTCGACGATGTACTGGTAGGCGTGGGTGTGGATCGCCTCCTCGAAGGCCTGGCGCAGCAGGAACTGGCGGCACTCCGGGGCGGTGATGTGCCGGTAGGTCCCGAGCACGATGTTGTTGGCGGCCAGCGAATCGGCGGTGACGAAGAAGCCGAGGTTGCGCTTGATGATGCGGCGCTCGTCCTCGGTCAGGCCGTTCGGATCCTTCCAGGTGGCGATGTCGCGCGACATGCTCACTTCCTGCGGCATCCAGTGGTTGGCGCAGGTGGCGAGGTACTTCTCCCAGGCCCACTTGTACTTGAACGGCACCAGCTGGTTGACGTCGGTCTGGCCGTTGATGATGCGCTTGTCGGCGACGTTGACGCGGCGCGTGCTGGCCGCCGAGGCGACCGCCGACTTCAACGGCATCCCGCCCTGCGAGGTCGGCCGCGGAGCATCGAAGGGGGCCGCACTCGCGACCGACAGGCTCGAAATCAGGGGTGACGATTCTGTGGCCCGTGCATCGCGCAGCGATGAGGGCGGAAGGTGATGCGTCGCAGTGGCGGTTGAACGAGAGTCGTCTTCCCAAACCAGCATGGTGTACGTCCTGTCGATTGAATTATCGGATTGTTGTGTTCAAACACCAAGCACTTGTTGACATCGATGCGATGAAGTTGTTGCGATCGTGCATCGCTCGAGCTCGCGTGCACGATCGCTTCAGGCGCATCGCGTCGTCGTCACTGACAGGCTTCGCACGTCGGATCGTCGATCGCGCAGAACTTCATGTCGGTCGCCGGCGCGCTGCTCGCCGCAGCGATCTGCGCACGCGCCGCGGCCGCTGCTGCATCGACGCTGCCGCCGCGATCGACCGCGTTGAGCTGGCTGCCCGTGACCGTCGACTTCTCCGCGTGCGTCGCGCCGACGGTGCGCAGGTAGTACGTGGTCTTCAGGCCGCGCTGCCACGCGAGCTTGTAGGTGTCGTCCAGCTTCTTGCCCGAAGCCCCGGCCATGTAGATGTTGAGGCTCTGCGCCTGGTCGATCCACTTCTGGCGCCGCGCCGCGGCCTCGACCAGCCACACCGGCTCGACCTCGAAGGCGGTCGCGTACAGCGACTTCAGCTCCTCGGGCACGCGGTCGATGCGGCGCAGGGATCCGTCGAAGTGCTTCAGGTCCATCACCATCACGTCGTCCCACAACCCGAGCTTCTTCAGGTCGCGGACCAGGTACTCGTTGATGACGGTGAAGTCGCCCGACAGGTTGTTCTTGACCGACAGGTTGCTGAACGAGGGCTCGATCGACGCGTCGACGCCGATGATGTTGGAGATCGTCGCCGTCGGCGCGATCGCCACGCAGTTGCTGTTGCGCATGCCGTGCTGCGCGATGCGCGCGCGCAGCGCATCCCAGTCCAGCGTGCTCGAGCGGTCGACCTCGACATAGGACGGCGAAGGGCCCCCGTCCTTCGACGAGCCCGCGCCGCGCTGCTCGGCCAGCAGGTCGAGCGTGTCCTGCGGCAGGATGCCGCGGTCCCAGAGCGAGCCGCGGTAGCTGGAGTAGCGGCCGCGCTCTGCCGCCAGTTCGGTCGACGCCCAGTAGGCGTGGTAGCACACCGCCTCCATCGAGCGGTCGGCGTAGTCGACCGCCCGCTGCGACGCGTAGGGGATGCGCAACTGGTACAGGCTGTCCTGGAAGCCCATCACGCCCAGCCCGACCGGGCGATGGCGCAAGTTGGAGTCGCGCGCCTTCTTGACCGCGTAGTAGTTGATGTCGATGACGTTGTCGAGCATGCGCATCGCGGTCGACACGGTCTTCTTCAGCTTGGCGTGGTCGATCTCGAGGCCGTTGTCGCCTTGCCTGAGGTGCTGCGCCAGGTTGACCGAGCCGAGGTTGCAGACGGCG
>Ga0268299_1001480_pt1 | contig 40543 bp, 29 predicted proteins | sample NOBtaG_FD_193484 | JGI IMG/M metagenome (GOLD analysis project Ga0268299, IMG submission 193484) | Activated sludge microbial communities from bioreactor in Nijmegen, Gelderland, Netherland - NOB reactor | ecosystem: Engineered > Bioreactor > Aerobic > Activated sludge | place: Netherlands... | reverse complement strand
CGCCACGCCACCAGCGACTGGATGGAGATCGAGAAGCAGCGTGGCATCTCGGTGGCCAGCTCGGTGATGCAGATGGAGTACCGCGGCTGCGTCGTCAACCTGCTCGACACCCCGGGCCACCAGGACTTCAGCGAGGACACCTACCGCGTGCTGACCGCGGTCGACGCGGCGCTGATGGTGATCGACGCCGCCAACGGCGTCGAGCCGCAGACACGCCGGCTGCTGCAGGTGTGCCGGGCGCGCAACACGCCGATCCTCACCTTCGTCAACAAGATGGACCGCGAGGTGAAGGCGCCGCTCGACCTCTTCGACGAGATCGAGCGTGAACTCGGCATGAACGTCGTGCCCTTCACCTGGCCGGTGGGCATGGGCAAGTTCTTCGGCGGCGTGCTCGACCTGCGGCGCGACCAGATGCGCGTCTTCACGCCCGGCGAGGACCGCGTCGGCGGTGCCGACGAGATCATCCAGGGCATTGCCAACCCACTGCTCGAGGAGCGTTTCGGCACCGCCTACGAACAGGCCGGCGGCGAGGTCGAGCTGGTGCAGGAAGCCGCGCCGGCCTTCGACGAGGCCGAGTTCCTCGCCGGCCGCCAGACGCCGATGTTCTTCGGCTCGGCGATCAACAACTTCGGTGTCCAGGAAGTGCTCGACGCGCTGGTCGACCTCGCGCCGCCGCCGGGGCCGAAGCCGGCGATGCAGCGGCTGGTGCAGCCCGAAGAGCCGAAGTTCAGCGGCGTCGTCTTCAAGATCCAGGCCAACATGGACCCGGCACACCGCGACCGCATCGCGTTCGTTCGCGTCGCCAGCGGCCACTTCGAGCGCGGCATGCGGCTGAAGGTCACGCGCTCGGGCAAGGAGCTGCGGCCGAACACGGTGGTGAGCTTTCTCAGCCAGCGCCGCGAACTGCTCGACGAGGCCTATGCCGGCGACATCATCGGCATCCCGAACCACGGCGTGCTGCAGCTCGCCGACACGCTGACCGAGGGCGAGCCGCTGCAGTTCACCGGGCTGCCCTTCTTCGCGCCCGAGATGTTCCGCTCGGTCGAGGTCGCCGACCCGCTGCGGACCAAGCAGCTCAAGGCCGGGCTGACGCAGCTCGGCGAGGAAGGCGCGATCCAGGTGTTCCGCCCGGTGGCCGGCACGGTGCTGCTGCTGGGCGCGGTCGGCCAGCTGCAGTTCGAGGTCGTCGCGCACCGGCTCGAGCACGAGTACGGCGTGAAGGCGCGCATCCAGCCCAGCCGCTACCAGGTGGCGCGCTGGATCACCTGCCCGGAGGAGAACGGCGGCGCGAAGGAACTGCAGCGCTTCATCGACGGCAACGCGCACCGCGTCGCCTACGACGCGGTCGACGCGCCCTGCGTGCTGGTGGAATACGCGCCCGAGCTGCGCGCGATCGAGAGCAACTGGCCGAAGATCCGTTTCCACGCGCTGCGCGAGCACGCCGGCTTGGTGTTCCAGAAGCAGCTCGACGGTTGACGAGCCGGGCCGCCCCGCGCGGGCCGGCATTCAGCGCAGCCCACCGGGCCGCCAGTCCTCGAGCCGCACCAGCCAGTCGGCCAGCAACGCCACGGTGGCGAAGTCGAGCCGCTGCCCGTCGCCGAGCACCAGCTCGGCCTGCCATCGCGGGTGGCCGCCGCCGGCCCGCTCGCGCAGCGTCAGCGCCAGATGCAACTCGGCGCCGCCCGCGGGCAGCGACGGCGCCGCGGGGGTCTCGGCGGAGGGTGGCAGTCCGGGCATGGCGGCAACGTAGACCCCCGACGTTGAAAAAGCGTTACCCGGGTCGACGCTCGGCGAGGGCCTCGCGCAGCCGGTCGGCCTCGAGCGCGGGCACGCGCGGCAGCAGATCGGCGGCACGGGCGCGCGCCGCGGGGTCGTCGCGGCCCAGGCGCGCTGCCAGCCGAAGCCGCTGCACGAGCACCATCGCCAGCGCATCGACGGTGTGCTCCTGGTCGATGTCGACCACGGCCAGCCGCGCGGCGGCGCCATCGGTGTCACCGATCGCGATCGCCGCGGCGGCGCCGACCCATGCAGCGACGAGCCCGTCCTCGACGCGCTGCGCGGCACCCAGCGCATCCAGCCGCGCCAGCGCTGCCGCGGCGTCACCGCGCGCCAGGTCGAACCAGGCCCGCTTGGCGGTCAGCACCGCGTGCACGCTGCTGACGCGGCTGTCGCCGGCCTCGTCGAGCAGCCGCTCGGCGGCGTCGACATCCCCGGTGTGCAGGTGCAGGTCGAGCACGAGCTGGCAGGCGGCGAGGCGGATCTCGATGTCGTCGATCGGGCGCACCGCGTCGATCAGCGCCGCCGCGGCCGCCCGTGCCGCAGCGATGTCGCCACGCAGGTAGTGCACGAAGTAGCGGGCCTCGAGGAAGGCCTGCTTCGCGCGCGGGTGCTCGAAACCGGGCGCAAGCGCCTCGCCCTCGTCGAGCAGCGCGTTCGCCGCGTCGCCGCGGCCGGCGTCGGTGTGCAGCTTGACGAGATTGAGGATCGCCGCGCGCTGCTGCGGGACGTGGCCGCAGCCCTGCGCGAGCGCGCGCGAGCGGTCGAACGCGGCCTCGGCGGTGACGCGGTCGTTGCGGCCATAGAGAGCGGCCACGCCCAGCACGACCAGCGACCGCGAGTGCGCCGCGGCATCCCCGACACTTTCGGCAGCGGCCACCGCGCGCCGGGCCATCGCCTCGGCACGTGCGAAGTCGTTGCCGCGCGCCGCGGTGCGCGCCGCAGCATCGAGCAGCTCGGCCCGCTGTGCCTGCGCCTGCGGCACCCCCTCGAGCAGCGCAATCGCCTCGTCTTCGAGCTGCCGCGCCTCGTCGAGCCGGCCGCTCATCTGCAGGGCCACCGCCCGCACCGCGCAGGCGCGGGCGCGCAAAGCCGGCGGTGCCGACGCCAGGTCGGCGGCCAGCGCGTCGAGCGCGGGCAGCGCGTCGGCCACACGGTCGGCGGTGATCCAGTGCCGCAGCTGCGTCAGCCGCGCCGCAAGCCAGGTCTCGGTGTCGACCGCACGCGCGGCGTCCACCGCCGCCTGCATCGCGCGACCGAAGGCGGCAGCGTCGCCGGCGTGGCGTTCGACGTCGGCGAGCCGCATCGTCGCGTCGGCCGCGTCGCGGCCGGCGGCACCGTCGCTCAGCGCCTGCCGGCAATGCAGCCGGGTCTCGGCGGCGGCGTGGGCTGACCAGGCTGCCGCGGCCGCCTGCAGGCGCCACCGCACCGCGGTGGCCGCCTCGCCGGCGCCTTCGCAGTGCGCCGCCACCAGCGACGGCGCCACCCCCGCCGTGGCGAGGCGGCGCGCCAGCCGGGCGTGCAGCAAGCGGCGCCTCGCCGGCGACAGGCTCTGCGCCAGGCACTGCGCGACGAGGTCGTGCGCGAAGCGGTACTGCGCGCCGTCGGTGGCCAGCAAGCGCGCCGCCTGCGCGTGTTCGAGCAGCGCGACGACAGCGTCGGCCCCGGCCTCGGTGCTGCCCTGCAGCAGCCGGGCGTCGAACGGGTCGCCGAGCAGGCTCGCGGCCTCGAGCAACCGGCGCGCCGCATCGCCGAGCGCGCGCACGCGGCCGAGCACGACCTCGCGCACCGAGGGCGGCACCGGAAGCTCCGAATAGTCGGCGGTGGCCTCGTCGTACGGTGTGCTCCAGCGGCCGTCGGGGCCGACTTGCAGCTGCCCCTGCTGCGCCAGATGGCGCAGCGTCTCGACCAGGAAGAACGGGTTGCCGCCGGTGGCCTGCTGCAATCGCCGCGCGAACAGCGTTCCGCGCGGCGAACCCGACGCCGCGCGAACGAGCGCGAGCGCCTCGTCTTCGTCGAAGGCGTCGGTCTCGACCAGCACCGCGGCGCCGCGGTCGACTTCGTCGCGCATCGTCGCCAGTGCGGCGGCTCCGAGCTGCGCGCTGCGGAAGGCGACGATCGACGCCGAGCCGCGCGCCTCGACCCGGCGCCACAGCCCGACGCTGGCGTCGTCGGCCCAGTGCCAGTCGTCGAGCACGATGGCGCTGAAGTTGTCGCCGGCCAGCCGCTGCCAGGCGGCGGCAAAGGCGGCGCGAAGCCGTTCGCCGGCCTCGGCACCGGGCTGCGGCAGCGGGCCGGCGCCGAGTTCCGGCATCAACCAGCCGAGCTCTCGCCGCACCCAGGGCGCGAGTTCGACATCGGGGGCGGCCTCACGCAACGCGCGCAGCACCCGCAGTGCCGACGAGTAGGCGACACCGGCGTCGGCGGTCTCGCAACCGACGCTCAACCAGGCCCCGCAGGCGCCGGCGCAGGCGGCGGCCAGCCGCGTCTTGCCGCTGCCCGCAACCCCCGACAGGTAGACCCGCTGGCCGGCGGCGATGGCACCGGTGATTCGCGTGACCAGAGCCGCGCGTCCGACGAACGGCAGCCGCTCGGGCAGCAGCGCCGCCGGCAGTGCGGCGGGCCGGGCACCCACGGTCGGCTCGTCGGCGCCGGCATCGTCGGGCGCGGCGGCAAGGCCGAGCGCCGCTGCCGCGGCCAGCGTCTCCGGCGCCGGCGCGAGGTCGAGCTCGAAGCGCAGCGTGCGCGTCAGCCGCGCCAGCAGCGCCGCGGCGGCCGCGCGGTCGCCCAGCGCGACCAGCAGGCGCATCGCCGCGCACGCCACCGACTCGGCGCAGCCGTCGTCGGCCAGCGCCTGCTGATGAAGTGCAAGCGCCGCGGCACGGTCGCCTGCAGCCTCCAGGCGCTCGGCGAGCCGGCTGCGTGCACGCTGGCGCTGCTGCTGCAGCTTCGTGCGCTGGCGGTCGAACCAGGCGTCGATCTCGTCACCGGCGACGCCGTCGAGCCCGTCGAAGGCCTTGCCCGCCGAGATCGCGAGCGCGAGGGAATCGTCGCCTGCCGCGAGGGCCGCCTCGAAGCGTTGCAGGTCGACCGCCAGCGCCGCGGGCAGCGCCAGGCTGCGCTCGGACCTCGCATCGGGCTCGACGCCGAGCCGTCGCAGCCTGAACAGCTCTTGCCGCAGATTGCGCAGTGCGGCATCGGCGGCAGCGTCGGGCCACAGGCGTGCGGCGATCGCGGCGCGCGGGCTCGCACCCTCCACCGCCAGCAGCGCCAGCAAGGTCATCGCCTTGCGCGCGCCGACGTGCAGCCGCTCTTCGCCGCGGCGCAGATGTGGGGCACCGAAGAGGCACAGCTCGATGGCCGGCGGCGACATGCGGCCGCAGTGTGATGGCCAGGCCCGCGGCCGACAAGCGCGGCGCAGCACGCCAGGCAGGCGCGAGGATCCGGCCTAGAAACCCCAGGCGGCGACGAAGCGACCGAGGTGCGCCGGGACGTCGAACATGCCGTGGACCGCGACACACAGCGCGAGCGAGCGTGTGCGGTGCCACAGCAGCCCGAACATCAGGCCGGCCAGGCCCTGCGTGGCAAGCGAATAGGCCAGGCAGTCCAACAGCCCGGGGTCGGTGCCGAGGCCCTCGGCAACTCCGGCGCCGCGCAGCCACATGCCGGGTGCGTGCGCGAGGCCGAAGATCGCCGCCGACAGCAGCAGCCCGGAGAGCGCCGAGCCGCTCCAGGCCTCGAGCCGCGACTGCAGCCAGCGGCGAAAGAAGAACTCCTCGACCAGGCCGGCGTCGACGCTCATCCACAGCCAGCAGGCGGGCACTGCCCACAACCAGCGAGACGGTGCGATGTCGCTTGCCAGCAGGTGCCGGAACTCGCGCCCGATCGCGGCCTGCAGCAGCCAGGCCGCCACGCCGAGCAGCAAGGCGATGCGCACCGCCTGGGCCGGCCGCCACCGGCCCTGGCCACCGTCGCGCAGCATCCCGGTGGCGCGCAAGGCCAGCCAAGGCAGCACGACGAAGAGCAGCAGCTTGTAGCCGGTGTTGGCGAACTCGCCGCCCGGGGTTCCACGAGGCGGCGCCAGGGCCAGCAAGGCCTGCTTGACGGGACCGAGACCGACCACCACCAGCGCGAGCAAGGCCACCATCAGCCATGCCTCCCGGCGATCCCAGAGGGCCGGAGGGCCTGCCGCGGGCACGCCCAGGCAACCTAGCCAGGTGAGCAGCGGCAGCACGCCGCCGAGCAGCACCAGCCGCGCGAGCAGTTCGCCGGCCGGCATGCCTCGCCAGGCCAGGTAAGTCAGGGCCAGCGCCAGCAGCGCGGCCAGCGTCCACGGCAGCACGCGCCAGCGGAGCTGCACACCGGCGGCAGGCGGTGGGTACGAGGCAGGGGTGGTGGCGGGCGGCACGGCGGGGAACCTGGGAGTGCGCCGCCAGCATCGCGCCGGCACCACCGGCCAGGCCAGCACCTCGCGACACAGTGCCGCGCCGGCCCGCCGGACTGCCGTCCGGGCCGACGGGCCGTGCGCGCCCGCGCGACACGGTGCCGGCGGCGGCGGCGGCCGAACCGGCAGCTAACGCTTCAATGTCACGTACAGCGCGGCCAGCCGCGCCGCCAGCACCGCGTTGCCGCGCACCAGCGCGATGTTCGCGGCCAGGCTGTCGCCGCCGGTGAGCGAGGCCACCCGCTCGAGCAGGAAGGGCGTGGTCGCCTTGCCGGCGAGGCCGCGTGCCGCAGCGTCGGCGAGCGCCTGTTCGATCGCGGCGTCGATGCGCGCGCGCGGCAGCTCGTGCTCGGCGGCGATCGGGTTCGCGAGCACGATGCCGCCGAGGCCGAGCGCCCACTGCGCGTGCATCACCGCGGCCACCTCCTCGAGGGTGTCGACGCGGCGGTCGAGCGCGAGGCCGCTGTCGCGAACGTAGAAGGCGGGCAGCGTCGCGGTTCGCCAGCCGAGCACCGGCACGCCGTGGGTCTCCAGAACCTCGAGCGTGAGTGCCAGGTCGAGGATCGACTTCGCCCCCGCGCACACCACCGCCACCGGCGTGCGCGCCAGCTCGAGCAGGTCGGCCGAGATGTCGAAGCTCTTGTCGGCCCCCCGGTGCACACCGCCGATGCCGCCGGTGGCGAAGACGCGGATGCCGGCCAGCGCGGCGACGAACATCGTCGCCGCCACCGTCGTTGCGCCGCTCTCGCCGCGCGCCACCAGCAGCGCGAGGTCGCGCCGGCTCGCCTTCGCCACCGCGGCGCCGCCGCGCGCCAGCGATTCGAGCTGCGTCGCGCCGAGGCCGGCCAGCAGGCGGCCTTCGACCACCGCCACCGTCGCCGGCACCGCGCCATGGGCCCGCACGTCGGCTTCGAGCGCGAGCGCGGTCTCCAGGTTGTGCGGCCATGGCATGCCATGGGCGACCAGCGTCGACTCGAGCGCGACCACCGGCGCGCCGCGGGCGAGCGCGTCGGCGACTTCGGGCGCGAGGTCGAGCAGCGTGTGCATCACTTTCAGCGCCTGGGCGCTGCCTCGTCGAGTGCATCGCCCCACACCATGCGTGCGACGCCGGCCCCCGCGGCCGCGGCCTCGCAGGCAGCGCAGGGCCGCGACGTCGACACCAGCACCGCGCCGGCGAGGTGCGCACGGCCGAGCCGGCGCTGCGCGTCGCGGATCGCCTCGCGCTCGGCATGCGCGGTCGGGTCGGCGTTCTTGACCACGCGGCTCGGCCCTTCGCCGACGACCCGGCCGTCGACCACCAGCACCGCGCCATACGGCTGGTCACCCCACGAAAGCGCAAGCGCCTTCATTCGCTGCGCATGTTCCCACCAAGGCCGCTCGGGTGGGGGCGCCGCCCGCACGCCGGCGGCGGCCGCCGACAACGCGACGATCGCGTCACGGCGGCGGGGCCAGGCAACGGTGAGTGGCATGCGTGCCATCGTAGCCGGGCCACCCCCGGGTGCCACAATCGCGCCCCCATGCGCGAGCGCGCCGTCGCCTACCTCGACCTGATCCGCTGGGACCGGCCCGCGGGCTGGCTGCTGCTGCTGTGGCCGACCCTCTCGGCGCTGTGGATCGCCGGCGATGGTTTTCCGGGCTGGCATCTGCTCTTCGTCTTCGTCGCCGGCACGGTGCTGATGCGCAGCGCCGGCTGCTGCGTCAACGATGTCGCCGACCGCGACTTCGACCGCCACGTCAAGCGCACCGCGGCCCGCCCGGTGACCTCCGGCCGCGTCTCGGTGCGCGAGGCGCTCTGGCTCGGCGCGGTGCTGGCGCTCGCTGCCTTCGTGCTGGTGCTGACGACCAACCCGCCGACCATCCTGTTGTCGTTCGCCGGGCTCGCGATCACGCTCGCCTACCCGTATGCCAAACGGGTCGTCTCGATGCCGCAGGCGGTGCTCGGCATCGCCTTCAGCTTCGGCATCCCGATGGCCTTCGCGGCGGTGCAGGGCGGGGCCGAGTGGTCGCTCGACGCCGTCAACGCCGCGGTGCCGCCGCACGCGTGGGCGCTGCTCGCCGGCAACCTGTTCTGGGTGCTGGCCTACGACACCGAGTACGCCATGGTCGACCGCGACGACGACCTCCGGATCGGGATGAAGACCTCGGCGATCACGCTCGGCCGCCTCGACGTGCCGGCGGTGATGGTGTTCTACGCCGCCCACCTCGTCAGCTGGGCGCTGCTCGGTCGCAGCCTCGGGCTCGGCGGCTGGTACCTGGCCGGCATCGCGGCGGCGGCGGTGCAGGCGCTCTGGCACTTCACGCTCATCCGCTCACGCACGCGCGACGGCTGCTTCACCGCGTTCCGCAGCAACCACTGGTTGGGCTTTGCGGTCTTCGCTGGCGTGGCGGTCGACCTCGCACTGCGCTGACTGACCGTTGCCGCGTCGCCGCGGCCGGGTGGCGCAGGCGGCTCGCGGTCGGGCCGTCAGCCGCGGCCGAGTTCCTCGGCCCGCGCCCGCGCGGCGTGCAGCGCACGGACGAAGGCCGCCTTGACGCCGGCTTCTTCCAGCGACGTGATCGCGGCGTGCGTGGTGCCGCCCTTGGAAGTGACCTGCGCGCGCAGCTCCGACGGGTACAAGGGCGAGGCCTTGGCGAGCGCCGCCGCGCCGGCGAAAGTCGCCTGCGCAAGGCGGCGGCCCTGCTCCTCGGGCAGGCCCATCTCGGCAGCGGCCTGCATCATCGCCTCGATGAAATAGAACACGTAGGCCGGGCCCGAGCCGGAGAGCGCGGTGACGGCGTCGAGGTCGTCCTCCTCCGCCACCCACAACCACTCGCCGGTGGGTGTGAAGAGCGCCTCGGCGGTGCGGCGGCCGGCATCGTCGACCTCGGGCCGGGCGTAGAGCCCGGCGATGCCCTGGCCGATCAAGGCCGGCGTGTTCGGCATCGCGCGAACCACGCGCGCGCTGCCGCTGGCCTGAACCAGGCTCTCGCTTCGCACGCCGGCCATCACGCTGATCTGCAGCGCTTGCGACACGAGGCTGCGGCAGGGGGCGGCGGCCTCGGCAAAACTCTGCGGCTTGACGGCCCAGACGACAGTGGCGGCCCGCGACAACGCGGGCCCGGCGGCGGCCAGCGGCGCCAGGCCGAGTTGCTGGGCGAGCCTGCTGCGCTGGGCTTCGATGGGTTCGACGACGACGATGCACGCGGGCGGCGTGCCCGCGCGCAGCAGCCCGCCGATGAGCGCGCTCGCCATGTTGCCGCCGCCGATGAAGGCGATCGTCGATTCCACCATGCGCGGCAGTGTAGCGACGCCGCCCCGGCCGGCCAGGCCGCGGCGAGACCTCGATCGGGATCAGCCCGCCGACGAGGCCGCTCTCTTGATCGCCGGAATGTGATCGCCCCCCGCGGCGGGCACCCGGCCAGCCGCCGAAGATGGGCTTGCGGCCCGCGCGCCGGGCCCCATGTGGTGCAATCCGCTCCGTTCTGCGGCCTGGCGCCGCCCGACCTTCCGGACCCCGCGATGCAGACCTCCGCCCCCAATTCCGCGCTCTCCTATGACGTCGGCGATGCCGACTTCGAAGCCGCCGTGCTCGACCGCTCGATGGACGTGCCCGTGCTGCTCGACTGCTGGGCCCCCTGGTGCGGCCCGTGCAAGTCGCTCAAGCCAATCCTCGAGAAGCTGGTGCAGGCCTACGGCGGGCAGTTCGTGCTGGCCAAGCTCAACTCCGACGAAGCGCCCGAGGTGGCCGCCGCGCTCGGGCTGCGCAGCATTCCGCACGTGATGCTCTTCAAGGGCGGGCAGGTCGTCGACCACTTCACCGGCGCGCTGCCCGAGGGCCAGGTGCGCGCCTTCCTCGATCGCCATGTCAAGCCGCAGGTCTCGCCGGTGGACCAGCTGCGCGCGCAGGCCGCCGAGGTGGCCGACCCGGCGGTCGCCGAGGCGATGCTCCGCCAGGCGCTGGCGTTGCAGCCGGGGCACCTCGACGTGACGCTCGACCTCGCCGAACGCGTGATCGCGCGCGGTGCGCTCGACGACGCGCAGGCGCTGCTCGACCGCGTACCGGCCGCGGCGCGCAACGACCGCCACGCCGGGCTCGTCAAACGCATCACGCTGGCACGCAACAAGCCGCAGGGCGACCCGCAGGCGCTGGCGGCACGCATCGCCGCCAACCCGAAGGACTTCGAGGCGCGCTTCCAGCTCGCCGCGATCCGCGTCTACGAAGGTGACTTCAACGCCGCCTTCGACGAGCTGCTCGAAGTTGTCTTGCGCGACCGCGCCGAAGGCAAGCCCGACCGCGAACGCGCCCGCAAGCAGCTGATCGAGTGGTTCAACGCCTGCCCCGACGCCGAAGCGGTGAGCCGCGGAAGGCGCTATCTCGGCATGTACTTGAACTGACGCCCAACGAACCAGCGGCGGGTCGTGCGGCAGTCGGCAGGCTGCACGGCATGGGCTCCGTCACCTTCGATGCCGGCGTGCGGGTGTTGCCCGCGACCGAAGCGGAGCGCGGCCGGCACCTGCTCGTGCTGCGCCGATCACCGGGAACCGATCCGGGACACGGGGCATTCAGCGCGCCGGCCCCGCCAGCAGTTCGGCGTTGCCACCGGCCGCCGCGGTGTTGATCGTCAGCGTCTGCTCGCTGCAGAAGCGGTACAGGTAATGCGGCCCGCCGGCCTTCGGGCCGGTGCCCGACAGGCCCTCGCCGCCGAAGGGCTGAACGCCGACCACCGCGCCGACCATGTTGCGGTTGACGTAGACGTTTCCGATGCGGGAGAGCTCGGCGATTCGTGCCGCGCGGCTGTCGATTCGCGTCTGCACGCCGAGCGTGAGCCCGTAGCCGAGCGCGTTGATCTGCTCGACCAGCGCGTCGACCTCGCCGTCCCAGCGCACGACGTGCAGCACCGGGCCGAAGACCTCCTCGCGCAGGTCGGCCACCCCGTCGATCTCGAAGGCCACCGGCGCCAGCAGCCGCGGGTGCGGCGGCGGCGAGGGCATCGGCGTGCGCGCGAGCAGCCTCGCCTCACGCTCGAGCCGCTGCACATGGCGCGTGATGTGGGTGTGGGCCTCGTCGTCGATCAGCGGGCCGACATCGGTGGCGAGTTCGGCCGGGTCGCCGAGCTTCAGCTCGGCCATCGCGCCGGCGAGCATCTCGATCACCGCATCGGCGATGCCGTGGTGCAGGCACAGCAGCCGCAGCGCCGAGCAGCGCTGCCCCGCGGAGCGGAAGGCGCTCTGCACCACCGCATCGACCACCTGCTCGGGCAGCGCGGTGCTGTCGACCACCATCGCGTTGAGGCCGCCGGTCTCGGCGATCAGCGGCACGATCGGCCCCTCCTTCGCCGCCAGCGAGCGGTTGATCAACCGCGCCACCGCGGTGCTGCCGGTGAAGCAGACACCGGCGGTGCGTGAGTCGGCGACCAGCCGTGCGCCGACCGTCTCGCCGCGGCCATGCAGCCAGGCCAGCGCGCCGGCGGGAACACCCGCCTCGTACAGCAGCGCGACAAAACGCCGCGCCACCACCGGCGTCTGCTCGGCCGGTTTCGCCGCCACGGTGTTGCCGGCAACCAGTGCCGCCACCACCTGCCCGGCGAAGATCGCGAGCGGGAAGTTCCACGGCGAGATGCAGACGAAGACGCCGCGGCCGTGCAGCCTGAGCACATTGCTCTCGCCGGTGGGGCCGGGCAGCGGCTGGTCGGCCAGCCGCTGCCCGGCCTGTTCTGCGTAGTAGCGGCAGAAGTCCACCGCCTCACGCACCTCGGCGACGGCGTCGCCGAGGGTCTTGGCGCCTTCGCGGACGAGCAGCGCGCTGAACTCGGCGAGCCGCGCTTCGAGCGCATCGGCGGCACGTCGCAGCAGCGCGGCGCGCTCGGCAAGCGGCCGCAACCGCCAGGCGGGGAATGCGGCGTGCAGGCGGGCCATTGCGGCATCGACGTCGGCCTCTCCGGCCTCGCTCACCGGCTCGGTCGACACCATCGAGATCGCGGCTTCGAGCGGCGCGCGCATCGCCGCGCAGGCGAGGTCGACCCCCCGCGAGTTGGCGCGGCCCTGGCCGTAGAGGGCCACCGGCAGTGGCAACGCGGGCGTCTTCTGCGCCGGCTCGGCGTGAAGGGGCGACGCCAGCAGTTCGTCGGCACCCACCTGCTCGTCGGCGAGCTGGTGCACGAACGACGAATTGGCCCCGTTCTCGAGCAGCCGCCGCACCAGATAGGCCAGCAGGTCCCGGTGCTCACCCACCGGCGCGTAGATGCGGCAGGCGATCGCGGGGTCGGCCAACACCTGGCGGTAGACGCTCTCGCCCATGCCGTGAAGACGCTGCAGCTCGAACGCGGCGCCGGCGGTGCCACGCGCCATCTGCAGGATGGCGGCGATGGTGCCGGCGTTGTGGGTGGCGAACTGCGGGTAGATCACCGCGGCCTCGTCGAACAAGGCCCGTGCGCAGGCAAGGTAGGCGATGTCGGTGTGGTGCTTGTGCGTGAACACCGGGTAGCCCGGCAGGCCGGCTTCCTGCGCGCGCTTGACCTCGCCGTCCCAGTAGGCACCCTTGACCAGCCGCACCATCAGGCGCAGCGAGCGAGCGCGCGCGATGCCCGCCACGGCGTCGACGACCTCGAGCGCGCGGGTCTGGTAGGCCTGCACCGCGAGGCCGAATCCCTGCCACTTCGGCCAGCGCGTCGCGATCTCGGCCGCGAGCGAATCGAAGAAGTCCAGCGAGAGATCGAGCCGGTCGCTCTCCTCGGCGTCGATCGTCAGGTTGAGGTTGGCGGCTGCGGCCGCCTCCACGAGTGTCAGCACACGCGGACGCAGCTCGGCGAACACCCGGCCGCGCTGCGCCTCCTCGTATCGCGGGTGCAGCGCGCTGAGCTTGATCGAGATGCCGTCGCCTGCCATCGGCGACGCCGCGACCCGGCCCCCGGCGATCGATTGCACCGCGTGCCGGTAGCTCGCCAGGTAACGCAGCGCGTCGCGGTCGCTGCGAGCGCCTTCGCCGAGCATGTCGTAGCTGAAGCGCAGCGCCGGCGCGTCGCGCCGCTGCGCATCCGCCTCGTCGCGTGCCTGCTCGATCGTGCGGCCGAGAACAAACTGGCGGCCGAGCAGCTGGATCGCGCGCACCGTTGCGGCCACCACCGTTCTCGCGCCGAGCCGCTGCAGCAGCCCCGGCGGGTCGCCTCCTTCGGGCAGCAGCCGCTTCGACAGCGCGATCGCGCTGGCCGACAGGCTGGCCAGCATGCGGTGCGGGCCGTCGCCGCCGGCGGCGTCGGCATCGAACTCGGCGCGGCCGAGCTGGTCGGCCGTGAGGGCGATCGCGGTCTCGGCGTCGGGCACCCGCAGCAGCGCCTCGGCCAGCCGCATCAGCGCCAGCCCCTCGGCGCTGGTGATCGGGTATTCACGCAGCAGCGACTCCAGCGCCCAGAACGGCGCCGGGTGCGCACGCGCCGCACGCACCCAGGGGCTGGCCGCGGTGACGACGCGACTCCAGTCGAGAGCGCCTTCCAGCCGCGCCAGCAGAGCGGCAACAACCACCGCTTCGTCGCGGTACGGGAGCGGCAGCCGGGCGGCGGAGGATGGGTTCATGGCTCAGGCTCTCCTCCGCCCGGGGCTGGGCGAATTGCGCGCAGAATATTCGCGCCCTGACGGAGAAGGATTCGGCTTTTCCGCGGGCGTGCAGGAGAAAACTCGTGACCGACCCCTCCGGCACGGCGCCCCGCGGCGTCGACAAGATCGACCTGCGAATCCTCCGTGTCCTGCAGGGCGACGGCCGCATCAGCAACCTGAAGCTCGCCGAGCTGGTGCATCTGTCGCCGACTGCGGTGCTCGAGCGCGTCAAGCGGCTCACCCGCGACGGCTACATCCTCGGCTACGAGGCGCGGCTGAACCCGGCCAAGCTCGGTGCCGGGCTGCTCGTCTTCGTCGAGGTGCTGCTCGACCGCACCGTGCACGACGTGATGGCCAACTTCAAGGCCGCGGTGCAGGTGCGGCCCGAGATCCTCGAAGCGCACCTCGTCGCCGGCGGCTTCGACTACCTGCTGAAGACCCGCGTCGCCGACATGGTCGCCTACCGCGAGTTCATCGGCAGCGTGATCTGGACGCTGCCCGGCGTGCGCGAGACCCGCACCTACGCGGTGATGGAAGAGGTGAAGAACAGCGCCGCGCTGCCGGTGTGAACGGCTGCCGGCCGCCAGGCGGCGATCGGCAGGCCCTCGGGGGGGAGCTCGTCCGGCGCCAGCGGCCGCGCGAGCAGGAATCCCTGGCCGACGCGGCAGCCGAGTTCACGCAGCTGCTCGCCCTGCACCGGGGTCTCGATGCCTTCGGCGACCACCCGCTTGCCGAGGCTGAGCCCGAGCAGCACCACCGAGCGCACGACCGCCGCCTCGTTGCTGCCTTCGCCGAGCCGCGCGACGAAGGAGCGGTCGATCTTCAGCTCGTCGATCGGCAGCTGCGCGAGGTGGCTCAGCGACGAGTAGCCGGTGCCGAAGTCGTCGATCGCCAGCCGCACGCCGAGCCGGCGAAGTTCCAGCAGCACCGGCAGCGCCGCCTCCATGTGCGACGCGAGGATGTTCTCGGTGAGCTCGATGCACAGCTGCTCGGTGCGAACGCCGGCCTCGACCACCGCACGCGTGACCCGCGCGACGAAGGAACGCTGAACGATGTCGGGGCCGGAGACGTTGACGCTCATCGTCAGCGCAGGGGCATCCAGCGGCGCCCGGTCCTGGCAGGCGCGCAGCTGGTGGCAGGCGCAGTGCAGCATGAAGTCGGTCAGGCGCGGCATCAGCCCGGCGTCCTCGGCCACCGGCAGAAAGGTGGCCGGCTCGATCGATCCGTGGTCCGGGTGGTGCCAGCGCGCCAGCGCCTCGAAGCCGACCGTGCGCCCGGTGTCCAGGCAGAACAGCGGCTGGTAAGCCACCGTCAGCCGGCCCTGGTCGAGCGCACGGCGCAGCTCGCCCTCCAGCCGCAGCCGCCCTGCCACCTCGGTGTGCAGGCTGGCATCGAAAAGCGCGTAGCGCGCCTTGCCGGCCCCCTTGGCCTTGTACATCGCGATGTCGGCATCGCGCAGCACCTCTTCGGCGCAGGTGTAGCCGAGCGCGCTGAAGGTGATGCCGATGCTGGCGCTGGTCGTCAGCTCGTTGCCGGCGACGTGGAAGGGCTCACGCAGCGCAGCCATCAGCCGCTCGGCGAGCGCGACCGCGCTGCGCTCGTGGTCGAGCGACTGCGCCAGCACCGCGAACTCGTCGCCGCCCAGGCGCGCGACGACGTCCTCGGGGCGCAGCATCGTGCGGATTCGCTCCGCCACCTGCACCAGGAACTTGTCGCCGGCATCGTGTCCGAGGCTGTCGTTGATGAGCTTGAAGCGGTCGAAGTCGAGGAACATCACCGCGAAGGCAGCCTCCGGGTCGGCCCGGGCTCTTGCGATCGCCCGCGCCAGCAGGCCCTGAAGGCAGCGGCGGTTGGGCAACCCGGTCAGGCCGTCGTGGAACGCGATGTGCTGAAGCTCCTGCTCCGCCATGCGGCGCGCGGTGATGTCCTGCACCTGCAGGATCAGGCAGGGCGCCGCCTCGCCCGGCTCGGAGAAGAAGCTGCAGTGCACCGCCACCCAGACTTCGCCGCCATCACGGTGGCGGCAGCGCAATTCGAGCGCGAAGCCTTCGAACGACCGGCTCTCGACACGGCGCAGCTCGCGCGCCAGCGCGTCGCGATCGTCGTCGACGACAAAGTCCAGGAAGGGCTGGCCGAGCACGTCGGTGCGCCCGAGCAGCACGCGCAACGCCGGGTTGGCCTGAAGCAGCTCGGCGTCGAACGACAGCAGCGCCATGCCGATCGACGCGTGCGTGAAGGCGCTGTGGAAGCGCCGCTCGCTCGCCTCGAGCTCGCGCACATGGCGTGCCGCCAGCTCGCGCTCGCGCTCGGCGGCTTCGGCGCCGGCCAGGCGCACCGTTTCGGCAGCCTCCTGCTGGCGGAAGAAGTAGTGCAGCGTCGCGAGCATCATCGCGATCACCGGCACCATCGCCGCCAGCACGCCGAAGCCGGACTGGCGGTAGACGAGAAAGAGCAGCGCCGCCACCGCGGCGCTGCCGCTGAACGCGATGCCCACCCAGCCGAACACGCCGAACAGGTCCGACCACTGCAGCGGCTGGTTGTTCTTCAGCCGCGGCACCGCGGTGACAAGCAGCGTGTTGAGCAGGAAGTAGCCGAGCGCGGTGACGATCGACCCCACCACCAGCAGCGGCGCCGACGGCGGCGCGCTTCCGAGCACCAGGAACAACGCCTTGCCCATCACCAGCATCGAGAGCCCCGAGAGCGCCGGGCTGACGATGCGGCTGGTCCAGCGCCGCGAGGTGCGCCACGAGCCGACGGCCGACTCGCCGGCAGCGGCCAGCGCCGCCGCCTCGGGGCCATGGAGCAGCAGCGTCAGGAAAATGAAGATCTCGCCGGCAGCAAAGGAGTTCTTCGAGTTCGGGATTCGCACCGGGAAGAAGCCGGCCAGCATCGCGATCGCCGACGCCGCGGCGACCTGCAACGCCACCGCGGCCGGCTTCGCAGCCACCACCGTCAGCGCCCAGCCGACGGCCGCGGCGCCGAGCAGCACCATCGCCCACCAGTAGAAGCTGGCACGGGGGTTGTAGTCGGGCATCAGCGCCGCATGCAGCCGCCGCGGCCAGGCGGGGCGCGCGGCGGCGGGGGAGTCGGCGGACGGCGGGTTCATCGGCGGCGGCCGGGCCCCGCGCGGAGGCCCGTTGGCGGCATATCGGCTCGCCGCGGCGATGCTTGAGCGCCGCGGCGCCGGGGCAAGGTCATTCGCCGAGCACGACTCGCTCGCTGAGCACGATGCCCTCGCTGAGCACGATGCCTTCACTCAGCACGATGCCCTCGCTGAGCACGATGCCCTCGCTGAGAACGATGCCTTCGCTCAGCACGATGCCCTCGCTGAGCACGATGCCTTCGCTCAGGACGATGCCTTCGCTCAGCACGATCCCGCTGCCGGCGACCAGCCAGCCCGACAGCGTCGCGGTCGGGATGAAGGCGCCGGTCCTGCCGAGCGACGAGGTGGCGCCGGCCATCGAGTTCGCGCTCACCACGCCCGCCGTCACCAGCGATTGGTTGGGCACCGCGCTCTCGGTGAAGTTCTTGACGAAGGTGTTGGCCGGGATGCCGCTCCCCGACCACCAGGTCGGCACGCGCCGCAGCACGACGCCGCCAGCCCATGTGAGGCGCGGGTCCCACACGGTCTGGTACTTCGTGAACAGCGCGCTGCCGCTCATCAGGTGGTTGCCGCCGAGGAAGACAATGCGCGACCAGTTGAAGGTCTCGCCGTTGAGCGTCGAGCTGGTCGCAGGCATCTGCGCGCCGGCGGCCAGCATCGGCGCACCGGCGGTCAGCGTGTTGGCGTAGACCTGGGTCGCGATGTCGGTCCGCAGCGCCCTCGCGAGCCGCACCGCGCCTTCCAGGTTCACCAGCCCTGCGCCCTGCTGCAGCAGGTTTTGGTCCGGCAGCGGCTGCGCGGTGTACTGCAGCAGGGCCTTGACCATCGGCGGCGTCAGCCCCGGGTTGGCCTGAAGCAGCACCGCGGCGGCGCCGGCCACCACCGGCGCGGCGACCGAGGTGCCGCTCATCATCATCTGCGTCTCGCCGAAGAACTGCGTGATGCCGCCGAGCACGGCGACGAGTTCACTCTCGTACTGCGTGGCGAGGTAGTTGCGCGTCGGGAAGAGCGTGCTGCTGCGCGTGGCCATCGCGGCGACCAGCTTGTTGCCGGGCGCGACGAGGTCGGGCTTGAGCAGGTTGTCGGGGATGCGGGTGCCGTTGGCTGCGACCAGCGCGCCGCGGGTCGGCCCGCGCGAGCTGAAGTGGTTGACCGAGTCGTCGCCGCGCGAGACGCTGCCCTTGTAGTTGACCGCGCCGACGGTGATCACCGACGGTTCGTGCCCGGGCGAGCCGATGGTGCCGAAGGTCTCGCGGCCCTGCGCCTGCCCGTAGTTGCCGGCCGCCACCACCACCGTGATACCGGCCGCGGTGGCGCTTCGCAGCGCGACGCACAGCGGGTCGGTGCGCCACGACTCGGTCGACGCCGCCGCGAGGCTGACGTTGAGCACGCGGATGTTGTATTCCTTGGCGTGGTAGATCACCCACTGGATGCCTTCCAGCGCATCGGCGATCGTGCCCTCGCCGACGTCGTCGAGCACCTTGACGTCGTAGACGTTGGCGCCTGGTGCGATGCCGGTGGTGTCCGGCGTGCCGAGCGTGAAGTAGCGCGCGCGCCCGGCGGCGATCGCCGCGACATGGGTGCCGTGCCCGTAGGCGTCGTAGGTGCTGGCGTTGTCGTTCGCGACCTGGTTCTCGTAGGCTGCCAGCGCCGCGCTGCCGGGCTGCAGCGAGCTGGTGCCGGCGACGCCGGTGCTCCAGTTCGCGAGCGTGCCGCTGCGCATGTTGACGTTGCGCCGCACACGCGTTTGGCCGAGCGTGTCCCAGAACGCCTCGTGGTCGCGCATCACGCCGGAGTCGAGCACCGCGATGCCGATGCCGCCGCCGTCGAAGCCGCTGTAGCCGGTGCGGCTGCTGTTGGTGCGCACGCTGCTCGTCAGCGCACCGGTGATCGCCTCGAGCGTGCTTGCGGTGCGCTGCGTCGGCCGGTTGGGCGAGACGCTGGCGACGTCGCTGCGCTGAGCGAGGCCTCGCACGTGCCGAGAGTCGATCTGCACCGCCAGCGCGCGCATCCACGGGTGCACCGCGTGCACCGAGCCGCCGAGTGCGGCGATGTGCGCGCGCAACGACTTCATCTCGGTGTCGGCGGTGTCGGCGACGACGATCAGTTGCACTTGATGCACGCCGCCGACCTGACGTGCCCAGCGGGGGCGCGAGACTCCGGGACGGGTGACCTCGTCGTCGAGGTCGCGGGCGATCTTTTCCGGCCTGGCGCCGGCCGGGCCTGCGGGCTGCGCGGTGGCCGTGGCGAGCATCGCTGCGGCGGCGAACAGCGCGAGCAGGGACGGGGTCAGGCGGCGTTCGATCAGCACCGTGAAGCGGCTGACAAGTCTCATGTCGGGTTCCCTGGGTGGAGAGGGTGCTGCCCGGTTCGGCGGGCCGCATCGGGACGAGAGGCTTCGATCGCCGCGGTTGGCTGCACGCCACCCCCGCGTGGGCAAGACCGCAGCTGACTGATGCCACCCCTGCGGTCCGCGTCGCAAGTGTGCCCGTGCAGTTACAGCCCGTGACACCGGCGAGCGTGGCGCATTGCACGCCACGCGGCTCCGGGTGCTGCGGCGGGGTTCAGCCGCGCGCGCCGAAGACCGCGGTGCCGATGCGCACGATCGTCGACCCCTCGAGCACCGCGGCCTCGAGGTCGTCGCTCATGCCCATCGACAGCGTGTCGAGCGCGAGGCCGTGCCGCTGGTTGAGCACCTCCAGCAGTACACGCAGCGCGCGGTGCGGTGCTCGCTGCGCCGCGAGGTCACCGGCCGGCTCGGGGATCGCCATCAGCCCGCGCAACCGCACCCGCTCTCGGGGCAGTGCGGCCACTGCGGTGGCCAGTGCGGCCACTTCGGCGGGCGCCACGCCGCTCTTGCTGGCCTCGCCGCTGATGTTGACCTGCAGGCACAGCTGCAGCGGCGCCAGCTCCGGCGGGCGCTGTGCGGCCAGCCGCTCGGCGACCTTCAGACGATCGACGCTGTGCACCCAGTCGAAGGCCTCGGCCGCGGCGCGCGTCTTGTTTCCCTGCAGAGGGCCGATCAGGTGCCAGCGTGCGTGTGGCCGCAGCCCCGCCAGCGACTCGATCTTCGCGAGCCCTTCCTGCACGTAGTTCTCACCGAAGTCGAGCTGGCCGGCGGCCCAGGCCTCGTGCACCCGCGGTGCGGCGACGGTCTTGCTGACGGCGAGCAGCGTGACGCCCTGCTCGCTCCGCCCGGCCTCGGCGCAGGCTGCCGCGATGCGCCGGCGCACTTGTTGCAGGTTGCTCTCGATGCTGCCCATAATGCCCCGCAAATCTAAGCGCTCCGGCGCGCGCGCCGCCCCCCAATGGACATCACCCAGCTGCTGGCCTTTTCGGTCAAGAACAAGGCCTCGGACCTGCACCTGTCGGCCGGGCTGCCGCCGATGATCCGCGTCCACGGCGACGTGCGTCGAATCAATGTCGAACCGCTCGAGCACAAGAACGTGCACGACATGGTTTACGACATCATGAACGACGCGCAGCGCAAGCACTACGAGGACACGCTCGAGTGCGACTTCTCGTTCGAGATCCAGGGCCTGGCGCGCTTCCGCGTCAACGCCTTCAACCAGAACCGCGGCGCGGGCGCGGTGTTCCGCACGATTCCGAGCAAGATCCTGACGCTCGAGCAGCTCAATACCCCGAAGGTCTTCGCCGAACTTTCGCTGAAGCCGCGCGGCCTGGTGCTCGTCACCGGCCCCACCGGCTCGGGCAAGAGCACGACGCTGGCGGCGATGGTCAACCACCTCAACGAGAACGAGTACGGCCACGTGCTGACGGTCGAGGACCCGATCGAGTTCGTCCACGAGAGCAAGAAGTGCCTGATCAACCAGCGCGAAGTCGGCCCGCACACGCTGAGCTTCGCGAACGCGCTGCGCTCGGCGTTGCGTGAGGACCCGGATGCGATCCTGGTCGGCGAGATGCGCGACCTCGAGACCATCCGACTCGCGCTCACCGCGGCCGAGACCGGCCACCTGGTGTTCGGCACGCTGCACACCAGCTCGGCGGCGAAGACGATCGACCGTGTCGTCGACGTCTTCCCGGCGGCCGAGAAGGAGATGGTGCGCGCGATGCTGTCGGAGTCGCTGGTCGCGGTGATCTCGCAGACCTTGTGCAAGCTCAAGGACGGCAGCGGCCGTGTCGCCGCGCACGAGATCATGATTGCCACTTCGGCGATCAAGAACCTGATCCGCGAGAACAAGATCGCGCAGATGTACTCGGCAATCCAGACCGGGCAGAGCCTGGGCATGCAGACGCTGGACCAGAATCTGGCCGACCTGACGCGCCGCAACGTCATCTCGCCGGCGGAGGCACGCGGCAAGGCAAAGATCCCGGAGAACTTCCCGGGCTGAGGCCGGCGCCGCGGCGCGGCGCGGGACCCCACAAGGACAGCAGATGGAACGCGACCAGGCCTCGAAATTCGTCAACGACCTGCTGCGGCTGATGGTCAGCCGCACCGGCTCGGACCTCTTCCTCACTGCCGACTTCCCACCGGCGATCAAGGTCGACGGCAAGGTCACGAAGGTCAGCCCGCAGCCGTTGACCGGCCAGCACACGCTGCAGCTGGCACGCTCGGTGATGAACGACAAGCAGGCGGCCGAGTTCGAGCGCACGAAGGAATGCAACTTCGCGATCAGCCCGCAGGGGATCGGGCGCTTCCGCTGCAACGCCTTCATGCAGCAGGGCCATGTCGGCATGGTGTTCCGCACCATCCCGCAGGTGCTGCCGACGATCGAGACGCTCGGCCTGCCGACGGTGCTGAAGGACGTGGCGCTGACCAAGCGCGGGCTGGTGATCTTCGTCGGTGCCACCGGCTCGGGCAAGAGCACGTCGCTGGCGGCGATGGTCGACTACCGCAACGAGAACACGCACGGCCACATCATCACGATCGAGGACCCGGTCGAGTTCGTTCACCCGCACAAGAACTGCATCGTCACCCAGCGCGAGGTCGGCATCGACACCGACGGCTGGGAGATCGCGCTGAAGAACACGCTTCGCCAGGCGCCCGACGTCATCCTGATGGGCGAGATCCGCGACCGCGAGACGATGGAGCACGCGGTGGCCTTCGCCGAGACCGGCCACCTGTGCATGGCGACGCTGCACGCCAACAGCTCGAACCAGGCGCTCGACCGCATCATCAACTTCTTCCCCGAGGAAAGGCGCGCGCAGCTGCTGATGGACCTTTCGCTCAACCTGAAGGGCCTGGTGTCGCAGCGGCTGCTGCCGCGGCAGGAGGGGCGCGGCCGGATCGCGGCGGTGGAGATCCTGCTCAACACGCCGCTGGTCGCCGACATGATCTTCAAGGGTGAGGTCGGCGAGATCAAGGAGCTGATGAAGCGCTCGCGCGAGCTCGGCATGCAGACCTTCGACCAGGCGCTGTTCGACCTCTACGAGGGCAATCTCGTCACCTACGAGGATGCGCTGCGCAACGCCGACTCGGTGAACGACCTGCGGCTGCAGATCAAGCTCAAGAGCCAGCGCGCTCGCAACCCCGACCTGGCCGCCGGCACCGAGCACATGGCCATCGTCGGCGACCAGGCTGCACAGGTGGCCGCGCTGGCACCCAAGCGCCGCGCCACCGACCCGCGCCCGCCTCAGTAGCGCGGCCGCCGCGGCGCCGCGGCCACCGGGCCGGCCGCGATGCCGGCGCCGCGCGTTCGTGGCACAGTGCGCGCATGAACGCACCCCGCACCTACGACCCGATCGAACCCCGCCGCGTTGCCTTTCTCGGCCTCGGCGTGATGGGCCACCCGATGGCCGGCCACCTGGCTCGCGCCGGGCACCGCGTCACTGTCTACAACCGCACCGCAGCCAAGGCCGAGGCCTGGGCGAAGGAGCACGCAGGTGGCCATGCCGCGACGCCCGCAGCCGCCGCCGCCGGGGCCGACTTCGTCTTCGCCTGCGTCGGCAACGACGACGACCTGCGTTCGGTGGTGCTCGGCGAGCAGGGCGCCTTCGCCGGCATGAAGGCCGGCGCGGTCTTCGTCGACCACACCACGGCATCGGCCCTGGTCGCGCGCGAACTGGCCGCGGCCGGCGCAGCCATGGGGCTGGCCTTCATCGACGCGCCGGTCTCCGGCGGCCAGGCGGGCGCGGTCAACGGCGCGCTGACGGTGATGTGCGGCGGCGAGCCGGCGGCCTTCGAAGCGATGAAGCCGGTGGCGATGGCGTTTTCGCGCGCCGTCACGCGGGTCGGTGCCAGCGGCGCCGGTCAGCTCGCGAAGATGGTCAACCAGGTCGCGATCGCCGGCCTCGTGCAGGGGTTGTCGGAAGCCATCGCCTTCGGCCAGGCGGCGGGGCTCGACATGAAGCTCGTGCTCGACGTCATCGGCAAGGGTGCCGCGCAGAGCTGGCAGATGGACAACCGCGGCAAGACGATGATCGACGACCAGTTTGAGTTCGGATTCGCCGTCGACTGGATGCGCAAGGACCTCGGCCTCGTGCTCGACGAGGCGCGCCGCAATCATGCGCGGGTGCCTGTGACGGCGCTGGTGGACCAGTTCTATGCCGACGTGCAGGCGATGGGTGGCAGCCGCTGGGACACCTCGAGCCTGATCCGCCGGCTGCGCAGGTAGCCGCCACTCGACGCACGCAGGCCCGCCCACTGAGGATTGCCGCGGATCCGGCTCCGCCGGTCCGCTGGCAAAGCCCCGCGGTGGCGTGTTGCACGCCGAGGAGCGCGGCGTTCGCAAGGATTGCCGCGGATCCGGCTCTGCCGGTCCGCTGGCAAAGCCCCCGCGCGGGGCCGAGCCCGGACACGATCGGTCCAGTGGACCGATCGTGCCTGGCGAGGGGCCGGGCCACTGGCCCGGCGCGGCCTGCAAGGCAGCGACCGAGTGGGAGCGTGGGGGCGCTATTTCTTCGGCAAGATGCCGGCGAGTTCGGCCTCGCTGATGACCTCGAAAACGCGGATCACCTTGGCCACCCCTTTGACGCCGCGCGCGACGTCGGCGAAGCGTGCCGCTTCACGCTCGGTGACACGCCCCATCAGGTAGACGTTGCCGCGTTCGCTGATCACCTTCGCCGCGGTGGCCTGCAGGTCCTGCGCGTCGACGAAGGCGGCCTTCACCTTGGCCGAGAGGATCGAATCGTTGGAGCGCGAGCCGAGCGAGCTGGCCTCGGCCACCGCCAACTCGTTGACCACCGCGCGCACGTTCTCGATGCGGGCCACCGCCTGCTCGACGGTCTGGCGGTCGGCCTCCTTCGGCACCTCGCCGGTGATCAGCGCAGTGCGGTTGTAGCTGGTGACGTTGATGTGGCCGAGCACGCTGAGGTCGCGCAGCCGGCCGACCGCCTTCAGCTCGATGGCCTGGTCTTCGATCTGGGCACCCGAGGTGCGGCGGTCGATGGCGACCATCGTGCCGGCGGCGAACGCGCCGCCGACCACCAGCGGCGCGCAGCCGGGCAGCGCGGTGGTGGCAAGCGCCAGCGTCAGCAGCGCGAGCGCGGTGCCTGCGGCGCCGCGTGGAGTGGTGGGCAGCTTCACTGTTCCTGTTCCCCCATCAGTTGCATGTCGACCGCGTCGCACAGGGCGTGCAACGCGAGCAGCAGGGTCTCGAGCACGCGGCTCGATCGTTCGTGTGCCACCGGCACCAGCACATCGGTCTCGGCCAGTGTCTCGCGCAGGCCCGCGCCGGTGGCGCCGACGAGCAGCAGCACCGTCATGTCGCGCGACTGCGCTGCACGCACCGCGGCAATCGTGGTGTCGAGGTCGCGGCCCGAGGGGTCGGCGAGCAGCAGCACGTCGCCGGGCAGGCCGAGCGCCTGGATCGTCCGTGGCTCGGGCGCGATCGCCAACGCCGCGAGAGGCGGGCGCTCGCGCTCGAAGCGGTCGACCATCACCGAAGCGACATGCGTGGCCAGCGCGGCGCCGCCGGCGAGGCCGGCGAGCAGCACCTTGCCACCCGACGTGAGCGCCGCCACCACCGCGGCAGCGGCATCGGCGACCGGCCGGGCCAGCAGCTCCGCCGCCTGGTACTGCAGGTCGGCGCTCTCGAAGAACTGCTGTTGGATGCGCTGTTCGAGCATGGTGGGCGGCATCATAGGTCGAACGCGCCGGGCAGCCATTGCAGGCCGTCGCCCTCGATGGTGACGACATCGAAACGGCAACGTGGCAGCTGCGATAGTCGTGCCAGGTAATGCTGGGCCGCGAAGACGATCCGCGCGCGCTTCACGGCGCCGACGCTCGCCGCCGCACCACCGTAGCGGGCGTCGCGGCGCGAGCGGACCTCGACGAAGACCAGGGTTCCTTCGGCGTCGCGCATCACGAGGTCGATCTCGCCACCGCGGGCGTGCGGCCCGCGGGCGACCCGATAATTGCGCTCGACCAGCGTCAGGCCCTGCTGCTGCAGGTGGCGCAGCGCGAGGGCCTCTGCGGCGTCGCCGCTTCCCTTGGTCTTCAACGGCCCACCGCGCTGCTTCGCGTCGTTCCCTTGGTGAACATCGACCCCCTCCTGCTTCGCAACGCCGCTGCCGCTGCGGCCGCACACCAGAGCTGGCCCCAGGGTGCGCTGTACCTGGTGGCGACGCCGATCGGCAACCTCGCCGACCTCGGCCTGCGCGCGCTGCATGCGCTGGCGCTGGCCGACACCGTGGCCTGCGAGGATACGCGGGTGACCGGGCAGCTGCTGGCGCACTTCGGCATCGACAAGCCGCTGCTCACGCTGCACGCGCACAACGAAAACGAGGCCGCAGCCGCCGTCTGCCGAGCCCTCGCGCAGGGCCGACGGGTGGCCTTCGTCAGCGACGCCGGCACACCCGCGGTCTCCGACCCCGGGGCCCGGCTGGTGGCCACGGTGGCGGCGGCCGGCCATCCGGTGGTGCCGCTGCCAGGGCCGAGCAGCGTGCTCGCGGCGCTCTCGGTGGCGGGCGATGTGGGAGGCAGCGGCTTCACCTTCGTCGGCTTCCTTCCGCCACGTGGCGCCGAGCGGCGGGCCGCGCTTCAGCAGGCGCTGGACGAGGAACGAACGGTGGTTCTGTTCGAGTCGCCGCACCGCATCGAGGCGCTTGCCGCCGAACTGGCCCAAACGGCGCCCGAACGCCGCGTGACGCTGGCGCGCGAGCTGACCAAGCAGTTCGAGACGGTGGTCACCATGCCCGCCGGCCGGCTCGGCCCCTGGCTGGCGGCCGACGCCAACCGCCGCCGCGGCGAGTTCGTGCTCGTGCTTCACGCCAAGCCTCCGGAGGCCGTTTCCGGCCTGGTGCTGCCGCCGGCCACCGAACATTGCCTTCGCGTGTTGCTGCGCGAGTTGCCGCTCGCGCAGGCTGCGGCGCTGGCGGCCGAGATCACCGGCGCGCCGCGCAAGCGGCTCTACGAGCAGGCGCTGCGCTGGCGTGGCGAGGCGGCTGTCGAAGGCGACGGCGGGCTGCCTCGCTGAGCGCTGTCGCCGGGCGCTCCGGTTCGCTTGCGGGCCGCCGCTCGCCTCGAGCCACCGGCTCGAGGCCGACTCCTACAATGCCCCGCACCCTGTCCGGAGCCCGGCCGACCATGATCAACCGTGAACCGACGATCGAACGCCTGGCCATCGCGCAGGCGTTGATGCTCGAGCCCTTCGGGCTCGACGAAGCCGCGCTCGAACGCACGCTGGCGGCGATCCGCGAGCACAAGGTCGACGATGCTGACCTCTACTTCCAGACCACGCGCCACGAGGCCTGGAGCCTGGAAGAGGGCATCGTCAAGAGCGGCAGCTTCAGCATCGACCAGGGGGTGGGCGTGCGCGCCGTCGCCGGTGAACGCACCGCGTTTGCGTACTCCGACGACATCTCGGCGGCCGCGCTGATGGACGCGGCGCGCACGGTGCGCGCGATCGCCGCCGCCGGGCAGTCGAAGCGCGTCAAGCTTGCGCGCGCGCCCCGCGTCGCCGCCAGCCGCGTGCTCTATGCGCCGATGGACCCCATCGCGACGCTCGACAGCACGCAGAAGGTGGCCTTGCTCGAGAAGGTCGAGCGGCTGGCGCGCACGAAGGACCCGCGCGTCGTTCAGGTGATGGCCGGCCTTGCCGCCGAGTACGACGTCGTGATGGTGGCGCGTGCCGACGGAACCCGCGCCGCCGACGTCCGCCCGCTGGTGCGCTTGAGCGTGACGGTGATCGCCGAGCAGAACGGCCGCCGCGAGGTCGGCACCGGCGGCGGCGGCGGGCGCTTCGGCCTCGGCTACTTCCAGGACGCGGTGATCGAGTCGTATGTCCACCAGGCGGTCAACGCCGCGCTCACCAATCTCGAGAGCCGGCCCGCGCCGGCGGGCGTGATGACGGTCGTGCTCGGCCCCGGGTGGCCGGGCGTTCTGCTGCACGAGGCGGTCGGCCACGGGCTCGAGGGCGACTTCAACCGTCGCGGGTCGAGTGCCTTTTCCGGTCGCGTCGGCGAGCGCGTCGCCGCCAGGGGTGTGACGGTGCTCGACGACGGCACGCTGCCCGACCGGCGCGGTTCGCTCAACGTCGACGACGAAGGCTGCGCGACGCAGCGCACGGTGCTGATCGAGGACGGCATCCTTCGCGGCTACCTCCAGGACAGCCTGAACGCGCGGCTGATGGGTGTGAAGGCCACCGGCAACGGCCGCCGCGAGAGCTACGCGCATGTGCCGATGCCACGCATGACCAACACCTACATGCTCGCCGGCGACAAAGGCCGCGACGAGATCGTCGCCAGCGTCAAGCGCGGCCTCTACGCCACCAACTTCGGCGGCGGCCAGGTCGACATCACGAGCGGCAAGTTCGTCTTCTCGGCGAGCGAGGCCTTTTGGGTCGAGAACGGCCGCGTGCAGTACCCGGTGAAGGGCGCGACGATCATCGGCAACGGCCCGGACGCGCTGAAGCGCGTCGCGATGATCGGCAACGACCTCGAGCTCGACACCGGCGTCGGCGTCTGCGGCAAGGACGGGCAGAGCGTGCCGGTGGGCGTCGGCCAGCCGACGCTGCGCATCGAGCGGCTGACCGTGGGGGGCACGGCGTGACGCTTGCGACCGCCCGGGGGCCGCGCCGGTGACGGTAGCGGGCCTGGAGCCGGGCCGGGTGGTGCTGCGCGCACTGCCGGCCACCGCTCTGCAGGTCGAGCCGAACGGGGGTGGTCTGAACCAGGTCTACTCGGTCGACCTGGACCGGGACGGCGCGACCGACCTGGTGGTGCTCGGCGGAATGTTCCCTTCCTCCGGCAGCAGCGGCCGGCCGCAGCCCGGCTTCGTGGCTTTCGGCAATGGGCAGGGCGGCTTCGTCAAGGCCAACGAGGCCCGCTTCCCCGTGCTGGCGTCGACGCATGCGCGCGAAGTCGCATTCGCCGATTTCAACGGCGACGGCGACCTCGACATCTTCGTCGCCGACCATGGCTACGATGCACCGCCGTATCCCGGTGCCCAGAACCGGCTCTATCTGTCCAACGGCGACGGCAGCTGGCGCGACGCCACGGCAGGGCTGCCGGCGCAGACCGACTTCACCCACAGCGTGTCGGCGGGTGACCTGAACAACGACGGCCGGCTCGACATCGTCGTCGGCAATTCGGCGCTGCCGAGCTTCATCTACGTGCTGCTCGGCGACGGCCGCGGGAACTTCACGCCCACCACCACCTTCCTGCCGACCGGCCCGGGGGATCTGCTCGACCCCACCCGGCGCAACGCCCTGTCCAGCACGGTGGCCGACCTGGACGCCGATGGCTACCCCGACCTGGTTCTCGGTACCGGCGTCCCCAATCCCGAACTTGTGCCGGCGCAGGTGCTCTGGAGCCGCAATGGCCGCTTCGACGAGCCGGCGGTCAGCTCGCTGCCCTGGCCGGCCTACTTCGGCGACGGGCGCGACCGCGCCGGCCAAGCCCCGCTGCTGCACGACGTGCAGACGATCGACGTCGATTTCGACGGCGATCTCGACCTGGTGCTCGCCTGGGCACGGGAGGTCGGCCGCGAGGGCTTCGAACTGCAGGTGCTGGTGCAGGACGGACGCCGCAGCTTCGTCGACCGCACCGCGACCTTCATCCCCGACGCCGCGGCACGCGACAGCCGCGCCAGTGGCGACTCGAACTGGATCCAGTTCCTGCTGCCGCGCGACCTGAACGGCGACGGGCGCATCGACTTCGTCGTCGACGCCCGGCGCAGCGAAAGCCCCTCGATGCCGATGGCGTTGATCCACCAGCCAGATGGCCACTTCGAGGTGCTGCGCCAGTCGGACACCGCCTGGCGGTTCTCCGGATGGACGTTCTGGGCCGAGTGGTCCGGCGGCAGCGGCTGGCTGTCCCTGCTCGCGCCCAGGCCGGACCAGGTGGCGGCCGACCTGTTCGAGCTGAGGCTGACGGCCCCAGGTCCCCACTGGGTGGGTGGAACGCCGCTGGCCGACCGGCTGCGCGGCACCGACGGCCCCGACGAGCTGGCGGGGTTCGGGGGCGACGACGTCATCGACGGCCGCGGCGGCGTCGATGTGGCGCTCTATTCGGGGTTGCGGTCGGCGCACCAGGTGCTGCGCGGGGCGCAAGGCTGGACGGTCGACGGCACGACCGCAGGCCGCGACCTGCTGTCGAACGTCGAACGCCTGCGCTTCGACGACCAGCACCTCGCACTCGACGTCGGCGGAGCTGCCGGGCAAGTGGCACGGGTGCTGTCAGCGCTCTTCGGCCCGCAGGCGCTGAACAACCGCAGCGCTGCGGGCATCGGGCTCCAGTTGCTGGACGGAGGCATGGGCCTCGCCGACCTCGTGGCGCTCGCGGTCTCGACGCCGGCCTTTGCCGCGGCGGCGGGCGGGCGGTCCAACGAGAACTTCGTCGACTGGGTGTACGGCAACGTGGTCGGTCGCGCGCCGCCAAGCGCCGAACGGGCCTTGTTCGTGAGCTGGCTCGACAGCGGGCAGTTCACCCAGGCATCGCTGGCGCTGCTGGCCGTCGAGACGCCGCTCAATGCGCAGCGGGTGGATCTGACCGGCGTGCCGGCCAACGGCCTGCCTTACGACGCTGTCGGGGGTTAGCGTGCAAGCCGCGCAACAGGGCGCCGGCACGAGCGGCCAGGAGGTGACACTGGCCGACATCGAGGCTGCCGCGGTGCGCCTGGCCGGCCAGGTGCTCGACACCCCCTGCCTCGAGTCGAGGACACTCTCCGAGCTGACCGGCGCGCGCGTGTTCCTGAAGTTCGAGAACCTGCAGTTCACCGCGTCGTTCAAGGAGCGCGGCGCGCTCAACAAGCTGCTGGCGCTGGTCGCCGAACGCGACGCCGGGCGCCTGTCGCTGCCGGGGGTGATCGCGGCCAGCGCCGGCAACCACGCGCAGGGCGTGGCGCACCACGCGCAGCGGCTCGGGTTGCGCGCGGTGATCGTGATGCCGCGTTTCACGCCGACGGTGAAGGTCGAGCGCACGCTCGGCTTCGGTGCCGAGGTGGTGCTGCACGGCGAGACCTTCGACGAGGCGAACGAACACGCGCTGAAGCTCGCCGCGGCGCAGGGGCTGGTCTTCGTCCACCCCTTCGACGACGCGCTGGTGATCGCCGGCCAGGGCACGGTCGGGCTCGAGATGCTGCGCGCGCAGCCGGCGCTCGAGCTGCTGCTGGTGTCGGTGGGCGGCGGCGGGCTGATCTCCGGCATCGCGACGGTGGCGCGGGCGATCGCGCCAGCGGTGCAGGTCGTCGGCGTTCAGGCGGCGCGGTTCCCGTCGATGGTCAACGCCGTCAAGGGCATGCGGCACCCGCCGGGCAGCGCCACCATCGCCGAAGGCATCGCGGTCGGCCGCCCGGGGCGGCTGACCGAGGCACTGATCCGCGAGCGGGTCGACGACCTCGTGCTCGTCGACGAGGGCGACCTCGAACAGGCGATGCTGATGCTGCTCGAGATCGAGAAGACCGTCGTCGAAGGTGCAGGCGCCGCCGGGCTGGCTGCGTTGTGCGCTGACAAGTCACGTTATGCCGGTCGCCGGGTCGGCCTCGTGCTCAGCGGCGGCAACGTCGACCCGCTGGTGCTGGCCGCGATCATCGAGCGCGGCATGGCGCGCGCCGGCCGGCTGGCGCGCATCCGCGTCGCCGCACGCGACGCACCGGGTGTGCTGGCGAAGCTGACCGCGGTGGTCGCCGAGGCAGGGGCCAACATCGACGAGGTGCACCACCAGCGCGCCTTCTCCACCCTCTCGGCGCAAAGCGTCGAGGTCGAGCTGGTGATCCAGACCCGCAACCCGACGCATGTGCACGAGGTCGTCGCGCGGCTCGCCGCCGCCGGCTTCGATGCCCAGGCCGGCTGAAACCGAGAGCCGCCCTCGATGATGACCGAAGCTTTCGCCCGCGGCCCCGGCGAGCCGCCGCTCGCCGAGACGACGATCGGCCAGTTGCTGAGAGACGCCGCCGCCGCGGCACCGGCGCGGGTCGCCCTCGTGGCCGGGGTTCCCGACCCGGCGGCGCGCCGGCAATGGACCTACGCCGAACTGCTGGCGCAGTCCGAACGTGTCGCGCGGGCGCTCGCACAGCGCTTCGCACCCGGCGAGCGGGTGGCGGTGTGGGCGCACAACCTGCCTCAGTGGGTGATGCTCGAGTTCGGCGCCGCGCTCGCCGGGGTCGTGCTGGTGACGGTCAACCCAGCGCTGCGCGCCGCCGAGGCCGAGTACATGCTGCGGCAGTCGGGCGCAGCGGGAGTGTTCGTCGAGTCGTCGTGGCGCGGCAACCCGATGCTCGGCGCCGTGCGCTCGTTGCAGCCCAGGTTGCCGCAACTGCGCGAAGTGCTGTGCTTCGACGACTGGGAAGCCTTCGCCGCCTCCGGCGACGACCTCCGCGTCGTGCTGCCCGCGGTGGCGCCGCGCGACGCGGCAATGATCCAGTACACGTCGGGAACCACCGGTTTCCCGAAGGGCGCGGTGCTGCACCACCACGGGCTCGTCAACAACGCCATCGGCGTGCTGCACCGCATGGGCCTCTCGGAAGCACCGGTGTGGATCGGCACGATGCCGCTCTTCCACACCGGCGGCTGCGCGCTCGCGGTGCTCGGGGTGGTCGCGAAGCGCGGCACGCAGGTGCTGGTGGATGCCTTCGAGCCCGGCCTCGTGCTCGAACTGATCCACCGCTACCGCGGCACCGCGATGGTCGGCGTGCCGACGATGCTGATCGCGATGCTCGAACACCCGGACTTCGAGCGCACCGACTTCTCGGCGCTGCAGGCCATCTGCTGCGGCGGCTCGACGGTGCCGCCGGAGCTGGTGACCCAGCTCGAGACGCGGCTCGGCGCGCCGTTCACGATCGTCTTCGGCCAGACCGAATGTTCCCCGGTGGCGACGATGACCCACCCCGGCGACTCGCTCGCCGACAAGGCCGGCACCATCGGCCGCGCGATGCCGCATGTCGAGGTGAAGGTGGTCGACCCGGTGAGCGGCGACACCTTGCCTCCAGGGCAGACCGGCGAGCTGTGCACTCGCGGCTACCACGTGATGCAGGGCTACTTCGAGATGCCCGAGGCGAGCGCCGCGGTGGTCGACGGCGATGGCTGGCTGCACACCGGCGACCTCGGCGCAATGGACGGGCGCGGCTACTTCACCGTCGGCGGTCGGCTCAAGGACATGATCATCCGTGGCGGCGAGAACATCTATCCGCGCGAAGTCGAAGATGCACTCTTCCGGCACCCCGCGGTGGCCGAGGCCGCGGTGCTCGGTCTGCCGGAGCCGAAGTGGGGCGAGGAGGTCGCCGCGTTCGTGCGCCCGGCGGCGGGGAAGGTCTTCGAACCGGCCGAGGCCGAGGCCTGGCTGCGCGAGCGGCTGGCGCCGCACAAGGTGCCGCGGCACTGGTTCGTCGTCGATGCCTTCCCGCTCACCGGATCGGGCAAGGTGCAGAAATTCAAGCTGCGCGAAGCCTGGCAACGCGGCGAGTTCACCCCGGCCTGAGTCCTGCGCCTTCGGGCGGATCCGGCTCCGCCGGGTGGCACCCACGCGGGGATGAGACGGGTGCGCCCGGACCTGCGAACGCTCAACTGCCGAGCCCGGCGGCACGCGCAGCCGCGGTGGCCGCCGCCTCGTACAGCGGCACGATGCTCTCGCCGCCATGCGGGTGCACCCGGTTGGTCAGCAGAATCGAGAAGGCCCGCGCACCGGGGTCGATCCACATCGCGCAGCCGGTGAAGCCGGTGTGGCCGAAGCTTGCGCCGCGCGTGAACACGGTGCCGCGCGCACGCGAGTAGCTCGAATCGATGTCCCAGCCGAGGCCGCGCAGCGGCGTCGGTGTGCCAACGGGCACCACGGCCGGCGCGACCGCTTGCGTCGCGAGCGCGATCGTCGAATTCCGCAGCAGCGGCACCGCGCCGGCGCCGAGCCAGGCCCGCGCGAAGGCCGCGAGGTCGGCCGCGGTGGCGAACAGGCCGGCATGGCCCGCCACCCCGCCCATCAGCCTGGCGGTCGGGTCGTGCACCTCGCCGCGCAGCACGACGCCGCGCTCGTCGAGCTGCGTCGGCGCGATGCGCGAGGCCGGCAGCCGCGTCAGCGGCAGGTAGCCGCTGGCCGACATCCGCAGCGGCGCCAGGATCTGTCGCTCGGCGAGTTGCGACAGCGGCATGCCGGTGGCCTGTTCGAGCACCGCGCCGAGCAGGATGAAGTTGACATCGGAGTAACGGAAGACGCGGCCCGGCGCGTCGGTGGCCGCGATCCGGCAGGCGCGTTCGACGGCCGCGGCCCGCCCTTGCCATGGCGGCGTGCGCGGCAGGCCTGAAGGCAGGCCGGAGGTGTGGGTCAGCAGGTGAGAGAGCGTCGTCGCCGGGTGTCCGGCCCAGGCCTCGAGCCGCAGGCCCACCGGTTCGTCGAGCGCCAGGCGCCCGGCCTCGAACTGCTGCAGCACGAGCGTCGCGACGAGCGGCTTGGTCAGCGACGCGACGTCGTAGACGGTGTCGGTGTCGAGCGGCTCGGCCATCGGCCAGCGGGCACGCTGGCCGACCACGATCTGCCGCGAGCGGCCTTCGCGCTCGACCCACAGCACCGCACCCGGTATGCGTCCGGCTTGCACCTCCCGCTGCAGCAGCTGGCGAAATTCGTCGAGCGCGGCATCGTTCCATCGCCCGCCGGTCGCCGCGCAGCCCGCGCCCAGCGCGCCGGCCATCGAGGCGAGCAGCAGGCGGCGCCTTTCGGCAGAGCGGGCGCGGGATGGCATCGAGGCACGAGCATAGGGGCGGCCGGGTCCGACGGCCGTGCTACATTCGCGGCCATGCGCTCCGGCCGCTTCTTCTTTACGGGCTTTTGGTTCTCGCACCGCACGGCGGCTGGAGAGGCAAACGCGTAGACGAAACGAACGCAACGCACCCCCAGAGAACCGCCGGCAGCCCCGGCGGTTTTTTGTTGCCCAGGCGACGACCGAGACGAGGATCGACATGAGTCCCAGAGCCACCCCCGGCAGCACGCTGCTCGGCGAGACCCGTTTCTCGCTGTCGGAGAAAACCAGCGAGACCGACGACCAGCGCATCCGTGACGTCACGCCGCTGCCGCCGCCGGAACACCTGATCCGCTTCTTCCCGATCGCCGACACGCCGGTCGAGGCGCTGATCTCGGGCACCCGGAACAGCGTGCGCCGCATCATGACCGGCGAGGACGACCGGCTGCTCGTCATCATCGGCCCCTGCTCGATCCACGACCCGATGGCAGCGGTCGAGTACGCACGCCGGCTGAAGGTCGAGCGAGACCGCCACGCCGACACGCTGGAAGTGGTGATGCGCGTCTATTTCGAGAAGCCGCGAACGACGGTGGGCTGGAAGGGTCTGATCAACGACCCCTACCTCGATGAGAGCTACCGCATCCACGAAGGGCTGCGAATCGCGCGGCAGCTGCTGGTGGACATCAATCGCCTCGGCATGCCGGCGGGAAGCGAGTTCCTCGACGTCATCTCGCCGCAGTACATCGGCGACCTGATCAGCTGGGGCGCGATCGGTGCCCGCACCACCGAGAGCCAGGTGCACCGCGAGCTGGCCTCGGGGCTCTCGGCGCCGGTGGGCTTCAAGAACGGCACCGACGGCAACATCAAGATCGCGATCGACGCCATCCAGGCGGCGGCGCGGCCGCACCACTTTCTCTCGGTGCACAAGAACGGCCAGGTGGCGATCGTCGAGACCAAGGGCAACAAGGACTGCCACGTCATCCTGCGCGGCGGCAAGACACCCAACTACGACGCCGCCAGCGTGGCTGCGGCGTGCAAGGAGATCGAGGCGGCGCAGCTGCCATGCCGGCTGATGATCGACGCCAGCCACGCCAACAGCAGCAAGCAGCACCAGCGGCAGGTCGATGTCGCGCGCGACGTCGGCGCGCAGCTCGCCGCGGGCAGCCGCTGCATCTTCGGCATGATGATCGAGAGCCACCTGCACGCCGGGGCGCAGAAGTTCACCCCGGGCAAGGACGATGCCGGCAAGCTCGAGTACGGCAAGAGCATCACCGACGCCTGCATCGGCTGGGAAGACTCGGTCGAGCTGCTGCATGTGCTGGCGGCCGCGGTCGGCGCGCGGCGCCGGCACCGCGTCGGCAGCTGACGCGGCCGCGAAAGCCCCTGGCTGCCGCTGGCGCGCGGCCGGCGATGCCATCATCGCCGCCCCTGCCGCCACCGGAGTTCCCGATGCCGACGAACCTGTCGCCCCGCCCATCCGCCCGCTCGGGTGTGGCGGTGGCCTTCGCCGCTGCGGCGATTGCCGGCTGCGCAATCGTTGCACCCGCCGAAACCGTGGGGCCGGCCGCAAAGGAGGAGATCGTCGCGGTGACGGTGTCGAACCAGCTGCTGCGCTTCAACGCCGGGCAACCGCAGCGCGTGCGTGAACGCCGCGCGATCGCCGGCCTGGCCGCCGGCGAACAGCTGGTCGGCATCGACTACCGCGTCGCCCGCGGCGAGCTGTATGCGGTCGGGTCACGCGGGCAGCTCTACAAGGTCGACGTCGCCCGAGCGATTGCATCGCCGATCGGCAGCCCGGCCGCGTGGCCGGCCGGTGGCACCGAGTGGGGCATCGACTTCAACCCGACGGTGGACCGCATCCGCATCGTCAACGACGCCGGCACCAACCTGCGGATGCACCCGGACACCGGCGCCGTGGTCGACGCCGATCCCAACCAGCCGGGCCTGCAGTTCGACGGCCCCCTCGCCTACGACGCCGGCGACGCAAACGCCGGTAAGCCGGTGCGGCTGGTGGCCGCGGGCTACACCTACAACAAGACCAACGACAGGATCACCACCAATTTCGCGCTCGACGCCGCGCAGGGCACGCTGGTGCACCAGGGCACGAAGGAGGGTGTGACGCCGGCCGTGTCGCCGAACACCGGCCGGCTCTACACCGTGGGGCCTCTCGGCGCCGGTCGATTCGACCACGCCACCTTCGACATTTCCGACCTCTCGAACACCGCCTACGCCGGGCTGCGCGCCGCCGGGGCTTCGGCCACCCGCTGGTACCGGGTGGACCTGGCCAGCGGCCGTGCCATCTTCGTCGGCACCGTGGCCGGCGAGCCGCTGGTCGGCGCGGCGATCGAACCCTGACGGGTCTGCTCTCGCGTCGATCCACCTCTGCCGGATGACCCAACCCCCTGGGGGCGGGCCGGCCACGGACGGCCCTCGGGCGCTCAGCCGTCGCGCGCGAGGCGCTCGCTCTGCCAGTAGACGTCGTCGCCACCGAGCCCGTCGAGGTTGGCGCGGTTGAGCACGCGCGCCAGGACGAACATCAGGTCCGACAGCCGGTTCAGGTACTGGCGCGGGGCGGTGTTCACCGCCTCCTGCGCGGCCAGCGCCACCAGCGAGCGCTCGGCTCGGCGCGCCACGGTGCGGCAGACATGCGAGAGTGCCGCACTGCGGGTACCGGCGGGCAGGATGAACTCCTTCAGCCGCGGCAGCGCGGCGTTGTAGTGGGCCAGCGCGTCGTCGAGCCGGGTGACGGCCTCGTCCTTCAGCAGCGAGTAGCCGGGGATCGACAGCTCGCCGCCGAGGTTGAACAGCTCATGCTGGATCACCACCAGCAGCGCGCGCACATCGTCGGGCAACGGCTCGGCGAGCAGGACGCCGATCTGCGAGTTCAGCTCGTCGACGTCACCCATCGCCGCCACACGCAGGTGGCTCTTCGGCACCCGCGTGCCGTCGCCGAGGCCGGTGGTGCCGTCGTCGCCGGTGCGGGTGGCGATCTGCGTCAGGCGGTTGCTCATGGGGCTTTCGGGCTGCACCTTCGGGTACTCGCCCTGAGGCGGCCCGGCGGGCTGATGGAGCGGCATGCTACTGCGATGGGCAAACCCCGGACTCCTAGAATCGGCGGCTCCACCGCCACCGGAGACACGCGATGAACGCACCCGACCTGATGCCTCGTGTGCAGCCGCGCCCGGTACCGGCAGCGATGCTGCGAGCGCTGCGAGAGCGATTCGGCGACCGCTGTTCCACCGCCGCAGCGGTGCGCGAGCAACATGGCCGCGACGAATCGGCCTATGCGGCGATCCCGCCCGAGGTGGTGGTGTTCTGCGAGAGCACCGAAGACGTGGCCGCGGTCGTCGCGCTGGCCAGCGAACATGCGGTGCCGGTGATCCCGTTCGGCGTCGGCTCGTCGCTCGAAGGGCACCTGCTGGCGGTGCAGGGCGGCGTGACGGTCGACCTCGGCCGCATGAACCGCGTCGTGCGGGTGAACCCCGAGGACCTGACGGTGACCGTGCAGGCCGGCGTGACGCGCGAGCAGCTCAACCGCGAAGTCAGAGACACCGGCCTCTTCTTCCCGATCGACCCTGGCGCTAACGCGTCGATCGGCGGCATGGCCGCCACCCGCGCCAGTGGCACCAACGCGGTTCGCTACGGCACGATGCGCGAGAACGTGCTCGGGCTCACGGTCGTCACCGCCAGCGGCGAGGTCGTTCGCACCGGTACCCGGGCGAAGAAGTCGGCCGCGGGTTACGACCTGACGCGGCTCTTCGTCGGCAGCGAAGGCACGCTCGGCGTGATGACCGAGATCACGCTCAAGCTCTACCCGCTGCCGGAGGCGGTGAGCGCGGCGATCTGCAACTTCCCGAGCATCGACGCCGCGGTGCGGACGACGATCCAGATCATCCAGATGGGCGTGCCGATCGCCCGTTGCGAGCTGCTCGACGCCAACGCGGTGCGGGCGGTGAACAGACACTCGGGCTTGAGCCTGCGCGAGTCGCCGCTGCTGTTGATGGAGTTTCATGGCAGTGACGCCGGTGTGCGCGAACAGGCCGAGACCGTGCAGCAGATCGCTCGCGACCACGGCGGCGAGGACTTCCAGTGGGCGAGCACACCCGAAGAGCGCACCAGGCTCTGGACGGCGCGCCACAAGGCGTACTTCGCCGCGCTGCAGACCCGTCCCGGCTGCCGCTGCCAGAGCACTGACACCTGTGTGCCGATCTCGCGGCTGGCCGAGAGCATCAACGAGTCGATCGCCGAGGCCGACGCCGCCGGCATCCCGTACTGGGTGGTCGGCCATGTCGGCGACGGCAACTTCCACCTCAGCTACCTGATCGACCCCGACAGCGCCGACGAGTGGGCCACCGTCGAACGGCTGGGCGTGCAGATGGTGCAACGCGCGCTGCGGCTCGAAGGAACCTGCACCGGCGAGCATGGCATCGGGCTGCACAAGATGCCCTACCTCGTCGACGAGGCCGGGCCGGCGGCGGTGGCGCTGATGAAGGGCATCAAGCTCGCACTCGACCCGAAGAACATCATGAACCCGGGGAAGGTGATCGCGGTCTGATCGCCTGCCCGGGGCAGGCCCGCGCGAGCAGGCCCTCGGCCCGCGATCCCGGCGAAGGGCCTGTCGCGTCCGCCCGCTACAGCACGAAGTCCTGGGCGTTGAGGTCGAACACGCCGACGAGCTGGATCTCCATCTCCGGCACCGCGTCGCCGGTGGTGTTGATCTGCACGATGGTGTTGCCGCCTTCGTGGAACCAGCGCAGCTGGCCGACATCGGTGAAGGGCTGCTGGCCGCGGAAGGCAAACGCCTGGTTGCCCTGCACCGCGGGCAGCGCGTCGATCGCAGAGAGGTCCATGCGCTCGTTGGGCAGGTACAGGCTGTGTCCATTGATGCGCACCCATTGGCCGGGTTCGAAGTCGGCGATGCGGTCGCGCTGGCCGCTGCCGACACCACTGTCGGCGGTGCTCGCGAAGACGAAGCGGTCGATGCCGGCGCCCCCTTCGAGGATGTCGACACCAACGCCGCCGACCAGCGTGTCGGCCCCGCTGCCGCCCTGCAGCGTGTCGTTCCCGCTGCCACCGTCGAGCTGGTCGTCGCCTTCGTTGCCGACCAGCCAGTCGTCGCCGCCGCCGCCGAGCAGGCGGTTGGCGCCGGCGTCGCCGACCAGCAGGTCGGCATAGGCGCTGCCGGTGACGTTCTCGAAGCCCGAGATCTGGTCGCTGGCGGCGAACCAGCCGGTGGCGTTGTTCGACAGGTTGACGAGCACACCGGCGGTCATCGTGCTGTAGTCGATCGTGTCGTTGCCGGCGCCGCCGTCGAGCACATTGGCGCCGATGCCGGCGCGCACGGTGTCGTTGCCTGCGCCGGCGTAGATGCGGCTCGTCGGGCCGGCCCACAGCACGTCGCTGTAGGCGCTGCCGATCAGCGTCTCGATGCCGCTGATGATGTCGCCCTGCGCGTGGCCGCCCGACGCAGCGACGTCGCCGTTCAGGCTGACGATCACCGACGAGGGCGAGGCCGCGTAGGTCAGCGTGTCGTGTCCGGCGCCTCCGATGATGGTGTCGGCGCCGGCCCCGCCGACGAAGGTGTCGTTGCCTTCGCCGCCGTCCATCAGGTCGTCGCCGTCGCCGCCTTCGAGGTGGTCGTTGCCGTCTTCACCGTAGAGCTCGTCGTTGCCGCGGCCGCCGTAGAGCGCGTCGTGGTTGCGGCCGCCCCACAGGCGGTCGTTGCCGTCCTCGCCGTAGAGCATGTCGAGACCGTCGCCGCCGTAGAGGCGGTCGTTGCCGGTGCCGCCGTAGAGCCAGTCGTCGCCCGCGTAGCCGTAGAGGGTGTCGTTGCCGGCCTCGCCGTAAAGGACGTCGTTGCCCTCGGTCTCGAAGTTGCCGTCGCCGCTGATGCTGTCGTCGCCGTCGCCGCCGTAGAGGATGTCGTCGCCGCCGCCGCCTTCGATGTGGTCGTTGCCGTCGCCGCCGTAGATGGTGTCGTTGCCGTAGCTGCCTTCGAGCTTGTCGTCGCCGCCGTAGCCGTAGATGAGGTCGTTGAGGGCGGTGCCGCGGATGACATCGCGGCCGGCGGTGCCGCGGAAGGTGAAGTGGTATGCCATGAGGAAGGTCCTTTTCGCTGTTCGTGGGGTGGGGTCCGATAGCGGTCGGGCCCTGCGCCCGCCGTGCCGGCAGTGTTCCGGCCGCGGCGGCGGGCGTCGTCAGCGAAAGGTGCGGGCTCGGTCAGCGCCGGTTGCGGCCCCCGCCGCGGGCGGCCGGGGTCCCCTGCAACGATCGAAACGCGAACCAGGCTGGTGGCGTGGCGAAGAAGAAAGGGCGCCCCGAGGGCGCCCTGACATCGTCGGCAGATCAGCGTCTCAGCTGCGGCGCCTGGAGGCAGCGCCTGCGGCCAGCAACGCCAGGCCGGCGAGCGCCAGCGTCGCGGGCAGCGGGACCTCGACTGCCTCGCGCACCTCGAAGTCAACCTAAATTCGGCAGTTCCCCGCCGCTGATCCGACGCTGAGCGAGCACTGGCGCGGCGGCAGGCTGTCTTGGCACACTCACCCGATGGGTGAGGCAAGACGCAAGGCGCTGGCGGCGCGCCTGGAA
>Ga0268299_1001479_pt1 | contig 40544 bp, 28 predicted proteins | sample NOBtaG_FD_193484 | JGI IMG/M metagenome (GOLD analysis project Ga0268299, IMG submission 193484) | Activated sludge microbial communities from bioreactor in Nijmegen, Gelderland, Netherland - NOB reactor | ecosystem: Engineered > Bioreactor > Aerobic > Activated sludge | place: Netherlands... | reverse complement strand
CCCACCCGACTCTGGACCACCGCATGATCACCGTGACTCTCCCCGACGGCAAGACCAAGTCCTTCGACAAGCCCGTGAGCGGGTTGGAGGTCGCGCAGTCCATCGGCGCCGGCCTCGCCAAGGCCGCGTTGGCGGTGAAGGTTGACTTCGGCGACGGCAGCGGGCTCCAGACCCGCGACCTCTCCACCACTATCGACCGCGACGCCACCGTCGCCCTCATCACCATGCCCAAGCCCGGGCAGCCGGCCAGCCCGGAGGCGCTCCAACTCATCCGCCACTCTGCCGCGCACGTCATGGCCGAGGCGATCCAGGACGTTATCGGCAAGGACGTGCAGTTGGCCTACGGCCCGCCCACCGACACCGGGTTCTTCTACGACATGCTCATCCCGGAGGGCAAGAAACTCTCGAGCGACCACTTCGAGGCCATCAACAAGCGCATGGCGGAGATCGTCGGCGAGGACCGCCGGTTCTGCCGGTATGAAGTGAAGGCCGACGAGGGGCTGGCGAAACTCGAGGCGGAGGGGAACAAGTACAAGACCGACAACGCCGAGCGCGCGCTGGGGCGGCCGTCGTCGGTCTACCGCGGCGCGAAATCCGCCTTCGCCGACGCCGGACCTGAGGCTTCCCGAAGGTCCGGGCCCGACGCCACGCTCTCCTTCTACGCCACCGGCGAGCCGGGCAAGAACTGGGAGGACCTCTGCCGCGGGCCCCACGTCCCCTCCACCGGACGCATCGGCGCGATCAAGGTCATGTCCCTCGCGTCCGCCTTCTGGCACGGCGACGAGAACTCAGACCGACTCACCCGCGTCTACGGCACCGCCTTCCCCACCCAGGCCGAACTCGATGCGCACCTCAAGCAACTCGACGAGGCCAAGGCCCGCGACCACCGCGAGATCGGCAAACGCCTCCGCCTCTTCCACATCGACGAGACCGTCGGCCAGGGCCTCGTCCTCTGGACCCCGGCCGGCGCGATCATCCGCAAGGAACTCCAGGCCTTCATCGCCGCCGAACTCCGCAAGCAGGGCTACACCGAGGTCTTCACGCCGCACGTCTCCAAACTCGATCTCTTCAAAATGTCGGGCCACTTCCCCTATTACAAGGACTCCCAGTACCCCCCGTTCCCCGAGCGTGAGGCGCTCGAGCAAGTGCTCCGGGAGGGGTGCTCGTGCGCCGAGATGATGCACCGGCTCGAGGGCGTGTCGGCCCGCCTGGCGGCCCAGGTGAACCAGCGGACGGGTCTGCCGTCCATCGGCCCCGAGCGCGTCGTCCCCGACGAGAACCTCCTCGACGGGTACATGCTCAAGCCCATGAACTGCCCGATGCACATCAAGATCTTCGACACCGCGCCGCGCTCCTACCGCGACATGCCCGTGCGCCTGGCCGAGTTCGGGACCGTCTACCGGTGGGAGCAGTCGGGGGAACTCAACGGGATGACGCGCGTGCGCGGCTTCACGCAGGACGACGCGCACATCTTCTGCACCCAGGAGCAGGTGCCCCAGGAACTGGCCAAGTGCCTGTCGCTGGTCCGGCTGATCTTCGACACGCTCGAGATGAGGAACTTCCGCGTGCGCGTGGGGCTCCGCAGCACCGACAGTTCCAAGTTCACAGGTCGAGCGGAGGACTGGGACCGGGCGGAGGCGGTGCTGCGCGAGGCGGCCGGGCGTTTCGGAGCGCCCTTCTCCGAAGAGCCGGGCGAGGCGGCCTTCTACGGGCCCAAGATCGACTTCGTCGTCAAGGACGTGATCGGGCGCGAGTGGCAACTCGGGACCGTGCAGGTCGACTACAACCTCCCCATCCGGTTCGGGCTCTCCTACATCGGCCCCGACAACAAGCCTCATACGCCGGTGATGATCCACCGCGCCCCCTTCGGCTCCATGGAGCGGTTCTGCGGCGTGCTCATCGAGCACTTCGCCGGCGCGTTCCCCACCTGGCTCTCGCCCGAGCAGGTCCGCGTGCTCCCCATCAGCGAGAAGACCAGCGACTACGCCGCGAAGGTCGAGGCCGCGCTCCGCGAGGCCGGCGTGCGGGTGACCACCGACTCGGGCAACGACCGCATCCAGGCGAAGATCAAGGTGGCGGCCGAGATGAAGATCCCGTACCTCCTTATCGTCGGCCCGCGCGACGCGGAGCAGAACGCCGTCAGCCTGCGCATCCGGGGCGAAGAGAAGGACGCGGGCGCGATGCCGCTCGAGCGGTTCGTGGAGGGCATCAAGGCCGAGATCGCCGAGCGCCGCGCGACGCTGGGGGTGAGAGCCTAAACACCGAACCCGCGCCGACCCGCCGCCGCTGCATGAAGGGGCACGGAGCATTCGCGGCTCCGAGGGCTTTCACCCGTAGCACGCGCCGGATTCCTCTGGTAGTCTCCCGGGGCTCATGACCGCGACACCCCCCGCCATGCCGAACGCGCCGCAGCCCGATCCCGCCGCTCCGGGCGTTCCGCCGGTGGACTTCCACACGCCCCAACTCACGCTCCGCGCGCTGGGCACGGGCATGGTCCTCGGCGGGATCCTCTCCATCTGCAACGTCTACACGGGCCTCAAAATCGGCTGGGGCCTCAACATGTCCATCACGGGCATTCTGCTGGCCTACACGGGCTGGCTCGCCGTCAGCCGCGCCTCCGGCGGGCGCGTCCGCATGATGAACCGGCTGGAGAACAACATCAATCAGTCGGCCTGCTCCGCAGCCGGCGCGGTCTCCAGCGCCGGGCTTGTCAGCGCCATCCCCGCCGTCACGATGCTCGAGGGCACCGTCTTCCCCTGGTGGCAACTCGTCCTGTGGCTCTCGACCATCTGCTTCGTGGGGATCGCCGTCGCCATGGGCCTCAGGCAGCAGATGATCATCCGCGACCGTCTGCCCTTCCCGGGCGGGCTCGCCTGCGCCGAGACGCTCAAGGAAATCTACAACACCGGCGCCGAGGCCATGCGCCGCGTCGCGGTGCTTGGCGCCGGCGCCGTCGTTGCCGCGGGCCTCAAGGTCGTCAACATCCTCAAACTCACCAAGGCGACGGACCTCGGGCTGCTCGTCAACGGCGCCCCGGCCTCGAAGTACCTTCTGGCTCTTGACCCCACGCTCCTCATGGCCGCCGTCGGGGGCCTCGTCGGGCTCCGCTCGTGCATCTCGCTGATGGGCGGCGCAATCCTCTCGTACGTCGTCCTCGCCCCGTGGCTGGTGAACTCGGGCCGCGCGGTGCTCGACAAGGCCGCCGCCGTCGCCCACAACGCTTCCCGCCCACCCGAGGCCCACGTCGTGCCGTTCGCCGAGTGGCTCCTGTGGCCCGGCGTCACCCTCATGGTCGTCTCGTCGCTGGTCTCCTTCTCGTTCTCCGCCCCGGCCATCCTCCGCTCGTTCCGCCGGACCAAGGGCGGCGGCGCGGACTCCGGCGCAGTTGGCGACACGGGCGACGTGCCGCGCCGATGGTTCTTCCTCTCGCTCGCCGTGGCCCTCGTCCTGTGCGTGATGCTGCAAACCTGGCTCTTCGGCATCGCCTGGTGGGCCGCCGTCTTCGCCGTCGTTCTCAGTTTCGTACTCGCCGTTGTTGCCACACGCGTCTCGGGCGAGACGAACGTCAACCCGGTCGGCCCGATGGGCAAGGTCACCCAACTCCTCTTCGCCGTCATGCTCCCCAAGAACGCCTCGGCAAACCTCCTCGGCGCCAGCATCACCGCCGGCGCCGCCAGCCAGTGTGCCGACCTCATGCACGACCTCAAGTGCGGGCACCTCCTCGGCGCCGTCGCTCGCAAGCAGGTCGTCGCGCAGACCGGGGGCGCCATCGCCGGCGCCCTGGTCGCCAGCGCCTTTTACCTCATTCTCGTACCCGATCCAAAGACCATGCTCCTCACGCCCGAGTGGCCCGCCCCCGCCGTCGCCATGTGGAAGGCCGTCGCCGAGGTCTTCCAGCGCGGCCTGCAATCCCTTCCTCCCGGCGCGACCACCGCCATGCTCCTCGCCGCCATCGTCGGCACGCTCTTCCCCGTGCTGGAGAAAACCCTCCCCAAGCAGTCCTCCACCTACGTGCCCAGTTGCTCCGCCGCCGGGCTCGCCTTCGTCATCTCCGGCACCAACTCCATCTCCATGTTCCTCGGCGCCTGCGTCGGGGCCATCGTCGCCAAACTCGCCCCGAACTGGTCCACCCGCTTCTGGGTCACCCTCTGCGCGGGCATCATCGCCGGCGAAAGCCTCACTGGCGCGGGCGACGCCATCCGCCTCGTCCTCCAGGGCGCCGCCAAGTAACCCGGCCCGCACCGCCCACTCCTGGCACCCATCCGAGCCCGCGCGCGTGCCGCGCCATCGCCCGGGGCATACCCTGCAATGCACCGGTTTTCTCGCGTCCACGGAGCCCAGAATGTCCACCGCCGCAACCACTCCCGTCATCCTCGCCGCGAAGCGCACCCCCATCGGCCGGTTCTTCGGCGGGCTCTCCAAGGTCCCCTCGCCCACCCTCGGCTCCTACGCCATCAAGGCCGCGCTCGACGAAATCGGTGGCGGGGGCGGCGTCGCCAAACTCGGCACCCACATCGACGAGTGCATCATGGGCTGCGTTCTCCAGGCCGGCCTCGGCCAGAACCCCGCTCGCCAGGCCGGCCTCAAGGCCGGGCTCCCCGAATCCCTCTCCGCCCAGACCATCAACAAGGTCTGCGGCTCCGGCCTCCAGGCCGTCATGACCGCCGCACAGTCCATCAAGGCCGGCGACAACCAACTCGTCCTCGCCGGCGGCTTCGAGAACATGACCGCCGCACCCCACTTCGCCCGCGTCCGCGAGGGCGTCAAGTACGGGCCCGCCCAGATGGAAGACCACATGGCCTACGACGGCCTCCGCTGCGCCTTCGAGTCCTGCGCCATGGGCAACTCCGCCGATCACATCGCGCGGACCTTCGAAATCTCCCGCGCCGAGCAGGACCGCTTCGCCGTCCAGTCCCACCAGCGCGCCGCCGCCGCCACCGCCGCAGGCCACTTCAAGTCCGAGATCGTCGCCCTGGCCGGCGAACAGTGCCTCGACAAGAAGTCCCCCGGCGTCGCCGACGACGAGGGCATCCGTGCCGACACCACCCTCGACTCGGTCGCCAAACTCCGCCCCGCCTTCGACAAGGACGGCTCCGTCACCGCCGCCAACGCCTCCCAGATCTCCGACGGCGCCGCCGCCCTCGTCCTCGCCTCCCTCGCCAAGGCCGAGGCCCTCGGCTGCAAACCCCTCGCCCGCGTCCTCGCCTACCACACCGCCGGCGTCAAGCCCAAGGACATCTTCGCCGCACCCATCGACGGCATCGCCGGCGTCATCGCCAAGGCCGGCCTCAAGCCCGCCGACATCGACCTCTTCGAGATCAACGAGGCCTTCGCCGCCCAGGTCCTCTGCAACCTCAAGGGCCTCAAGGCCAAGGGCATCGACATCCCCGAAGCCAAGGTCAACATCTGCGGCGGGGGCGTCGCCCTCGGCCACCCCATCGGCGCCTCCGGCGCACGCGTCCTCACCACCCTCATCCACCAACTCAAACGCACCGGCGGCAAGCGCGGCGTCGCCGCACTCTGCCTCGGCGGCGGCAACGCCGTCGCCATGGTCGTCGAGGTGTGAGCCGCCCGCCACTCAAGGCTCGCAGCATTTCGTGGCACGCTCTCGGGCGCAAACGGGTGTGACGCGGGCGGTCAACCGCCGCTGTTCGCTCACTCCCCCTCCATCCCCTCTTCCTCTTCAACCTCGTCTTCGTCATCAGGCCCGCCGCCCATCGTCGGCGCGTTGAGCCCCTTCATCTGGTCCTGCATTGCGCCCAGCGCCGCTCCGGCCCCGCCCAACGAAAGCACCGGCGCGAACGGCATGAACTGACCCGCCTTCATCGCCATCTGCACGATCTGCGACCGATCCCCCTCCGACCGCTGCACAAGGTCGCCTCCCTCCCACGCCGTCCATGACACGCTCGCCCGCGCGCCCGCCAGCAGGTCCGCCAGCGGCGGCACCACCAGCCCCACCTCGCGCGCCGCGCCCTTGCCCCCCACCCCCCCCGCACGCGACCGCACCAGGTTCGCCACCGCCGAGCCCGCCATCGACGCCAGCGGGTACCCCTCGCGGAGCGTCTTGGCCGGGTCGTTGAACGAGAACGAGATGAACTCGCCCTTGGGCATCGCCGCCGCGATCCGCGGGTTGCTCACGATCCCCCCGTCACCCTTCCCCGACGCCTGCCGCGCCGCCATCAGCGCCGCCTGCGGCGTCAGCCCCGCCACCAGCCAGTCCCCCGCGATCGACCACGTCACCTCGATGGGCACCGGAAGCCCCGCGAAACTCACCGAGTGCATTTCGCACCCCGGCGCGCTCTCGTCGGTCCACGTCCGCACCATCGCGTAGCCCCGCGCGGTCTCGGGCGACGACAGGAACTCGTTCACGTGCGTGCTCAACTTCTTCATCGCCGCGGTCAGTTTCGCCTGGTCCTTGACGCCCACCGCGAAGACCATCGACATCAGTCCCCCGCCGCCCGTCGAGTCCGCCAGGTACACCGCCCCGCACCCGCCGATCGACCCGAGCAGGTCCTCCACAGGGTCCACGCCCGTGTGCGCCTTGATCTGCGCCAGCGCCTCCTGCGCCTCCGGGTTCTGCATCGCCGTGTCGATCTGCTGGCGGAAGTACCCCGTCTCGAACGACCCGATCGTCCCCCAGTGCGCGTCGCTGGGGATCACCTTCATCGCGCTCGCCGGCACCGGCTTGTCGCTCAGCCCCAACTTCGCCGCGTGCGCAGACAACCCCTTCACCCGCGTCACCTTCACCGCTCGATCCTCGGCATACCCCGACACGTGCGTCGCCTTCACCCCGTTGGGCCCCACCACCCCCGTCTCCTTCACCGCCTCGATCATCTCCGCCGCCTCGGGCTCCTCTCCCGCCATCACCTCCACGAACTCCAGCAGCGGCTCCAGCGGCGCCGCGTCAAACCGCGCCCGCAAGTACGGCTTCACCCCCGCCTCCTTCGCCTCATCGATCCCGTTCAGCAGCGCGTCCGGCTCCGGCAGCGTCCCCACGTGCAACTCGTACGCCCATCCCCCCGGCCCACGCGACGTCTGCCGCGGACCCGTCCGCACCATCCCGAACGGCAGCAGGATGTCGCTCATCCCCGCGATCGCCTTGCTCGGCTTGGGCTTGAACGGGCTCAGCCCCACCAGCGACTGCACGTACCCCGCCGTCTTCTCCGCCCCCGCCTTGTCCGCGTTGAGAAACGACACGATCAGCCCGCCCCCGAAGAACCCGCCCGACGGGTTCTCCGGGTCGTACGCCAGCGCCGCCCGGAACGGCGACGAGATCAACGCCGCCGCCAGATCAAACACCCCCGCCGGCAACTCCCGCCGCGCCTCCTCGGGCAACTCCCCGGGAATCTCCGCGAGCCGCTCGGGCAGCATCTTCATCGCCGCCTTGAGTCTCGCGTCCTTGGGCGAGACCAGGATCTCATCCCACCCGCTCGTCTCCAGCCACACCACCCCCTTGGTCGGCTCAGCCGCCTGCCCCGCCGCCTGCGCCAGCGCGCCGGCACTCGTCATCCCCATCGCCAGCGCCCCCAAACACACCGCCAGGGGAAGGGATTGTCTCACTCGGCAAACCTGGGTCGGCATGGTCGGCTCCTGATCGGCGTGTCTGAAATCGTCGTCGCGTCGCGCGCCAAGGCTACGCGCCCTTCTTCGGGTTCGGGAAACGTCCGTTTCGCGTGTTAGGATCGCCCCGATTGGCATCCACCCCACGCCAACATGACCCCGCCAAGCCTCCCGCCGGTGCCGCCCCTCAGGCCCCGGAGCGAATCCTCATCATCCGCCCCAGCGCCCTGGGTGACGTCTGCCGCACTACGCCCGTCCTCGCCAGCCTCCGCGCCGCGTTCCCCGCCGCCCGCATCGACTGGCTCGTCCACGAGGCTTTCGCCGATGCCATCCGCGCCGACCCGGCCCTCACCGGCCTCATCCCTTTCGCCCGCCGCGCCATGGGCCGCTGGTGGACCCCCGCCGGCCTCATCGTTACCCGCGACCTCATCGCCCGCCTCCGCGCCCCGCGCTACGACCTCGTCCTTGATTGCCAGGGCCTCGCCCGAAGCGCCCTCTTCACCCGCCTCACCGGCGCGCCACGCCGCATCGGCCACGCCGACGCCCGCGAGGGCGCCCCCCTCGCCTACACCACCCGCGTCGCCGCCGCGCCGGGAGACAGCCCCCACACCGTCGACCGCATGCTCGGCCTCGTCGCCCCCCTTGGCATCCCCACCCCCGCCTCCCCCGACACCCGCCTCTACGCGCCCCCCGACGACCTCGCCGCACTCGCAGACGACACCCGCCTCGCCTGCGGCGTCGCCCGCTACGTGCTCTTCGCGCCCACCTCCCGATGGCCCGGCAAACGCTGGCCCATCGACCGCTTCATCGACCTCGCCCGCGGCCTGTCCGACCCTTCCCTCCGCGTTGACGCCATCGCCGTCGTCGCCGCCGGGGGTGAACGCGACCAGTGCTCGCCCCTGCTCGCCCCCATCCCCGGCGCGCCGCCCATCATCGATCTCGTGGGCAAGACCACCGTCGGCCGCCTCATGGCGATCGTCTCTCGCGCCGCACTGGTCGTTGCCTCAGACTCCGCCGCCCTCCACATGGCCGTCGGCTTCGATCGCCCCCTCGTCGGCCTCTTCGGGCCCACCGACGTCGCCCGCGTCGGGCCCTACCGCCGCGACGCCGATGTCATCCAGCACCTCCAGCCCGGCGACATCCTCGACCACAAGAACGAGCCCCTCGGCCGCGCGCTCATGGAGCGCATCTCCGTGGACGAAGTCCTCGCCGCCTGCGCCGCCCGCCTGCGCTCCTCGTGACGCTACACGCTCACCCTCCCCCCTGCATCGCCCATCGCGCCGCCCCCGCCGCCGCGTGGGAGTCGCTCGTGCCGCACGACAGCGTCCACCCCTCCCGCGCCAGGTCCGTCAGCCCCGCGCTCACCGCCTGCCGCAGCGCCCCGATGATCGGCCCGAGCCGGATCCCCACGCCCCCCAGCAGCACCACGTGCCGCGGCCTGTAGATCGCGTGCGCAATCCTGATCGCCTGCACCAGCGCCCGCCCCGGCGGATCCTCCACACGCACCCGCGCCACCGCCTCCTCCCCCACCACCCCGTACCGCCATTCCAGCGCCCGCAATCCGACATACGCCTCCAGGCTCCCAACCCCGCCATCCGCCCCCACCGGCGGCGAGCCCTCCGCCTCCTCCTGTCTCACGTCGATCTGCCCCAGGTGCCCGCTCGATCCCTCCGTCACCACCAGCCGCTCCGCGCCATCCAGCACGCACGCCCCCACGCCCGTCCCGATCGAGATCGCCAGCACCCGCCCACCCCCCTCCTCGCCCGTCAGCCCCAACTCCCGCGCCGCGTCCAGAGCCGCCGCGTGCGCGTCCGACAGCACCCTCGGCTCCGCACCGCCCCCCACCCCCGCCTTCCGCAGCAGCGCCCCAAGCGACACCCCCTCAAGCCCCGGCGCGTTCACCGAGCGCAGCACCACCAACTCACCCGCCGCGCCCCTCCCCACCAGCCCCGGCACGCACAGCCCCACCGACGACCATCCCCCACCCTCGGCGTTCTCCCCGGCCGCGCCTGCCTCCGTCGCCGCCGCGATCACCGCCTCACCGATCGCCCGCGCCACCTCCTCCCCACTCGGCCGCGCATACCGCGACGACCGTCCCGTCCCCACCACCCTCCCCGCCGCGCGCTCCACAACCGCCGCCTTCACCGACGTGCCCCCAACGTCGATCCCCAGGCTCCACCGCCCGCCCACCCCCACACCCGCCGCTGCGCCCGCTCCGCCCGACACGCCCATCACCCACCACCGCCCGGCGTCTTGGGCCCATCACTCTTCTTGGGCCGAGGCTGAGGCGGAGGCGGCGGCGGCGGAGGCGGCGCGTTCGGGTCCGGGATCGGCAGCGCATTGTCCAACTTCCGATCCACCAGAAACTCCACCGTCCCGCCTCCCTGCAGCGCCGCCGCGGCCTCTTTGCTCAGCCTCGCCGCGCCCTCCGCCACGCGCACCGGGCACTCCACCACGCCCGTCGGACTCGTCACCACCGCGCGATACACCCCGCTCACCAGGCCCCGCACCACCATGAACTCCCCCTTGAAGTTCATCCGCTCAGGCTGCAGCGGCCCAGGCCGCCACTCCAGCCCCCGCAGCGTGTGCCGCTCACGCCCCCTCAAGTTCGGCGCGTAGAAGTCCAGCACCGCCGCCGAGTGCGTAAACAGCAGCGCCCGGCTCGACGAATACGCCACCCCCGCCGCCTTGCTCTCACGGATCGCTTCCAGCGCCTTCTTCACCTCGGCCCAGGGCTGATCGGGCAACCCGGCCCCGACCGGCCGGATCGACACGACGCACTCGGCACGCCTCCCCCCCACGACCTTCATCGCCTCCGTCCACGCCGCCTGGAACGCCGCAAAGTCCGCACGCTCGCACCGCGCCACGAACTCGTCCCCCACACCAAGTCGCACCAGCGACGCCCAGTCCACCAGCCCCGCCTCAACCGTCGGCTTGTCCGTCGGCACCACGATCGACACGATCAACCCCGGCCGCTTCGCCTTGATCGCCCCCGCCAGGTCCCGCATCAACTGCACCGACTTGCCCGCGCGCCACCGCGTGAACGCCTGGTCCCGCCCATCGACCGGCAGCGCCTGCCCCCCGCTCTCCTTCGCGTACTGCACGCGCGTCGCCTCGTCATACCCAAGACCTGGATCGGGCCAGAAGAACCGGTCGCTCAACTGGATGCCGTCCAGGTCGTACTTCTCCACCGCCTCCAGCACCAGGTCGATCATGAACTGCCGCGCCTCGGGCACCAGCGGGTTGATCCACGCGTGCCCTGCGCCGGCCGTTCCGCCCTTGGCGTCCTTGAGCAGCCAATCGGGCTTGGCCTTCCGCAGCGCGTGGTCCGCCGTCGCCGGCGAGCAGGAGAGCCCCCCGTCGAAACTCGCGATCACCAGCAGCCCATGCCGGTGCCCTTGCGAGAGCGCCTCGCCGAGCACATCCCTGCCGCTCGCCGCGCCGGGGATCGTCGGCGCGATCGCCACGCCCGCGGTTTTCTGCATCACCTCGCTGGGAAAGGTGGTGTACCCCTGGTCCCACGCCGTCACGTACACCGCGTTCAGCCCCATGTCGCGCAGGCGCTTCATCGTCTCGCCCGTCTTGGCGGGCGTGTCGAGCGCGTCACCATCACCCGAGCCCGGCGCGCGGAGCCACGTCGCCCGCACCTCCCCCGGCCTGGGCTTCACCATCACCGTCGGGCCCGTCTCCTCCTTTGGCTTGGGCTTGGGCAAACCGATCTGCCCCAGCGCGGGCCCGCCGCACAGCGCCAGCGCCGCCGCGCACGCCGTCGCCGCGAGCCGGCCACCAACGCCCCGACCCAGGTTCCTGCGCATCGTCCCGGCCTCCTCTTCCGCGATCACCCGCGGACCTGCCCCTCGAGGTCCAGTGCCACGTCAAGCCACGTCGCCCCGTGGGTGAGCGTCCCGAGGCTAATCCGATCCACCCCCGTCGCCGCCAGCGCGGGGAGCGTCTCCCGCGTCACGCCGCCCGAGGCCTCCAACTCGACCTTCGCCCCCGCCGCGTCGCGCGCCGCGACCGCCGCCGCGACGTCCGCCACGCCGAAGTTGTCCAGCAGCACCACGCCCACGCCCCCACCACTCCCTCCGCCCGCGAGCGTCCCCGCCTCCAGCAGCCGCTTCAACTGCGCCAGCGAATCCACCTCCACCTCGATGAACCGCAGCCCCTCCCGCGGCGCCTCCTCTTTCGCCAACTTCACCGCCCGCTCCACCACCCGCGGCAGATCCTCGAGCGAGACCCCCGCCAGGTGATTGTCCTTGATCAGTGCCGCGTCGTACAGGCCCAGCCTGTGCATGCAGCCGCCGCCGCACCGCACCGCGTACTTCTCCAGCACGCGCAGGCCCGGCGTCGTCTTCCGCGTATCAAAGATGCGCGACCGCCCCCCGCCTCCGCCCGCCAGGGCCACGAACTCCGCCGTCCGCGTCGCGATCCCGCTCAGCCGGCCCAGAAAGTTCAGCAGCGTCCGCTCCGCGCTCAGAATTCCGCGCTGCGCGCCCACCAGCGTGCCGATCGTCGTCCCGGGCTCCACTCGCGTCCCGTCGCTCACGCCCCGCGCGGGCACGAAGTCCGCGTCCACGCGGAACGCGTGCAGCACCTCCGGCACAATCGCCAGCCCGCTCACCACGCCCCCGGACCGCGCCACCAGGAACCCACGCGCCCGCGCCGTCGGCAGCACCAGCGCCCGGCTCGTCACGTCGCCGCCCGACAGCGCCCACGACGGGCCCAGGTCCTCGTCCCGCGCCAACTCGATCAGGCGCGTCACCCACCCCTCCCGGCTCAGGACGCGGTACAGGTCTTCCAGGCTCAGCGCGTTCAGGTCCTCCATCCCCTCATCCTATCGACTCCCACCCGGGACGGAGATTGGGCTACCGGTCCCGCCGGCTCACCGCGCGCTGGATCTCCCGCTTCGATTCCCGCTCCGCGATCGCCTGCCGCTTGTCCCCCTTCGTCCTGCCCGTCCCCACCCCCACCAGGCACTTGGCGAACCCGTTCTTGAAGTACACCTTCAGCGGCACCAGCGTGTTTCCCTTTACCTGCTGCGCCTTCCACAACTTCAGGATCTCCCGCTTGTGCGCCAGCAACTTCCGAGTCCGCGTCGGGCTCGTCGGCCAGGCCGACCGCGACGGGCCGTACTCGGCAATGTTCACCCCGTGCAGCCACAGCGCCGGCGGCTCCGCCTCCGCCCGCACATACCCCTCCCCGATCGACACCTGCCCGCCCCGCACGCTCTTGACCTCGCCCCCGTACAACTTCATCCCACACTCGACCGTCTCCCCGATCGTGTAATCAAACCGCGCGCGGCGGTTCTCGATCACCCGGTCCGCCGATCGGTCTGCATCCTTCTTCTTCGCCATGGTCCTCGCCCGGCCTTCTACTCGAACCGCACCGGGCTGCTCACCCGACCCACGCCCTCGATCTCCACCTCCACCACGTCACCCGCCTTCAGGTACACCGGCGGCGTGCGGGCCGTTCCCACGCCGCTGGGCGTGCCCGTCAGGATCACCGTTCCGGGGAGCAGCGTCGTCCCCCGTGACAGTTCGCCCACCAGCGTGCGCACGTTGAAGATCATGTCCGCCGTCGTCGAGTCCTGCATCACCTGCCCGTTGAGCCGGGTGACCAGCCGCAGCGCGTTGGGGTCCTTCACGTCTGCCGCGGGGCGCACGTCCGAGAGCGGGCAGAAGGTGTCGAAGCCCTTGCCCCGGCAGAACTGCCCGCCGCTGCCCTGCTTCTGCCACCACCGGGCCGACACGTCGTTGGCCGCCGCGTACCCCAGGACGAACTCGAGGGCCCGCTCCGCGGGCACATCCCGCGCGGCCCGCCCGATCACCACCGCCAACTCGCCCTCGTAGTCCACCTGCTCGCGGTCCTGGCAGATCGTGGGCACCACGATCGCGTCGCCCGAGGGGATCGCCGCGGCGGGGTTCTTGGTGAACACGACCGGCCGCTCAGGAAGTTGCCCGCCCATCTCCTTGGCGTGCTGGGCGTAGTTCTGCCCGATGCCGAAGATGTGCCGGACGGGGAGCGGACCGCCGGGAGACCCGATCACCGCTCCGAACTCGCCTCGAGTGACGCGCATCATGAAAGATGATAGTTCGTGCGCGGCGCACAACCCGCGCTCACCGCGCTGGCCGCGCTCGCCTCGGGGCCGGGCGGGGGGGGCGCGGACGCTGGATCGGGGCGTCGACGTCTCTGGAACCCCCTGGTTTCGCGGACAGACTTTGCGCGCAGAGGCTCGGGAAGGCCCCTCTGGCGCGGCCCCCCCCTGGACCCTCCGACCCCCCCACCCGACCCCTCAGAATGGATCCTGGGGCATCTGAGGGCCTGTTTTTTTTGACCGCCTGGGATCAGCCCTGTGTGCATGGTGCGCGCAATCTCGCGCACCGCGCCTTGACAGCGCGCAGGCGCTGCGTCAACGTCGCGCGCGGCCCTTGCGGGGCGCCGAGCGGGCGCCGGACTTGCCCGTCGCGCGGGGCTTCGCCTCGCCGCGGCTCTTCCCGGGCGACCGGCCCTTGCTCGCGCGTGGGGCCGAAGCGCGAGGGGTCGAGGCGCGCGGGGCTGACGCGCGTGGGGCTCGCTTGGCGCGGGCGGATGGCGGCCTGCGGCGCGGGGGCGCGGGCTCACCTGTGCGCTCGTCGGTCCCGGCGGGAGACACCGCGAGCGGATCGTCGAAGAACCTCGCCGCGGCGTTGGGGGCGTCCTCGACCGACCAGTCGATGGCCTCGGCCTCGTGGGCGGGGAGCGGCGCGGGTTCGTTTAAGAGCGTGTCGGCCGCCTCGGCGTCGCCCGAGCGGACGCGGGCGATCCCGCCGTCGTCGGTCTCGATGACCTCGTCGCGGCGCCTGCCGCGGATGAGAAGTTTGATGGGGACCTCGGTGAAGGGGAGTTCCTCGCGGAAGCGGTTGAGGAGGAATCGCTGGTAGTTGGGTGTGAAGAGATCCGGGTGGTTGACGACGCAGACGATGGTGGGCGGGGCGATGGCGACCTGGGCGACGAAGAGCAGTTTCGTGAAGGTGCCCGTGCCGCTGGACGGACCCTGGCGCTCGAGGATGCGGCGTACGAGTCGGTTGAGCACGCCCGTGGTGGTGCGGGTGAGGCTCTGCTGGTGGAGTTCGAACGCCAGGTCGATGGTCTCGCGGACGTTGCGGCCCGACGAGGCGGACATAAAGGCGATGGGGGCGAACCAGAGGCCCTTGAGTTCGCTGCGGATGTAGGCCTCGTAGTCCTCGGTGGTGACGGGGCGCGGCGCGCCCCCGCGGCGGGCGTGCCCGTCGGCGATGGGGCGGCCCTCGGCCAGGTCCCACTTGTTCACGACGATGATCACCGGCTTGAACTGGTCGGCGATCATCATGCCCAGTTGCTTGTCGACGGCGCTGATGGGGACGGTCGCGTCGAGCAGGAGGAGGCAGACGTCGCAGCGGCGGATGGCCAGTTCGCAGCGGTCGAGGGCCCACCACTCGATGCGGTCCTGGAAACTCTTGCGCTTGCGGAGCCCGGCGGTGTCGATCGCGACGAGGCTGCGACCGTCCATCTCGAATCGCACGTCCACGGCGTCGCGGGTGGTGCCGGCGATCTCGGAGACGATGACGCGCTCCTCGCCCGCGAGCGTGTTGACGAGGGTGCTCTTGCCGGCGTTGCGCTTGCCGACGATGGCGAGTTGGAGGTCGGCCTGGCGTGCGGCCTCGTCGGCCTCGGCCTTCATGCGGCGGCGGGCCTTCCCGCCCGGCCTGAGCATGGCGTGGAGGCGTTCGACGAGGTCTCGGCGGTGATAGTTGTTGCGTGCGGAGACGAGGAGCGGCTCGCCGAAGCCGAGGGCGGCCGCCTCGAAGGCGTGGGCCTCCCAGCGCGGGCCATCGCACTTGTTGGCGACGACGACGACCTTCCCGCCGTGGTCGGTGACGGGGTGCGAGGCTTCGTCGGCGGGGTGACCGTCGGCGGACCTCGCGCGGCGGCGGGGACCCTGACCACCGAGGCCTCCCTCGCGGAGAAGGCGGGCGATCTCGCGGTCCTGGGCCGTGAGGCCGACCTGGGTGTCGATGACCAGGAGGATGAGGTCGGCGGTATCGACGGCGTGGGCGATCTGGCGCTCGACGTGGGGCCCGAGGGGCGCGAGGTCGGCGCCGTCGTTGCTGACGCGGCGGCCCTCGACGGTGTAGACGCCGAAACCGCCGGTGTCGATCATCTCGACGGTGACGGGCGGGTCGGCTGGGTTCTCGCCTTCGAGGGCGACGATGGCGCCGACGCGGTCGCGGGTGGTGCCCGGGGTGTCGTCAACGATGGACACGCGGCGCGCGGCCAGCATGTTCATAAGGGAGGACTTGCCCACGTTGGGGCGGCCGACGATGGCGACGCGGGGAATGGGCATGAGGCGGAAGGGTATGCGGACCGCGCCGGCACCCCCGTCGCGGCACCCCCCAGCCCCGGCGCTCGATCCCCGCGAGGGAAGGCAGGAACTACACTGCGACTATGACGACCGCGCAGCCATTTGCGTTCACGGAGGTGCCGAATCACCCGGGGATCTTCGCCCTCATGCTGGAGCCGAACCAGGGCCCGATGGTGGTGCTGGACCTGGCGCTGATCCAGCGGATCGAGGCGTCGCTGAGGGCGGTGCCGAAAGGGGCGGCGGGGTTGATCCTGGCGTCGGGGTCGCCGCGGGTGTTCATCGCGGGGGCGGACCTGAAGCAGATCGAGGGGCTCGACGTGCCCGCGCTGGAGGCGTACTTGGCGTACGGGCAGCGGGTGTTCGGGATGCTGTGCGGGCTGCCAATCCCGACGGTGGCGGCGATCAACGGGGCGGCGCTGGGAGGTGGGCTGGAAATCGCGATGCACTGCGACGGGCTGGTCGCGGCGCCGGCGGGTCCGGGGAAGGATGGCGCGCCCGGGAGGCCGTATCCGATCGGGCTGCCCGAGGCGGGGCTGTGCATCTGCCCGGGGTGGGGCGGGACGAACCTGCTGCCGGCGCGGATGGACCCGGCGGAGGCGATTCGGCGGACGGCGACGGGCCAGACGATGACGTTCGACGACGCGGTGCGGATCCAGTTTGTCGAGCGGGTGGCGCCGTCGCACGAGACGGCGGCGCTCCTGGATACGGCGGCGCGGTGGCTGACGGCCAACAGGCTGTGCGTGGGGGCGCGGCGCGACGGGCGGCCGTTGCACTGGATCGGGCGGCTGGACCGCGTGAACGGGATCGCGCAGGCGTTCGAGGGGGTGAAGGGTGAGATCGACCCGGCGGGGCAGGGCGGGGCGTCGGGGGCGGTGCTGAAGGCGGTCGAGGCGGGGCTGAGCGAAGGGTGGGAGGCGGCGCTGCGGGTGGAGCGGACGGAACTCAACCGGCTGCGGCACACGGAGGCGGGGCGCGGGGCGATCCGGGCGTTCTTCGAGAAGAGCGCGAAGAAGTAGCGGCGTGGCGCGCGGCGAGCCGGAGGGCGCGCGGGTGGAGTTGGGCGTCTGGTCAGATGACAATGAAAAAGCCCTCCCGGCGAGGGAGGGCTTGGGGAGTGAACGGGTTGCGAGCCGGCGCGATCGGGGCGCGGATCAGGCGCGACGACGGCGGGCGGTGGTGATGAGGCCGAGGATGCCGAGGCCCATCGCGGCAGGGGCGGGAATGCCGGTGAGGATGACGGCGTTGCCGAAGGGGGCGGTGTCGGTGAACCAGACGTTGACGCCGCGGACCTGGAAGCCGTACTGGACGTGGCGGCCCGCACCGGGGAGGGTGTTGAGGGTGAGACTGAAGGCGCCGGGGGTGAGGGGGATGGAGACTTCGTTGAGGGAGGAGTAGTCGGGGGCGAAGTCGCGGATGAAGATGGAGGCGACGTGGGCGGAGGTGAAGGAGTTGGAGAGGACGAGGCCCTGGAAGGTGACTTCCTGGCCGCTGAGGGTGTCGGTGGTCTCGACGTAGAGGTTGGCCTCCATGATCTTGTTGCCCATGGCGCCGGGGCCGCCGCCGCCGATGTACCAGAAGGGATGGGGGTCACCGATGGTGTTGGGGGAGAGGGTGAGGCTCTGCATGGGGTCGTTGAAGGAGGCGACGAGGTCTGGGACGCCCCAGCCGCTGCCGAAGACGAAGCCCCCGCCGTTGGAGGGGAGTTCGAAGACGTTCATATAGCCGAGCCAGGGGGCTGTGGAGTCGCCGGGGTTGACGATGACGGCCTGTGCGGCGAGGGGCGCGGCGAGGAGTGCCGCGGCGGCGAGAAGGGGTGCGGAACGCATGCTCTATCTCCTGTGCTCGGGTGGACGAATCAACACACACCCAGCCCCCGACGCATGGAATCTACCCAACGTGGCGGGGAATGCAAGGGCGATGAAACAGTTTCTTGCGAGATCGCCCGGGGGCGTACGGGGAGTTTTCAACATTTTTCGCTGGTTTGGGCCGGGGGCTTGACAGACCGGCAAGGGGTGGTAGATTGGAATGCGTCGTAACTGTTTCAGGAGCGTGGACCGTGGCATCGATCCGACAGGTAGCGCAGCGGGCGGGTACGTCGGTGGCGACGGTGTCGCGGGCGCTCAACGGGCACGCGCAGGTGAACGAGGAGACGCGTCGGCGGGTGCTGGATGCGGCGGCGCGGATGGGGTACAAGGCGGCGGTCGGGAAGCGATCCACGACGGTGATCGGGCTGGCGTATCCGGGGGACCCGGTACGGCCGGACTATGGCGCGTTCGAGTCGGCGCTGCTGGCGGGGGTGCTGCGGGGCTTGAACGAGTTGCGGTTCGATCTGAACGTGATCAACCTGCAGCGGGACAAGCGCGCGGAGGAGACGTACACGCAGTTCTTCAACCGGAAGGGGCTGCGGGGGGTGATCCTGCGGACGTTCGAGCGTGCGCGGCCGATGTGCGCGGAGGTGGCGGCGGAGGGGTTCCCGCACGTGGTGGTGGCGGACCGGTTCGACGAGCGGTTCGTGAACTACGTGTGCTGCGAGTCGAAGGGCGACAGCCAGCGGGCGGTGGAGCACCTGATCGACCTTGGGCACAAGCGGATCGCGCTGGTGGTGCACGACGTGGCGGACACGGACCATCGGGACCGCCGCGAGGGGTACGAGGCGGCGATGGTGGAGCACGGGCTGGGGATCGACCCCGGGCTGGTGATCGAGACGACGGCATCGATGGAGGGCGGGGCGCGGGCGATGACGCGGCTGCTGGGGATGCCCAACCCGCCGACGGCGGTGTACCTGACGGATCCGATGGCGATGCTGGGGGCGATCCGGCGGTGCCAGGAGTTGTCGGTGAGGCTGCCGGCGGATCTGTCGCTGGTGGGGTTTGACGACAGCGATGTGCGGAAGCACGTGTGGCCGCCGGTGACGGCGGTGTGCCAGGACGCGGAGATGATCGGGTACGAGGCGTCGTTGTGGCTGACGCGGCGGCTGAGCGGGAGGGCGGAGGAATCGATCCGGATGGTGCGGCAGACGATGCTGGACATCGGGCGGACGACGGGTGCGCCGCCGGCGAACCCGGTGCGGGTGCTGCCGGACGGGACGAGGTTGGCGAGGTCGTAGCGCGGGCGGGGCGGGGGGAATGGACAGGGCGTCGTCGTCGATGAGGCGTCGGCGAGACAGGAGGCAAGTCGTGAGTGCAACCGGCTGTGCAAGGTATGTCGCGCGTCGCGCGTTTACGCTGATCGAGTTGCTGGTGGTGATCGCGATCATCGCGCTCCTGGTGGGGATCCTGCTGCCGGCGCTGGCGTCGGCGCGGGACGCGGCGAAGGACACCAAGTGCCGGACGAACCTGAGCCAGTTGGGGGTGGCGCTGGCGCTGTACGCCAACGACTACAAGGGGAAGTATCCGCCGGTGTTGGACAACGCGCCGGACCCGGACACGGGGCGGCTGAGCATGATCTGGTACGACGAGGCGCGGATCGGGAACTACCTGCCGCAGATGGACGCCAGCAACATTCTGCCGGGCAACACGCGGAGCAACACGGTGGGCGGGGGCGGGATGGTCTGCCCGAACCACCCGGACGCGGGGCGGTCGTACACGATGAACTACTGGGCGGCGTCGGCGGGGACGTGGCGGATGAACAGCGGGCGGCTGCAGGCGTTCAAGCCTGGGGCGTCGCTGGTGGATCCTGGGGAGGCGTCAAGGGGGCGCGGGTTTGACCAGACGGTGAACATGCCGGCGCAGACGCTGCTGATGGGGGAGGCGTGGGGGCTGTTCTATTCGGAAACGCTGCCGCGGGTGTGGTTCACGATCGGGCAGATCGGTTCGGACGGGCGGCCTGGCCCGCGGTTCGGAGGCGGAGCCGGGATCGCGTCGAACTCGTGGCCCGGCCAGTGGGTGGGGATGGCGCCGGAGATGGGTCCGAGTTCGAATCCGGCGGGGATCAGGTCGTACCTGCCGTACTACCGGCACCCGCGGGTTCGCCAGGAGCCGCTGGGGTTCAAGAGCGGGGTGAACCTGACGCTGGCGGACGGGCACGTTGGGCAGTACAAGCAGAGCGACCTGGTGGCGGCGGACGGCCGGAGCACGCTGAAGGTGATGTGGAGCCCGTTCGACGACCGGATCAACATTCCATGAAACACGCCGGTGCGGGCGAGGCGCCGCGGCGCGCCGAGCCGGCCGGGAGAGTCACACGCACGCGAGTACGGAAGCACGCACAGTGAGGAGGCCGAAGATGAGAGCGTTGCAATGGTTGAAGGCGGCGGTGGCGAGCCTGGCGCTGGTGGCCACGAGCCACGCGCAGAACGTCCTGCAGAACCCATCGTTTGAGAGCGAGGGTGCGGAGGCGTTCGGGTGGACGACATTCGGCAACGTGTTCCGCGAGCGGGTGATCCCGGTGACGGGGGAGTACAGCATCAAGTTGTTCGGGAACTTCACGGGGGACGTGAACTACTCGGGCCTGACGCAGGTGGTGCCCGCAGCGGGCGGGCAGGAGTGGACGATCGGCATCACGGGGACCAACGCGTCGTTCGACGCGATGCAGGGGGGGAACCGCGGGCTGATCAAGATCGAGTTCCTGAGCGCGGGCGGGGAGGTGCTGGGTTCGAGCGAGACGGACGTGGTGACCGCGGCGACGCCGGTTGACCAGCGGGTCGAGGCGAGCGTTTCCACGGCGGCCCCCGGGGGGACGACGCAGGCACGGCTGATCATCCTGTTCGAGCAGCAGGCCGACGGGCTGGGCGGGGCGGCGTTCTTCGACGACTTCACGGCGTCGATCCTGGGCGTGGGCCCGGTGGTCGTCGCGAACCACTCGTTTGAGAGCAGCGGCGGCGGGGTGATCGCGGGGTGGAACTACTTCGGCAACGCGGCGCGGACGACGCTGGCCCCGCGGACCGGCGCGGCGAACCTGACCCTGACGACCGGCACGACGTCGGGCGTGTTCCAGGAGTTCGCGGCGCTGCCCGGCTCGCAGTGGCAGGGATCGGTTTGGTCGATCATCTCGACGGCGAATAGCCCGATGCTGCTGCCGGACTACGTGGTGATGAACATCGAGTGGCGGGACGAGGTGAACAACCTGCTGTCGTTCGAGACGGTGCTGGTGGCCGACGGGTTCAGCCCGGCGGACGAGTACCGGGAGGCGCAGATCAGCGGGACGGCGCCGGAGGGGACGCGGCACGTGCGGTTTGTGCTGCTGTACTACTCGTCGAGCGGCGGTGGGAGCCTGCAGATTGATGATGCGTCGTTCGAGAACACGTTCTCGCCGCCGCCGCCGCCGCCGAGCGAGAACCTGCTGAACAACGCGGGATTTGAACTAGCGCTGGGCTTCGACTTTGCGAACCCGTCGAACTGGAACGGGTTCTTCGGTGGCCCCCCCGGGACGTTCCTTCAGGCGTTCAACAACACGGGGGCGACGCCGCGGTCGGAGAGCCAGGCGCTGGTGACGACGATCCGCGGGAGCGAGACGGTGCTGGGGCACAACGCCTTCACGGGGCACGTGCAGATCGTGACGGGCCTGACGGCGGGCCGGGCGTACGAACTGGCGGTGTGGGCGCGGGCGAACCCCGGGATCAACAACGGGGCGGAGTTCCGCGTGGAGTGGCAGACCGCGGGCGGCGCGGAGGTGGGCCGGTTCAACATGCCCATCCAGAGCATGCTGACCGGCGAGTACCAGCGGTTCTCGTTCACGGAGACGGCGCCACCCGGGACGGCTCGGGCGGCGATCGTGATGGCGGTGCAGAGTTTCCTGAACAACGGCGCGGCGGCGGACACGAGCGTGGCGTGGGACGATGCGTTCTTCGGCGCGGCGGCGCCGTCGTGCGTGCCGGACTACAACGGCGACGGGGCCCTGGATCCGGACGACCTGGCGGACTACATCGCGTGCTACTTCACGGCGCCGCCGTGCAGCCGGGCGGACGTGAACGACGACGGGAACGCGGATCCGGACGACCTGAGCGACTTCATCGCGGCGTACTTCGCCGGGTGCTGAGGCCGGACGGATTGCGGGCAGTGTGAGCCTCCTGGCGCCCCGGCAGTGGAGACCGACTCCGCCGCCGGGGCGTCTCTTGGAGCGAGCGGCATGGGCGAGCGCAGGCGGCACATCGCGGGGCTGATGGGGCTGGACGGGCTGCCGCCAGCGGGGGTGGTGACTGCGCTGCTGGCGGTGGCGTCTGCGGTGGCGGCGCTGGCGTGGCCCTCGAGCGTGCCGGAGGGGCGGAGTTTGTGGACGTCGGCGCGGCTGCACGAGGTGATCTACAGGCCGATCCTGGCGGAGTGGAACGAGCGGAGCGAGCCGAAGGTGCACGTGACGCTGATGTCGCTGCCGGCGCTGGAGCGGCGGATGCTGGCGGGCTTCCTGTCGGAGACGCCGTGCGCGGACCTCTTGGAGGTGGAGCGGCGGATCGCGGCGCGGGCATTCACGGGCCCCCTGGAGAGCGTGGGATTCGTGGACCTGACGGAGCGGGTGAGGTCGGAGGGGTTGCTGGAGCAGATCAACGCGGCGTCGTTCAGTCCGTGGAGTTCGCGCGGGCGGATCTTCGGGCTGCCGCACGATGTGCACCCGGTGATGCTGGGGTATCGGGCGGACATCGTGGAGGCGGCTGGGATCGACGTGAGCGGGATCGAGACGTGGGAGGACTTCGTGCGGGTGCTGTCGCCCCTGATGAAGGAGCGGGACGAGGCGGGGCGGCCGAGGCGGTACCTTCTGAACCTGTGGCAGACGCAGGGGGAGACGATCGAGGCGTTAGTGCTGCAGGCGGGGGGTGGGTTCTTTGATGAGGACGGGCGGGCGGTGATCGCGTCGGAGCGGAACGCGCGGACGCTGGCGCAGATCGTGGCGTGGACGACGGGCCCGGAGCGGATCGCGGCGGAGGCGCCGGACTTCTCGGCGTCGGGCAACCGACTGAAACTCGAGGGGTACGTGATCGCGTCGGTGATGCCGGACTGGATGTGCAGCATCTGGAAGAACGAGATCCCGCAGTTGGCGGGGAAGGTGAAGTTGATGCCGCTGCCGGCGTGGGAGCGGGGCGGGCGGCGGACGAGCGTGTGGGGCGGGACGATGCTGGGGATCTCGAAGACGGCGCGGGATTCGGAGGAGTTGTGGCGGATCGCCAAGCACCTGTACCTGTCGCCTGAGATGGCGCGGGCGACGTACCGGGAGGGAGACATCATCACGCCGGTGAAGGCGTTGTGGAGCGACCCGGTGTTCGCGGAGGAGGACCCGTACTTCTGCGGGCAGCGGAAGGGGCTGATGTACATCGGGCTGGCGCCGGACGTGCCGGTGCGGCCGGCGTCGCCTTACAACTACGCGGCGATGCTGGCGGTGCAGGACGCGGTGGGGGCGTTGACGGCGGACGCGAAGGCGGCGGGGCGGTACGAGGTGGAGTGGCTGGTGCCGGCGGCGCGGCGGCGACTGGGCGAGGCGCAGGCGCGGATCGAGCGGATGATCGCGCGAAACGTGTTCCTGCGTGAGAGGGCGGTGTCGGCGGCGGGTGGGGGAGTGGACCGTGAAGGGGGTGGGCTGTGAGGGCCACTCGCGTGGGATCAGCGGGCGCGGCGCCGTGGGTGCTTCTGGCGCCGTTCCTGGTGCTGTCGGTGGTGTTCACGGCGTGGCCCCTTGCGCGGTCGGCGACGCTGTCGCTGGAGCAGACCTTTGGGCCGGGGGCGAGCCGCTGGGTGGGGCTGGAGAACTACCGGCACCTGCTGAGCGACCCGTTGTTCTGGAAGGCGGCGGGGAACACGTGCCTGTACGTGTGCACGACGCTGGTGGTGCAACTGCCGCTGTCGCTGGGGTGCGCGCTGCTGCTGAATCGGCCTGGGCTTCGGGGGCGGGCGGTGTATCGGCTGGTGTTCTTCTCGCCGGCGCTGGTGGGGGTGGTGTTTGTGGCGATGATGTTCGGGGTGATCTTCGAGAAGCGGACGGGGCTGCTGAACCAGGCTTTGCACGCGGCGGTGGGGTGGGATCTGGAGTTTGCGTGGCTCCAGGGGTGGGTGATGACGTCGCTGGTGATCGCGACGCTGTGGCAGTACATGGGGTACAACATGATCTACTTCCTTGCGGCGCTGCAGAACGTGCCCAAGGACCTGTCGGAGGCGGCGGAGATCGACGGGGCGGGGGCGGCGCGGCGGTTCGCGGCGGTGGTGTGGCCGGCGATCCGTCCGGTGGGCGGGTTTGTGGTGCTGCTGTCGGTGATCGGGAGTTTCCAGTTGTTCGAGTTGCCGTGGATCCTGCTCAACGCGGGGGCGGGCCCGGACGGACGGGGGCTGACGATCGTGATGTACTTGTACCAGCAGGGGTTCGAGGCGGGCGACCTGGGTTACGCCAGCGCGATCGGATGGGTGCTGGCGCTGGTGCTGGTGGGGTGCGCCGCGCTGCAGCGGCGGCTGGCGCGAGAGGAGGTGACGGCGTGAGCGGAGCGGAGTCCACACGTCGGACCGGCTGGCTGGCCGCGCTGGGAGCGCATGCGCTGCTGGCACCGGCGGCGCTGGTGACGCTGGTGCCGTTCGTGTGGCTGGCGTGCGCGGCGTTCAAGCGGAACGAGGACTTCTTTACGTCGGCGTTTCTGCCGGGCGGGGAGGGCGTGCTGGGCGTGGCGTGGGAGCGGCTGACGCTGGAGAACTTCGAGAGGCTGTTTGGGACGCTGGGCCTGGGGCGGGCGATCGTGAACTCGGTGTTTCTGTCGTCGGCGACGGCGGCGCTGGCGACGCTGATCTCGGCGCTGGGCGGGTACGCCCTCGCGGCGTTCGATTTCCGTGGTCGGCGGGCGGTGACGGGGCTGGTGCTGGCGGCGATCATCATTCCGCCGCCGCTGCTGATCGCGCCGGGGTATCAGTGGCTGTTCCGGCTGGGGCTGCTGGACACGTTCGCTGGGCTGATCCTGCCGGCGATCGCGCCGGCGTTCGGGGTGTACCTGTTCCGGCAGGCGTGCGCGTCGTCGGTGCCGGGCGCGCTCCTGGAGGCGGCACGGATCGACGGGGCGGGGGAGGCGCGGATCTTCTTCGGGGTGGCGCTCCCGCTGCTGCGGCCGATGGTGGGGGCGTTCATTCTGCTGACGTTTCTGGGGACGTGGAACAACTTCATCAGCCCGCAGGTGGTGCTGCAGACGCCGGATCGGCTGCCGCTGGCGGTGGCGATCGCGCAACTCAAGAGCACGTACTACCAGGACTACGGGTTGCTGATGGCGGGGACGCTGGTGTCGGTGCTGCCGCTGGTGGTGCTGTTCATGTCGCTGCAAAGGGAGTTCATCAGCGGTCTGACGACAGGCGCGGTGAAGGGCTAGGGAGGGCGCGTGCTGCATGGCGTGCCGGAAGGAGTGATGGCGTATGGATGCGATGTTTCCGAAGTCGTTTGCCTGGGGTGCCGCGTCGTCGGCGTACCAGATCGAGGGTGCCGCGGGCGTGGACGGTCGCGGGCCGTCGGTGTGGGACGAGTTCTGCCGGCGCCCGGGCGCGGTGCAGTGCGGGCACACGGGCGAGGAAGCGTGCGACCACTACAACCGAATGCTCGACGACGTGGCGATCATGGAGCGGCTGGGGCTGCGCGCGTACCGGTTCTCGGTGTCGTGGCCCCGGGTGCTGCCGCAGGGCGTGGGGCCGGTCAACCAGCGGGGGGTGGACTTCTACGACCGGCTGGTGGACGCGTTGCTGGCGGCGGGGATCGAGCCGTGGCTGACGCTGTTCCACTGGGACTTCCCGCTGGCGCTGCAGCACCGCGGGGGGTGGCTGAACCGGGAGAGCGCCGACTGGTTCGCGGAGTATTCGGCGACGGTGGCTCGCCGGCTGGGCGACCGCGTGGGGCAGTGGGTCACGATCAACGAGCCGCAGATTTACATCGGCCTCGGGCATGGAGACGGGACGCACGCGCCGGGGCTGAGGCTGTCGCTGGCGGATCGCCTGCTGGCGACGCACCACACGCTGCTGGCGCACGGTCGCGGGGTGCAGGCGATCCGGGCGAACGCGGCCCGTCGTGCGCAGGTGGGTTGGGCGCCGGTGATGCGGGTGGACTATCCGGCGGACGTGACGCCCACGGACGTGAACGCCGCGCGGGCGGCGACCTTCGCGGTGACGGCGAAGGACTCGTGGAACAACACGTGGTTCGCGGACCCGGTGTGCCTCGGGCGGTATCCTGAGGACGGCCTGCGGCTGTTCGGCGCCGACGCGCCGGCGGTGATGCCCGGGGACATGGAGACGATCCAGCAGCCGCTGGACTTCTTCGGGGTGAACATCTACAGCGGCACGCCCGTGCGCGCGGACCGGGACGGGCGTGCCAAACCTGTGGCCCACCCGCCGGGCGTGCCCGAGACGGCGTTCCGGTGGACGGTGAGCCCCGAGTCGCTGTATTGGGGCCCGAGGTACCTGCACGAGCGCTACGGCTTGCCGGTGGTGATCACGGAGAACGGGCTGTCGAGCATGGACTGGGTGGGCGTGGACGGGCGCGTGCGGGACGGCGGGCGGATCGACTTCACGCTGCGGTACCTGCTGGCGCTGCGGCGAGCGGTGCGCGACGGGGTGGACGTGCGGGGGTACTTCCACTGGTCGATCCTCGACAACTTCGAGTGGGCCGAGGGCTACCGGCACCGGTTCGGGCTGGTGCACGTGGACTACGAGACGCAGCAGCGGACGATCAAGGACTCGGCGCGGTGGTACGCCCGGGTGATCGAGACTTCGGGCGCGGCTTTGGACGAGGCGATCGACGACGTGCTGTCGAGCGTGCCGACGACGGCGATCCGCACCGCGCCGGAGGCGCCCGAGCGAATGCTCCGATCAGGAGGGCCGAAGGCATGAGTACGGGAAGCACAACGATGAAAGCGGTGGGCCTTGTGCTGGCGCTGGGGGTCTTGGCGGGCGGCGCGCTGGCCCAGGGGGCGGTGCCGCCGGGCTGGACGCTGGTGTGGAGCGACGAGTTCGACGGGACGGCCCTGGACCCGGGCCGATGGCGGGCGGAGAACGCCGCGCTGGTGAAGAACAACGAGCAGCAGTACTACTCGCCCGCGAACGTCACCGTGGCCGATGGACTGCTCACGATCCTGGCGGAGCGACGCTTTCAGGGCGGGCGGCCCTATACCAGCGGGCTGATCGAGACGCGGAACCGGTTCTCGCAGTCTTTCGGGCGGTTCGAGGTGCGGGCGAAGTTGCCGCGGACCCGGGGGCTGTGGCCGGCGATCTGGATGCTTCCCCAGGCCGGGGGCTGGCCGCCCGAGATCGACATCATGGAACTGCTGGGGCACCAGCCGCACACGGTGCACATGAGCCACCACTGGGGGACGCCGCAGGCGGTGCAGACGCAGAGCGATTCGTTCACGGGCCCGGACTTCTCGGCGGACTTTCACGTGTTCGCGGTGGAGTGGTTTCCGGAGCGGATCGACTACTTCGTGGACGGGGTGCTGCGCGCGCGGCACACGGTGAGCGTGCCGCGGGACGCGATGTACCTGATCATCAACACGGCGGTGGGCGGGAACTGGCCGGGCTTCCCGGACGATACGACGATCCTGCCCCAGACGATGCTGGTGGACTACGCGCGGGTGTATCGGCGGAACATCGCCAACGAGTCGTTCGAGGATCGGGGCCCGGCGAACAACCAGCCGCTGCTGGGCTGGACGACCGCGGGCAACTGCTACAGCGAGCCGATCAACGCGCGGAGCGGCACGCGGTCGGGGAAGATGTTCGGGAACTTCACGGGCGCGCCAAACTCCTCGTCGATGCACCAGGAAGTAACGGTGGCGGAGGGGCAGACCTGGCGGGCGACATCGTGGTGGCGGAACTGGTCGCAGGACCGGATGGCGGGCGGGAACCGGGCCTTGCTTCGGCTGGAGTGGCGGGACGACGCGGGACAGGTGGTGGGGGCGGTCGAGCAGACGGCGCTTGATGCGGCCTCCCCGACGGACGTGCACCGGGAGATCGCCTTGAGCGCAACCGCGCCCGCCGGCGCGACGCGCCTCAGGCTGGCCCTGGTATTCACGCAGCCCGCTATGGCGGTGGGCGCGGCGTTCGTGGACGACGTCGTGCTGGACCGCGTCTCGTGCCCGGCAGACTTCAACGGCGACGGGGTGACTGATCCCGACGACCTGTCGGACTTCATCGCGTGCTACTTCGCGATGCCCCCGTGCGACGCCGCGGACTTCAGCGCCGACGGCACAGCCGACCCCGACGATCTGAGCGACTTCATCGCGGCGTACTTCAACCCTTGTTCGTGATCCCCCCCATCCCCCACCCCACACCCCCCACCGCGCCGCGGGCATCGCCCGCGCGCATGCGAGCCTGACATGAAGACCTCCGTGCTCAGCGTTGCTGCCGCTGTCCTGGCGTTCGCCGCGTCCCCCCTACTGCCGGCGCACGCGAGTGAACCGGGATCGGCGGGTGCGCGGCCTGTGTATCAGGTCTCCGCGGATGCGCGAGGGGTGTGGGGGTTCGTCGGGCCCGATGGCAAGCGATTCGTGTCGCTGGGCGTGAACAACGTGAGCCCGGAGCCGCACCAGCCGCGGGCCGGTACGGACTACTACAACCCGGTCGCGTCGGAGTTCGGGGGTGACAAGGCGGCGTGGGGCGCGTGGGCGCGGGACCTGCTGGCGTCGCACGGATTCAACACGGCGGGGTGCTGGAGCAGCGCGACGGTACCCGCGGGGCGGGGCTTCTATCACACGCCGATCCTGTATTTGGGCGCAACACCGTTTCACCAGTGCCTGGACGCGTTCCGGCCGGATTTCCCGGAGCGCGCGGCGCGGAATCTGACCAAGGCGATGTCGGGCCATCCGGACCGCTCGGCCGTGCTGGGCGTGTTCCTGGACAACGAGATGCCCTGGTGGGGCAAATCCGGGTGGGACCGGACGACCAACTACACGCTGCTGGAGCGCGCGCTGGAGGAGGAGGCGGCCGAGCCGGCGCGCGTCGCGGCGATGGAGGTGCTCAGGGCGCGGTTCGCCGATCCTGCTGCGTTTTCACGTGCGACGGGCGTGACGATCAGCCGGTGGGAGGACCTGGCAGCAACGGCGCTCCGCGCCGCCCGCGGCCCCGAGATGGAGGCAGCGCGGCAGGAGTACATCGGCCTGGTGGCGGATCGCTACTACCGGCTTGGCACGGAGGTGGTGCGGAAGCACCTGCCGGGGGTGCTGATCCTGGGCTCGAGGTTCGCGGGGGATGCCCCGGACGCGGTGATCGCCGCGTGCGGGCGCTACTGCGACGTGATCTCGTTCAACGACTACCACGGGGATCCGACGGCGCCGGAGGATCTGATCGCGCGGTACTGGATCCTGGGCAAGCGTCCCTTGATGATCACGGAGTTTGCGTGGCGGGCGGCGGAGAACCTGAGCGGGAACCCGAACTCGGCGGGCGCGGGGGCCGTGGTGCCCCGGCAGGCGGATCGGGCGGCCCGATACGCGGCGTACTTGCGGGCGTGCTTTGCGTCGCCGGTGATCATCGGGATGCACTGGTTCGAGTTTGCCGACCAGTCGCCGCAGGGGCGGTTCGACGGGGAGAACTCGAACTACGGGATCGTGAGCATCCGCAACGAGCGGTACGAGGAACTGCTGGGTGCGATGAAGGCGGCGCACGCGACGATCCCCGCGCTGCGAGCGTCGGACCTGGGCCCGCCGCCGGCGTCGCTCCCGAAGCCCAGGCCTGTGGAGTATCGCCCGGGCCAGCACCCGGGGCGGCCGCCGACGCTGGACCTTCTGTCGGGGCCGTTTGCGCGAGATCCGGAGGTGTGGGGCGCGCCGGATGCCGGGCTGACTTTGACGCGGGCCGACGGCGCGCTGGTGATGGAGTACCGATCGGGGACGGCGTACGGTGCCGGGGTCAACCTGTTCGGGCCGGCGAGCGCCCGGTGCGCCTCGGGGCCGGATTTCGCAACGGATCTCGATGGGTACAAGGACCTCGTGGTGGACGTGGACGCACCGCGGGGCGTGCAACTGAACATCGTGGTGGCCGAGGCGGGGTCGGGCCCTGTGGGCCAAGTGTCGTACGCGTCACCGGCGGGCGACGACGGAGAAGCGTTCATTTCGGCGGCGTTCTTCGGGCAGGGCGCGCGCGCGCTTGTGCGGATTCCGCTCGCGTCGCTGCTGAAGCAGCAGTTCTGGGGCAATCAGTCGGGCGGGAACACGATCGAGATGGCCGCCGTGCGCTGCGTGGGCCTGCAAATCCAGGGCGCGCCGGCGACGGGCACGGTCCGGCTGCACGGGCTGCGCCTGGAGCGTTGAGCGGGGCGGCCGGAGCGTCCTGCGCGTGGCTTCGGCATCACTCCTCACCCGGCGCGACGGGGACGGCCGCTGGGGGCTCGGGGGTGGAGGGGTCGGCTGCGGGAACGGCTTCTGCGGGCGGAGCCTCGGCAGGCTTGATCAGTTCGTCGCGAGTGGGCCGGAGTTTGCCGAGGCTGTCTGCGGAGATGACGTAGTACCAATCGGCGAAGCGGCGGCCGAGCGTGTCGGCCCGCTTCTTGCCGTTCTCCAGACGAGCCTTCCACGCGGCAACGGCGGCCTCGTGCTGCTGGCGAAGCGAGACGAGTTCGGGAGGCTCGACGGGCGGCTGGGGCAGGTCCTTCGCGACCTCCGCCGCGGAGTTGGCTGGTGCGGCGTTCGAATCGGACGCGGGTTCAGCGGGGGGTTGGCCGGGGGGCTCGGCAGGGGGTTGGGCGGGCGCGGGCTGCGGAGTCGGCTCCGCCCCGCCATCGCTGCTCTGAGCGTCAGCCTGCGACTTGAGTGTCTCATAGGCGGCCTTGGCGACCGCGAAGAGTTCCTCCGCCCTCAGCAGGGCCTCGGGCTTCTCGGGCTCGGGGACGATCGCCGGCTCGTGGGAGACAGTGATCATCAGGTATCGCGCGGGGCCGGGCTTTTCCGTGGCGGAAGGCGTCGCTGGGGACTCCGCACCGACCTGCCCGCCGCTGGCGGCGTCTTCGCTCTCGGGGACGACCTCGCCGAACCAGAGGGAGTAGATGACGCCATCGGTGCAGCGGACCGCGAGTTGGCCCTCGTTGGCAAGGAGCCGCCCGGACTTGGCAAGGTAGAACCCGCGGGTGCCGAGGCTGATCTGGTCGGTCACCGTGAGGGCGGCCTCGTTGGACGAACCCGACAGGGCCTTGGCAAGGTTGGCGGGCTTGGCACGGACGCCGACGATGCGGAGGCCAGTCAGGGCGGCGACGACCTCGTCAACGCGTTGCTGGTTGATGATCTGCCCGGGCCCGGGCCCGCCGCCGGGCTGGGCGGACATAGTCCAGGTGAGCGGGCCGGTGGGGGGCGCGGGCTCGCCCGGCGCGGGCTGTGGGACCGTGGGCTTGACGAGGGAGACGGACTCGGGCTGCGTGGTGATGCCGCGGTTCTCGTCGATCTTGTAGCGGTCGATGTCGATGGCGGCGATCTGGTCGCCCGTGCACTGGAGCAGGTCTGCCTGAACCCAGTCGATGAACTTGGTGGAGAAGCCGGTGGTGAGCGTGGTGATGTAGACGCGGTTCTTGCCGGCCTCGCGGACGTAACGCTTGTTGGAGGGCCCGTCGAAGGGAGAGCCTGAGTCTGCCTTGGGCGGGGCCTTGCCGATGATGATGTCGGCGAGGGGGCGGTCGGAAGCATCGCGGAGGGTGACGCGGGTGCCGAAGGCCGCGCCGGAGGCGTCCGCGTTGGCAGGGGCGGGGCCGGACTGGTCCTCGCCCGGGTCGAGGAGGCCGAGCGAGGCGTGGGCGGCCTTGTCGTCGGTGACGACGCGCTCCTTGATGAGCCCGGCAAAGGCGGAGGCGGCCGCGGAGACCTTGTCGGCGGCGTCGGCCGGGTAGCCCGAGTGCGACGGGATGACCCAGCGCTTGCCGTCAAAGGCGACCTTGAACGCGCGGAGTTTCGCCGCCTGCTGGTCGAAGGAGATGACCTCGAGCGCCTTCACCGCGAGCGGATCGGAGAGCGCCGGCGCGAGGGGCTGGCCCTGGTCGGAGATGAGCGCGGGCGTGCCCGGGGTGGGGCGGGTGACAACGACCAGGCCCACGAGGCCGCCGGCGAGTGCGAGAAGTGCGATCGTCTTGGTGGTGTCGTTCATGGTCATGCGGGGCTTTGGTTCGGGAGGTTGGTCGGCCGCGCGGGTTACCGTGCGGCGGCGGAGCCGTGCTGAACGCGGGACGACAAGGCCGCGGCGGCACGCCTGCGGACGAACACGATGGCGCCGATCGCCAGCGCCGGGATCGGCGGGAGGGCCACGGCGGCCAGACGGATAGACATCTGGATCCGCTCGATCTCCTGTCGCGTCTGGAGGCGGGCGTCCTCCACGCGGGCCTGCTTCTCGTCCTCGATCTGTCGGGTGAGGGCATCGAGTTTCCGCTGCTCGGCCTGTCGGATCGACTCGGCCTGGATCCGCTTGGTCGTCTCGTCAAGGTCCGGGTTCTTCTCGATGGCGGAGACCGAAGCGTCGAACCGCGCCCTTGCCTCGGCGAGTTTGGACTCCGCCTCGGTGCTGGCGACCTCGATGGCCGTGAGCGTCTGCGCGGCCTCCTCCGCGCGGCGGGCCTCGATGCGCTCGAGCGTGCGAAACGCCCGGCGACGCTTCCGCAGGTCCACAAGGCCCTCGTCGCTGGCCAGCGCGTCGATGGCGTTCAGCACGAAGGTGATGTTGTCGAACTCCAGGCCCATTGCGCCCGCCTCGCGGATGCTGAAGAACGTCTCGCTGAACGCGTCGAGGTCGCTGACGAGAACGACGTTGAGTTTGTGCTCCCCGCCCGAGATCCTCGCGGCAAGGGTCTGCGAACGGGCCTCACCCGCGGGCTTCCGGGCGGGGTTCAGCCCGCCGAAGCCGAAGGGCGAACGCTGGAGCAGGTTGGCGTACGCGACAGCCCGGCTTGTGGGCGGGCTCTTGAGCAGCGACACGAACTCCGGAGCGGACGCCGGCGCGGGCTGGCCCGGGAGCGCCTTGGGTTCGAGGCGCTCGACGCGACCCGGGAAGAGCAGAACGCACTCCTGGAGCCCGGAGGTGATGGGCGAGGACTCGTTGAACGGCTCGTACGCGGAGCGCTTCGAGCCGCCGGAGGCACGGGCGACCCAGATGAACTCGGGGGGCGTGTCGCCCAGGTTGGGGTGCGGGGCGCTGAGATCCCAGGTGATGTAGTCGCCGCCGACCTTGGCGTGGAGGAGGTCCCACAGAGGCTGGATGCTGGCCTTGGCCTCCTGGGGCATCTGCTGGCCGAACTGCTGCTTGGGGGGCAGTCGGGGCTCGGCCGTGGCAATGTCGGGCCGGACCAGGGGCATGGGGTCTTCGAGGATGAGGGCGGGTCGGCCGGCCTTGAGGTAGTCGATAAGGATGGCGAGGGCGGGCTCGGAGAGCGCGGAGGGCTGGCCGACGATCAGGGCATCGATGTCCTGGGGGATGGGTGCGCCGGGGGCAATCTTGGCGACGTCGAACTGCCTGCGCAGTTCGGCGACGATGGGCCAATCGCGGCCGGGCTGGAAGGTCTGGAAGTTGAAGGACCCGAAGAGTTCGGCGGGGGTATCGAGGATGCCGAGTTTCTTGCGGGCGGGGTTGGCAGTGGCACGGATGGCGCGGGCGAGTTCGTACTCCGCTGAGAGCCCGCGACCCAGGAACTCGGTGACAGCCTGCTGCTGCCCGCTGCCGCCCGTGACGGCGAAGCCCAGGAAGACCGTGTCCACCGCGCCGGGTGTAGTCTCGCTGGCAAGTTGACGGGGCTTAATGGCGTAGGCGCGGTCGGCCTCTCGAGCCTCGGGGCTGTTGGGCTCGCAGGGGACGACCTTCACCTCCACGCGCCCCCCGGATGCGGAGGCGACCTCGCGGAGCAGGCCGAGCAGTGTCTCTCGCTGCTGCACCAGGCTCTCGGGCACCTTGGGGGAGACGTAGGCGGTGACGGCGATGGATCGCCCCTCGGGAATGGCGCGGAGGACGTCGCGGGTCTGCGGGGAGAGGGTCCAGAGCCGCTCGGCCGTGGCGTCGGCCCGGAGCGCGGTGCGGTCGAGGAGGATGATGACGCAGGCGAGGATGACGATGAGCGAGAGGCCGCGGAGGGGCAGGTGGATGAACGCGAGTTCGCCGCGTCGCGCACCGGCGAGCCGTCGGGCACGCACCACGAGGATGCACAGGCCCAGGGCGAGTGCGGCGACCCCCGCGAAGTACGCGAGGTCGGCGGGATCGATGATGCCGCGGTTGAGAGAGTCGAGTCGGCGGGGGAGGGAGACGACGTTGGCCAGTTCGGCAAGGCGCGAGCCCGGGAGGGCCCGTTCGAACCAGCCGATGGCGACGAGCCCGCCGCAGGCCAGGGCCGCGGCGATGAAGGCGATGGTCGCCGAACGGGACAGGCTGCTGGCCGCGAGCCCGACGGCACAGAGGGACGCGCCGGAGACCAGGTACCCCGCGTACGTCGCGAGCATCAGGCCAAGATCCGGGCGGCCCGGCGACGCGAGGTAGTAGAGAATCAGCACGTGCGAGCCGGCGAAGAGCAGGCAGACCGCGTAGATGGCGACGGCCCCGAGGTACTTGCCCAGGACCAGTTCGGCGTCGCTTGCGGGCAGGGTCATCAGGAGTTCGTCGGTGCCCTGCTTGCGCTCCTCTGCCCAGAGGGCCATGGTGATGGCCGGGACGAGCACCATCAGCAGCCCCCCGAACCAGGCGTTGAGGGTGTCGAGGTTGGCGAGGTTGCGCTCGAAGAACTGCGGGGACCAGAAGGCGGCAAGGCCGGACAGAAAGACGAAGAGGGTGATGAAGACGTAGCCGGTGGGGTTGGCGAAGTACCCGGCGAGTTCCTTCTTGAAGAGCGATCGGATCACGTGGAGTTGCATGGAGAGGCTCGGTCTTTCGAGGCGGGGACGTGACGGAAGCGCGAACGCGACGGCCGAGGCAATGCTCAGGCGGACTTGGTGAGGGCGCGGAAGCGATCTTCCATCGCCCGCTCGTCGCTCCCAAGCGATCCGGGCCCACCATCGTGGACGAGCCGGCCGCGCGCGATCAGAAGGATCCGATCCGCCAGCGCGCGGACCTCGGAGAGGATGTGCGTGGAAAGCAGCACGGTGCGGCTCTTGGCCAGCCCGCGGAGGAGCGTGCGGACGTGGTCGATCTGATTGGGGTCGAGGCCGGCGGTGGGCTCGTCGAGAATGAGAACCGGGGGATCGTGGAGCATTGCAGCGGCCATGCCCACACGCTGGCGGTAGCCCTTGCTGAGCGTGCCGATCGGACGGCCGGCAACTTCTGAGAGCACGCACTGCTGGATGACCGCGTCGATCCGCCCCTTGAGCGCGGGCCCGCTCAGGTTCCTCGCCCCTCCGAGAAAGTTCAGCAGGGCCAGAGGGGACATGTCGGGGTAGAGCGGGCCGTTCTCGGGGAGATACCCGATCTGTCGGACCGCGGCGACCCGGTCGGACTGGACGTCGATCCCCCGGATCATCGCCGCGCCGGCGGAGGGGGCGATGAATCCGGTGAGCATCCGCATCGTCGTGGACTTGCCGGCGCCGTTGGGCCCCAGAAAGGCGACAAGTTGGCCCGAAGGGATCGAGAACGACAGGTCCGACACGGCGGTAAAGGGTCCGAACCGCTTGGTCAGCCCCCGGGCCTCGATGGCCATGCCGGGAGCGGCAACGGGAGGGGAAGAGGGTGCCGGTGGGCTTGGGGCGTGTATCGGCATGTGCGTGGCAAGGTGGGAAAGGGGTGCGAACTGCGCGGGAGCGTACGACAGATGCGGGCTGGGGGTTCAGCAGGCGGGATCGGCCCCGTGATTGGAACCGTGGGAATCCCCATTTTAGGTGATCCTGCAGTGGGACGTGGAGTGCCGCGGCCCGATCTTTACAAATGCTTCGCGTGCGGCGACTGGGGGGCGGATGGGCTGCTCAATACGATTGGCTGAACCCACGGAGGTACGTGCGAGTGAAGCACGGCGAGGTCTCGAACTTAGGAGAAACCATGAGGACGCTGACGAAGGGCATTGTGGCTGGTTTGCTGTTGGGGGCGATGGTGGCACCGGCGGTGGCGCAGGACAGGATCGTGAAGGTAGACGGCTCGAGCACGGTCGCCCCGATCTCGGAGGCGGCTGCGGAGTCGTTCCAGCAGAAGAACAAGGGCACAAAGGTGACGGTGGGCACCTCGGGGACGGGCGGGGGCTTCAAGAAGTTCGTCCGCGGGGAGACGGACATCTCCAACGCGTCCCGGCCGATCAGCAAGTCGGAGATGGAGGACGCGAAGAAGAACGGGATCGAGTACATCGAACTCCCGATCGCGTTCGACGCGCTGACTGTGGTGGTGCACAAGGACAACACCTGGGCGACGTCGATGACGGTGGACGAGTTGAAGATGCTGTGGGAGCCCGGTGCGCAGGGCAAGATCACCAAGTGGAACCAGATCCGCAAAGACTGGCCGGACGCGGAGATCAAGTTGTTCGGCGCCGGGACGGACTCGGGCACGTTCGACTACTTCACCGAGGCGGTGGTAGGGAAGGCCAAGTCGAGCCGCGGCGACTACACGGCGTCCGAGGACGACCATGTGCTGGTGCGCGGGGTGGAAGGGAACAAGAACTCCCTGGGCTACTTCGGGATGGCGTACTTCATCCCGCACAAGGACAAGATGAAGGCCGTGAAGATCGACTGGATCAAGGACGGCAAGAGCGTGACGGGCGGGCCGATCGAGCCCTCGGAGGCGAACGTGATCGCGGGCAAGTACTCGCCGCTGTCGCGGCCGCTGTTCATCTACGTGAACCGGAAGTCGGCCGAGACGAAGCCCGATGTTCGCGCGTTCGTGGATTACTACGTGGCCAACGCGTCGAAGTTGGCTGCGGAGGTGAAGTATGTGCCGCTGCCGAGCGAGACCTACTCGTTGGTCAAGGCTCGGTGGGGCAAGATGGTGAAGGGGACTGTGTTCCACGGCGAGTCGGCGGTGGGCCTGAGGCTCGATGACGTGATGAAGAAGGAGGAGGGCGGCAAGTGAGAGCCGGGCGCCCCGGCCGATTCGCCCGAGTGGGGAGCACGGGGCGGGGCGAGTTTGAGTAGACTCGCGGGTGAGCGCCGGAGGGCGCTCACTCGTTTTCAGGGAGGCGTGAACGGGATGAACGGGCGTGCCGCTGCCGTGGGGAAGGTGAGTCGCCGCGACGAGGCGGCGGTGGCGCTCCGCGCCCGCCCGGTGGAGCGGACGATCGAGTTGAGCATGCTGCTGTCGGCGGTGTTCTCGATCCTGATCACGACGGGGATCGTGTACGTGCTGGTGACCGAGGCGGCGCCGTTCTTTCGGCAGGTCTCGCTCTGGGAGTTTCTTACCGACACGCAGTGGACGCCGCTGTTCGCCGACAAGCACTTCGGGATCCTGCCGCTGCTGTGCGGTACGCTGATGACGACGGGGATCGCGATCCTCGTGGCGTTGCCGCTGGGGACGGCGATCGCGATCTGGCTGAGCGAGTTTGCGAGGCCGGGCGTCCGGGAGGTGGTGAAGCCGATCCTGGAGTTGCTCAGCGCGGTGCCGACGGTGGTGTTCGGGTACTTCGCGGTGCAGTTGGTCTCCCCGGGACTGCAGATGCTGATCCGGGATTTGAACCTGTTCAACATGCTTGCGGCGGGCCTGGTGATGGGGATCATGATCGTGCCGTACGTGACCTCGCTTTCTGAGGACGCGATGCGTGCTGTCCCGATGCTGCTGCGGGAGGGGTCGTACGGGATGGGTGCCGGTCAGGTGACGACGGCGTTCCGCGTGGTCTTCCCTGCCGCGCTGTCGGGGATCGGCGCGGCGTACACGCTGGCCATCTCCCGAGCGGTGGGCGAGACGATGATCGTGGCGATCGCGGCGGGGACGCAGCCGAACCTGACATGGAACCCGCTCGAGGGCGCGGCGACGATCTCCGCCTACATCGTGCAGGTCAGCATGGGCGATCTGCCGCACGGGTCGCTCGAGTACCAGACGATCTTCGCGGCGGGGATCGCGCTGTTCCTGATGACCCTGGTGCTGAACCTGTTGAGCGTGATCCTGCGGGCACGGTACCGGCAGGCGTACTGACGTCTCGGCCGACGCCGAGCACGGAAGGAGACCTTGGACGCGATCGAGCACTCCATCCTGAAGCAGCAGCGGCGCGACCGGGCGTTCAACACGCTGGGAATCGCCTGCGCCTTGGTGTGCCTGCTGGTGCTGGCGTCGCTCATCGCCGGGCTGCTCTACAACGGATGGGGACGGCTGGGGTGGGCGTTCCTCTCCTCCTTTCCGTCGGCGCGGAGCGCCGAGAAGGCCGGGGTGCTTTCGTCGCTGGCCGGGTCCCTGCTGGTGATGATCATCACCGCGTCCTCGGCCATCCCGCTCGGGGTCGCGGCGGGGGTCTATCTGGAGGAGTACGCCAAGCGAAACTGGTTCACCTCGCTCATCGAGATCAACATCTCGAATCTGGCGGCTGTACCGTCGATCATCTACGGTCTGATGGCGTTGGGGCTTCTGGTGTACCAGTTCCATCTCGGTCAGTCGATCCTGACCGGGGGCCTGACCCTGGCGTTTCTGATCCTTCCGATCGTGATTGTCGCGACACGGGAGGCGCTGCGCTCGATCCCGCAGATGATGCGGGAGGCCGCCTACGCACTGGGGGCGAGCAGGTGGGAGGTGATCAAGGACCACCTCTTGCCGTACTCGACGGGGGGCATCGCGACCGGCGTGATCATCGCGCTATCGCGGGCGATCGGGGAGACAGCGCCGCTGGTGACGATCGGGGCGATCTCGTACATCGCGTTCCTGCCGCCGGCGCCGTTCTCCAAGCGGCCCTGGCTGACGGCGGACATCTCGAAGGTGACGGTTGCGTCCGAGGGCCCTGAGACCGCGATGGCGGTGGGCGGGTCGCTGCGGTTCGTGATGCGCGACCACGAGACGCTTGCCGAGGCGGGCGGGGGAATGGCGGAGGTGCGCGTCGGGGAGCCGGCCGAGCGGCTCCGGGAGCGCATCGACGCGATCGAGGGCCTGGACGCGACGTTCACGAGCAGCGGGTATCTGAGCATCTCGTGCGAATACGGGAAGGAGTTCCGGATCGTTCAGACGGGGGGGCTGGCCGACGCGCTGAAGATTGACCTGGGCGGCGGCGTGTATGGGCCAACGGAGTGGGTGTGGTCGTCGTTCACGGTGCTGCCGATCCAGATGTTCAACTGGGTGTCGAGGCCGGACGCGGCGTTCGCGGCCAACGCGGCGGCGGCCGGGGCGGTGCTGATCGCCGTCACCCTGAGCCTGAACGCGGGAGCGATCGTCGTGCGGGCGCGGATGCGAAGGAGGATCAAGTGGTGATTCCCCCGACGATGAAGCGGAGGCCCGTAGAAGTGACCGTGGGGACGGCTCAGGCACCGGCGCGTGCGGGAGCACCCGCGGCCGAGACCCCGAGTACGATGCGGGCCCCGGCGTCGGCGGATCCGACGCGCCCGGAGCCCGGCGTGCCGTCCGCGCCGCTGGGCCAGCAGGAGCCCTCGCCGGTGAACGCGTCGCTCAAAGCCGAGGTCCGCGGGCTGAGTTTCTACTACGGCACGCACCAGGCCGTGAAGAACGTCTCGCTCCCGATCCCCGAGCGGAGCGTGACGGCGCTGATCGGCCCCTCGGGCTGCGGCAAGACCACGCTCCTGCGCTGCTTCAACCGGATGCACGACCTCTATCCCGGCAACCGGTACGAGGGGGAGATCATCCTGCACCCGTGGAAGTTGAACATCGTGGCCCCTGGGACCAGCGCGCTCGAAATGCGCATGCGCATCAGCATGGTCTTCCAGAAACCCAACCCGTTCCCCAAGTCCATCTTCGAGAACGTGGCCTATGGCCTTCGGCTTCGCGGGCTCCGGTCTCGCAGCGAGATGGAGGCTCGCGTCGAGAAGGCGCTCCGCGGGGCCGCCCTCTGGGACGAGGTGAAGGACCGCCTCCACAAGGCGGCCACGGCGCTCTCGGGCGGTCAGCAGCAGCGGCTGTGCATCGCGCGGGCCCTGGCGATCGACCCCGAGATCGTTCTGTTCGACGAGCCGACCTCGGCGCTCGACCCCATCGCCACCGGCAAGATCGAGGACCTGATCCACGAAATCAAGAGCAAGGTGACGATCCTAATCGTGACGCACAACATGCAGCAGGCGACGCGGGTCTCGGACTACACGGGGTTCATGTACCTGGGCGAGTTGGCCGAGCACGACCGCACGAGCAAAATCTTCCAGAACCCGAGCAACCCGCTGACCGAGCAGTACGTGACGGGTCGCTTCGGCTGACCCCCGGGCGGCGCGTGCGGCCGGCGCTGCCGGCGTCGCTCGCGGGGAGCGCGTTAGACTGCCCGCATGTGCGGGCGATTCACGCGCGAGTTCACCTGGAAGCAGGTGCATGACTTCCTGAACCTGCGGTTTCCGCCGGTGCTGATGGCCCCGGGGCCGGGCGTGGACCGGAGTTACAACGTCGCGCCGACGCAGAGCAGCGCGGTGCTCCGGCTGGCCCCGCCCGCAGGCGCCGCCCACGGGTCAGGCCGAGCCCGGGCGCCGGATGAGCCGACCCGCGAACTCGCCGCACTGCGGTGGGGCCTTGTGCCGGCGTGGGCGAAGGACGTGTCGATCGGCTCGCGGATGATCAACGCGCGGGCGGAGACGATCGTCGAGAAACCGGCGTTCCGAACGGCCCTGGCGCGGCGTCGGTGCGTGGTGCCGATGTCGGGGTTCTACGAGTGGGAGCAACCCGCCCCCCCCGCCCCCCCCGCCCCCCCC
>Ga0268299_1001478_pt1 | contig 40559 bp, 38 predicted proteins | sample NOBtaG_FD_193484 | JGI IMG/M metagenome (GOLD analysis project Ga0268299, IMG submission 193484) | Activated sludge microbial communities from bioreactor in Nijmegen, Gelderland, Netherland - NOB reactor | ecosystem: Engineered > Bioreactor > Aerobic > Activated sludge | place: Netherlands... | reverse complement strand
CTTGCCCCCTCACCCCCGCCCCCTCTCCCCCGAAGCGGGGGCGAGGGGAGGAAGCGGGCCGTCCGCGCTCAGGAATGCCGTCACCCGGTCGGCCATCCAGGCGCGGAACTCCGGCGTCGTCGGCGGGCAGTGCTTGCAGTCGGGGATCAGCTCCGTCTCGACCCGCGGTACGAGCGCCCGCATCCGGGCGAGCAGGGCCGGCCCAGGGAACGAGATGTCGTCGTCCGCGGCGAGGACGAGCGTCGGCATCGCCAGCGACCGCAGCTCGGCGTCCGTCGCCGGCGGCGGAATTCGCAGTCCGCCGCCGCGCAGCACGTCGCCCATGAACTGGCCCCAGTCGTCGTCCCACGTCGTCATCAGCGGCGCGAGCAGACGACGCAGCCGCGCCTCCGTCGGCCAGAGGCGGTAGAGCAGCATCGGCACGGCCATCCGGGCGAGCCCCTTCCAGAGCGGGCTCGGCACGACTCCGGCCGGCACCATCAGGACGAGCCGCCGCACGCGCCCCGGCGCGACCGTCGCCGCCTGCCGGGCGACGAAGCCGCCCCAGCTGATGCCGAACAGGTCGCACCGCCCCAGGCCCAGGCCGTCGAGTACCGCGACGAGCCACCGGCCGTGCGAGTCGTCGTTCACCGGCAGGCGCACCTGCGGGCCGCGGACCGACTCGCCCGGCACGTCCGGGGCGATCATGCGGAACCGCTCCAGGAGCGGCCCCATCAGGGACAGGACGTGCGCCGAGCCGGTGCGCATCGGGTGGAGGCAGACGAGCGGCGGCCGGGACGGGTCGCCGGCGAGAAGGACGTGGCTCGGCCCGTGCGGCGTCGGCACCTCGCGGTGCTCGACCGGGCCGGGGACCTTGGCGAGGAAGTGGTCGTACCAGTCGGCGAGGGTTCGTCCGGCCAAGGCTATCTCACTTCAACACGAGCTTCAGATCGACCCGCTTGCCGTCGCGCAGGACGTTCACGGTCAGTTCATCGCCGACGAGGTAGTTCCGCCGCACGTGGCCGAGCAACTCGCCGATCGCGCCGTCGATCGCCTTGCCGTCGAAGCCGATCACGACGTCACCGCCTTTCACGCCGGCCGCCTGAAGTGTCGCGTGGACCTTCGCGTCCTGGCGGATCGCCGCACGCTTCACGTCCAGGCCGAGGGCCTTCTTCTCGGCGGGGGTCAGGTCGTCGCCGCTGAACGGTACCGACGGCAAGAGGTCGAGCATCGATGGCCGCCACGTCAGATTCGTCTTCCGCCAGCCGTCGGCCAGGTCGAGCGTTCCGGCCTGCTCCCGGCCGTCGCGCGTCCAGACGACCGGCACCGCTCCCTTCACCGGGGCCTTGTGCAGGGCATAAGTCGCGTCGGCGAACGACGCGACCGGGTGGCCGTTCAGCTTGCGGATTCGGTCGCCAGGCCGCAGCCCGGCCCGGTCGGCCGGCGAGTTGGCCGTGACGGCCTTGACCCGGTCGCCGGCATCGACGTCGAGCGTGACGCCGACGTTCTCCGGCAGCGGGTAGACCCAGACGCTGGCGCGGTCCCACTTGCCGGCGGCCTTCTCGTCGGCCCGGCGGAACTCGTTGACGTTGTGGCAGTGGATGCAGCCGTTGTGCCGCCGGGCGGCGGCGAAGTCCTCCACCCGGACCGGGTTACCGGCCAGCGGCCGCGGCGCGGCCGGTGCCTGGTGCGCGGCGAGGGCCTGCTCCAGGGCGTGGCGCAGGCCCTTCGTCGAGAGGCGGGCCTCCGCGTCGGCCGCGTCGCGGCCGCCGTACCGGCCGTAGATCGTCTCGTCGGCGTTGAGGAGGAAGACGTACCAGGTCAGGTCGTAGTCGAACTCGAACCGGCGCAGGTCCACGCCGGCGATCTTGACGAGGCGGACGCGGACGAACTTGTCGGCCACGTCGGCGATGTCCTTGTGGAGACGAACAACCTGCTCGTCGAGGGCGGCGCAGTCGCTTCAGGGTTCGCAGCGGAAGACGAGGAAGAGCGGCTTGCCGGTGCGCTTCGCCTCGGCCTTCGCCGCAGCGTAGTCGGTGTGCCAGCCGAACTTCGCCGCGTCGAGCGGCGGCCGGGCGTTCACGGTGCCGGCAAGGACGAGCAGGACGAGCAGGACGAGGCGGTTGGTCATGGCGGGGTCTCCGATTGGTCGAGAAGCCCCTCTCCCTCCGGCTTTGCGGGGGGAGAGGGGTTGGGGTGAGGGGGCGGAGGCCGCCACCGACAAGGCAAGCTCCCCCTCACCCCCGACCCCTCTCCCCCGAAGCGGGGGCGAGGGGAAGAAGACCGTCACTTCGGGTTCGGCCGCTTGAGCACTTCGATCTTTTCGACGCGAGGCCGCTCCTCGAAGACCCATTCGAGACGGACCCGGCTATCGACCAGGATCTCCTTCAGCTTGGCGACCATGTCCTTGTCCGGCCCGCCGCCGGCCGCCGGCGCGCCGCCGCGCCAGTGCGGGACGTAGCGGCGGGCCTTCTCCTCGCCGTCGGCCTTCACCTCGATCCAGGCGTCGCCCTTGGCGCTCACCACGCCGGTGACGGTCCCCTTGCGCTCCTCTTCCTTCTTGGGAGCGTCCTTCTCCTGGCCGACGGCCGGGCCGAAACTCAGCAGACACCCGGCGAGCAACGCGGCGAAACCGTGACGAATCCGCAGCATCGGTAATTCTCCTCAGGGGGGCAGCGGCGTCGTCATCCTAGTGAAAAAAGACGAGGGGCGAGCGACACGTCGTGGCGCTCGCCCCTCGTCGCTCCGCGCGAACTTACTTCTTGCGGATCAGCTTCATCTGGCACGCGCAAGCGTCACACGGCTTGCCGTCTTCCCAGGCGACGCCGGTCAGTTCGATCCGGTCGTCGCTGACGACGGTGACGACCGCGCCGTGCATGTGCTTGTCCTTCGCCGGGTTGAGGTTCGTCCCGCCGGCGAAGTCCCACTTGAACTGGTTCGTCGGGGCGGCCAGGTCGAGCTTCATCCGCGGCTGGTTGCCCAGGGCGCAGTAGTGCGTCATAACGACGTCCGCCCCGTCGAGGTGGTAGATCGAGATCATCTCGTGCGGCTGGCCGGGGAAGAGCGTCTCGTGCAGGGCCGAGCCGGCCCCGGTCAGCCGGATGACCGACACGACCTGGTCGGTCGGGTTGCCCTTCTCGTCGGCGGCGACCCAGGTGCCGACGAGCTTCTTCAGCCGCTCGAAGTGCGGATTCGCCGGCGACGCCGGCTTCGGGGCGGGCTTGTCCTCGGCGACGGCCACCAGGGCGAACACGGCGAACATCAGGCCGCCGACCGCGAACCGCTTCAGCATATCGTCTCTCCTGTGGGAGTATCCGAGAGGACCCCCGGCCTCGCTGGGAACGCGGGCGAGTTTCGTCGATCTCGCCCGCCTCTACAAGGTCGGTTGTACACCTGGACACCCTTTACCCTTTTCGCCCCGGCGACGTAGAACACCCCGACAGGTCCGTCCGATCCTCCGGAGCCCGGCCATGACCCCCGACCGGCAGACGCAGCTCGGCCTGATCCACGCCCTCCTCGCCGACCCGGACGACGCCACGCCGCGCCTCATCTACGCCGACTGGCTCACCGACCGCGGCGACCCGCTCGGCGAGGTCGTCCGCGTCCAGTCCGCCCTCGCCGACGACCCGCCGCGCGCCCGTCGCGACGAACTCCGCGCCCAGGAACGGACCGCCCTCGACGCACTCGGCTTCGGCCGGGCGCGGTCGAGCGAGGAACTCACCGAGGACGTCGACCCGCCGGACGCGCCGTGGAGCTACGCCGTAGTCGATGGCGTGGTGACCCTGTCGCTGCACGCCGCGACGACGGTCGTCCCGGCCGGCTTCGCCGAGCGTTTCGGCTGGTTCGTCGTACAGATCGGGCCGGCGACGTTCGACCACACGTACGCCCTCAACCGCAAGGCGGTCGCCGACCTGCTCGCCTCGCCGCTCATGGCGTCGTGCGTCGGGCTCGACCTGGCGTCAGTCAACCTCACGTCGCCGTGCGTGCGCCAACTGGCGAAGTCGCCGGCCGTCGCCGGGCTGCTGCGGCTCTACCTGCGCAACAACCGCCTCGACGCCGACGCGGCCGTCGCCCTGGCGGAGTCGCCGCACCTGGGCAACCTGCTCGAACTGGAGTTGAGTCAGAACGAACTCGGCGAGGCCGGCGTCCTCGCGTTGACGACGTCGCGCGCCCTGCCGCGCTTGCGCCGCCTCCGCCTCTTCGACGTGGAGGCCACGCCGAAGGCGGTCGCCGCCCTCTTCCGGGCGGACTTCCCGAACCTGGTCGAACTCGACGTGTCGGCCAACCGCCTCGACGTGCGCAACGCGAAGGCCATCGCCGAGACGGCGGCCTTCCCTGCCCTGACGCACCTCGACCTGTCGCAGAACATGCTCGACGACCGCCGGGCGGCCGCCCTCGCCGGGGCGACCTCCCTGGCGGGGCTCGTCGCCCTGGATGCGTCGAACAACGACAAGCTGACCGACGTCGGGGCGGCCGCCTTGATCCGGTCGGCGGCGCTGGGCCGGCTGGAGGAACTGAACCTGTCGCACTGCAAGGTCGGCACGGCGACGGTCGAGGCGCTGTGCGAGACGGGCCGCCTCCTGCGCGGCGGCAAGCTCGACCTGTGGAGCTGCCGGCTGACCGACGACGCCCTGCGGGCCCTGGCCCGGTCCCCGGCCGCGGCGGCGCTGCGCGAGGTGCGGCTCGGCTGCAACAAGGTCACCGACGCCGGGGCCCGCGCCCTGGCCGGGTCGCCGTACCTGAAGGGGCTCCGCAAGCTGAACCTGGCCATGTGCAAGCACGTCGGCCCGGCCGGCGTCGCGGCGCTGACCGCCCCGGAGGCGTTCCCTGCGCTGGAGGAGATCGACCTGGAGTACAACCCCGTGGGCAACCAGGGCCTGCTCGCCCTGGCGCGGTGGTGCCAGGCGCGCGGCCAGCGCGAGCTGGGCCTCGACAACGCCGGCATCACCCGCACCGGCGTGGCGTCCCTCTGCGCGTCGGGGGCGCTGCGCGGCCTGCGCCGCCTCGGCCTCGGGGCCAACCGCATCGGCGACGCCGGCATTGAAGACATCGCCCTCTGCCGCGACGCGGCCGACCTGCGCGATTTGGACATCTACGCCGTCGAGATGACCGACGCCGGGGCGGAATCCCTGATCGCCTCGCCGTACCTGTCGCCGGAGCTGGAGATCTGCGCCTTCGACCACGACTTCAGTGCGGAGACGATCGCCGCCCTGGAGCGGCGCTTCCGCAAGGTGTGGGCCTGAGCCGGTTCAGCTCCGCGGCTTCGCCGTGACGACGCCGCCAGGGCCGTCGAGTTTGCTCGGGGCGAAGCCGGCCTTCTCGACCGCCTCCCACAGGGCGCGCGGCGACGGGGCGGCGTTCGGCCGGGCCGTGACGACGAGCTGGCGATTGTCGACGTTCGGCACCACCTGGGCGACGCCCGGGACGGCGACGACCGCCGTGCCGACCGTCTTGGCGCAGCCGGGACAGTCCATGTCCGGGACGGTGATGACCGTCGTCCCCGGCGGGGCCGCGACGGCGAGAGACGCCACGGCCAGGACCAGAAGCGAGCGGATCGCGACCTGCATGAGCATGCCTCCAACCGGAGAACCATCCCCGCCACGGCCGGGAGTAGTATCGACCCGACCGGTGCGAAGTCAATTCCAACGACGGGCCCTTTTGGCGTGCGGCGATTCCTCGCCGCTTTGGCCTTCGTTTTTCCTGTTCGCTTTGTTTTTCGGTTGGCGACTGGGCTGGTCACCTCCCGCGCGGCTCGGGTGGAATGGGGGTTGGCCTGGGGTCGGTCCCCGGCGTGAAACGCACCCCCGGCGGCGCGCGCAACGTTGGCGGCCTTGGCGGACCTGGCGGACCTGGCGGACCTGTCGCCCATCGTCCGCGATTGTCGCCCATCCGCTGACGGCACGCCCAACTGGAGGCAAGAAAAAAGGGAGGCAAAAAACCAAAGCGGCGAGGAATCGCCGCACTCCAAGAAGACCCCCCGACGCGGCGCGTCGGGGGTCGGCGGTCACCAGTGGCGATGCCGATGCGGCACCGGCGAGAGCGTCGGCCCGAACGGCGTCGGGAGCACCTCGTAGCGCCGGCCGCCGAGGTGGTAATCGACGTGCGGCGGGACGTAGTCGAGGTGGCCGCGGTGCCAGACGGTCCGGCCCGGGACGTAGTCGTAGTGCCCGCGGCCGTAAGCCGGATAGCCGCCGACGGGCGGGTAGTATCCGTAGGTCGGCGCGGGCACGTAACCCGGGGTGCCGGGGTAGTACTGGGCGCTGGCCGGGGTCGTGAGCACCAGGCCAAGGAAGCCCGCCGCGAGCAGGACCAGCAACTTCTTCATCGTCGATTCCCCTTCGTGTGGAAGCAGAGGAAGCGGCCCCACCGGAACCCATGCCGCCTCCCTTCACCTTTCGTGCGAAGGTTGCGGACTGTAAACTATTCCGGATTGTTAAGTTGCGCCGAATGGAAGGACTGTTTCGAAGGGGCGGATTGCGCGGCTTCGGGGGCCGTGCGAGGGGCGATGCCGGATCGTCCGAATCGGGACGACCCGGCGACGGACGCGGCTCAGTAGTCGATGCCGGCCTTCTTCGCCTGGTTGCGGAGCATCTCCAGCACCTGGCCGTCGAAGCCGGCCTTCTTCGCCTCTTCGGCCTGCTTCGCCTGGATGAAGTCCTGCCGCTTCTTGTCCAGCTCGGCGGCCTCCTTCAGGAGCCCGTCGCGCTTCTTGTCCAGGTCGGCGAGGTACGCCTTCTGCTGCTCGACCGTCTTGTCCTTCAACTCGGGCGGCAGCAGTTCCTTGTTCTCGTTGAGCTTGTTCAGGTCGGCCTTGCCGCTCTTGAGGTTGTCGAGCAGGTCGTACGCCGCGGCCTGTTTGTTCTTCGCCTGGAAGGCGATCCGGCCGGCGGCGGCGTCTTCCTTGAGGCCCTCCGCCTCGCGGTTCTGGCGGAGGAGCTGGTCCTGGCGGTCGCGGTCGCCGAAGACGAGCGTCGTCCGGGCGACCTCGGCGTTGATCTCGCCGAGGCGCTTGTCGAACGGCGTCGCGACGACCGGCTGGACGCCGCCGTCCTGGGCGATGTTGACATAGCTCCCCTCGGCCTTGACGCAGATCTCCTTCCAGAACTTGGCGCACTCGGCGTTGTTGCCGCACTGGATCGAGTTGATGATGATCCCCTTCTCGCACGCCTTCTTGCAAGTCTCGGGGAACTTGACGTCGTCCATGTAGTCCATGTGCGGCGGGGCGTCGCCGACGAGGAAGATGATCCGTAGCGTCTTCTTGTCGTCGCTCCACTTCACCTTGTTGACCGAGTCGTCCAGCGCCTGGTTGACCGCCTCGGGGCCGTCGCCACCGCCGCCCGCCGCGAACTTCTTCAACTCCGCATAGATCGCGTCGAGGTCGTCGGTCAGGTCGGTGACCTTGGTGACGTATTCGTCCCCTTTATCGCGGAAGGCGACGAGGCCGACCTTGAGTTGAGGTGTCGGCTTGCCGCCGGCGATCTGGTTGCAGATGGCCCAGATCTTGGCCTTCGCGCCGTCGATCAGGCCGCCCATGCTCCCGGTCGTGTCGAGGCAGAACACCACCTCGACCTTCGGCTTCTCGGCTTGTTTCGGCTCGGGCGGCTTGTCGTCGGCGCGGCCGAGGGCGACGAAGCCCACCAGGGCCAGGGCCGTCAGGCAGGTCGCGGTTCGCATCGGTCCGATCCTCCCAGGGGTGACGGGGCGTTTCCCCTCTCGACGAGGCGGCCCCGGCCGGCGTTTGTAACGCGGCCGTAACATCGCCGGGTCACACGGCCAGCAATTCGAGCTTGTGCTTGGCGCAGAGGTCCTTGAGTTCCTTGAGCACCGCCTCGGGGAGGCGGCCCTGCGGGATGACGCTCTCGCCCGGGGCGAGCTTCGCCAGCTCGGCGGCGAGCTTGTCCATGCCGGCGAGGGTGAGGCACGCCTTGACCTCGGCGTCGGTCTTTTGCCGGTTCGTGCCGGGCAGCAAGCCGAAGACGTGGCCGCCGGCTGGCGTCGCCTGGTAGTACAGCTCCCAGCCCTTGAGGTTCTTCCGCGGCGGTTCCTTCTCCTGGGTCGCGACGACCCAGGTCGCCAGGGCCAGCGGAACGAACGCGGCGAACAGCAACAGCCAGCGCGACATGGGACCGTCTCCTGCGGGGCGACATCCACGGCGATTGTACCCCGCCGGGGCCGACACTGCGACGCGGGGTTTGTAACGAGCGTCACCGCGGCGGGACCAGCTCGCGCACGCCATCCTTGAGGCCGAAGACCCGCTCGACCTCGGCGTCGGTCAGCACCCGGTCGAAGACGGCCAGGTCGTCGATGTGGCCGACGTACGCCGCCCCGAGGACGAGCAGCACCTTCGCCGGGTCCCAGTCGAACGTCAGGTCCCACTTGTCGATGCTGCCCTTCCTCTTGCCGTCGAGGTAGAGCTTGCCCGAGGGCGGGTTCTTCTTGTCGTTGAGGTTCTCGACGGTGAAGGCGACGTGGGTCCAGCGGTCGCGCGAGAACGGGGCCTTCTCCACCTGGACGGCCGGTCGCTTCTCGGCCGGGATCTCGTGCCATTGCTTGTTGTCCGGGTTCCAGATCGGGAACAGCGGCCGGATCGCGTAGCGGAAGTGACGCGGCGTCTCGTCCTTGGACCACTCCAGGAAGATGTACCCCTTCTTCGTGTCGTCGCCGATGATCTGCACCGGGTCGCAGTAGCCCGGCTCCAGGTCCTGGTCCGGGTTCAACCGCAGCCAGACGGAGACGGTCGTGCTCCAGCTCTTGGCGTTGTAGCCGAGGACGCCGCCGTCCTTGAACGCGGGGCGGTAGGTGCCCTTCTTCGGGAAGTGCAGCGCGCCGCCGAACTTGCCGTCGGCCGCCACCTTCACCTGCTCGTTCGCCCTGGCCGGGACGAGCGTCGCCCCTTGCTGGACGTAGCAGGCCTTGTCGCCGCGCGAGAAGTCGGCGTCGAGGCCCTTGTCGAACGAGGCGTGCAGGGTCAGGGCCCTGGCGAGCTTCTCTCGCGCCGCGTCGGGCTGGGTGGCGGTCGTGGCGACCGCGAGCAGGAAGCCGGCCAGCAGGATCGGTTTCACTTCTTGGCTCCCAGGAGTTGCTTCATCGCGTCCATCAGGACGGGCTCGACTTCCGGCGAGACGTTGCTCGCGCGCGGGCCGGTCTCGTAGCCGCCCTCGTCGTAGGCCTTCGTCGTGCCGATGTAAGCCGGGCCGTAGTCGCCATAGGCGGCCATGCCGACCTTCAGGTCCGGCCGCATCTTCTTGGCGGCGAGCTGGTACTCGACGAAGAGTTCGCCGGGCAGGTGCAGGACGCGCGCGTCGCCGACGCGGAGGCAGGTGAGGTCGATCGCGTGGCCGGCCTTGCAGCGGACGACCCACGCCAGCTGGTCCGCCTTGGAGACGTAGCCGCGGGCCGGCTCGGTCTTCAGGTCCTTGACGAGGTCGTCCTCCTTCAGGTGGGCGGCGACCGGCAACTTGACCGGCAGCGCCTCCCAGCCGACGTCCTTCGCGGTCAGCGGCTGCTTCTTCGTCTCGGCGAGGGCCTGCTTCATGCCGTCGGCGAGGCGCTGGGCCAGGACGAGCCGGTTCTCCTTCGCGCCGTCGTTGTACTTGCCCGCGCCGATGTTGCCGCCCGCGCCGTTGAAGTGGACGTGGAGCGCCTCCGGGACGGCCTGGCCGCGGATGAACCGGGCGATGCCGGGGAAGTCCGGGCTGGGGATGCCCATGCGGTAGTAGCTCTGCGGGTGGCAGGCGTAGTAGCTGAGCAGTGCGAGTGGCCTGTCACCCTCCCAGAACGAGAGCAGCGACACCTCCGGGTCGATGACGCCCTCCGGCTCGGCGCGCAGGGCGGGGTCCTTCGTCGCGGTGTAGCGGACGGCGCGCACCTTGCCGTCCGGGCCGAGGATGCGGCGGTTCGAGGCGACCTCCTTGACGGCGGCGGTGCCCCACCCGTAGTGGGTCGCCGGCCGGGCGGACGCGAGCGCCGCCTTGACGGCGTCGGCGGCCCGCTGCATCACCTCGCGGTGGAAGGTGCTCTCGAACCGACCGAAGTCCTTCAGGCCGAGGTTGCGGATGAGCCGCTCGGCGGTCAGGTCGCATCCCGGGGCGTCGTGCTGATGTAAGGTATTCACCGCGACGCGCTCGCGCGTCGTGCCGGCCGCGTGGGCGAGGACCTCGCGGAACTGGTCGTGCCCCTCGTTGGCGATGCCGATCCAATCGACCGCGCACAGGACGATCGGCTTGTCGGCCCCGAGGATCACGACGCCGCGACAGCGGAGCGTCAGCTCGTCGAGCCGCTTGACCGGGTCGTACGCCATCGCCGCGCCGAGCGGCGGCGTCGCGTCCACGTCGAACGTCGCGACCTTGACGGCCGCCGGCGGCGCGGGCGGTTGCGGGGCCTGCCCCTGGCCGAGGCTGGCCAGCAGGAGGAGGAGCAACACGAGAGCGAGGGTCGACTTTTTCATTGGCGGGTGCATCCGGGTCGCCTGGTGGGGGTCGCGATCCCGACTTGTACCGCGCCCCTCAGGCGGGGGCCAGTTTTTCTTTCCGGGCGGCGGTTCGCTACGATGGAGAAGGAACCCCGCGACCGGTCTCCCAGCAAGGCGGTGCCGCGTGCCGTCCCCGGAACTCCTCCGCCAGATCCGCCGCCTGCAGCTCCGCGCCCGCCGGGCGGTCGAGGACCTCCTCGGCGGCGAGTACCACTCCGTCTTCAAGGGGACCGGCATCGTCTTCGAGGACGTCCGCGAGTACCAGCCCGGCGACGACATCCGCTCCATCGACTGGAACGTCACCGCCCGGATGGGCCACCCGTACGTCAAGCGCTTCATCGAGGAGCGCGAGCTGACCGTCCTGCTCGTCCTCGACCAGAGCGGCAGCCAGCACTTCGCGTCCGGCCGGCTCGAAAAACGCGAGGTCGCCGCCGAGATGGCCGCCGTCCTCGCCTTCTCCGCCGTGAGCAACAACGACCGGGTCGGCCTCGTCCAGCTGACCGACCGGGTCGAGAAGTTCATCCCGCCGCGCAAGGGTAGCACGCACGTCCTCCGCCTCATCCGCGACGCGCTCTTCTACAAACCGGAGCACCCGCGCACGAACCTCCGCGCCGGCCTCGACTACGCCCAGAAGCTGCTCCGCCGCCGGGCGATCGTCTTCCTGTTCAGCGACTTCCTAGATTCCGGCTACGAGCAGTCCCTCCGCAGGGCCGGTAAGAAGCACGACGTCATCGGCGTGCGCGTCACCGACCCGCGCGAGGAGGACCTGCCGCCGGTCGGCCTGATCCACCTGGAGGACCCGGAGACCGGCCGGCTCGTCGTCCTCGACAGCAACGACCCGCGCGTCCGGACGACGATCAAGCAGCGGGCCATCGACCGCCGCGAGGCGGCTCGGGCGACGCTGCGCTCGGCCGGCGTCGATCTCATCGAGGTCTCGACCGGCGGCGGCCACCTGGAGGAACTGCTGCGGTTCTTCCGCCTGCGCGAACGTCGCAAGGGGGCGAAATGACGCCCTGGCTCCTGCTGCTGACGCTGCCGACCCAGGTCGAGCACCCGCCGCAGCGCTTCGCCGACATCGAGGCGACACTCACCGTCGAGGTGCCGGAGCGCACCGACCGGAACAGCCCGCCGCGCGTCCTGCTGGCGCTGGCGACGACCGGCCCGGCGACGCTGCGCGTCGAGCCAGCCAACCTCGGCGACGAGGCGCGCAACTGGCGCGTGCTGCGCTGGTCGAGCCGGACGGCGAATGACGACCGGGTGACAGTCGGCCAGTCGTTGCTGCTGGAGCAGGCCCGGCCGGGGACGCAGGCGGTGCCCGGCCTGCGGATGCGCGTCTGGACCTCGCCGGAAGCGACGCCGCACGAGTTCGTCTGGTCGGACCCGCTCGGCCCGGCGTGGACGCCGCTCGGTGTGGACGTGCCGCCGCCGGACCCGGAATCGGCCTGGCTGCGCTACGCCGTCGTCGGCGGGGTGCTGGCGGTCGCAGTGGTCGGCCTGCTGGTCTGGCGCTGGACGCGCCGGCCGACGCCATCGCCGGCTCCGACGCCGGCCGAGGTCGCCCTGGCGGCGCTGGCGGGCCTGGACTGGAGCGACCCGCGCGCCGCGGCGACCCGGCTGAGCGACGCCCTGCGGGCGTTCCTGTCGGCGCGGACCGGCCTCGACCTGCACGCGCGCACCGTCGCGGAGTGCCTCGACCTGCTCCGCGGCCAGCCGGTCCCGACGCCGGATCAGACGGCGACGCTGGACCACCTGCTGCGCTGGTGCGACGCGACGCGCTTCGCCGGCCCGGCCGCCGACGGCAGCGCCGGGCCGGGCGTCGCGGCCGAGGCGGCGGCGTGGGTCGCGTCGTTCGCGGGACCGGACGAGCGGCGTGGCCTTGCGGGATAGCGTCTGGGCCGGGATAATGGGCAAGAACGCCGGGGCGTCGCCAGGCCGTATTTCGACTTCCTTTGGACCGACGACATCGTGGAGCACCTGGCCGAGCATGGCGTTACCCAGGACGACTTCGAGCAGGTCGTTTGCAACCCGACGGGCAAGGGTTTGAGCCGGTCTTCCGGCCTCCCTTGCGTCTGGGGTTACACGGCGGACGGACGGTACATCATCGCGGTGTACGAAGAGTTGGACGACATGACCCTGCTCCCCGTGACCGCCTACGAAGTTCCCGAGCCCGCGTGAGAGGGTGTGATGACCACGCCAAAGCCCCGCCGGACGACACGCGAGTTGACCCCGGAAGAAAAAGAGCGGCTGCGCCGGCAGCGCGAGCAGGTGGCGGCCGAACTGCCCGACCTCGCCGATCGCGACCGGCTCCGCAAAGAAGCTAGTGAGGAAGGCACCCTGAGCGGCGAGTTGCGCCGCGCGGTCCACCGGAGCGAGCAGTCCTTGTCCGAGATCGCCCGGCGGGCCGGCATCGCGCCGCTCGCCCTGGACGAGTTCCTTACCGGCGAGCGGACGCTGCGGTCCGACGTCCTCGACCGCCTCGCCGCCGTGCTCGGGTACGTCCTCCAGGCCAAGGATTAGGCCCGCACCGCCGGGGCGGTCTGCACCACCGGGGCCGCCGCGGCGAGGATCGCCGCCCGGTCGCCCGTCGGCGGGTAGATCCGCTGGCAGTTGATCGTCACCTTCGTCGCCTTCGCCGTCGCCCCGGTCGCGACGACGTGGCGGTCCCAGCCCTCCGTGTAGACCGCGCCCCACGCCCCGAGGTCGAGCACCGTCACATACCACGCGATGTGCAGCGGCAGCATCGGCAGGCCGAGCAGGTCGCAGACGACGTTGTGCCCCGCGAACCGGCCCATCGGCCGGCCGTGCTGGCACGACATCACCGAGGCGTGCGTGTCGTCCAGCATCGCCCGGGCCGAGTCGCCCGCGGCGAACACGCCCGGCACGCCGGTCGCGCGCAAGTACTCGTCCACCGGCAGCCGGCCGAGCGGGTCGAGCGGCACGCCGAACGCCGCCGTCAGCGGGTTGGCCCTCATCCCGGCGCACCAGATCACCGCCCTCGCCCGGATGACCTCGCCGGTGCCCAGCGTCAGCCCGTCCGGCGTGACGGCCGTCACGCCGACGCCGACGCGCGTCGCCACGCCGAGCGCCGCCAGGGCTTGCTCGATGACCGGCCGAGCCGCGTCGCCCATGTCGGAGCCGACGTGCGGATTCCGGTCGGCGAGCGTCACCGTGAACCGGTCCGCCAGTTCCGTCGCGATCTCGATGCCGGTCAGGCCGGCCCCGACGACAACGACCGGCGACCGTTCCGGCAGCGTCGCCAAATGGGCCCGCAGCCGGGCCGCCCCGGCGAAGGTGTCCACGTCAAAGCCGTGCTCGGCGAGGCCCGGTACGGGCGGCCGGACGAGTTGGCTGCCGAGGGCGAAGACGAGCCGGTCGTAGGGCAGCGTCTCCGTCCCGCAGGTCGTCACGGTCACGGTCCGGCCAACCGGGTCGATCGCGGCCACGTCGCCCTCGACGCGGCGCAAGCCGACCGGGCCGAGCACATCGTCGAGCCGGACGCGGATCGCGGCGAGGTCCGACTCGTAGTTGCGCACGCGGATCGCATGGTAAGCGTCGCGGTTGACGAGCGTCACGCCGACGTCGGCACGGCCGAGTTCGTCGAGCTTCCGGGCCGCCCCGACGGCGCTCCACAGCCCGGCGAACCCGCCGCCGAGGACCACGATCTCCGCCATAACCGATCCCCCGCGAAAGCGATGCCACCTGTTCCTATAATGGGCCTGCGGGCCGGGCCGGCCCACGGAAATCCCGGCTCGACAAGACGCCGGAGGCCGCCGGTGAGCAACGAGACCGACTTCGCCCTGACCTTCGCCGGCGACGACCTCGACGAGCTGAACGCCGTCCGCGAGTTCCTCCGCGCCTCGGAGTGGGAGTGGGGCCTCGACGCCGTCGAGCGGCGCGTCGGCCCGGCGGCCGGCTACCGCTTCCGGGCCCGCGTCCGGGCCGACGAGACGACGTCCACCGCCTGGGTCAGCGGCGACTTCGGCCTGCTCGCCGAGATGGGCGAGACTTTCCCCGGCGTCCGGGTCGCCGGCCGGTTCCGCGACCGGCACGGGGCCGGCTCCCTCGACGGCGTCGAGAAGGACTACGACCGCGAGTCGCTCGCCGGGGCCGACGACGAGGACGCCCCGGACGACCGGCCGCCGCTCGACCCGGCCGCCGGGCTGGTCGTCGTCCGGGGCGAATCGCCGCTGTCCGACGACGCCGGCACCTTCGCCGACCGGCTGGAGGCGATCGCCGCCCTGTTGACCGAGTTGCCGGCCGTCGAGGTCGGGTGTACGGTCGTCGGCGACGACACGGCCGAATGGACCGCCTCCGGCCAGGTCGAGGCCCTCGCCCCGGCCGAGCTGCGCGAGCTGTGCCGCGACCTGCGCCGGCTGCGCGTCCCGCTCGACGTCCGCGTCGAAGGCCCCGGCCTCGCCGACCGGGTCTGGCCGGTCGGCGACCGCCCGTGGCGCTCCATCTTCTGACCCCCGTCGGGCCCGCGCATGAGCCACCCGCTGAACGACCTCGTCGCCCTGCCCTTGCAGCGGATCGCCGCCGCCCTGGCGGAGGCGCTGCCGCCGGCCGACGTCGCGGCGGTCCTCGGCGACGACGCGACGCGCCAGCTCGCCGGCCGGTCGCGCCAGGGGGCGGTCCGCCTCGCCCTGACCGCCGACGTGCTGCGGACGATCGCCACCCTGCCGCGAATCACCGCCGCGCCCCGGCTCCCGTTCGTCGCCCCGCTCCTGGTCGCCGCCGGCCGGATGTTAGCCGAGTCGCTGCCGGCCTACGGGCGCTTCGCCGCCCTGACGAAGGAGCATGCCGCCGCCTTCCTGGCCGCCTGGGCCGCCGACGCCGGGCCGTTCGGCGGCCGGCACGGGCCGACCCGCGACGCCGGCTTCCGCCTCGCCCGCGTCGCCGCCCAGCTCGCCCGGTTCGGGCCGCTCGACGACGCGCTGGCCGTCCACGACGGCCTCGTCGAAGCCGTCCTCGCCCTCGACCCGGCCGACGAGCCGGTCCGGCGGGCCTACCGCGACGCGGTCGCCGTCCCGGGCCCGGCCCCGGCGGTCGCGCCGGACCTGGAACCGCAACCGCCGCGCCTGTTCACCACGGGCCGGCTCGGCGGACCGACCTGCTGCCGGTTCGCCCCGGCCGCCGGCCGGCTCGCCGTCGGCACCGCCGCCGGCGGCGTCTTCGTCGCCGACCTGGCCGACGGCGAGGTCGCCCTCGGCGTCCGTCTCGACGACGAGCCGACCGTCACCGACCTGGCGATCCTGCCCGGGACGGTATGGCTCGTCGTCGCCAGCGACGACCAGCGGCTGCGCCTGTTCGATCTCGACCTGCGCGCCCGGTTCTGGTGCAAGGGCACCGCCGACGAGGTACAGCAGCTCGTCCCGCTCGACCTGGCAGGCGCGCCCGGCCTGCTCGTCGCCGCCGGGGAGCGCGGCCTCGTCGTCGGCGTGGGGCGCGACGCGTCGCCGGGCCGGAAGGCCGACCAGCGCGTCCAGGCGTTCTCGGCCCGGCGGCTCCTCGCCAAGGCGATCTTCGCCCCGGACCCGCCCGGCGACCTCTTCGCGGTGATCGAGCAGGCCGGCTCATCGGACGGCCACGAAGACATCCGCCTCGTCGCCCACGACGGCCGGCGCGTCGGCACGCTGATCGGCCACCGCGACGTCGTCGGGGCGGCGGCGTTCTCGCCGTGGGGCCGCCTCGTCGCCTCGGCCGGCTACGACGGCACCGTCCGCCTCTGGGACGCGGCGACGAGCCGCGAGCTGGCCGTCTGGGAGGTCGGCGCGGACCACCGCCTCATGGGGTTGGCGTTCAGCCCGGACGGCCGGCGGCTCTACGTCGCCAGCGGCGAGCACACCGGCGACCTGTTCCGCGACGACCGCCCGTCGCCGCTCAAGGGCGTCCTCGTCTTCGACGTCGCCAGCGGCGAGGAGGTCCGCCGCCTGGCGACGCCGCACGACGCCGAAGCGCTCCGCCTCAGTCCGGACGGCCGGTTCCTCGCCCTGCTCGGTGCCGAGGAGGGCGTCCTGGTGTGGGACCTCGACCACCCCGCCGACGACGCGGCCGACGCGGAACGGGTGCGGCCCTACGTCGCCACCCGGCCGGACGAGCGCGACGACGCCGGCCCCGCCCCCCGCCAGACGGTCGCCCTGCTCGAGGCGGCCCGGTCCGGCGACCTGGAGGGCGTCCGCCGCGCCCTCGCCGCCGGGGTCGAACCGAACGCCAGCCTCGACGACGGCGAGACAGCCCTGCACGCGGCGGCCCGTGAGGGGAACCACGCCGTCGTCGCGCTCCTACTCGACCAGCACGCCGACCCGCACCGCTACGACGCGGAGATGCGCTCGCCGCGCTGGGTCGCCCTGGAGGCCGGCCACGCCGCCGTCGCCGCCCTGTTCGCGCCGCGCGGCGCGACGTGGGACGACGAGCGCCAGCTCCTGGAGGCGATGGACGACGGCCTCGACCACGTCCGCCGGCTGCTCGAGGCCGGGGCCGACCCGGACGGCCGCGAGCAGGCCGGCACGCCGCCGGTCGGCGAGGACGTCCTCATCGACCCGACCGCGACGCCGATGACCCAGGCGGCGTTCTGGGGCGACGAGGCCCTGCTGGAGGCGCTGCTCGACGCCGGGGGCGACCCGGACCGGCGCGACGGCGTGCCGATGTCGCCGTGGGGGGCGGCGATGCTCGGCGACAGCGCCAGCGCGGCGGCGTACCTCGTCCTGCGCGGCGCGAGCCCCGACCCGGGCCGGAGCCTGCTCGAATCGATCCGCCTGGGCAACGGGGCGGCGGTTGGCCGCATCCTGGAGACCGGCCTCGACGTCAACGAGTTGGTCGAGCAGCCGGACGGGCCGCTGACGCCGCTACAGCTGGCCCTGCTCGAAGGGAGCGGCGAGTTCGCGCTGCGGCTCCTCGACGCCGGGGCCGACCCGAAGCGCGGCGGGCCGGCCGGCGCGCCGCTGCTGCGCCTCGCCCTGGAGTGCGAGGATCGGGTCGCCGTCGTCCGCCGGCTCGTCCAGGGCGGCCTCGACCCGAACGAGCCGGGCCCGGACGGGCGGACGGTACTGGTCCACCTCGCCGGCACCGAGCCGGACGACGACGCGTTCGACGTGGCCGCGGCCCTGCTCCAGCACGGGGCCGCCCTCGACCGGGCCGACCCGGCCGGCCGGACCGCCCTGCACGCCCTGGCGGAGCAGCGCGACCTGCCGGACATGGAATCGGCCCTCGACCTGGCCGGCCTGCTGCTCGCGTTCGGGGCCGACCCCGAGGCGCGCGACGCGAAGGGCCGCACGCCGGCCGACCGAGCCGCCCGGCGCGACCACGTCGCCCTCGCGGGCCTGCTCGGCGACCGCCGCGCCCGCGCCTCGTGGCAGCGCCGCCTCGCCCAGCCGCGCACCGCGGACGACTTCGCCTTCCGCGGCCGGGCCCGCCTCTCCGCCGGCCGGTGGGATGACGCCGTCGCCGACTACGAGCAGGCCGTCCGCCTCGACCCGGCCCGGTCCGACCCGGCCCAGACCAATTGGTTCCTCCGCCGGGCCGAGGCGTCCGAGGAAGGCGGCAAGCCGCAGCCGCGCATGGCCCTTCGCCACTACCACCAGGGGTGCCACTCGCCGCTGCTGACCGCCCAGTTGGCCCACTTCCGCATCGTCGATTGGCTCGACCCGGACTTCTTCTGGGGGGCGAACAACCTCGCCTGGGCGGCGGCGACCTGGCCGCGGCCGTCGATGCGCGACGGCGACCTGGCCGTCCGCTTCGCGACGGAAGCCGACCGCCGGGCCGAGGGGCGCTGCTGGAGCTTCGCCGACACGCTCGCCGCCGCTTGCGCCGCGGCCGGCCGGTTCGACGAGGCCGTCGCCGCCGCCGAGCGTGCCCTGGCCCTCGCCCCCGAACACGAGAAGGACCTGATCCAGTACAACCTCGACCGCTACCGCGTCGGCCAGGGGTTCGACGACCTGGCCGACCCGCCGCCGGAGCCGCCGCCGGAGCCGTGGCTGTCCACGGTCGATCGGCTGCTGCGCGCCGGCCTGTACCGCGAGGCGCTCGCCCAGGCGCGCGAGGCGGTCGCCTCCGGGGCGACGCTCGACGAGCAGGTCGATCTCGGCCGGGCCCTGCTCGCCTGGGGCGAGACGGCGGAGGGGACCGCCCACCTGGAGCGGGCGGCCGGCCAGCTCGGCCACGAGGGCGAGGCGTCGCTGCGGCACGTCCGCGTCCTGCTCGACCTCGGCCGGCTGGACGAGGCGGCCGCGATGGCCCACGCCGTCCTGGACCCGGGCCACCCGTTGCACGGCGAGATCCTCGCCCGCCGCGGCGAGGCCGGCGACGGCGACGACCTCCTGGCTGCCCTCGCCTTCTGCGCCGACCGTCTGCCGGTGCCGCACCTGGCGACGGCGCGGTGCCTGACGGCGCTGGCCCGCCACGCCGGCGACGACGGCCGCCATGACGAGGCGCTGAGCCGGCTCGTCGATGTCGTCGAGGCCCAGGAGCGCCTCCTCGGCTCGCGCCACCCGGACCTGATGGCGACGCTGCGGCTCGTCGTCGAGATGACGCTCGCCCTGGACGAGCCGGAGCGCGGCATCCCGTACGCCCTGCACGCGATGGAGACGCTCGGCACCGTCCTCGGGGCGGACCACCCCCGGGCGCGCGACGCGGAGGCGCTGTTCGACCGGGCGATCGGCCAGGCGAACCGCGGCGGCTCCGCATAGAAATCGAAGACCGCCGGCAAGCCGGCGGCTATAGGAAAGAGACACCGCATGACGCAGCGCAAGGGGGCCCGCAGCATGGCCGAGGTGACGCCGGAGGTGCGCGCCGGGCTCGCCGCCGGCACGCTCGAGACGGCGAGCCTGCCGGAGTTGCTCGTCCTCGACTTCCGCGCCCTGCTCGGCGTCGCGCTCGGCAAGACGTCGGCCAAGCTCAAGGCAAAGCTCGTCGGCCAACTCGACCCGGCGGCGGGCGTCGTCCGGCGCATGGAGCAGGCCGGGGCGATCCTGTTCGACCATTTCGGCCCGGACGGCTACGACACGCTGAAGGCCCACCCATCCGACACGGTGCGCGGCTGGGCGGCCTACGTCCTGGCGGCGACGCCGGACCTCGGCCTGGACGAGCAGCTGACGCGCTTGCGGCCGTTGGCCGACGACGGGCACTTCAGCGTCCGCGAGTGGGCGTGGATGGCGCTGCGGCCGAACCTGGCCGCCGACCTGGCGACGGCGGTGCCGCTGCTGCGCGCCTGGACCGGCGAACGGGCAGTCAACCTGCGGAGGTTCGCGGTCGAGAGCATCCGGCCGGTCGGCGTCTGGTGCCGGCAGATCGCCGCCCTGCGGCGCGACCCGGCCCTCGGCCTGCCGGTGCTGGAGCCGCTCCGGGCCGAGGCGGAGAAGTACCCGCAGGACTCGGTCGCGAACTGGCTCAACGACGCGGCCCGCTCCAAGCCGGACTGGGTGCGGGCCGTCTGCCGCCGCTGGGCCGAGGCGAGCGACACGCCGGCGACGCGCCGCATCGTCCAGCGGGCCCTGCGCCGCATCGGGGCCGAGCCGGCGACGGGCGCTTGACAGCGGCTCCGATGGGGCCTTACAATCCGCCCCGGTTCTGGAATCCCCTCACACTTCCCAGAACCCGAGGAGCCCCTCGCCACCGTGACGGAGTCCCCACTGTATGCATGCCCGCTCGCTCGGCCTGGCGCTGCTCGCGCTGGCCCTCGCTCCCCCGCTGGCCCACGCCGGGCCGTATTCGTCGTTCGTCGTCTTCGGCGATAGCCTGTCCGACACCGGCAACGCCTTCATCGGCAGCGGCGGCACCTATCCGCCCGGGCCGTTCTACCCGCCGAACACGCCGTACTCGGCCGGCCGGTTCAGCAACGGACCGATCTGGGTCAACACCTTCGCTAGCCAGCTCGGCCTCTCCTCGACCGCCTGGCTGGGCGGCGGCCGGAACTACGCCTTCGGCGGGGCCCTCACCAGCGGAGTCTCGCCCTACGGCACGCCGTCGATGGCGGTCCAGGTCGGCCTCTACCTCGGCAGCGGGCCGTCCGACATCGGCACGTCGCTCTTCTCTCTGTGGGGCGGGGCGAACGACTTCTTCCTCGGCGGCCAGGCGAACCCGGCCGTTCCGGCGAACAACATCGCCGCCCAGATCCAGACGCTCATCAACGCCGGCGGCCGCGAGTTCCTCGTCTTCAACCTGCCGGCCCTCGGCGACACGCCGCTCGGCCTGGGCAACACGCCATTCGCCGGCAACAACCAGTTCCTCTTGAACCTCCTGACCTCGCTGTACAACCAGCAACTGTGGGCGAACCTCGACCAGATCGAGCAGAACAACCCGGGCGTGAGCATCTACCGGGTTGACGTCGCCGCCCTGTTCCAGCAGTTGCTGGCCAACCCGGCCGGGTTCGGCTTCAACCCCGCCCTGGTCGGCCGCGGGGCCGTCGAGGACTGGGTCTTCTACGGCGCGCCGTTCCCGACCGGGAATGGGTATCTGTTCTGGGACGCGGTCCACCCGACGACGCAGGTGCATTCCCTGATCGCTCAGCGGGCCCTGGCCGCCGTGCCGGAGCCGGCGACGCTCGCCCTGTTCGGCGTCGCGGCTGGGGCGCTGCTGCTCGGCCGGCGGCGCAAGGCGGCGTGAGCCTCCGCCAAAAACAAACCCGCGACGGCAGCGCCGTCGCGGGTTCTTCCTTCTTTGCGGCTTACCGCCCGCCCGGGACGGCCCGGAGCTTCACACGGTCCTGGTTCGCCCACGGGAATGGCGTAACGACCTCGACCGGCTCGGTCGAGACCTTCTCGCCCAGGATGTTCTCGAACACCGTCGCGAAGACCTTCTCGATCTTGATCATCGCGTGGCCGGCCATGATGTGGTGCACCTGGCCCTGCGGCCCGACCGCCCAGCCGCGACCGCGCCGGTCGGCCATGTTCTTCGCCAGGCCGCCGAACCCGCCGGCACCCGGGGCCGCCGCGGCGGCTTCCACCTGCGCCCGGATGACGACATCCGGGCCGTCGATCGGCACCGGTTTCAGGATCGGAGCCAGCGGCCGACCCGTCGGGTCGTTGTACGTCAGGGCCGACTTCGGGTCCTGATCGACCGGCGGGTCGAACGTCACCGCCTCGACGACCAGGCCGTGCTCGGCGCGCAGCCGCTCGGCATGGGCCGTGCGGAAGAACGCCTTGAACTTGCCACCGTCGCCTTTGCTCTCCTTGATCGCCTTCTCGGTCGTCTCGACGACCCACTTGGCTTCGCGGAGCAGCGTGGCCGAATCGACCGGCCCGGCGACGCAGTGCAGCACCCGGCCGTCCGGGGCGCAGAAGTAGCTGGCGACGTTGCCGCCCTGCTTGTTCGCGCCGACGATCTTGAACGTGCCGACCTTCTGGTACGACGAGCAGAAGTACTCGTTGAGGTATTTGCCCACCTCGGGGGCGGCGAGGGCGTTCACACGGAGCGCCTCAGCGTTGTTTCAGGTGAACTTCGGGTCTTCGAAGTACCCCGAGATGTGGAGCACGAAGACCAGCTTGGCGTCCTTCTTGGCCTGGGTGGCCGCCTCGGACGGCGTGTCGAAGAAATCGACCTGGGTGTTGTGCTTGCTGCACGTCGGGGCGGCCTTCTCGGCGGGGGTGTCCCCGGCGAAGGCCAGCGCCGGCCCGGCCAGCAGCGCGGCCAGGGCGAGGGCGGTCAAGCCGATGCGTCGCATTCGTTTCCCTCCCGGGGAGACGACCTCCCGCAATGGGGTGAGCGGTCCACTCTACTGTATCGACGTATCCGCGCGGGCGAAAGTTTACTCGCCGGGGCAAGTTACAATCGTATCCCGACCGAAATCGCCGGCCGACCACCTCGCGCTGACGTTCCCCGCGGCGATCCGTACACTAATCCCGTTCGAAGTCCGCAAGACCGTAGGAGGAGACCGTCCGCCGTGACACCGCGTGAGATCCTGGCTCTGATCCGCGAGAAAGAGGTCCGCGCCGTCGATCTCCGCTTCATGGACTTCCCCGGCCTCTGGCAGCACTTCACCATCCCGGCCGACGCCCTCGAAGAAGCGACGTTCGAAGAGGGGTTGGGCTTCGACGGCTCGTCGATCCGCGGCTGGCAGGCGATCAACGAGTCCGACATGCTCGTCGTCCCCGTCCCGGAGACGGCCTTCCTCGACCCGTTCTGCCAGGCGCGCACCCTCACCCTCCTCTGCAACATCCTCGACCCGCTCACCCGCGAGGACTACGACAAGGACCCGCGCAACGTCGCCCGCAAGGCCGTCAACTACATGAAGCAGACCGGCCTCGCCGACGTCGCCAACTACAGCCCGGAGCTGGAGTTCTTCGTCTTCGACGACGTCCGCTACGACCAGACGGCGAACTGCGGCTACTACTTCCTCGACAGCAACGAGGGGGCGTGGAACACCGGCCGCGACGAGAAGCCGAACCTCGGCTACAAGCTGCGCTACAAGGAAGGCTACTTCCCCTGCCCGCCGTCGGACGCGCTGCACGACCTGCGCACCGAGATGATGCTCACCATGCTCGAGTGCGGCCTGCCGGTCGAGGCCCACAACCACGAGATCGCCACCGGCGGCCAGGGCGAGATCGACATCCGCTACGCCGGCCTCGTCGAGATGGCCGACAACGTCCTGAAGTACAAGTACATCGTCAAGAACGTCGCCCGCAAGCACAACAAGACCGCGACGTTCATGCCGAAGCCGCTCTTCGGCGACAACGGCACCGGCATGCACGTCCACGTCTCGCTCTGGAAGGACGGCCGCAACCTCTTCGCCGGCCCCGGCTACTCCGGCCTGTCCGACATGGCGATGTACGCCATCGGCGGCCTGCTCCGCCACGCGCCGTCCTTGTGTGCGATCACCAACCCGACGACGAACAGCTACAAGCGCCTCGTCCCCGGGTTCGAGGCCCCGGTCAAGCTCGCCTACAGCCAGCGCAACCGCTCCGCGGCGGTCCGCATCCCGGTGTACTCGCCCCGGCCGCAGGCGAAGCGGCTCGAGTTCCGCATCCCGGACGGGTCGAGCAACCCGTACCTCGCCTTCGCGGCGATCCTCATGGCGATGCTCGACGGCGTCAAGAACAAGACCGCCCCCGGCGAGCCGCTCGACAAGGACATCTACGACCTCCAGCCGGAAGAGCTGAGCCGGGTGCCGAGCACGCCCCTGTCGCTGGAGGAGGCGCTGGACCACCTGGAGCGCGACCACGAATACCTCCTCTACGGCGAGGTGTTCACGCCGGACGTGCTCAAGACCTGGATCAAGTACAAGCGCGAGAAAGAGGTCGAGGCGATCCGCACCCGGCCGCACCCGTACGAGTTCGCGCTGTACTACGATCTGTGACCGTCTTGCTCCCCTCCCCCCCCGGCTTTGCGGGGGGAGAGGGGTCGGGGGTGAGGGGGGCGGAGGCGATGACGCGGTGGGAGCGATTTCTCACCACGAGCGGCCGTCGCCCCCCTCACCCCAACCCCTCTCCCCCCGCAAAGCCGGGGGGCGAGGGGCTCAGACCGATCTCTCCCGCCGGCGCTCCGGGGCCGTTCCCGGGGCCGAATGACCACGAGTGCCAGTAGGGTTCCCGGAATGAGTACCACGACCAACCGTCAGGTGGCGATCCAGGCCATCGCCAGCGCCGAGTACAACCTCCAGCAGATCGACTTCAAGGAGGTCCGCATCAAGGACCTCTACGGCAGCCTCGTCTTCAACGAGCAGGTCCAGCGCGAGCGCCTGCCGAAGCAGGTCTTCAAGGCCCTGCAGCGCACGATCAAGCAGGGGGCCGAACTCGACCCGGAGATTGCCGACGCCGTCGCCAGCGCGATGAAGGACTGGGCGATCGAGAAGGGCGCGACGCACTACACGCACATCTTCCAGCCGATGACCGGCCTGACCGCCGAGAAGCACGACAGCTTCGTCGCCCCGGCCGGCGACGGCAAGGCGATCGTCGAGTTCAGCGGCAAGGAACTCGTCCGCGGCGAGCCGGATGCGTCGTCGTTCCCGTCCGGCGGCCTGCGCGCCACGTTCGAGGCGCGCGGCTACACGGCCTGGGACCCGACCAGCCCGGCGTTCATCATGGAGAGCCCGAACGGGGCGACGCTCGTCATCCCGACCGTGTTCATCAGCTGGTCCGGCGAGGCCCTCGACAAGAAGACGCCGCTGCTCAAGTCGATGGAGGCCCTGTCGAAGCAGGCGCTGCGCATCCTGCGCCTCTTCGGCAACAAGGCCGCCCAGAAGGTGTTCACCACCGTCGGCCCGGAGCAGGAATACTTCCTGATCGACAAGCACTTCGTCTACCTCCGGCCCGACCTGCTCAACGCCGGGCGGACCCTCTTCGGCGCGAACCCGCCGAAGGGCCAGGAGATGGAGGACCAGTACTTCGGCACCATCCCGGAGCGCGTCCTGGCGTGCATGGCCGACGCGGAGCAGCAGCTGTTCAAGCTCGGCGTCCCGGTCAAGACGCGCCACAACGAGGTCGCCCCGAGCCAGTACGAGATCGCGCCGATCTTCGAGGACAGCAACCTCGCCACCGACCACCAGATGCTCACGATGGAGGTCATCCGCCGCACCGCCCCGAAGTACGGCATGGTCGCCCTCTTCCACGAGAAGCCGTTCGCCGGCATCAACGGCTCCGGCAAGCACAACAACTGGTCGATGTCCACCGACCTGGGCGAGAACCTCCTCAACCCCGGCGACACGCCGCACGACAACGCCCAGTTCCTCGTCTTCTGCGTCGCCGTCATCCGCGCCGTCGCCAAGTACCCCGAGCTGCTCCGCGTCACGGTCGCGACGGCCCACAACGACCATCGTCTGGGGGCGAACGAGGCCCCGCCGGCGATCATCTCGATCTTCCTCGGCGAGCAGCTGCAGCACGTAATCAACCAGCTCGAGACCGGCGAGGCGCGCACGGCGAAGACGGGCGGCTTCATGGAAATCGGCGTCAACGTCCTGCCGAAGTTGCCGCGCGACGCCGGCGACCGCAACCGGACCAGCCCGTTCGCGTTCACCGGCAACAAGTTCGAGTTCCGCGCCGTCGGCTCGTCGCAGTCGGTCGCCGGGCCGAACACCGTCCTGAACACGATCGTCGCCGAGTCGCTCGACTTCATCGCGACGAACCTGGAGAAGGCGGTCCAGGGCGGCAAGGACCTGAACAAGGCGATCCAGGACCTGCTGCCGGGCCTGATCAAGGAGAGCAAGAAGGTCCTCTTCGACGGCGACGGCTACACGGCGGAGTGGCACGCCGAGGCGGAGAAGCGCGGCCTGCCGAACCTGAAGACGACGCCGGACGCCCTGCCGGTCATCCTCCGCAAGGACAGCATCGCCCTGTTCGACAAGTACGGCGTCTACAGCGAGAAGGAGCTCGTCAGCCGGTACAACATCCTCGCCGAGGCGTACGTCAAGACGGTTACGATCGAGGGCCGGATCGCCGCGGTGATGGCGAAGACGATGATCCTGCCGGCAGCGATCCGCTACCAGGGCGAGCTGGCCGGGGCGGTCACCGCGACGAAGCAGGCCGGCGTGGACTGCTCGTCGCAGCTCGACCTGCTCAAGACGCTGACCGGCTACATCACCGACCTGCAGCGCGAGGCCGCGACGCTGGAGAAGGCGCTCGGCCACCACGCCGAGGGCGACATGCAGGCCCACCTGCTGCACGCGCGCGACCAGGTCCTGGCGGCTATGAACCGCGTCCGGACGGCGGCCGACAAGCTCGAGACGGTCGTCGCGGACGACCACTGGCCGCTGCCGACCTACCGCGAGATGCTGTTCATCAAGTGACCGGCCTCTCTCCCCATCTAGCCCCCGGCTTGCCGGGGGTATTCGCAGCCGGAACCCCGGGCTTGCCCGGGGCGAGATGAAGACGGAGGCTACCCCGGCACCAGTTCGAGCACCTCGATCGACTCGAAGTGGGCCGGCCCGCCGTCGCAGCGGAGCTGGACCTCGGCCGCCTCGCCGTCGTGGGCGGCGAGCCGGCCGACGAGTTGGCCGTCGTAGGAGGCGTACCAGCCGAATTGTGTCCGGTCGAGGCGCACCTCGCGGTACGGCGACGTGCCGCCATCGCCGGCCGGGGCGACCGGCCGGCGGGCCGTCTCGCGGAAGGCCTCCGGGCCGCCCTGCTGTCGGCCGAGTGTCACCGCGTCGGCGGTGACGCGGAGGACGCAGCGCTCCGCCTGGGGCTGCGGCTCGCGCAGGCCGAAGTGGACCTCGACCGTGCGGGCCGTCCGCCGGTTCACCCCCATCAGCACCCGGTAGCAGGTCAGGGCCGGCAGCGGCCGGCGGATGAGGCCCGTCCCGGCGAGGACGGTGCCGCCCTCGTCGTCGGTGGCCGGCTGCCAGCCCCCGCCGGCGACGACCCAGCCGGCGAGGTTCTGGCCGTTGAACAGCGGGACGCCCGGCCCGGCGCGCAGCCTCGGCGGCGGCGGGTCGGCCGCCGGCCAGGTGAGCCACCACGCCCCGAGGCCGGCCAGGATGAGCCCCGCCGCCGCGACGCCGACCCAGCGCCGGCTCGGCCCGGCCGGCACCGGCCGCCGCGGGCCGACGACCGTCGAGGCGGCGGTGCGGTACTCCAGGGCGTCGAGCAGTTCGGCGTACGAGGCGAAGCGCCGCTCCGGGTCGCGGGCGAGCATCCGGCCGAGCAGGTGCCGCGACTCATTCGACAGGCCGGCCGGCAGCGGGAAGTCGTCCTCCACCTTACGGCGCATCACCTCCCAGACCGGCAGCTCGCGGTACGGCTCCTGGCCAGTGAGCAGGAACGCCGCCGTCGCGCCGAGGGCGTACAGGTCGGCGCGCCAATCGACGTGCGACCCGGCGAACTGCTCCGGGGCCATGTAGCTCGGCGTGCCGAGGAGCGTGCCGGGGTTGGTCAGGCCGGCCGTCCCGACGGCCGCCCCCGGGGCGAGCAGGGCCAGGCCGAAGTCGGTGATCTTCGGGACAAGGCCGCCCGCGTCGCGCGCCAGGAGGACGTTCGCCGGCTTGACGTCGCGGTGGACGACGCCGGCCTCGGCGGCGTGGGCCAGCCCGGCGGCGACCTGGCGGACCAGGGCCCACGCCGCCGGTTCGGACAGCGGCCCTGCCGCCTCGACGTGGCGGTGCAGGTCGTCGCCGTCGATCAGCTCCATGACGAGGAAGAGCCGCCCGTCCTGGTGGAGCAGGTCGTGGGCCAGGACGATATTCGGGTGGCGCAGCCGGGCGACGAGGCGCGCCTCGCGCTCGAAGCGCGCCAGCTGCTCCGGGGCGTCCTCCGTCGTGCTGGTCAGGACGGCCTTAATCGCGACGAGCCGGTCGAGGGCGACCTGGCGGGCGCGGTAGACGACGCCCATGCCGCCCCGGCCGAGCGCACCGAGGATCTCGTAGCCGGGCAGGGATGGCGGGGCCGGCAGCCGGGGCGGCGCGGCCGGATCGACCCGGGTCGCGCCGGGCGGGGTCAAGGCGGCATTTGTCACGACGGTCGGCGTGCCGCAGGCCGGGCAGGCGGTCGAGACGGTGACCCCGCCCTGAAACGCGACGCCGCACCGCGGGCAGCAGGTCGTGCCGGACATGGCACCTCACGGGTTGGCGAGGGCGTCGAGCTGCTGGTAGAGGGCCTTCATCGACGGCCGGTCCGTGCTCGTCTCGCCGACGTAGGCGAAGCGGACCTGGCCCGTCTTGTCGAGCAGGAACGTCGAGGGCTTGGCGGCGTCGTCCTCGATGCCGAGCTGGTGGATCGCCTTGTAGCCGTCGTCGATCAGGACCGGGAACGGCAAGGCCGGCGTCGCGCCGTCGGCCTGGACCTGGGCGACGAGCTTGTCCGCGTCGGTCTTCGGGCCGGGGAAGACGACGAGCACTTCCGTGTCGCGGCGGGTGAACTCGGCGTAGTTGGCGGCGAGCCGCGACGTCTGGGTGCTGCACGGGACGCAGACGCCGCCGGGGAAGCGCGTGATGCCGCGCATGACGATCAGGGCGACGTTCTTCTTGCCGCGGTAGTCGGCCAAGCGGACGGCCCGGCCGTCGCGGTCGCGGAACTCCAGCGGCAGCTTGCCGGCCGGGTCGAAGTTCGTCGCCACGTCGTCCTTGAAGTCGAGCGAGCCGTAGTTGTAGTTGGACGGGTAGGAGCCGTGCCCGGCTTTCGGGGTCTCCAGCCACCACAGGACGGCGACGGTCCCGACGCCGGCGAACACCACGCTGAGGAGGATGACGGCGATGGCGTTTTTCATGGCGCGGCTCCGCGGGGAGGTTCGCGTTATCCTAGACGACCGCGCAAGGGGCGTCAACGGACCCGGCCGGGGGCCCAGGCTCAGAACAGCCGCCGCTGCCGGCCTGGTCGGCGCAGCAGGTTCGCCAGGCGGCGCTGCGGGGCGCTGACGGGATGCTCGGCGAGTTCGGCCGGGGTCAGCCAGCGGGCCGCGGCGTAGAACGACGACGCGAACTCGCCGGCGACCCAGTCCGCCTCGTGGCAGGCGAGCGTGATGCGGAAGCGCGTCACGCCGTGCTTGAGGACAGCCAACTCCGGCCCGGCGGCGACCTCCAGGCCGACCAGGTCGCGGGCCAGCCGAACCACCGCGGGGCCGGCCTCCTCGACGGCGTCGGCCTCGGTGTGGGGGAACTCCCACAGGCTGGCCCAGCGCGTCGCCGTCGCCGGGCGTTGCACCAGGAGTACCCGGCCGTCGCGCCGCACGACGACGGCGCGCTCGAACACGTCGGTCGGGGCCGGCGGCGGCGTCCGGGCGGGGAACGCCTCCGGCGCGCCGCTGGCGTATGCCTGACAGTCGGCCGACAGCGGGCAGCGACCGCACGCCGGGCCGGCCGGCGTGCAGACGAGCGCCCCCAGTTCCATCAGCGCCTGGTTGAAGTCGCCCGCCCGCCGCTCCGGCAGCAGCGCCTCGGCGGCGGCCCAGAGCCAGCGCCGGGCCGGCGTCGTCCGCGGGTCGTCGCGCCGGCCGTACAGCCGGCTCAGGACGCGCTGGCTGTTCGCCTCCAGGATCGGCAGGCGCAGGTCGAACGCCTGCGACAGGACGGCATTCCGCGTGTACGGCCCCATGCCCGGCAGGGCGGCGACCGCATCGACATCGGCCGGGAGGGTGCCGCCGTGCCGCTCGACGACGAGGCGGGCGGCGCGGTGCAGGTCGCGCGCCCGGCGGTAGTAGCCGAGGCCCTCCCACAGGCGCAGGATGTCCTGCTCCGCGGCGGCGGCCAGGCTGGCGACGTCGGGGTAGGCGGCGAGGAAGCGCTCGAAGTACGGGACGACGGTCGCCACCTGGGTCTGCTGGAGCATGACCTCGCTCAGCCAGATGGCGTACGGGTCGCGCGAGCGCCGCCAGGGGAGGTCGCGGCGGTGCTGGTCGAACCAGGCGAGCAGGCGCGCGGCGATCGGCTCCCGCGGCGCGGGAGGTTCGGCAGGGGGGGCAACGGCGGATCGGCGGCGAGCCACGCGGGTCGGGGTCGCCTCAGGTGCCGCGCGGGCGGCGCATGTACTTGGAGAGAATGTCGCGGGCGGCCTGCGAGGTATTCTGCTGCGCCTCCTTGGTCTTCTGCAGCTGGTCCTTGTTGCCGTCCTGGCCCTGGATCTCGTTGGGGATCGGCATGTCATAGACGGTGCTGCCGTCGGGGATCGCCTCGTTCGTCGCCGTCCCGGTCGTGCTGCCGTCGTCGCCCATCGCCAGGAGCATGGCGGCGATGTCGTCGTCCTCGCCGCCACCGCCGTCGCTCGTCGTGCCGGCCTCCTCGGCGACGGTCTCGCCCTCGGCGGCGTCGGTCGGCGTCGCCGCCACGGGGGCCGGCTTCTTGACCGGGGCGGCCGCCTTCTTGGCCGGGGCCGCCGCCGCCTTCTTCTCGGCGACCTCCAGGACGACCTCGAACTCGATCGGGCCGACCTTGATCTTGTCGTTGTTCTTCAACTCGCACTCGCCGTCGATCGGTTCGCCGTTGACGAGGGTGCCGTTGGTGCTTTCAAAGTCCTGGATGTACACCTTGCCGCCGCGCTGGGTGAAGGCGCAGTGCTTCTTGCTGATGAGCGGGCTGGCCGGGCGGAGGTGACACTCCGGGTCGCGGCCGATCAGGAAGGGGGAGACCTTGATCTCCAGTTTCTTCCCGGCCTGCTTCCCCGCCGTCAGGACGAGCAGCGTAAACTTCATAGACACGACCTCTCTGGTTGGCCCGGAGAGATACGACGAGTCTGCCCGAGGCGGCCCGGAGACGGGTCTTCCCTAGCCCGCTGGCGTCCCGACCGATCCGTGCGGGACAACGAACCACGAGGCGGGGCCCTGTTCGCGGCGGCCGACTGAGAGGGAACGGCAACGGACCGGGGGCACGCTTTCCCCGACCTTGCCACTCCGGAACGGCCGTCCGAACGGGGTGTAAGATCGCTCCGACACCACGAGTCTCGTACAATCCGGGTTGTCGAGCCGTTGAAATTCTACGCCGCGGATTTCCGAACATGCAATACAAATGTCGCCGTCAGGCCCCGGTTTTCTCCGCCGTCGTCGCGGCGCTGGCCGGGGCGGTCGCCGGCTGTTCCGCCACCCCGACGACGGCGGTCGAGCGGCCGTTCCGCGACGCGGCGCTGACCGTCGCCGGGCCGCCCGGGGTCGAAACGACCCTCCGCGGCCCGGTCCGGACATGGCAAGCCCAGCAGGCCGCCGCCCCGGCGACGTTCGTCCCGCTCGACCCGGCCCTGGGACCGGCGAAGCCGGCCGACGTGTGGGTCTTGCCGGCCTGGCAACTGTCGCACTGGGTCGCCGCCGGCAAGGTCCAGCCGCTGCCGGAGCGTCTCACGCGCCGCGACGGGGCCAGCCCGTGGCCCGGCCTGCTACCGATCTACCGCGAGCAGCTCCTGCTTTGGCAAGGGCCGACCGGCCGGGCCGGCACCGCTTACGCCGTGCCGCTGCTTGGCGAGGCCCCCCTGCTCTGCTACCGGGCCGACCTCTACGCCGACGCGGAGCACCGCCGCAAGTATCGCGAGGCGAACCCGGACCAGGAGCTGCGGCCGCCGCAGACCTGGGCCGAGTTCGTCCGCCAGGCGGCGTACTTCCACCGGGCCGGCTTCCCGCTGCCGGCCCTGCCGGACGACCCGGTCGCCCTGGAGCGGCTGTTCGGCCAGGTCGCCGCCGGCTACGCGCGCCGGCCGGCCCTCGACCAGGGGCCGGGCGCGGGGTCGCTGCCCGAGTCGGCCCTCGCCCTGTTCCAGGACCTGGCCACCGGCGCGCCGCGGCTGGAGGAGCCGGCCTTCGTCCACGCCCTGGGCGTGCTGCGGGCGATGCAGGACAGCCGCGGCCCGCGCGGCGACGGCGCGCCGGAGGAGGCGTTCCGGGCCGGCCGGGCCGCCCTCTGCCTGTGCGAAGCCCCGTGGCTGGTCCGCTTCCAGGAGGCCGGCAGCCCGGTGCGCGACAAGGTCGGCGTCGCCGGCCTGCCCGGCGCGGAGAAGGTCTTCGACGGCGGCGAGGGCGACCTCCGCCAGCCGAACCGGATGCCGTACCTCGGCGGCGGTGCCCTCGTCGCCGCCCTGCCGGCCGACGCCCCGAACAAGGACGCCGCGGAGAGCCTGCTCGGCCACCTGCTCGACCGGCGGGTGAGCACCCAGCTCATCCTCGACCCGCGCGACGCCGTCCGCGTCGTCCGCGGCGAGCAGCTCGAGGACGGCGTCAAGTGGGACGTCCTCGGCCTGGACGGCGAGCGGACCCAGGCCGCGAAGGCCGCCCTGCGCTGGACCCTGGAGCACCCGACCCTGAAGAACCCGGCCCTGGCCCTCCGCGGTCCGGACGCGGCGGCCTACCGCGACGCGCTGGTCCGCCACCTGCGCCGGCCCCTCGACAACAAGGACGTCGCGGCGAAGGACGCCCTCGCCGCCGCCGCGGCGGAGTGGCGCGCCCTGGCCGAGAAGGCTGGCCCGGAGAAGACCCGCGCCGCCGCCCGGCTCAGCGTCGGCCTCGCGCCGTAGAATGGCCCCGGTCCGACCCATCCCGACGAGGACGACCCCGATGCGTACGACGCTGCTCGTGCTGGCCGTCGCCTTCTGCGCGACCCTCCCGACGCCGGCCCAGGAGAAGAAGGAGCCGGCCAAGCTGGCCGGCACGGTCGATTCCCAGACGAAGGCCGACCTCCCGGAGGGGGCCGTCGCCACGGTCGCCCTGCAGGACACGAGCCTGGCCGACGCCCCGGCCAAGACCATCGGCATGCAGAAGCTCGACAAGTTGGCGAAGTTCCCGTTCGCGTTCGCCGTCGAGTACGACCCGGCCGCGATCCAGCCGAACCGGACCTACACGATGAGCGTCCGCATCGAGGCCGGCGGCAAGCTCGTCTTCATCAACGACACGAGCACGCCGGTCCTGACGCGCGGCGCGCCGGGCAAGGACGTCAAGGTCCTCGTGAAGGATCTGCGAAAATAGCCCCCGGCCGGAAGGGCCGACGGCGGGAATCGAAGTACCCGGTGAGAGACCACCGCACCCGCAGGAGTCGCTCCGTGAACCCCTTCGACTGGCCCGGTCCCGAATTCTTGCAGCTGTACGTCCCGGTCGCCCTCCTCGCCGTCGGGGTCGCCCTGTACTGGCGGTCCGCCCTCCGGGCGACGCCCGGCATCGAGGCGACGCCCGAGTTGAACCCCTACGAAGTCGCCCACCTCGTCGGCGGCGCGCCGCGCGTCGTCGATACGGCCCTGGCCCACCTCGTCGAGTCCGGCGTCGTGACCTTCGACGACACGGACAAGACGTTCCGGCGGGTGGGCGACCTGCCGCGCGACGCCCACCCGGTCGAGAAGGCCCTCGTCGGGGCGATGCAGGGGCCGGTGGCGATCGGCCACCTCCGGCCGGCCGCGGCGCACGAGGTCGGCCGCATCCGCGAGCGGCTCGAACGGCTCGGCCTGGAACTGACCGACCGCCAGGTCAGCGCCGTCCGCTGGAACCCGGCCTTGGTCGTCGCCTGCGCGCTGGTCTTCGGCGTCATCAAGCTGGCCGTCGGCGTCCAGCGGGGCGCACCGGTCGGCTTCCTCGTCCTCGGGACGTTCGTCCTGGGCGTCGTCGTCCTCCTGCTTCTGATGACGCCGTCCCGGCTGAGTGCCCGTGGGCGCGAGGTGCTCGCCGAGGCGCGGGCCCGCCACGTCGCCCACCTCGCCGTGGCGGTGAAGGCCCCCGGGTCGCTGGCCGGCCCGGACCTGATGATGGCCGTCTGCCTGTTCGGCCCGCTCGCCCTGGCCGGCGGGCCGCTCATGCCGATGCAGCAGGTCATGCACGGCAACGTCACCCCGGGCGGCTCGACCTACGGCAACGGCTGCGGCAGTTCGTGCGGCTCGGGCGGGTCCGGCTGCGGCGGGGGCGACGGCGGCGGAGGCGGCGGCTGTGGCGGCTGCGGCGGCGGGGGTGGCGATTGACGCCACACCTGGGCGAGGGCGTCGGCTGGCGGCCGGAGCTGGCCCTGGCGATCGACCGCCGGCCGGGGCTCGGCTTCGTCGAGGTGATCGCCGAGGATTTCTTCGACGGCCCGGTCCACCCGGCCGTCGCGGCGCTGCGGCGGCGCGGCATCCGCGTCGTGCCGCACGGGATCGGCCTGTCGCTCGGCAGCGCGGACCTGCCCGACCGCGACCGGCTGGTGGCCCTGGCCGACCTCGCCCGGCGCGTCGAGGCCCCGCTCGTGAGCGAGCACCTCTGTTTCGTCCGGGCCGGCGGCCGCGAGTCGGGCCACCTGTTGCCCCTGCCGCGGACGCGCGAGGCGCTCGACATCGTCGTCGAGAACGTCCGTCGGGCGAAGGCCGCCCTGCCGGTGCCGCTCGCGCTGGAGAACATCTCGACCCATTTCGAGTGGCCCGACGCCGAGTTCGACGAGCCGGGCTTCCTCCGCGCCGTGCTGGAGGAGGCCGACGTCCTGCTCCTGCTCGACGTGGCGAACGTCCACGCTAACGCCGTCAACCACGGCTTCGACCCGGTCGCCTACCTCGACCGGCTGCCGCTCGACCGGCTGGCCTACGTCCACGTCGCCGGCGGGATCGAGCGCGGCGGCGTCTACCACGACACGCACACCCGGCCGGTCGCCCCGGCGACGCTCGCCTTGCTCGCCGCCCTGGCCGAGCGCGTGCCGATCCCGGGCACCCTGCTCGAACGCGACGGCGACTTCCCCCCGGAGGCGGAGCTTCATGGCGAACTCGACGCCGTCGCGGCGGCGGCTGGCCGACCGGCAGGCTGAGCTGGTGCGGGCCCTGACCGGGGCAGGCGACGTGCCGGCCGGCTTCGACCGGGCGCGCGTCGAGCGGGCGGCCCGGTCGCTGGTCGGCAAGCGCGTCGCCGAGGTGGCCCGCGCCTGGCCGGCGCTGGCCGCCGCGCTCGGCGAGCGCTACGGCGAGCGCTTCCGGGCCTACGCCCGCCGGACGCCGCCGCCGGAGCACGGCGGCCCGCTCGCCGACGGCCGGGCGTTCGCCGACACGCTCGCCACGGACGAGTGGACCGACGCGGCGGTCTGGGAGCGGCTGACGGTCGATCTGCACCACCGCCGGGACCGACGCGGGTTGCGGCGGCGGCGCGGCTTCGGCCTGGCGTGGGCGCGGCTGCCGCACGCCGGCCGGCTCGTCGTGCGGCTGCGGCTACCGGGCGGCCGCGTCGTCGCGTTGTGGGGGTAGGACTTTTCACGGAGAAGTGCTGAAATAGACCCGTCCCAGCCAGTCCGCTACCACGAGCGAACCGGCCGCCAACAGCGCCAGGAGCAACAGCCGGATCGACCCGATCGGAGCGCCGCGACGGTCCTTCGACCCAGCGTAGGCGATGACCGCAGTCAGACCCAGGATCGCCAGCAGGGGCCATCGCGCAGCGGTGAAGGTGGTTGGGCTCTCGAACGGGAACCAAGACATCCAACCGACTAGGACCAGCACCAGAAGGTGGGCCGCCCATGGCAAGGCGATGGCGAGGAGCACCGCGATCACCGACACGAACGAGAACCAGAAGAGCATCTCGCAGTCCCGCGCCTGTTCCATCGCGAGCCCCGCCCCCGCCAGACCGTCCGGCGGGACGATGAGCGGATAGCTCCGCAGCGCGGCGAACAACCAGTACACCGCCGCAAGCCCGGCGGCTAACAGGGCGACCGTCCACAACACCCAGACCGTGGGCGAGGTCGGGACGAGGGGGAAAGATGCCTTCACGTCGAAACTTCCGCGTGGCCCGTGGTTGCGGTCTGCGACAGGCTTCGGCCTAGCGTGGGCACGACGGCCGCGCTCCTGCCGGTTCGTCGTACGGCTACGGTTGCCCGTCGGCCTTGTCGCCGAACCCACTCGTTGACAGTATGTTTGCCCGATGGAAGCACGCCCACGCCAGGGCGGCGCAGACGGCGACGGCGACCCAGCGGGTCGGTCCGTTCTCGAAGACGACCGTCGCGTTGAACGCCATGAAGAACAGGAACCCCTGCACCGCCCATTCGACGGCGCGCGGCCGGGCCTCGTAGGCGGCCAGGCCGCGCCACCATCCGAGGACGTCCGCCAGCCAGACGGCGACGAAGAGGTAGTTGAGGTAGACGCCGCCGCCCCAGTCGAGGCCGACCTGCGCCGCGGTCTTGCGGGCCGTCTCGGCGTAGGCGTCGGCGTGGCTCCAGCCGTGGACGACGTGGAACGCCGCGGCGACGTGCAGGACCATCGCCAGGAAGCCGGCCGTCCACGCCAGCCGGGCGATGCGGAGCCTGTGGCCGAGCCGCAGGAACAGCGCCAGCGCATAGAGCAGCAGCGCGACGCGGACGGTCCAGCGGACCAGGGCCTCTTCCGGTGTCATTGTCACGTCAGGAGTCCGGAGACGACCGACCCGGCACACGCGACGACCGGCTGGCCGGCGCGGTCGGCCACCGTCGAGGTTGGCGGCACGCCGAGCAGGTGCAGGAACGTCGCGATCAGGTCGGCCGGCGACACCGGGTTGTCCCGCGGGAACGCCCCGTGCGCGTCCGAGGAGCCGTGGATTGTCCCGGCCCGGACGCCAGCCCCGGCCAGGGCGATCGACTGCACCGCCGGCCAGTGGTCGCGGCCGCCCTCCTTGTTGACCTTCGGCGTCCGGCCGAACTCGCCCATCACGACGACGAGCGTCTCGGCCAGCAGGCCGCGCTCCTCCAGGTCGGTCACCAGGGCGGCGACGGCCTGGTCGGTCGGCGGCATGAGGCGCTCGCGCAGGTGGCGGAAGTTGTTCCAGTGCGTGTCCCAGACCGGCGAGTCGTCCGGCCCCTCGTAGTGCCAGTAGACCGCCGCCACGCCGACGCCGGCCTCGACGAGCCGGCGCGCGAGAAGGCAGCCCTGACCGAAAAGGTTCCGGCCGTACGCCTCGCGCAACTTCGCCGGTTCGCGGTCGAGCCGGAACGCCTGCGGGAAGGCCGCCGAGCCGAGGACGTCGAACGCCCGGCCGTACCAGCCGTCGCGTTCGCCATGCGCCGGGCCGTCCAGCGCCCGGAGCCCGGCGTCGAGTTGGCCCAGGAGGGTGCGCCGGTCGGCGAGGCGGTCGCCGGTCACGTCCGGCGGCAGGAAGACGTCCGGCAGGCGGAGGTCGGCCCCGTCGGCGTCGATGCGGAACGGGGCGAAGCCGGGGCCGAGGAAGCCGCCGTCGAGGCCGGGGAACGGGTTGACGTTCGCGTCCTTGATCGCCTCGGGCAGGGCGGCGAACGTCGGCACGCCGGGCCGGTTGGGGCGGAGGCGGGCGACCAGGGAGCCGAAGTGCGGGTGGTCGTCCGGCCGCGGCTTGACGTCGGTCGCCGACGGCGTGTTCGCGAGCGGGTGACGCACCCCGGTCAGCATCGTGTAGCCGGCCGAGGTGTGGACCGTGTCGGCGTGCGTCACCGAGCGGACGACGCACAGCCGGTCGGCGAGCTTGGCCAGGCGCGGGAAGTGTTCGCCGATGCGGAGGCCGGGCACGGCCGTGTCGATCGGCTTGAACTCGCCGCGGACCTCGGCCGGGGCGTCGGGTTTCGGATCCCACGTCTCGTGCTGCGGCGGGCCGCCGGTGAGGAAGAGGAGGATGCACCGCTTCGCGACGCCGAAGCCGCGGGTGGCGGGCGGGGCGGCGGTCAGGCCGAGGCCGAGCGCCCCGACGGTCGCCAACTCGAGGAACGTCCGCCGGCTCGGCCCATGCACGCGGAGCATCGCTCACCCCCCGCCGCACACGACCCGGACGAAGTACGCCAGGCTGTCTTCCTCGCCGTTGGCGAAGCGCTTGACCGCCTTGCCGAGCGGGTTGACGGTCGCCGGGTTGCCCTGGTAGGTCGTCTGGAGCGCGAACGGCAGCGTGCCGGAATCGACGACCTCCCAGCGGCCGCCGTTCGCGGCGCGGATCACCTCGCCGGCGAAGGAGCCGAGCTGCACGACGCTGGTCCAGTACCCGATCTCGTCGTCTTCGGGGTCGCCAGCCCGGCTGGCGAGCACCTCCTCGACGGTGGCGAGGCCGGCCCGATCGACCGCGACGCCGAACTCCGCCGCGACGGCCCGCGCGCAGGCTGCGAAGCTCTCCTGGAGGAAGTCGGCCAGCGCCGGCAGCGGCCCGAGGTCGTCGGTCGGCACGGCCAGGTCGGTGCCGCCGGTGAGGCCGACGACGAGCCGGCCGCCGGCGACGGCGACCGCCCGGCGGAGGAAGTCCGGCGGCCCTTCCTTGGCGACGTAGACGACGGCCGGCTCGGGTTTGCCCGGGCCGGCCTCGCGCTTCGGGTTGAGGACGCGCGTCAGGGCGAACAGGACGGCCAGCTCCGGCTCGCGTCCGACCTCGGCGGCGTCGCGGTGGTCGGTCTGGACGTAGGACGGCGGCTCGCCCTTGAGGACGATGTCGATCCGGTCGAGTGAGGAAAACATGGCGTCCCTCCGGGGGCCGAGACTGGCGTCATTGTCCGGCGGGCGCGGGCTTGGGACAAGGGCACGGGCCGTTACGGCTTCCGCTTCAGTGGGATGGCGCGGGGCCATTCCGGGTCGGTGTTCATGCGGATGAGGAACGAGTGTGCCCACTCCCACTCCATATTCCAGAAGGCCCGCAGTTCGACGGCCGCCGTGAAGGCGGTGCGGGCCCCGTCGCGATCCCCCTGTCCGAGCCGCTTCATCCCGACGAACAGGTGCCGGCTGCACAGCCTCGTCCGCCGGGCGACCGGGGCGTTCAAATACTCGGCATCGGAGACCTTCCCTTCGTGGAACCGCAGCAGGAGGTCCCACTCGGCCTCCGGAACGGTCCGCCAGCGAAAACCAGACGCGCGCAGCTTGGCGGCCATCGCCGGGACGGTGTTCGCTTCCCCCGTCAGGTGGAGCCAATCGATCAGCAGCATCAGAACGGCCGGCTTGAAGTCGGGCCGGACCGCGGCGTCCCAGGCCGCCTGTGCATCCGGCCGGCCGCCCGCCTGTTCCAGGGCGAGGGCGACCTTCACCTGGGCGGTGTAAGCGGTCGGCTCGAGCGAGGCGGCGACCTTGCGGGCTTCGTCGATCCGCCCGAGTCGCCAGCACACGACCGCCACCGATCCGGCGACCTCCGGCGTGAGGTCGGCCCCCCCGAGCGGGAGGCGGCCGGTCAAGGGGAGCGGCCCCGTCACCCCGTCGTGGTACGTCGCCACCCACAAGCGCACCGAGGAGACCGACGCGTCGTCCGGGGGGCCGGAGAGGGCGTCGGCCCGGCGGCGGGCCTCGTCGAGGTGGGCCTTGCCCTTGGCCCGGTCGCCGGCGAGGTCGTACGCCGCGGCCGCCGTCAGGTGGGACCAGGCGACGACGACGTCGACGTAGCTGTTTTTCGGCAGGACCCGGCGGGCCGTCTCCGCGGCCTCAAGGGCTTCCTCGGCGTCGGCGACCGACCCGGTGTCGGCGGCGTACATCCACAGGGCGTCCGCGAGGAGGACCTGGCCGAGGTTCGAGGAGCGGTCCGCGACCGCGGCGCGCAGCTGGCGGAGCCCGGCCTCGGGGTCGAACGGGCTGACCGCCACGCCCAGGAAAAGCCGGTCCTCCGGCGTGCGGACCGCCATCCGCTCCGCCTCTTTCAGGACCGGCTCGGCCTCCTCGGACGAGACGGCCTGCCCGAGCGCCGCCGCGAGGAGGGCCCGCGCGGCGACGCTCTCGGGCAGCAGGGCGACCGCGGTGCGGCAATCGCGGACGGCGGCCGTCCCGTCGCCGCCATACAGGGCGACGAACCCGCGGAGCATGTGCAGTTCGCCGGGCGAGGTCCCCAGCGCCTCGGCCTCGGCGATCGCCTCGCGCGCCGTGACCGGGTCGGCCGCCATCGCCGCGACCCGGCCCTTGTCGATCGCGGCCCGCTGCTTCTCCGCCACGTGCTGTCGGTGGCCCTGGTACGCCTGCCAGCCGACAAAGCCGGCGACGCCGGCAAGGACCAGCACCGCCGCGAGCGACGCGGACAGGGCCGGGTTCCGCCCGACCCACTTGCGTGCCTTCGTCAGCGGCCCCGGCCGCCGGGCCTTGATCGCGAACCGGCTCACGAAGCGCCGCAGGTCGTCCGCCAACTCCTTCGCCGTCTGGTAGCGCCGGTCGGGGTCCTTCTCCAGGCACTTCAGGCAGATCGTCTCCAGGTCGCGCGGCACCGCCGGGTTGACCGACCGCGGCGCGGCCGGCTCCTTCTGGAGCACCTGGGCCAGGAGTTGGTCGCGCCCCGGCCCGGCGAACGGCGGGCGGAGCGTCAGCAACTCGTAGAGCGTCGCCCCGAGCGAGTAGACGTCGGTCCGGTGATCGACCGCGACGCGGCCGGCGGCGATCTGCTCCGGGCTCATGTACGCCGGGGTGCCGACGAACTCCCCCGGCATCGTCACCCCCGCCTCCTCGGCGATCCGGGCCAGGCCGAAGTCGGTCACCTGGACCCGGCCGTCGGCGGCCAGGAGGAGGTTCGCCGGCTTGACGTCGCGGTGGACGACGCCCTGGCGGTGGGCGTGCTCCAGGGCGTCGGCCGCGTCGGCGACCAGGGAAGCGACCGCGTCGAAGTACGCCGTCCCCGTCGCGGACAAGGTCGACGGCGAGGCGAGCGGCGGGGCCGAGGTGCCGCCCGGGACGTACGGCTCGGTCGGGCCCAGCTCTGGCGACGGCGTCTCGCGGCCGTCGGCCTGCCGGCGGCGGTCGAGGACCCGGTCGAGCGACTCGCCGCGGACGAACTCCATGGCGTAGAAGTGGGTGCCGTCCTGCTCGCCGACGGCGTGGACCGGCACGATGTGCGAGTGGTGCAACCGGCCGGCGGCCTCGGCCTCACGGCGGAAGCGCTGCACCGCCCTCGGGCTCGCCCCGACTCCGGCGGC